>Ga0206972_1134_pt1 | contig 13937 bp, 16 predicted proteins | sample Alteio_BWOrgHeat_86_FD_152925 | JGI IMG/M metagenome (GOLD analysis project Ga0206972, IMG submission 152925) | Enriched cells from forest soil in Barre Woods Harvard Forest LTER site, Petersham, Massachusetts, United States -... | ecosystem: Environmental > Terrestrial > Soil > Temperate forest >...
GACGCGCGGCGGAGGATCCGGAGTTGTTTACGGCGTATCGGACTTTGGCGGCGGACGTGCAAACGACGATCACGGCCCATGTCGAGGAATTGGTCTCGCTGGTCGCGGCGATTATTCGGGCGGGGGTCGACGAGGGGGCGTTTCGGCCGGTCGAACCTAGTGAGGCGGCGCGGGCGGTCCTGTTCGCGATGTCGCGGTTTCACCATCCGGCGCATGCCGTGGAGTGGGCCAATCCGGGGGTCGATCAAGAATTCGACCAGGTTTGGCAACTTTTGATCGCGGGTTTGAGGGCGGCCGGTACTTCATAATAACGGTGCCTCAACTATGAACACCCACGCTGTTGTCTGCAACGATGTCGAAGGAACCGCCACGGTTGCTCCCGGCGCCCTCTGCTTCGTTCGCCAGTACACCAGCGAAAAGGGCGAGGTCTTGGTGGATGTCATCAACCATGACGGAATCTGGATCAGCCTCTGGCGGCCGTTCACGGGTTTGACCAATTTCCGGACGAAGTTCTTGCCGCCGAAGCATCCGAAGATCGTTTGGGCGCAGACGAATAGCGGGGCGAAGGCGAAGCTGGCGGCGCTACTCGCCGCGTTTCCGACGGCGGTGAATGAGCCAGTGGAGCCTTCGGAAGAAGAAGCCTAACTAGGCCGGTGCTTGGATTCACGGCATCTATCAAACGGGGATACTCCAGAGAGATGAAGTGGCTCTCTATCTGCGGTGCCGTACTTGTCCTATTCTTCGTCTTGGCCCTTTGGCTAACGCGGCGCGGGACGATCTATATGGTTGGCGAGTCCGGGTACGCGGCGACTTCGAACTTCGAATCGAAACCCCACCGCGCCAACCCCGATGAGTTGACTCGGCGCGGGACGACCTACGTGTTTGGCAAGTCCGGGTACACGGCGACTTCGAACTTCGAATCGAAACCCCACCGCGCCAACCCCGATCAGTTGCACACCGTTATAAGCCGGCTTCTTCCGGGCGACCGATTCGATATGTTGTGGATCTCGTGGACGGACGACCGGTACAGCGGCATCATGGTTACCCTGGACACGGGATCGCCAAAGCTGACGGTTTCCTTTAAGACACACAGCGAGCAGGCAAAGTTGAAATCATGCAAGAAGGCTATGGACTCCCTCGGTCATCCCTTCGACGAAGAGTCCAACGGTTTCAACGGCGGAATGGAGGAACAGTACCGAGTTACAAACTTGGAGTACAAGCTACCAAGCTCGGAGGACGCGATCATCAAAGCCGTTAACGTGGCGCTAACGAACTTGCATGGTACGGCGCCGAGCGCCTACTTCGTCGAAGGATCCCTGTTCGCTCACGGCCCTGGCTCGGGGTCCGGAATAAAATTCCAACCCGAAGAAGATCCCCTACTCGGCTTACTCGGGCCGCCTTGAGCACGTTGATATAAGCGACGGCAGCCCGCAACCCGGGCGGCGGTCGGAAAGAGACATTTCATGAAGGTTTTAGTTACCGGAGCATCGGGGAATGCGGGGCAGGCTACTTGCCGGCTTTTGGTTAGTGAGGGGTTTGACGTGCGACGCTGCGATGTGGCGCCGCCGATGCATGACGATCTTGCCCATGTCGAGTTTATGCGGTGCGACACGCGGACTGATTCGGACGTTCGGGCGGCGGTGGCGGGGTGCGATGCGATCATCCACTTAGCGGCTTGGCACTGCGCACACAATCCGCCGGTGAGCGACGCCACGATCTTCGCGGTTAATGTCGATGGGACGTTCAACGTCTTTGAAGCCGCGAAGGCGAATGGGATCAAGTCGGTCGTCTATGCCTCTTCGATGGCGTTTGGGTGGGGCGGAGTGTATGGCGTCACCAAGGTGATCGGGGAGGATTTATGCCGGACTTTGCATGAGTCTTCCGGGGCCGCGGTGGCGATGCTTCGGTATCACGACTTCGTGCCGAAGCCTTACCTCGCTTTTGGGGCGAAGCTTTTGCAGAACGGGGTGGATCGACGTGATGTGGCGAGTTCGAATGTGGCTTCTTTACGCGCGGCTCTCGAGCGAAAGATTGGGCTGTTTATGACGATCGTGCATACCAACCATGGAATGCCGCCGGAGGTCGTCGCGCGGTTCCGGGAGTTGGGACCGGATTGGTGCGAATCCGTCGTGCCGGGGGCGAAGGACTTGATGGCGAAGTATGAGATCGTGGGTCCACACTCGGTGGAACAGCACGATCTTTCGGAGGCGAAGCGATTGCTGGGTTGGGAGTCCAAGTTTGGGTTTGTCCAGTTCTTGGAGGACCTCAAGGCGCGGGACGCGCGGGGCGAGGACGTGCGATCGCTTTGGGCTCCGGGGCAGATTCCGGAGTAGGCGCTTACCGCGAGCTTCTTGCCTGCTCCAGAATTCTTGACGAGGGCCATTGCCTCGTCTCGTCATGCTCCTGGATACACATTTTGGCGTATATCCAAGAGCCCTTTATATCCTTTGGCACATACGCCGGGGGGCTATTTTGCGTCTTCCCAGCTTTGGTGGGAGGTGAGGGCGAGTTTCCAGTCGCCGTTTTTTCGGACATAGACGGAGCTCACGGTTGTTCGGTAGGGCTTGTCCATGCCTTCTTGAGAGCCTTCGCCGTGGTAGGCGAGGGCCATGGTGTCCTCGTTCAGGTCGAGGACGTGGACGTCTTGCATCTTGACGTTCGTCCAAGGCTTGGCTTCTTTCGACATCTTCGCGGCGTCGGCGGGCTTGACGAAGCCCATGGACTCGATCACGCTAAGGCCGTCGGGGAGGAAGTTTTCTTTGTAGAACTCGGGGTCGTTGCTCTGCTCCCAGAATCCCCGTTCGATTTCTAGTACGGTGTCTTTTTTGGACTTCATGGGTTTGTAGACCCTCCGCTTATGGATCCCGTTCCGGGGTTAGGCGATGAGGTCAACCATTTGGCCTTGGTTGTCTAGCAGTTCGTCGAGGACTCGTTTCGCGTGGGTGAGGGCTTGGGTTTGGCCGACGGCTTCGAAGAAGCGGATCATGCCGGAGAGTTCGACGTAGAGGTAAAGCCTCATCAGACGAGGAAAAAAGGGGGGACGCCTCGAGTCGAAATAGTAAGCACCGAGGAAGGCGTCTCGCGCTTCCGGATATTGGTACAGGTCGAGGATATAGAACTTGGCGAGATCGTAAAGCGGCCGGCCTCCGCAGGCCATTCCGAAATCAATGATCGCAGCCCCTGAGTCAGCTGGGTCGACGATAAAGTTCGATAGATAAATGTCCCGATGAATAAGCCTTGGCTGGTCCGATTCGCATGTCAGCGAAAATGTCAACTCGGCAAACCGGCATTGAAACTCGGCGGCACGATCCGCGCCAAGGATCGTTCGCATGGCCGGCAACTTGGGCAGAAATCTCCCATGAATCCATTCTGACCAGCTGCCCGAGGACTCTCCGAATCCGGTCTCGGGCACGCGGTGGAGCAAGTTCATCGTCTTCCCGATCCAGCGGAAAAGCTCTTCGGGCGACGCGCCGTCGTCCAAGGCGATCTGAGCGTTCTTGCCCTCCAGCAATTCTAGAAGGAGATACTCCGAAGGCGGTTGGTGGGGGAGTAAGACGCATGGGACGGGGACGCCGTGTTCACGGGCAAGCCGCGTCGCCCGCCACTCCGGCAAGATGTCCCCCGAAGTTCCGCTTGCAGAGTGACCCCGCTTTGCGATGAAGCGCTCTGGGATGCCAACGGATCCATTTGAGGCGACCAAATACGCGTTAGATAATCGGTCAGGACCGGCGGGAAGCCTCATGTCGACGCGAATCTCGCAAGCGATAAGGCTTGGATATTCCGTCCGCAGGGAGGCTTCGATGGATTCAAATGTCGGAGGGTTTGGCATCATTTTTTCGCGATCGACAGTACCTGTTCAATGACGCCATTCACGAACTGGTCGTCCAGGGGTTCGCGGGAGAACCAGCGGCGGTAGAAGAGGGGGCCGAGGAGGGTGGCGACGAGGGGGCTTGGTTCGACGGTGGATGGGATCTCGCCTCGCTCCACGGCGCGTGCGATGACCTCTAGGTAAGGCTTTGTGTGTCCAACCTGGATGCCGCTGTGAATTTGGGCGAGGTCGGGGTCGTGTTCGGCGGCGTCGATGATGGAGGGGAGTACGGAGGGCCATCGGGCGCTCTGGAGAAGCTTGACGATGTCCTTGGTGAGCACGGTGATATCTTCTCTAAAGCTGCCCCTATCCGGGGTGCTTTGGCTTGTGCTGAGCTGGGAGCAGGCGTCTATGACGAGGTCGGAACGCGTGGGCCAATGCCGGTAGATGGTGGTTTTGGCCACGCCGGATCGTCGGGAGACTTCGTCTACGCTGACTCCGCTCAGCCCGGTTTCGGCCAAAAGCTCTGAGGTCACCTTGAGCACGGTTTCCTTCGAGCGCCGCACGCGCTCGTCTTGGGGTTTGAGCCTTTCTTGACTTTCCATGCTATTTTACGCTACGATACCGTATCGTATCTCGAATGATCGACATGCGACGAGGTAGCCCATGAATCTTGTTTCCGTACGAATCATCACCGACGACATCAAACGTTTGGTTCCGTTCTATGAGCAGGTTACCGGCCTCTCCGCGACCTGGTTCACCGAAGATTTTGCGGAAGTCGCGACCGCCGCATGTACCTTGGCCATCGGGAGCACGCGCACGCTGGCCCTCTTTGGCGCAGACGTCGCGCGTCCGGCGGAGAATCGTTCGGCGATTGTCGAGTTCCTCGTTGAGGATGTCGATCAAGAATTCTCCCGCTTGAAGCCGGTTTTAGCGGAGGTCGCGCAGGAGCCGACGACGATGCCTTGGGGCAATCGCTCGCTGCTCTTCCGGGATCCGGACGGCAATCTTCTCAACTTCTTCACTCCGGTGAGCGAGGGGGCGAAGAAGAAATTCAATCTTTAAGGCGGGGCGTCTATATCGTGAGACTGACGTAGCGAAAAACGTAACAGTGCTTATATAATATCGAGGATGATCCAATCCTCGTCAGGCCGATCGGACGACAGGGCGCAAGGCCAAAGCACTTTGGGGACGCTTTTGAGGCACCTCACCGACCTCTTGGACAGCGCGGTCGAGCAGTCTTACGTGCGCTCCGGCCTTGACTACCGGCCGCGATACACCCCGGTGGTTCGGGCGCTCCTCGAACTTGGCCCTACCTCCCTTCGGGCCATTTCGGGGCATGCCGGAATTAGCCATTCGGCGGTGAGTCAGACCGTCGCGGAGATGGTCAAGAACGATTGGCTGACCTCTGCGCCGGGGAGCGACGCTCGGGAGCGGATCGTTTCTTTGACCCCGAAAGCCGAGGCGGCGATTCCGGTTCTTCAGAGACATTGGATGGCGACGAACGCGGCCGCCGAGGACCTCGATCAGGAACTTTCGGCGCCGCTGTCCGGGGTATTGCGCGAGGCGATCGAGCTCTTGGGGGACCGTCCTTTCGGGGATCGAATCGCCCAGGCTAACGCTGAGCTTGAGGTGAAAGGTTGATCTCGGTTTTGATTGCGGCGGCGATGCAGCAGGACGGATATCGCGTTCCGCGTCCTTCCATCCTCTCCGCGGCCCTAACTCCTTGGTATCAAAACGTGTCGATTGCTTCGGTCAGCCCAGACGGGACGAAGTTTCTCTCACTTGAGAAGGACGGCATGGTTCCGATCTCAGTGTTGTCTAAGCCGTTTCTCAATCTCGGGGGATTGCAAGTCGATACCAGGGCGGGGCGGGAGCGGAGTCTGACCACCCAAAGTCTTAAGAATTTTCGGATTACGGACATCGGCTCCGGCAAGGCGATGTCTTTGTGGTTGCCGGCGGGGGCTCGCGTTTCGAATCCGAAATGGGCTCCGGACGGCAAGCATCTTGCCTTCCTGGCTCACTTTGATACGCGCACCATGTTGTACTTGGCGGACGCTTCGTCAGGGGTTTGCCGTGCGGTGACGAATCGTCCCTTGTTGCCGACCCTTTCTACGGACCTGGCTTGGGATGCCGATGGGACGCATATCGCGGCGGTGTTTCGTCCGCAGAAATTTGGGGCGCCGCCTGAGCTGGCGGCCGTTCCGCAAGGCCCTTTGGTCGAAACGAGTGAGGAAAAGCCCCGGAAGCTTTCGACATTTCCGGCGGTTCTGAAGACGAATAACGATCGAGATTTATTCTTTTACTACGGCAGTGGGCAACTCGGCCTCGTCGAGGTTAGTACGGGGAGAATTACGGAATTTGGCAAACCGAAGCTCTTTGAGTCGGTAAGTCTTAGTGCCGATGGCAAGTATGTCCGCGCGACCGTTATCGATCAGGCGATCCCCTTCACGGTTCCGGTGGATAGCTTTGCGACGCGCGACGCCCTCGTCGGTTTGGATGGGAATGAAACCGTTCTCGATCGGACTCCGCAAGAGTATAGCGGCGATGTGCAAAAACCTAAGGAGGATGCTCGGCGCGGCATCCAATGGTATCCGGGTGGGGTGGTGTTTCTTCAAGCGAGTCCGAAGACCGCACTACAGGATAAGGAGGACCGTGTTGTTTTTTGGCCGGCTCCGTTTCTTCCCAACCATGAGAGCGTCCTTTTCGCACAGAAGGAACGGATGGAGGATTTGAAACTCAGTCCAGATGGGAAATCGCTTTTCTTGAGTGAAGTGGTCGAGGGCACAAAGAAGCTGGAGTATGTGAACTTGCTCGGCGGTTCGAAGCCTTTGATCCTTGCCGCCACGGGGGACAAGGGGACGCTGTTGGCGGATGACTCCGATCATGTCGTCCTTGCCGCGGACGGGAAGCACGCCTTTTTAAGCGGGACGACGCTTGGTAAAGATCCTCGTGTGGAGGCTCCGCGTCCGTTTATCGACCTTTTGAGTTTGGAAACCGGTGAATCCAAGCGGGTTTTTGAGAGTAAGGCGGACGAGTTTGAGCAGCCGATGCTTCAGCATGGTTCGGTCAGTTCTTTTTTGGTGACCCGTCAGTCCCCGACTCGGGTGGCTCAGGTTTTTGCGGTTGATACGTCTAGCAAGATCGAACGTCAGTTGACGAATAACCAGGATTTTGCGCCGGATATTTCCCAGGCTCACCGGGAGACGGTAGTGGTTACACGGGCGGATGGATTTCGATTTCAGGTCAACGTTACGCTGCCGAAAGTTACGTATCGGAATCCCGCCTTCTTTTGGATTTACCCGGCCGAATTTGAGAATCAAGCGGACTACGACAATAGTAAGAAGTCGTTCAATCGCAACCTCTTTCATACCTTCGCGGTTCATAACAAGCAGATTCTTATTCGGGAGGGTTATGTGGTGGTCGAACCGGATCTACCCATCGTGGGTCCGGCGGGACGGATGAACGATGAGTTTGTGCCCCAGCTGAGGAATTCTCTTAGTGCGGTGATCGACGAATTGGCGCGGAGAAACTGGATAGATCGCGATCGTCTTGCCATTGGTGGGCACTCTTACGGCGCGTTTGGGGCGGTTTCGGCGATGGTTTGTACGCCCTTCTTTAAGTGTGGGGTTGCCGGTGATGGGTGCTATATGCGATCGTTGACTCCGTTTGGGTTTCAGAGTGAGGAGAGGATGCTTTGGGAGGCGCGGGGGACTTATCAGGAGATGTCGCCGTTTCTTTATTCCGAGCAGATCACCGGGGCTTTGCTGATGTACCACGGGGTGGAAGATTCGAATCCGGGGACGTCGCCGATCAATAGTCAGCGACTATTTGGGGCGTTGCAGGCGCTTGGGAAGCCTTCGCGGTTACTGCTCTACCCATATGAAGATCATTTGCAGATCTCTCGGGAGACGATTTTGGATCAGTGGGCGCGGTTTAGCGAGTGGTTGGATCGGTATTTGAAGCCTTCCCGTTAGCTCGAGTAGTTCATCGGCAGACCGATGGGGACTTCGGCACTTGGATCGCCCCAGGTGCGTTGGTCTTCGGTGGCTTTGCGGAAGTAGGCGGAGGCTCTTGCTCCAGCTTCGCTGGTGATGCCGACGTCCTTTAGGGCTTGGTCGAAGAGGTCGATGCAGGCCTCGTCGAGCGAGACGTGGACACCGTTTCCGGAGTGGATCTTTTGAACGTAGGATTCGTCGCCGTAGCCTGCGGAGTAGAGGGCGGGGCCGCCGAAGGCTTCGGCGAGGTAGGCGGCGAGGCGAATGTCGTGGTGCGGGTGGATGTCGTGCTCGAAGGGGTGGGCGGCTTCGGGGTGTTGGAGGACGAGTTGGTGCCAGCGCTGGGTCAGCACGAGAATTTGGTCAAAGCCGCCGCAGTCTTCGTATAGGGTCGCCACGAGGTCATTGTATCAAGCCTTTGGCTTGTACGATGAGCCTCGTGGCGACCCTCTTTGGTTTTTGGGGACGCGTTAGTTTGTCGGCATTCCTGCAGTTGAGGGGGCCAAGGGTTGAGCGGCTTGGGGCGCGCCCCCAGCCGCTCAACCCTTGGCCCCCTCCTTGGATTTATTTTTATTTGACATTTTTTGACGCGTCGCCTTTCGCCTTCGCGTGGCTACGGCGAGGCGACGGTCAAAAAATGTCGTTGGTAAATGCGGGGAAGTTTTGGCGGCGAAGGTCTGCAGTGTTCGTTATAGGCGGCACCTTAGGGTTTTGATTTCGAAGGGGCGGAAGTAGAGGCCGAGCTCTTTTTTGGTTACTGGCATCGTGACTGGTCGCTCTTCGAGGAGGTTGGTTTCGTGGACCTCGGTGACGGGGAAGCCGAAGTAGATTCTGGCGTGGGTGCCGGTTTTCGAGGCTTCGTAGAGGCGGATGATTACCGCGTTTTCGTCTTCGGCCCACTTTACGGCTTCCACGATGATGTTGGTCGAATCGACTTGGACGAGGGAGAACGGCTTGGCGGCGGCACCCATTGTCACGGTCGGGGGGGTGTTGAATTCGTAGGCGGGGCGGACTACCGATTCCACTGAGAAGCCGCCGGTGTGGGGGAGCATGGCGTAGGTAAAGAGGTGTTCGCCTTCGTCGCCGCGGGGATCCGGGCGGCGGCCGGATTTTATTAGGCTTAGCTGATATTCGCCTTCCTTGACGGTGCAGGCGTACTTGCAGTCGTTGAGGAACGCGACACCGTAATCCGTTTCCGAGATGTCGGTCCACTTGTGGGCGCAGACGTCGAATTGGGCGCGGTCTTGGCTCGTGTTGTCGTGCGTGTTACGGACGACGTGGCCGAACTGGATCTCGTGGCGGGCGGTTTCGGCGAGGACGTCGAGGGCGAAGCCGACCTTTAAGAATTGGTAGCGTTCGTGCCAATCGACCTTGGTTTCAAAGTCAACTCGAGGTGTGGTGAAGTGGAAGACTACGTCTTGGACCAGGCGGGACGCGCGGCCGATTTCGTATTCGAAGCGGATGCGGAGCTGGAGGGGGCCGTCCGCGACGACCTCGCGCTTGACCAGCTTGCCGGCGGGATGCATTTTGTGGCGCTGGTCGCGGTCGATGTCCCAGTTGTCCCAGGCGGCGGGGACGTCTTCGCCGATGAGGAGGTTGTTGAACTTCCCTCCGGGGGCGACAAGATGGCGACCGAACATGCTGTCCGAAAACTGATCGATCCACCCGGCCTCATTGAAGACTACATATGCGTATGGTGTCTTAACCCAACACTCCTCGTCAGAGAAATCGTAGGTAAACGGCGAGTCTTCGTTGTTACTCTTCTGATCCAGCGGGACAAGGGGCAGACCAACGAATCCAAGGGCCGGAATCTGGGCCCCGTGTACGGCCAATAACCGTTCCCCACTTACATTCTCGATGACCTGTGCCACCACGCCTGCGGGCTGCTTTCCTTCGGGAAGACCCTTTAAAACAACCTCTCGATAGTTCAACCAGCCCAGGCTATTGAAAATCACCGCGTGGTCACCCTCGCCACAGAAGGTGGCGAGGGCCTGGTTCTTTAGGGCTTCCGCTTCTTGGAGGCAGAGGCCAAAGGTTTCGATGGCTTCGTCGTTGACCTCGGCGATGGAGGAACCGGGGAGGATGTCGTGGAATTGGTTGAGGAGGAGGCGCTTCCAGGTGTCGGTCAGGGCTTTGCGCGGATATTCTCGTCCCTTCAGGGAGGCGATGGTGGCGGCGAGTTCGGCGTCGCGGAGGGCGAATTCGCATTTGCGGTTGAAGCGCTTGATCGCGGCGATGGAGGTTAGGGTGCCTCGGTGGAGCTCCAGGTAGAGTTCGCCAACCCAGCGGGGGAGGCTCTTCAGCTCATCGCGGACGCCGACCATGAACTCGCTCATGTTGGAGTACTCGGTCTTGGGGGAGCCTTCGAGGTCCGACGTGATGCGGGCGATTTCGATCATCTCGGCCATGGGGCCGCCGCCGCCGTCGCCGTGGCCGAAGCCGACGAGCCTTCGATCTTGGACGTCTTTGTGTTGGACTTGGCCCCAGAGGCGGGTGAGGGATTCGGGGTCGGGCCAGCCTTGCATCTCGTTGAAGTGGGAGATGACGGTGCTGCCGTCGATGCCTTGCCAGACGAAGGTGTCGTAGGGGAAGCGGTTGGTGTCGTTCCAACTCAGCTTCGTGGTGAGGAAGAATTGGACGTCGGCGCCCTGGAGGATTTGGGGGAGGGCGGCGGAGTAGCCGAAAACGTCCGGCTGCCAGAAGCAGTCCGAGGTGACGCCGAACATCTCGCGGGTCGCTCGCTGGCCGAGGAGGAGGTGGCGGACGAAGGATTCGCCGGAAGGGAGATTGCAATCCGGCTCCAGCCACATCGCGCCGTTGACTTCCCAGCGGCCTTCAGCGACGCGCAGTTTTACGCGCTCGAATATCTCGGGGTAGAGGCGGCGGACAACGTCGTAGTGGTAGGCGGCGCTTTGCGTGAAGCGGAACTCCGGGTACTGGTCCATGAGGCTGAGGACCGACGAGTAGGTTCGCGCGAGTTTGCGCCACGTCTCCCGGATCGGCCATAGCCAGGCGGTGTCGATGTGGGAGTGGCCGACGATGCCCATGGTCGGGGCGCTGTCGCCGTTTTTGGCTTCGAGCAGAGGACGCATTGCGGCGCGGGCCTGGGCGATGGCTTCGCGCCAGGTGGCTTCATCGGTCTCCTCGGGCTTGGCGTAGACGAGGCGGAAGATCTCGCCAAAGGCAGTTTGGATCCGCGCCTTTCTTAAGGAGTTTGCGTCGAGCGCGTTGGCGATTTGTCTTAGGGCGCGTAGTTCGGTGACGAAGGCGCTGATGTCGGTTCGCTCTTGTACTAGCTCTACGCCGACGTAGGTTCGGCAGCCGGGGGTGACTTCGACTTTGCCTTCGGTCGGCCTCACGTAATCGTAGGGTTGAGTTCCTGGGAAACTATGGCCGGCGTAGGCTTCGAGGGCAATTTCGTAGGTTCCTTCGGCTTTCAGCGACAGTAGGCGGACGGGGTGGAACTCATCGAATACGCCGCGGTGGATGCCGTCGACCAGGAATAGGCTCTCGGTGCCGCCGGTTTGGGCGCGGATGAAGAGGGTCTCTCCTTTTCTTTCTTGCGGGATGGTTACTTGGCCTCGTAACCAAGCGTTGCCCCAGTTTTCTCCCCACTTGGTTCCTGTTTCTACGGGCTGGTAGGCCAGGTCGGGGACGGTGCGGAAATGCTCCCGCGTCTCGGCCATCTCCATCGCGATCGGCGCGACAGCCGCGAACCGAAGGAGGTCGTAGGTCTTTTCCAGGTGAAGAATCTTGGTCGGGATCTTGGGATCGAGGAGCAAGTTCTTATTATGAATCGGTGAGCCGGTAGGTTTACGGGCCTCCGGGTTTTAGGGTGAGCCGGTGGGTGGCGTTGTCGGGGGTGGACGCCGGCGCTTCGGGGACGAAGCCATGTTGTTCGTAGAGCCGCGCGGCATTCGGGTTTTCCGTGTACAGGACGAGTTCGTCGAAGCTTCCTCGAGAGTGGTCGATTAGGGCGGCGATTAGTTCTCGGCCCAGCCCGTGTCGTCTGAACATGGGGTCGACGTAGATACGCCGGATGCGTCCCAGTTTTTCGCGTTGGCGCAGCAGACCACCGCAGGCTACGGTTTGTCCGTCTCGCTCCAATAGGAAGAGCACTTCGCCGGCGGCTTCGAAGCGATTGACGCCCTCGGTCCAATCGGTGATGAGCCGCTCTAGGTAGTCCAGGCCCTCTTCGGTTGCGAGGGGGAGGAGCCGGGCAATCGAGGCGGGATCGGAACAGGGCCGGATGGTCGTGGGCACGTGAAAGTGTGATTCGGGCGAGCGCTGCCGCTGGGGTTTAAGCCTTATCGGAGACTTGGGCTGGGGGAGGCGAGGCACCCATAATGTTCCCGGGGCGTCTTGCCTGGGACAGGAGAAAATGCAAGCCAAGGAAGTTCATAGGCACGTTGACGAGGGTGGGGGTATTGCCTGTTTTGAGGACGAAGTGCTCGTCGTCTGCCCGAAGTGCGAGGGGTGTGCGCGCCAAATTCGCCAGGCATATTCCGGTGTACCGGGCGTACGGCCGCGGCGACTCGCCTGCCCCAAATGCGGGCTTGCGAAGAAGGGAGGCACGCTTAGTCTCCCGGATCATCCCAATTTCTCAGATCGCGAGCTGACCCTTTGGCTCCGAACACCATGCTGCAGTCACACTCTTTGGGCTTTCAATCGGGAGCACATCGAAACGATCGAGTCTTATGTGTGCGCGGATCTCCGGGAACAGCATAGGCATCCGACGCATGGTTGGAGCAACTCGTCGTTCCTCAACCGCCTGCCGCAGTGGATTAAGGCGGCCGATAACCGCGAGGAGATATTGAAAGGCATCGCGCGGTTGAAGGCAATGCTGCCCGCTTAGGGCACGCTAAGAGCGGATGCGGACAGAGAGGCAGGTTACGCAGCCTTCGAGTTTTTCGAATTCACTGATGTCGACGGTTTGGACTTGGAAGCCTTTTTCTTTGATTAGTGCGATTGACTTCGGGACGGAGGCGGCCATTAGCACGGTGTCTTTGGAGAGAACGACTACCGCGCCGCCTTTCTCGGGCAGGGGTAGGAAGTTTGGAAAGATTTTGGGGTCGTCGATATCGTCGGGGTGGCCGATGATCGTTCCGTTCGGGAGGGCGGTTACGGCGGTCTTTAGGTGGAGGACTCGGGTGATGGGGACGCCGACCACTTGGTAGCCGCGGGGTTCTAGCAGATCGGCTAGTTGTTTCAGGCCTTCCGCGTTTGTGCGTTGGCTTTGGCCGACGTAGACTGTGGTTCCGACCTTGAGGACGTCGCCACCGTCGAGAGTTCCGGGGAGTTTTAGGGTTTTGATTTCGATGGCGAGTTGGCTAACGGTGACTTGCACAGCTTCGATTTCCGCCCGCCGGCTTGCGGCGCCGGGGCTGGTAAGCACGGCGAGGTCGCCGAACATGATGACGGCGTCTTCGATAAATACCGAGTCCGGCAGCTCTTCAGCGCACGGGACGCTTATTATTTCGAAGCCGGATCGGGTCAGCGCGTCGCAGTAGGCCGACCACTGCCGCTCGGCGAGGTCGATGTCGATCTCCACTCGCTTGCGGTGCGTAAGCTGACCCTCCGCGAGCCGGCGGGAAGTGGGACGTACGAGGGCGCGCATGTCCCTCGAAACTACCTCGGGACGCTTACTTCCGGGCGGGTCCGTCGGTGCCGCGCCTGAGACTATCCGGCAGAGGCGCCGGATCACTATTATTTTGCTCCTCGACGGATGGAGTCGGCGCCTTGGCGACGGGTAACGGCTCCGCCTTTTCGCCCGGGGAACAACCGATCAGCACACCGCAAGCAAGGAGGGCGAGGGTTAGTTTAGCGACCATAGATACTTCGACGGGTCCGTTACGTTGATCGCGGAGGGCGCGGTGTCGGGCGTCCAGTTCGTGCCCGCCGCGAGAGCGTTGATGCCGATCCGCTTGCTGTGGCCGTCCGCGAACACCACGGAAACGCGGCCTGCCGTTCGGTAGGCCACGCCTCCCGTGCGCCTTCCCGCTTCCAGGCTGAAGATGTTGACCGGGGTGCCGAATCCGCCGAGAATCTTCCAGGAAGCGCTATTTCCCCAGCCGTCGTAGCAGTAGGAAATCGCGGTCTGGTTGTGGCAGGCGGGGGAGTCGACCGCACCC
>Ga0206972_1135_pt1 | contig 13861 bp, 12 predicted proteins | sample Alteio_BWOrgHeat_86_FD_152925 | JGI IMG/M metagenome (GOLD analysis project Ga0206972, IMG submission 152925) | Enriched cells from forest soil in Barre Woods Harvard Forest LTER site, Petersham, Massachusetts, United States -... | ecosystem: Environmental > Terrestrial > Soil > Temperate forest >...
TCCCGTATACGCTCTCGCCATTTTTACCGCAGCAGTGGTCACTGTTGACCCATTTTTTGCAAATTTAATCATGCCATGTTGTGGCACCAGCGACAAGAAAGCTTCCGCCATTTCTCTCTCTAAAGATGCGGGCCTTTGAAAATTAACACCTCTCTCCAACTCATTCCTAACGCTTTCCAATACCGGCTGGTAAGCGTGTCCCAAGCTAACGGTTGACAAACCCATTGAACAATCGAGATACATATTTCCATCCAAATCCCACACATGGGCCCCTCTGCCGTGTGTGATTGCCGCTGGGCTTAATTGCGGAAATTGATCATCTCCTTTTGAATACGTATGAGCGCCACCCGGTATCAAGTCATGAATATGTGCCCTGTAATCATCAGATGCGGAAAAATTGCTTATGTACCTCAGCTTAGGCGGTTCGGAGAATTCTTGTGCCATTGTGCTCATTTTATGTTGTCAAATAGATCAATATTCTTATCGATAAACTCAACATATTCCTTCCATCCCTTCTTATCCCCCAAATTTTCAATCAAAACCCTGATGTTATCAAAATCGGTCTGCGTGTCGAGGGTTAGACGGTAATTGAAAAAATCAAACGGTTCAGCATAGCTGCATCCATTGAATATTCCGGCTCCCGATAGCGTTGAGTTTCTGAGCATATACGGGCTAACATGTTCGCGATCTTCAGGACTCGTGGCACTTTGATGAGTCTTTTTAAGGCATTCCAATGTGAATATTTCAACATCTACGCCATCAGGGAAGGTAGGCTTGAAACTATTTGTGCCGTAATCGGAGGCGCTTCGCAGAAAAAAATTAACCAGGTTATCTATCTCTGCCGGGTCAATAAGTGGACAATCAGATGTGACTCGCACTATATATTTCGGATCATTTTCTACGGCACATGTATAGTACCTTTCCAGAACGTCAGTTGTTGATCCTTGAAAAGTGGATATTCCCATTTTTTGAGCCACTGATAATATACTATCCGCTTCTGGTTCGAAAGTAGTAGCAACAACGATCCGATCAATCATTTTCGAACGTTTCAAACGTTCAAGGTGGATCTGCAGCACTGGTTTCCCATCTATTTCCCTCAGCACTTTGCCAGGTAATCTCTTTGACCCAAATCTTGCCTGAGTTATAGCCAAAATCATTAAATCCAGTTATAGGGATATAGTAAATTTTTCTCTGCAACGTCTATGCGATCGATCTCGCGTTTTAGTCCCTCGTCAATAGCTCTATTCATTTTGACAATATTGCTTTTCAGTTGAGCCAAGCTCTCAACTCCTATTATCACAAAATCGATATTTTCTTGAGCTCGTACATACGAAAGTGCAAGTTCATTCATCCCGACTGCATACTTTTTTGAAAGATATTGGAGCTTTTCAACGTATTTTATTAGCGGCTCTAGAACTATTGGGAATGCATCCAACTCCTTAAAAAAAAGTCCCTGAAGAAACAATGACCTTGCAATTGTTCTTTTTCCTCTTAATTTTGCCAGTTCAAGCATTGGCCCTCGCTTTGAATGATTATCGAGCATATTGAACGGGAATTGTATTGAATCTATTTCATCGTACGTCAGTGCCTTGGCAAAATCTTCATTACTATAAACTGATACTCCTATATTTTTTACTGCCTTTTCTGCCTTGAGGCGGCAGGCCTCCTCCAATAAGTTAGGAATATTCTCTATATCCCTAAAAGAATGGAAATAATAGGTTTGAATAACTGGGACACCTAGCTGTTTAGTACTTTGAGACAATTGCTCTGAAGCGGACAGGTTTAGGTTTCCTGAAAATTTTGTATCAATCTCAAATCTTTTCCGCAGGCTTTTGTGAAAAAGCCCTACAGCTTCTTCTGCACGGCCATAAGTACCGGCGGTGTCAATTTTGCGAATTCCGGCATCAAATGCGTATTCGAGAATTTGAAATATTTGCTCATTTCTGAGTTCGCCATGCTGGTTGTTGATCCCGTAGTTTGAACCGAATTGCGCAGTTCCAAGTATTATTCTATTCATTCTCCCATTTGAACGCGGGATTAAAAATGGCCATTCTTAATACATCGAGATACTCGCCATGATAGCAGACATGTTTCCTGTAATTCCCCTCCACCTCAAATCCGATCCTTCTATAAAGTTCGACTGCGGGGATGTTGCGTTTTGCCACACCCAGGGTTATCTTTCTTAACTTTTCTGTTTCAAAACAATAACTTAATACACGTTCGGTTGCCTCCCGGGCATACCCCTTACCCCATTGGGCTTTATCGCCTATCATAATTCCATACTCTCCCAATCCGTGCACTCTAAAAACAGGATCAATTTTGATATTTCCTATATGCTTGCCAGTTTCCTTCAAATGAATGGCCCAAAACAACAAGTTTCTATCCAACTCCACTTTTTTCAGGTATTCCTTCAACATTTCAAGAGTATAGCCTCCCCCCGTTTGCATATACTTGTAAACATCAACATCATTCAACCACAGCACATATTGCATGCTAAGATGCGCCGTTGTCAAGGCACGATACTGTAATCTATCGGATTCCAGAACAGGAGCCATCTTTTATCTGTTTGTCTCTAAAAAAATAAGGATGCTGGCAATGACAAACTCCTGTTCGTCCTCTGCCAGAGTCGGGAAAATGGGCAGACTCAGACAATGCTGATAGTAATTTTCGGCAGCCTCCATGTACAACACCTTATCGCAAAGCGATTGGTAATAGGGTTGCCTGTAAACTGGAATATAATGAATTTGGCAAATAATGCCTTTTTGCCGGAGATATTCATAAAGCTCCTTCCGCCTCTCAACCTGTATGATATAGAGATGATATGCGTGCCCTTCAACGATCCCAGATTGTGAGATAATTTCCTTAATGTCTTTAAATGCCCGAAAATATTTCCCAGCAATCTCTCTTCTCCGCCTCAAGCCCCCGTCAGCCCTGCGTAGCTGGGATATACCCAATGCGGCCTGAAAATCCGTCAACCTGTAGTTATATCCCAACTCTTGCATTTCATAGTACCATTCACCATGGTTTTCGTTAAGAAGAGTTTGGTCTTTTGTAATGCCATGTGACCGCAATCGCAATATCCTCTGATACATCGCCTCATTGTTGCACGTTATCATTCCTCCTTCGCCGCATGCTATATGTTTTACAGGATGAAATGAAAAAACAGCAATATCAGCAAAGCTGCTATCCCCACAATTATGAACTTTTCTCTTCGAGTCGACGAAGAAACCACCTGGCGCGTGACAAGCATCTTCTATAATCCAGAGTCCGTAGTCATCCGCCAGCTTTTTAAATACTTCCATATCATGTGGATATCCGGCAAAATCAACCGCCACAAGGCCGGAAAAAAAACCTTTCGGTTTGGATCGGATAAGCACTTCGACCTTATTGATATCCATCAAAAGCGTATCGCGGTCTATATCAGCAAACCACACATTTCCGCCACAATATCGAATACAGTTTGCTGTCGCCGAAAACGTTATTGGCGTTGTGATCACATTCGACTGGCCATTTATTCCCAAAGCCATTGCAGCCAGATGCAAGGCCGCTGTTCCGCTTGAAACCGCTACCGCATATTTACAGTCTATATATTCCGCGAATGCGGTCTCAAATTCTAAAACTTTTGGCCCTTGTGTAAGATTATTTGAAAGGAGAGTTTCAGTTACCGCCGTTATATCCTCCTCTGTAATAAAATGTTTCCCGTATGGTATTGGCTTCATATGTCCTTGGCTTAGCATATTCCAAAAAGATGTACGTATTTGAGCATCATTGCTGCAGTAAGAAAGCCGGCAGCTGGGAAATATATTTAATCGACTTCAGATCAGTACCGTCATGTTCATAAGGCAGATAAATAGCTGCAAAAGGAAACTTTAAATGAGGCGGCACGTTGCCCAAAAAATCATACCGAATACCATGATCACCGGAAATAATAATTACTTTTCCGTCAAGCAAATGGGTATCCAACAACTTCATCAGCATTTTGTTGCCGAGATCCACATAGTCAACGTATGCGGTTTTGATAGAATCGACGTTTTTGATTTTACGGAGAATTTTTTTATTCCCGTCAAAAGTGTAATAAGGCACATGCGGAATAAGAAAATGAGCGTATAAAAAAGTTGGTTCCCTTCGAATAGTGTCGGCCTGCAGGTTGTTTTTAAGTTCCTGCAAAACATAGTCGTTATAATCAATCGAAAGATCCTTGAACAAATACTTAGCATCTGAAAACGCTGTTGCCGACCAATTTACTAAAATAAATTCTCCCATGGTACCTTCCAATAGCTTAAAAAGGAGTGAATGATAGTAGTCGATTCTTGTTTTGATACGATTGCATCCTCCTATGTCAAAAAGGCTAATATTTTTGAACCGGTATCCATTGCTCGAAAGTATTTTGGGGAACACACTGTGTCTAAGACTATGGGTGGCATACACAAATGAATATGGTGAAACTGTATCATCCATATTATAAATCGAGTTCAATGAAAATAAAGTGGCGTCATACCGAGATTCTATATTTTGAAACAAGTCAAATCCCCGGCGTTGAAGGAAGGTGTCTAATGGGTTGTTATAGTTCAGTTTCTCTTTTAGGTAATAAGAAGACGTGTACTCATCCATCAATATCCATACAATATCCTTCCCTTTTGTTCGAACCTGCTTCCCAGTTATCTCTTTGTAGTTCTGATATTGCTGCCTAAGTCTGCTTTCAGCCGTAATATATGTTTTTGATATATCGGCTGAAATGATCAAGAGTAAGATAAGAAAAAAGGAATTAAAAAATCTATTGATTGTAGCGTTATGTCTTTTTGCACAAAAACTAATATAAGAGAAGCAAAGACCTACGGCAATTGCCAATATCCATATCCATTTGTGTTTGATAACTATATTATGCCCAAGTAAAGCGTGAATTTGACCGACAATAGGATAGTAAAAAAAGAAGAGAAGCCAACAGATGCAAACAAAGGGCGCAGAATAGGCAAAGCGGAAGACCCGTTTAAAAATAAATTGCACCAATGCCGTGCCTACTAAAAAAGCAAAAAGAAATAAACAAATAATCCCAACGTCAAAAGAATATATATCAAATGAAAGCTTATAGACCACGTATGAAATCCCCAACAGATACACATAGATCGGCTTTTCGAGTATTTTCTTTATTTTTCTTATCATAAATTATCCCCTCCCGTTTGCAATAAACGTCATCGATCCTACGTATCATAAGATATTGTCTGACATTCCCTAAATAACATTCTTTTCGTCGGTATAGGCCACTATCCGCCACTTACTTCCCTATTGATGCAACAAGAATGCGGACAACTGAGAAATATATTGGATGCCATTCAGCGCAGAACTATCCCCCGAACCTGGCATATAAACAGCGCAAAACGGTCTTGTGCGATCCGGACCCTTTATGAAATCAAACCGGGCTCCGTGATCACCGGAGATAATCACAATTTTACTCTTAAGTTGGGGGTGGCTTTTCCAGAGGTTCTCCAGCACTGAATTTCCGTAGGACAAGTATTCAACATATCCCTTCTTTACGTCATCCGAATCGTTCTCCGGTATACGTCTTAAATTCCTTCCATCAAAGCGGTAATGTGGCCCATGGGGTATCAGCAAATGCGCCCAAAAAAAAGTCGGTCGTCGATTGTCGTCATCTCGCAGCCTTTTATCAAGTTCCGCGAGAATATATCCGTTATAGCCCGTCTCCGGCTTGTCTTCCTGCTGAAAAACGTAATAATACAGTTTCTTGAAGTGTGCTTGTAAAAGAGGTTTAATCGGGGTACCCTCAATTAATCGCATCAAAAGCGTTTCATTGTAATAATTCAGGGAGTATGCATGGGGTTGATCGCCAATATCAAAAAAACTCATGTTTATAAATCGATATCCTCTTTCGGCCAATATCCGCGACCATGCATTATTTTTCAGAGAGTAGTGCCCATAAATAAAAGAGTATGGCTCAATTGTTTCATCAAGGTTAAAAATCGAATTAATAGAGTAGAGGGTCCTGTCCGATCTCGACCGCACGTTTCTTAAAATAACAAACCCCTGATCGACCAAAAATGTATCCAGTGGATTTTTAAAACCAAACCGTTCGGCAAGTTCCGATGACGCAGCATATTCATCCATTAATATCCAGACTATATCTGCATGTGGGGCTGGGCCGACGTTAGTTTCGTTCGCTTCATATCTGGCCGAAATACGCGTAACCGTCTTATAATGAACCGCCGCCGTACCTATGCCATTTACAACCATCGCAAAACACAAAAATGTATTCGCTAGTTTATTGAATAATTCATTTTGCTTACTCCAACGGTAACTCAGATACAGAATGGCACTTGTAATAAAAATCTCAATTACCCAAAGGTATCTGAACTCGTCGCTCAGCCAACGCGCTCCCAGAAGATGAAGTACAGTTGCCAGGTTGCTGTTGAAAAAAACAATTACCCAGCATCCCGATAAAAACAATGCAGAATATCTAAAATGGAATACGTGCAGCAATATCCATTGAAACAACCATGTAAGCCCCAGGAAAATACCAAGGAAGCCCAGCGCCGTTCTCCAATCGAACATAGATGGGCCGAATGACAATTTATACACCAGGTAAAAAATGCCTATCAAGTATACGTAGAGCGGCTTTCCCAGAAGCCCCTTAACCCGGACGTTCGTATTTACTCGCTTCAATTCTATTTTTATATGTGCTTAAAAGAACGGTGGCAACTGCGAGATATACGCTATTCCATTTAGCCCGCTGGCATTGTTGTGAGGTGGCAAATATATTGCACAAAAGGGCTGTAAGCCGGTCGCGCCGTTCAGGAAACTCATTCGAGCCCCATGATCACCAGAGATCACAACCACTTTACCTTTGAATTCCCGATGTCGATCCCATAAGCTTTCAAGCAGTTGATTCCCGTATTTAACATGCTCCAGGTAGGCGGTTCCAGCTGTTTATCCCAATAAGCATAAACACGTTTACCGCTCTGTTGAGCCCCCTGTTATTTTTCTGAAAATGACGGCTGAATTACGGAAGAAATATCCCAAACGTCAAAACAGAGAGCCAGATATATTTATATCGAATGACAACAGAATTCAAAAAGTGGATTGTAAAAGGTCGGCGATATACGAATAAAAAAAGAACCCGATCCAGCATACAAAAACAAATGGTGCCCAATATCTAACCCGAAGTACTTTTTTGGACAAGAAGGCAAGGCCTGCCGTAAGCCCGAAAAAAATAAGCAAATAAAGAACTGCCACAATCAGATCAAATGCATATACAGCCAGTGATAGTTTATAAACCAAATAAAACACGATCAATAGATAAGGATACAGCGGTTGACCGGTTAACTGTCCTACTTTTTTTCCCATAAGTATATTAGACGCCCAGAGTTTCCCAGGGGTTGCCTGTCTTTCAGGATAAACCATTCGCTGAATACCTCTTCGATATTTTCTTTCGCATAGTCATCATAAATATCCTGCCTGTGAGCCAGCATCGCCTTTACTTTTTCATCCGACCTAGGAACAAACTCGAGGACCAGGTTCTTCCCTGACAGCTTTGCAAAAAGCGAAGCGATCAGTTGCAGTGGAACATTGTAGGTGATCCGCAGGTGGTGGATCAGCGCCAGGGCCATCAGTGTATCTGATTGTATTCTCTCTAACAAGGGAGATTTCTCTGCATTCTCCCAGCCGGATCCGGGCGACGGGTCCGTGATATCGGCGCAAACCGGGTAAATATTCTTCCATCCCCTGGTGAACTGGTAGAGCAACTCCACGCTACCCGGATCGGATTCCACCGCAATTACTTTTTTTGCATGCTTTGCCGCGAGCAGTGAGAACCTTCCCGTATTGGCCCCCAGGTCGGTTACCGTTTCGGGCTGCAACTCTTTCAGCCAGCCTTCAACGATCAGGTCTTTGCTCGCCAGATATTCTGCCGCTTGTATTTCCTCTCCATAGTACTCATCCCAGAAAGATGTTCTGCCGGTTGACAATTTCCAGCGACCCACCGACTTAAATGCATCCATCATCTGTACCAGTTGCTCCTTCTTCAGAAAGGGCCGTTTGCTGCCTCCCAGTGCCCGCTTGCCGCCTGCCACCGAAGAATGGAGGTGAATGTGCAACAGGCACGCCATGCTGAAATAACTGGAAAACGGAAGGCTGCAACTGGCAAATCCAAGATCTATCCCGTGTGGGGATGCACGGTACAACTTGCTCCATATCGGGTGTCGGTACCTCATCAATGCAAGCGGTGCCAGGAAGTTCTCACAAAACTGGCGATAAGCGATCCAGGGATCGCCTTCCTTGTAAAATTCAAATGACAGGATGTCGAACAAAACCATCTTTCCACTTAACAGGCAAAAATTGAAGGGGGAGGCATCCTTGAGGATCATTCCATGCTGGAGGCAGATCGTGTTCACGCGCAGGAAAAAAAGAAGGCAGTCTTTCCACTGGGCAAAACTCCATTCGTAAGGATAAACAACCACCTCTAACTGTTCCGGCAACAATATTTTGTAAGTGCGTTCATCTCCGATTCCCGATGACGGTATTTCTTCAAAAGCCGTAATCAGCCCTTCCGTCAACAGGGCTGCATAGAGGCCCGATCCTTTCAAATGCGCATACTGCGCCTCATAGCTTTTATCTACCACCCTGTAGTAAATGTTCCCATTCTCCTGTACATGGCCATGCGGGTCCCGGTAAGAAAGCGGAGTACGCCTGCTATTTCTGCTCATTCCCCTCCTCTTCTTTTTTCTTCCTCTTTCCAAAAAGATACAGAAAAAACATTTTTATCCTTTTGAAAAAAACGATAATGCTGAAGAATGCAGATAATAGCAATTGAAAAAAAAGGCTTCCCGTCTGGGGGTCAATGTATATGAAAGACTTCATAACGAACATATTATTGCGGTACTGACCGAAGGGCTGCCTGTTGTGGCTGCACCAAGTGGCTATATCTTTATTGAAAGTATATCCTTCCAGGTACCTATCAGCAACAGCAAACCAAGCATAAGCACAAAACCGATGATGCCATCGAACAAAACCGGTTTGTAACTGGTCGATCCGGAAACAGAAAGCGGGAAAACAGGCAGATCGATGATCTCAAAGAGCGGCGTTTCACGAAGCACTCCTATTTTGGCGACCTCCAGGTTACGCATTACCTCGGTATAGGCAGCTGTCATGGCGGCAAGCCTCGCCTGGTTGTGCTGAATACCAGAACGCTGAATCACCAGCGACGGGTTCATATTGTAGGTGCGGTCTGATTCCGAAGCTGTTTGCGAAAATGTGCTGCCCAGTATACTGTTCAGGCTGTCTGCCTCTTTTTGCAATAATTCCAGGTTGCGCCTCGCGACTTTGGTCTTTGTTTCGATAAAATACCGGGAAGTCTCATCTACTATGTATCTAACGATAAAATAAGGCACTGTATCGGATTCCGAACTCGCGTTTGCTACATAGAAGCTGAGTTTTTTATCCTTTTTGAAAACACTGAACGAGGCTGACAACTGCCCGATATATCCACGTATAAAATTATCCTGTGCTTTTGAAAGGCTGTCAGGATCCACAGGGAAAGGCGACAGACCCACTGGCGCGGGGCGACCTCTTTTCCAAGCTAGGTATTCCGCGAGGCACCGTTCGGACCCATCCATCCGGTGCAACAATGTACGCGTGATGAGCTTGCGCGATTTGAACAGTTCTATGATATTATCTCCTGAAAAAATACCTTCCGATGCGCCGCTTCCCACATCAAGTCCGAATTGCGAAGCGAGACTCGTCAGGCCACCATTACCGGATTTCGATTCAGTGGAGAGCACGAAAGTGAGGCTCGCAGAATATGCCGGGGTAGCCTGTTTGATCGTAAAATATCCAACCGCTGCACCCAATGCTGCGCCCAACAGCAACAGGTACCATCTCCGAAACAACAGAATGGCATACTTGCCAACCTTCCCGAGCCAGTCCCTAATCGTTACCCCTTCAGCCATCCTATTTAATTGAATTGATGATTGCAATCACAACACCGGCCATTGATAACAATACGCCCGCAAATCCAACCACCTCACCGGCGGATGCCTTTTCTATGATCGGCCTCCGTGGAACAATGATTTCCGCTCCCGGTTTCACCGGCGGATACGACCGGAATATGCCCATGAAATGCCGGGTCTTGGCCAGCTGACCATTCGCATACAATATATCTATCCGCCATTTACGCGCTACAAACGTGGTACCTCCTGCGCGGCCCAGGTAATATTTTATTGAACGATCCGGCTCAAAGTTCACCTTGGTAGGTGCGAACACTTCGCCGCTGATCTTTACCAACAGATCTGTCTTGGGTACATCCAGTACATCGCCTTCTTCCAGCAGCAGGTCTTCCTTGGATCCGGGCTCATGCATTACTTTATCTATGTTCACCGCAATACGCACCGTCGGACTGGCGATCTGCTGAACCGCAGTACTGTTGGTATCCCTCAGGCTGCTTTGAAATGCCTGCGCTGCCTGCAACTTCTGGTCCTGTATAATATTATCGGTTCTATTCTGCCTCACGACCGATACGCCACCAGGGTACGCCACGGAAGTAAACCCGCCCGCTCTTCTCAGCAGGTCACTCACCCTGTCTTTTTTTGATTCCATTGTATAACTGCCCGGGTAAAGCACTTCGCCGGACACTGTCACTTTTTTCTGTTCAAAGTAACCCGGCTTTTTTCTCACTGTCACCTGGTCAAAAGGCCGCAGCAGAAAATGATCGCCCTGTAAAGAAAGATCCCGATCACTGTTGATATCAATTACCTCGGCAATGGCAGCCGTGGCCGTATCGTAATTGTCCCGGTTGATCCGGCGCGAAACTTCGATCCGGTAGGCTGCCGCTGCTTCGGTAAATCCGCCTGCCTGGAACAATATATCCTTGAGGGTTATATTTTCATGGTAGGGGAAACTGGCGGGCTTACGAACTTCCCCATCGATGGAAACCGTTTGCGCGTCGCGGAAATCCTGGATGGAAGCGATGCTCACTACGTCTTCCCGCTTCAATGCAATATCCGGCGTCCGTCCCGCCAGTACCTCTCCCAGGTTCACCGCGATGATTTCCTGGATGAGGTCCTCGCGCGTACGCACGATCAATGCACGGCCCAGGTATACATCTCCTTTGGTGCCATCGGCTTTTCTTACCAGCCCGCTCAATGTAAGGCCCGGCGTGAGTTCATACTGGCCCGGGCGATACACGGCTCCTGAAATACTGACACTGTTCTCGAGCCGGTCAATGATGGGCGACACTGTTATTTCATCTCCTTTGTGAAAATGGTAACTGGCAAATGATTCTTTGGGTATGTCCTGTATACGGTGCTCGCGATCCGTGAGCTGTTTCACGCGCACCGTGGCCGTATACGCTTTTTCCGTAAATCCGCCGGCAAAACCGATCAGCGTTTCGAGGGTTTCATTGCCGAGCATTTCGTAAGTCCCCGGTCGCCTGACATCGCCATTTATGACCACCCTGTTTTGATAAACAGGAATATTGATCACATCATTGTCTTTTAATAATACGTTTCCGTCCTGCGTGCCATGCAGCAGGAACTGGTAGAGATCGATTTTTTTATACAGGCGCCCATCACGGATCAGCTCTATCTCGCGGTAGCTGCTGATATCATCCGGGCCGCCGCCCAGGTACAATGCGCCGTACACGGTGCTGAGAGAAGAAACAACATAACTGCCCGGCTTTGCCGCACCCAGGATCGTAACCCGGATGCTGCGTATCCGGCCCAGTGTAATACTGAGGGTGGACTTCCCAGAAGCGAGCGTGGGATATGTGGACCTGCTGAGCTTTTCGCGGATGCGGGCAGTGACCTCTTCGATCGTAAACCCGTTGACGGGTATCGCGCCCACCTCGGGTATCACAATGTTTCCCTCGGGTTGTACCTGTGCCCGGTAGCTGGCCTGCTGGTACCCGTTGATATTGATCTGCAGTTCATCATCGGGGCCCAATACATAGCCCGAAGGGGTGGCGATACGCAGGTTGGGTTCAAAGGAAAGAGAGGGTGTATTAAATAAAAAAGACCCGAACACACTCGAGGTGGCGGGTTTTGTGAAGGTCTTGTATTGATCGGGAACGGTCTCCCGGCGCGCACTGGTGGTAACCGTTGAATCGCGGCCCGCGGGTGCAGCCGTATTCTGCAATTTAGATAACCGGTCGCGCAGTTTCGCGATCTCGGCAGGCGGCAGTCCTTTGGAAGCGGCCAGTTGTTCGGCCTGCTCCTGCGACATACCTGCGGCCTTCATCTGTTGCTGCAGGCGCAGTATATCAGCATCGGATACCTGGTCGATATGCAGCGAACTCAAATCCCCGCTTTTCAGCAGGTCCTGTGCCCGGACTCCGTAAACAGTGAGGAACAGAACGAGCAGGAGCACACATCTCTTTAGAAACATAGGGGGCGGCTAAGGGTTGAACAAAGATTGATTAAAATCAAACACCCTCAAAACATTTGGAACAACCTACATATGGCGTTGCCACGCTCACTCACAGTGGATTTATTAACACACTGAAACATAAGCAATTGAAGGTTCACAAATATAAGCACTGGAACGTAAAAAAGGCAGGCTGAGTCCATCGTCACCGGCCATGGTTGTTTTGATGCAGTTTGATCTGAAATTGTCAGGATCTGTTGCCTGGAACGGGGCCACTTCTTTCCGATATGCAAACAAAAGATCACCACTTAAGTTGCATCGGCCAGCCTGAACGTTGTGTAAACATTACATGAATTGCTCTTCCCGACGTACATACAGTACCCACATCCCGAATACCAGCCCGTAAACCAGCAATTTGAATAAATAATGGTGGGCCATATCCGCCAGCGGGTGCCGCTGCAGGCACATCCGGGCGATAACCATGCAACGCATAGCGTTCACCGCAAATATTAAAAGGGTACCGCCTGCCAGGAAACCCAGCAACCGCACGGTCGAGGTGGGCATGCAGAACAGGAATCCCCCATACAATGCCATCAATTCCAGTCCATTGCACCCATCTGCAATACCCAACGACTTGTGGCCGTTCCGGCAGATCCAGTACATGTCGTATACCGGCATCCGGCCGCCGGGAACGGGAACAATAACCTCCCTGGAAATAAATCTTGCCCCGGGATCGAGGCCGGACAGTATATAACAAGCAAACCCTGCCGTACTTTTTGTCAGGAATGCATCAGGCACCCTGAAAGGCTGCAACAGGGTGAGATACAATACCTTCCAGCTGATATAGCAGATGGCCGCTCTTTTTAAAAATCCGCGGACAGGCCCGGATAACGAACGCCAGGATAATTTGATATGCCCAATGATGCTCACGGTAAACTGGTGGCAGGGGGCTGTACGATAAATAAGCCGATCCTTGTACCTGTAAATTACGCCGCCCAAGCAGGCAAGTCAAGGGTTTTTACACCCGGAATCCGGGCAACCTGCGGGGTGGCTAACCTATAAGGTTCCAACCTTATAGGTTGTTTCCTGTAACATACATTGGAAGTTGAAAGACCCGGAACCCTACAGGCTGTCTGGCAGGTAGATATCAAAGCGGGCCCCGTCATTTACCGCACCGGTTGCGGTGATCACTCCATTGTGATTGTCTACTATCTTCTTTACGATCGCCAGCCCGATACCGGTTCCTTTGTATTCATTTTTTCCGTGCAGCCGCTGGAACACTTCAAATATTCTTTCGTTGTATTGCGGATCAAACCCGATCCCCTTGTCTGCAATGCTGATATGACAATATACCTGATGCGGGTCCAACGACGGGTGATCCCATTCGCTGCCCATTTTCCGCTCCGCTTCTATATGCACGTATGGCGGCTCCCCGGGCCGGGAAAACTTGACTGCATTGCTGACGAGGTTATGCAGCATCTGTCTGAACTGGAAG
>Ga0206972_1022_pt2 | contig 13656 bp, 14 predicted proteins | sample Alteio_BWOrgHeat_86_FD_152925 | JGI IMG/M metagenome (GOLD analysis project Ga0206972, IMG submission 152925) | Enriched cells from forest soil in Barre Woods Harvard Forest LTER site, Petersham, Massachusetts, United States -... | ecosystem: Environmental > Terrestrial > Soil > Temperate forest >...
GCTACGATTTTGGCTAAAGGCTGATCAAAGGATGTGCGAGAATCTCCGAGAGGTGTGCAAGAAGCCACAAGCTCAGCGATTTGAAACACATCTCTACCTAAGAAAGGTTGCGGCTTTTTTATAGTGACAGAGGTTGCGGCTGGCTCAGGCTCAACAGGTGCCGCAGCTGGCGTGGGTGTAACAGGATCTAGGGTGAGTGGAACCAATGACAAGCTTCTAACGCCAGATGATGATAGAGGGGGTAAAGACATAAATTATTCCTTTTGTTTTTGTTAGAACAAATTAAAATTAAAACACATAAATATAATTATTAATTATTGCAGATATTTTGTCTACCAAATTAAACTTTTAAAATTTAAATATATATATAATTATATTTACTAATTAATTTATAATTAATATTATCAAGTTAATTGCTGTTAATTATGGAAATTGAGTGTTTATTAAATTGGGCGCTTTATCACTTGTGGTTGGGGCTTGTCCGGCTTTTTGTATGGCTTCGTTGCTGATGAGTGATGAAGAGGTGCAAAATGAATCGGTGCAGGAGTCTGCTACCCAAGAAATAGAGGGGCCTTGTTGTGTAAAACCCGTGCAGGAATGCATGGTGATTATTCCGGATTGTTGTCGGGTTAAAATCTTTGATCCACAGGGACTTGAGTGCGATAAACACTTCTGGTTAGAAGGAGATCTTTTATATTGGCAAGCCAATGAAGATGGTCTTAGCTTTGCGATGGAAAGCGATAGCACAACATCTATAAAAAATGGGCAGATCATCCACCCCGATTTCGATTGGGATTGGGGGTTTCGCTTAGGTTTAGGATATAAAATCCCTCATGATAAGTGGGATCTTTTTTTTAACTATACCTACATTCAATCTAAAGCAGATGGTTCAGCCGATGCCACAGCGGTCTTCCCGACGATGGAGTCTTCATTTGGACTTCCCTCTGGGTACTATGCGACAAAGGCGAACTTCAACTGGAAGTCGACTGTCAATGTAGCCGATCTGGAATTGGGAAGAAATTGCTTTGTGAGCAGGTGGTTGAGCATCAGACCTTTTATGGGTGTAAGAGGTGCTTTGATCGATCAAACGACCACTGTCTGGTATCAAGGTGGAACAGCAGTTCCCCTGGGTGATACAGATAAGTGCCATTTAACAAACGACTTTTGGGGTGTAGGACTGCGGATGGGGTTTGATAGCTTATGGGGATTGGGAGCGGGCTGGGGAATTTATGGAAATGGAGCTGCTTCCGTGTTGTCGGGAAAATTTTCAGTGAAACAGATGGAAAAGTGGGTCAACGCCGACGAAAAGAGGGTAAGTCTTACAGCCGATAAGGATAGCATCGTGGTAGCAGCTGAAATGGCGTTGGGGGTGCAGTGGGATTATATGTTTTCAAGAGACCGCTACCACTTCGGGATGAAATTTGGATGGGAGTTCAATGTCTTTTTTGACCAGAATCAAATGGTCCGCGTTACCAATAGCTCTTTTAATCCCAATGACGGAGATCTGGCGTTTCAGGGCGTGACTTTAGGATTTAGGTTCGATTTTTAAATCTTTCTTGGTATAATTCCTGTTTTTATACACAAATGAATTCAAAAGTTGGGAATTTGGCAAGGAAGCGGCGTAAATTTTTGGGTCTGGAGCAAGCGACCATTGCTGAATAGCAAGCGCGAGTGAAGACCAAAAATTTGCTGCCAAGCTGACGCCGCCAAAAACCAACTTATGAGTTCATTTGTGTATATCTCTGGGGGGATAGGATGACCTGGAAAGAATTGGAATTTATCTTTAATCGCGCTTTAGGATTTACGTTTTCACGTCGTAAGATTTGTTTTACGACAGCTGTGCTTGTTTCATGCGGTATGCTGATCGTTCTATGCCGTGCTCTAGCTGCCAAGGCTGGAGATTATGTCACTTTGAGTTTGACGTTCTTGCCGATCTTTTTTTGTTCAGCGGTGCTGCTTGCTTTGGGCATTTTATTGATCCGCATCTACCATCATGAGGTAAAAAAGCTGCCTGTCAGCTACTCTCGCACATTATCTGCTTCGAAAGATCTCTTAATGGAAGTAGCTTATCTTTCTATTCCTCTAGTGTTGGTCTACTTAGGTCTATGGACCTCAATGGGAATTTTCTACTTGTTAAAGGGGATACCTATCATTGGAAATGCCTTAGGCGTGATCTTTTCATTCGGTCCTTTTTTACTACTCTTAGTTTTTTTCTTGGTGTGTTTTGTGAGCATTTTAATCCTGTTTTTCCTCACGCCTACAATCTCACTGAAATCAGAAGTGCGCACTGAGGTGGTGGAAAAAGGATGGAAGAGGTTAAAACACAATCCGTTTTCCAATTTGTTTCTCTTATTTTTAGGATTGGTACCTCTCTTATTTGTTACAGCATTGATGGTCCTCGCTGCATTTTTAACGGGAAGAAATTACTTTGAAGCAGAGAAAGCCATTGAAGTGGGCTTTCAGTGGTTTGTGATGATGATCCCCTTCTGCGCCCTACTTGCTCCTGCGGTGATCTTTTTCTTTAACTTTGCAGTAGAATGTCACGTTCTGATGTTCAAAAAAATGCTGCGGGAAGAAAGTGGCGCTTCATGAAAGTCGCCATCATAGGAGCTGGACTTGCAGGAGTGAGTTTGGCTTGGCACCTGAGAGTAAGTGGGTGTGATGTTACTCTTTTTGATCACAACGGGATAGCTGGAGGAGCATCTGGCATAGCTCCGGGTCTTATGCATCCTTATCCTGGTGAACAAGGACTGCGTAGCTTCTTGGCAACCGAAGGGATGGCAGCTACAAAAGAATTGTTAGCCGTTGCACAGTCTTTTAGCCAAGAACCTTTATGTGCTGATCCAGGTATCCTTCGCTTCATCAATGATGACCAAAGAGAACAATTTTTAGCTCATGAAAAAAAACACCACGATGTGGAATTTCATCGGGACGATCTGGTTTTTATACGTTCTGGAATGACGGTTTTTTCTGAGCGCTACGTGAGGAGTTTATGGAAAGCTGCAGAACAACTGGGTGCGCGCTTAGAAAGAAAAAAAATTGAAGATTTACAACAGCTGCACGATTGCGATCACATCGTGATAGCAGCTGGTTCTGGGATCCACCACTTTCCTGAAGCAAAGGATCTTAAAGTATCCTTCCTGAAAGGGCAGATTCTAACTTGCGCTATCCCTGATAATTGTAATCTTCCAACAGAAGCCATCATTGGTAAAGGTTATATCGCCCATGCTGAAGATCCTAAATATTGCTATGTGGGATCCACTTATGAAAGGGGCGTGACGTGCAGCATGCCCAATCGAGATGTAGCTGTGGCGCAAATCCTTCCTAAAATTGCGCAATTTTATCCAGAGATTCACTCGTTTCCTGTAGTCGATTGTAGAGCGGCTTTTCGAGTGATGCGCACCGGTCATTATTACCCCATGGCAGGACGTTTGAAAGATTCTATTTGGGTTTGTACAGCAATGGGATCGAGAGGATTACTCTACCATGCTTTACTCGCACGGTTGATGACAGAAGCACTTTTGCATGATGATGCCTCAAGAATCCCCTTAGCATTCGATTTAAAAGTGTTAAAGAATTAACATGGTCACATGACGATGAAGAACACATTTTTATTCATGGGAACCGGAGCTTCGATGGGGATTCCTCATATCGGGTGTCCGTGTGAAGTGTGTCATTCGGCCTCAGCTTTCAACAAAAGAACGCGTTCGGCAGGTTTATTCACGATCCAAGGCAAGACGCTTTTGCTGGATGTGGGTCCCGATTTTCGAATGCAAGCTTTACGACATCAGATAACGCATCTCGATGGAGTGTTGATCACACATACGCATTCCGATCATATTGCTGGCATTGATGACCTGAGAGTATTTTACTTTGTCGAACATAAAAAACTTCCCTGCTTACTCTCTCGAGAGACCCTTCAAGATATTCAATTGCGCTATCCTTATTTGTTTCGTCCTATGCCTAGTGACGGGAAGGGAATTGCAGCGCAACTAGAGTTTCAAGTCCTCGAGCATGATCATGGGAATGCTGTCTTTCAAGGGGTCCAGTTTAGCTACTTTAGTTATTTTCAATCAGGGATGAAGGTCACAGGGTTTCGCTATGGCAATTTCGCCTATGTCTCTGACATCCGTGAGTATGATGAGAAGGTGTTTGATCATTTGAAAGGTGTTCATACCCTTGTCTTAAGTGCGTTACGACATCATCCCACTCCTATGCATTTTAGTTTGGACGAGGCGATTGCTTTTTCCAGAAGGGCAAACGCAAAAATGACCTATTTAACGCACATAGCCCATGATTTAGATCACGAGAAGACAACTGCACTTTTGCCTTCCGATATCCGCATGAGCTACGATGGATTAGAAATCGAAATATGAAAGAAGAATTTAAACCTCCCGGTACCATTCAATCGTTAAATCTTAAAGCTCTTAAAACAGCATTATTAGTAGGAACGTATCGCTCAGCAGCTGAAAAAGTGTTCTGTGAAGAATACCTCGATGAGTTAGAGAGTTTATGTGAGACCTATGGTCTTCATGTACTAGACCGCACGTACTGCTCGTTAAAAAAAATTGAAGCAGCCACTTACATTGGTACGGGTAAAATAGAAGAAATCAAGCAACGCTCTCAAGAATTGGGAGTTGATGTGATCATATTTGACGACGAGATCACGCCGCATCAACAACGCAACTTGGAACAACTATTTCAATTTCCCGTCATTGATCGCACGGAACTGATCATCGAAGTGTTTGCTCAGCGCGCTCAAACGCGCGAGGCGAGACTTCAGATTGAATTGGCCAAAATCCGCTATCAATTACCCCGGTTGAAACGCTTATGGACCCACTTATCTCGACAGTCAGGTACTTCGGGTAGTGGAGGTGGTGGGGCGTACCTGAAAGGGGAAGGGGAAAAACAAATTGAGATCGATCGTCGGATTTTACGTCGTCAAGTGGAGCGTCTTAAAGTAGAAATTGAAGGCGTCGCTGAACAGCGCATTGTTCAACGCGGCTTGCGCAAACGCACAGGTGTACCTACTTTTTCTATCGTCGGCTACACCAATGCGGGCAAATCTACTCTTCTCAATGCCCTTACGCGAGCAGGAGTTCTCGTCGAAAATAAACTCTTTGCCACTTTAGACACAACGACGCGGAAGTTTGTCCTACCCAATAAGCAAGAAATTCTATTGATCGACACAGTAGGTTTTATTCGCAAGATTCCGACGATGTTGGTGGCTGCCTTCCGCAGTACCTTAGAAGAGGCTATCCATGCGGATATTCTCTTGCATCTCATCGATGTCAGTCATCCCCGTATGGAAAATCAAGCACAAGAGACGCTTCAGGTTCTCAAAGAATTGGGAGCAGAAGATCGACCGATGATTGTCGTTCTCAATAAAATCGATCAATGTACGAATCCATCGCTATTAGCCAAATTGAGAATTAAATATCCCAAGACGGTCGGCATTTCTGCTTTACAAGGTACAGGACTGGATGATCTTCTCGAATTGATGATGAAAGAGGTGTCTTTATTGCGCAAAGTGGTGACATTGCGCATACCTCAAAGTCATTATAGTTTAGTCAGTGAACTCATGCGAGAAGGGCGTGTGATTCTATGCGAGTATGAAGAGAATGATATCCTCATGAAAGTCGAGATCCCTGCAAAATTAGAACACAAAGTTTTTCAATTTGTCCAAGGGTAGCTATGAGTTTGAAAGCCTTACCACCACAGGAAAGACCGAGAGAGAGACTCTTGCGCGATGGAATGGATGCGCTTTCCATTCCAGAACTTCTTGCCATCATCCTAGGGCATGGGACTCAAGGTAAATCTGTCATTGATCTCTCTACTGAGATTTTAAATCGATTCGGGGGATTGGAGCGTTTACTGGAAGCTTCTGTTGTTGAGTTGATGGAAATCAAAGGGATTGGACAGGCGAAAGCGATTCAACTCCAAGCAGTGTTAGGGATCGCACGTCGTTGTCGTAAGATCGACTCTCTTCAGTGTATGATTGCCTCTTCAGAGGAAGCTTACCACATTGCTAAAGGGGATATTGCTGATTACAAGCAAGAGGTGTTACTCGTCATGCTGCGCGATGTGAGAGGTTGTTTGATTCATAAGGAGCAGGTTGGTGTTGGCACACTGTCTCAAGTTCTAGCTCATCCTCGGGAAATTTTTTACCCTGCTGTCCGCTACAAAGCGCATAGTTTTATTTTGGCTCATAACCACCCCAGTGGTGATCCAACCCCTTCCGATGCGGATATTGAACTGACGCGCTGTCTTATCCGTTCCAGTCAAGTGATGGGAATTTCCTTGGATGATCATCTCATCATCGGCAGAGATAAGTACATTTCCTTACGAGAAAAAGGGTATTTTGGAGTCAAATCAAAATACTGAGTGACTTTTTCGTGTTCCGAATAGGATAATAGACCCCTGGCATAATTAACGTAGGAACCGTTAAAAGGGGAGCGTGATAGCAGGATGGACATGATACGCATGATAAAAAAGAAGGTGCGGCGAAGCCGCATGCCGCTTTGCGGCAATAAACCTATCATGCGTATCGTGCATATCTTGTTTATCATGTCCCTTTTTTCTATGGCGTCAGTTCTTTCAGATGCTTTGCCTACGTTAATTACGCAAGAGGTTCTCTAATTGCACAAAGTCGAGTTAGGAGGGGACAGTGCGTAAAAAAATTTCGGTATTAGGAAGCACGGGATCGATTGGAAAAAACGCTTTAAAAATTGCCTCTCATCTTCAAGAAAAAATTGAAATTGTCGCCATAGCTGCTAAAGAAAATATCGATTTATTGGAGCAGCAAGCTCGAATCCACAATCCCCGTCTGATTGGTGTTCATGATCAGATAAAAGCCTTAGAATTACAAAAAAGATTACCTCACATTCGCGTAGTGGGTGGCATGGAAGGTTTATGTGAGGTAGCAGCTTATGTTGAAGCTGAAACTGTCATCGCTGCCATTGTCGGTGCAGCGGGATTATTGCCCACAGCCACCGCCATTCAAGCCGGTAAAACCATTGCCCTTGCCAATAAGGAAGTACTCGTAGCTGGCGGAGCTTACATCATGCCGCTTGCGAGAAAGCATGGCGTGCAGTTGATTCCTGTCGATAGTGAACACAGCGCTGTCTTCCAGTGCTTAAATGGAGAATCCACTGAATCCATTCGCCGCATCATTTTAACCAGTTCCGGTGGTCCTTTTCGGGAGTGGGATCTGGAGCGATTAAAGCAGGTAACTGTAGAAGATGCCTTGAAGCATCCTAATTTTGCGATGGGATCTAAAATCACGATCGACTCGTCGACTCTCATGAATAAAGGGCTTGAAGTGATCGAAGCGTACTGGTTATTTGGTGTTAAGATCGAGCAAGTGGAAGTGTTGGTGCATCCTCAACAGAAAATTCATAGCATGGTAGAATTTGTAGATGGATCCATCATGGCTCAGCTCTGTGAACCCGACATGATCATCCCCATCCAGTACGCCATGACCTATCCCGAGCGATCGCGAGGGCTGCTTTCTCCTTATGATTTCATCAAAAATTCCAGAATGGATTTCTTGGCGCCCGATGTGAGTAGGTTCCGCTGTTTAAAACTCGCTTACCAAGCTCTTCAAGAAGGGGGAACCTTGCCTTGTTACATGAATGCTGCCAATGAAATTCTTGTGCATCGTTTCATGAACAAAGAAATTAATTGGTTGGGAATTAGTGAGAAATTAGAGCATTTAATGCAGCATTATCAAAATTCTCGAGATGTCTCTTTAGATGCGATCTTGAATGTCGATCATTTAGCGCGCTCAGAAGCATTGACGGTTTGAGGTGGAAAGGCCTCATGTAGTAAGGCCATTGTCCCTGAACAGATCATTTGCACGGCAATTAATGAAATTAACATTCCTCCCAGTTTTTGACAGGCGAGCAATCCTCTTTTCCCAAGAACATGTTTGATGTGGGAAGAGGCTAGCAAAATCAACAGAGTAGGGATCCAAGCGATTAAAATAATTGCTGTCATGAGCCAGTGATTGTTTCCTGCATGCTCGGCATAGACCATGACTGTTGAAATAGACCCTGGACCTGCGACGAGTGGAATCGCTAAGGGAACAATCATCGGCTCACTGCGCTCTGTCTCACTTTTATCCGCATGAGGAAAAATCATGCCAAGAGCGATGATGAACAACAACGTTCCTCCAGCAATGCCGATAGTAGTTTGAGAAATGCCGATCATCGTTAAGATCTCATTTCCGAAGAAATTAAATAGTAACAAGATAAAAAGAGCGATGAGCAATTCCCGGAAGATAATGCGACGCTGTTTCTTGACATCAAATTTCGAGAGAAGACCGACAAAAACGGGGACATTGCCCAGAGAGTTGAACACGAAAAAAAGAGAAAGGGCAAGTGCAAATACGGACATGACACCTCAGGAGTTCAATCTCACCCATTGTAAAAAAAATTCCCATTTTCCCCAAGGAGATTTGCAGTTTAGGACTTATCTTTGTATAATCGATGTCTGATGTCAAAAAGGTTATCTAACTTGAAAGAGCAACAAAAATTTAAAATTGTCAGTTTAGGGTGTCGAACCAATCAGTACGAATCACAAGCTTATACCGATCAGCTGCTGGCCAAAGGGTATCGAGAAGCAAAAGAGGGAGAAGAAGCTGATTTATGCATTGTCAATACGTGTACCGTCACCGAATCCGCTGATAGTTCTAGTCGTCATGAGATCCGCGCTTTGGCACGACAGTACCCCAACGCACAGATTGTTGTGACAGGATGTTTTGCTGAAAGGGCTCCAGATGAGGTAAAGCAATTACCTCAAGTTTCTCTCATTGTTCCCAATCAAGATAAAGAACGGCTGCTTTCTCTAGCCTTACCTGAGGAAGAGTGGCCTGAATTTTCCATCCGTCATTTTGAAGCGCATACGCGCGCCTTTGTCAAAGTGCAAGATGGATGTAACTCGTTTTGTACTTATTGCATCATTCCCTATGTTCGCGGAAGGTCTCGTTCGCGTTCGATTGCTTCTATTGTTGAAGAAGCTCTAGGGCTAATCGCCAATGGATACCAAGAGATCGTGCTGACAGGAATTAACATCGGAGATTTTGATGGAGCGCCAGAGGAAGGGGAAAAACCGTCTCGTCTCGTTGATCTGGTGAGAGCGATTGATGTATTACCTGGTTTAAAGAGATTACGCATTTCATCGATCGATCCCGACGAAGTAGATGACGAGTTATTACAAGCGGTACTTCACGGGAAAACGACGTGTCATTCCATGCACATTGTTCTGCAATCGGGATCGAATGTCGTCTTAAAAAAAATGAACCGCAAGTACACCCGCGAAATTTTCATCGAGGCTATTGATCGGATACGCAAAGAAAGTCATGATTTCACCTTCACAACCGATATCATCGTAGGATTTCCTGGAGAAACGGATCGCGATTTTCAAGATACTTTAGATCTCATGGAATATGTTCATTTTGCTAAGGTGCACATGTTTCCCTATAGTCCGCGCGCACGGACTCGAGCAGCACTTTATCCCAATCGCGTTGAACCTGTTGTGATGCAAGCTCGTAAACAACAGGTGTTGAGACATGCAGAACGGCAGGCTTTTGAGTTGCGCCAGCGCTTCATTGGTCGTCGCATGGCGGTACTATTTGAAAATTCAACCAATGATCAAGGTCAAATTTCCGGACACACGGCGAATTTTCTTCCCGTTTTTGTCGATCGAACCGATGAACGCGCCCACGCTATACGCGACGTCGAAATCCTTTCCAATCACCCTCATGGACTATATGGGAGAGTTATCACCGTATGAACATACAGATAGCAGAACGCCTGCATCCTTTTTCCCACCTTCCAGGAACTACCTGTTTGCTTCCCAAAACTCATCTACCGATCAAGGTTTTTCCCACGCGGATTCAGATTTCCTCTCAACTCTTTCTCACAGTAGATCTGCGCGGCCCCATCAAAGGATTCACAGTTGAACTCGATTTAGAAAAACTTCTCATACGAGTATTTGGAAAAGCTGATACAGGATACTTTTGCTACGTGTTGAAAGGGCAATCTGATGGTATTTTGTTCACTCTAGAAAAACTGACGCAAACTTCTTTGACTTGTCGCTTGTCTAATCAAGACTATACGCTGCATAAACAGGAATCTCTATTAATTCCCTTTTCACAGCATCTTAGCTCTCAAGAGTGTCGAGAACAGCTTTCATTGGGATCTCACAAGAAGCAAGATTGGGAATTGCTCAAACGACGACGGAACATGATGGAAATTTTCCCGTTGTGGATGCGTATAGGTCAACTCATTTCATCCACACATTCTAACGAAAGACATGGTGTCTATGAACTGCTGGAAGAGTGTAGAGGAAGTATCCACGAGCATGTGAAGTTGGAAATTCTACCCGCTTTTGAGCGCTTATTCTTAGCAGGCTTTGATGGGATCTTTGTTCCACGTCTTTATGATACCGAATTCCAAGGACTTGTTCCCTTTGAGGAACCGCGTCCCACCACTCCTCCTCCGTTTGCTTTACTTACCGAAAGCGCAGCATTGATTCGCTCCATGTTTTTTAAAGAAGAGGGAAATACCCTGTTCTTTTTACCCTGTCTGCCTCCCGATTTTCATGTGGGGAAAATGACACACATTCAAACCTCAGCTGGAGATGATATCGATTTTGAGTGGTCGAAAAAACAAGTGCGCCGAGTGATCCTCACCGTTCATTCCGAACGGAAACTTCAATTTCGTTTCCAAAAACACCTTGCTAGATGTCGTGTGAGAAAATCACTCAAAGACAGAGGCAAATCATACACCTTGCTGGAAGGACAATTGAAGCTCGACCTTCCACATCCTTGCAAGCTCATCCTAGATCGATTTGAAAAGTGAGCTTCTCCATTCCTTTGCAGGAGTTCTCATTATCACAAACACAAAATGAGGAATGAACTTCCTAAAATTTACAGCCAGGACTTATTGAACAACCTCTTTCGCCATCCCTATACTAAAATTGATTTTGTAATACAAGAGCTGCAAGTGCACCGCAACACCGCCACGAAATACCTTGAGGAATTAGTGCGGATTGGGTTGCTAACCAAGATAAAAATTGTGAAAGACAATTTTTATCTTAACACAGCTCTCTACAACCTGTTAAAGAATGCAAGCCGCTCTTCGGATTGAGATGAACCTGAGTGAATCTTCCAATAATTAGATCCAATGGGCTACCCTCTCATGCACAAGAAATCGCGATTTTCTGTGCATGAGGTAAAGGATATGCACACGATTACGCCTTTTTCTGTGCATGACATGGTGTGCGTAGTGTGAAAGGTGAATTTTAATTTCAAGACATTGATAATCAAATGCTTAGCATGTGCACATGGGGGAGGATATCTGATATTGTTGAATTAAAAAAGAAACTTTCAAGGACTTAGGATGCTCCAGAGCAACCTGAGTGAAGCTAAAACGTTCTCTCAATTAAGATGAGGTCGGGAGCGTAAGTACACGTCCCCATTTGATTTGTGGACAATAGAAGCATCTAAACGATGCGATTGAATCCAGTCTATGGCTTCAGTTTGAGACAGAATAATATCCTTGCCAATTAGATAGGAAGGGGTTGTCCTACTTTCGATTTTACCAATGATCTTGGCTCTTAGTTTTGCCTCTCTAAACGACAGCTGTTTTTTCTACATTTCGTTGCACTTCACGGTTGAATGTGCGAACTGAAATAGCTTCATCTAAAACGGGGACCCAAAATGGTCGCGGACTTCGGACTCTTCCTAGACCGTCGTGTCTATAGGTCCCTACTTCATCTTCACTCTTTGACTGTCTGGATTTTGGCTCGTAGCTTTGCCTCGCTAAATGACCAACTATTTCTTCGATTTCGTTGCGTTTCTCTTTTGGCTGGGTGAGGGCAATAAGTTTTCGCTTTCTAGATTCTTCCGGTACATCCAAATCATAATCCGGCGGCTTCGGGGGTAGATGAAAATCATAATGTGGCGAAGAGTAGATCTCGCTACTTGAAGTATGTGATTGCTGTCCTATAGTATCCATGTTTTTTCTAAAAACTCTTCCGACTTTCAAGATAGTTCCTTTCTGACAAGTTTTCAGCCTAATGGTATCGCCTTCAGAGATTTTTTCTATAATGCAGATATCGGCAAGCAAGGGCAACACGGCATTTCGAATACGTCTATGAAGGCCTCTGGCGCCCATTCCGGGGTCATGTTTAACTCTTGCAAAGTATTGGATTGCACCAATAGTCCAACGCAAAACGATTTTTTTTCTCCGAAAAATATCTTTAGCAAGAGACCCAAAGAATAAGTTAGTAATTTTACATATTGTTTCTTGAGAGATTGGCTGAAATACAATAGTCTTCTGAATCCGATTATAGAATTCTGGGGTAAATTTCTTGATAAATAGTGGCTTTAATATTTTGATGAGTGGTGTTTTTGAGGAGGAAGTAATCTGCTGCTGGATAATGGAAGAGCCTAGATTCGTCGTCATTATAAAGAGATTGGATTTAGCAAAAACGTGATTGCCCGTTCTATCTGTTAAACGGCCTTCGCCAAAAAGTTGCAAGAATGTGGGAAAAATGTGGGGGTGCGCTTTTTCGATCTCATCAAACAGCACTACTGCCACAGGATATTCCTGTAAATCTTTTACTAAACGCCCTTGCATTTCACATGTCGTATACCCAGGAGGCGCCCCTAATAAACTAGAGACTGTTTGTCGTTCGCTAAATTCTGACATGTCATAGCGTAAAAAAGGAAGAGCCAATTCTTCCGCAATCATCTTTGCTAATTCTGTCTTTCCTACTCCTGTAGGACCTGCAAATAGGAGTACCCCATAGGGGACATTTTCATCAAAAAAACCGGTTACAAGACACTTGAGCAGGCTATAAACTTCATGTACTGCTTCTTCTTGACCGATAAGTCTTTCATTAAAGCGCATTTCCAGATCACGAAGTCTCTCAGCATTACGCTGCAGATTATGAGGCTGGGAAGTTTTATCTACCGAAAAAGGATGTGAGACCATTGATGGTCTGAGAGAAGAAATAGGTGAACACATAAACGAAAATTCTACATAGAGGCCAAGGTATTTTTCAAGGGATTTCAGACAAGCTGTTGTTTTAGAAAGGCTTAAGTTTACAAAAACATCTATTCTTGCCGAAAGCGCAGCGTTGATTCGCTCCATGTTTTTTAAAGAAGAGGGAAATACCCTGTTCTTTTTACCCTGTGTACCTCCCGATTTTCATGTGGGGAAAATGACACACATTCAAACCTCAGCTGGAGATGAGATCGATTTTGAGTGGTCGAAAAAACAAGTGCGCCGCGTGATCCTCACCGTTCATTCCGAACGGAAACTTCAATTTCGTTTCCAAAAACACCTCGCTAGATGTCGTGTGAGAAAATCACTCAAAGACAGAGGCAAATCATGCACCTTGCTGGAAGAACAATTGAAGCTCGACCTTCCACATCCTTGCAAGCTCATCCTAGATCGATTTGAAAAGTGAGCTTCTCCATTCCTTTGCAGGAGTTCTCATTATCACAAACACAAAATGAGGAATGAACTTCCTAAAATTTACAGCCAGGACTTATTGAACAACCTCTTTCGCCATCCCTATACTAAAATTGATTTTGTAATACAAGAGCTGCAAGTGCACCGCAACACCGCCACGAAATACCTT
>Ga0206972_1138_pt1 | contig 13480 bp, 10 predicted proteins | sample Alteio_BWOrgHeat_86_FD_152925 | JGI IMG/M metagenome (GOLD analysis project Ga0206972, IMG submission 152925) | Enriched cells from forest soil in Barre Woods Harvard Forest LTER site, Petersham, Massachusetts, United States -... | ecosystem: Environmental > Terrestrial > Soil > Temperate forest >...
TGGCCCATGAAGAGATTCATATCCGTCAGTGCCTTCGCAGCAGTTCTCGCCCCAAAGAACCGATCGGTAATCGGTCGAATAGCCGCGCACCTCGGCAGCTTCTTGCTGATAAAGTCCGCGGGCACAGGGAAGATCAGGTTGGGCTGGAACAGGGGCCCCTTCAAAGTGAAATCCGGGAAGGTCAGCCCGTTATCCGTTACCGGCATCGTGGAGCCGGCAAAGTTGAAGGCTCCATTGTCCCCCGGCTGCACCGAATTGCCCGCAAAGTCTACCCACTCCAGGAAATGCGCCACTTCGTCCGCGCCAATGCCGAGAACAATCAACAGCACCTCAGGATTGGTCACCTTCTGCGCAAGCGAAGCGTAGAGGCTGGTGCCACCCTGCTCAATTGTGCCGAAGTGAAATGCCGCTGTATCAGCAATCGCCTGAATATGATCGGGCCCTTCGAAGTCGGAGTCGGTAGCCGGTATCGAAGGCCGGTTGGTGATGGTAATGGCCTGGGGGTAACTCACGCCAAAGTCAGGACTGGTCGTGCTGCGATAGCGAATGTACCAGCTCGTGTCGACATTGAGATGCAACAGGTTTGTAAGCCGGCCCTCTCCGCTAGATCCCATCGCCGTGCTGCCCTTCAAAGTTCGGAATCGATCCAGGTCAACCGGCTCAGCGCCAATCGACTCCAGATAAGCATTCAGAAAACTCGCGTGGCTAGCCTAGTCCAGCGTATTGCTGGTGATGTACTGAGGCCCGTCCCCGTCAAGAAATTCGAAGGCCTGCTGATAAGTATTGTTAGAAGTGTTCGCAACTCCTCCGAGTTCGGTGTACTGCACCCAAAGATCCGTTTCAATGATCTCGGCAGCAGCCAGAAATCGCAGAATTGCAATATCGCCTCGGTCGGCCTTTCTCCCCCGATCATGATCATGATCATGATCGTCAGCCAAAGCAACCTTTGCCTGAGATAACAAACCGGCGCCGACTGTCGCTGCGCCTCCTGCCAGTAATCCGCCTTTCAAAATGGAACGGCGATTCACTGAACGCGTGTTCGAACCAACTAAGTCTTTCATTGCTTTCCTCCGTGAATTGAGGAACCGGCCCCGGTACACATGGTTCCGCAACCAAAACATAGGCGCAAAGCAAGAGACACTTGCCACACGCAAGTCAGAGAATTGTCATTTAATTTGTAGTTATGATCGATATCGAACTTAGCTCGAAAGGGTTGCCGACTAGGAAGTATCTCCTTGATTGGGCAAATACCGCATTACCTCAATGATTTCAGTCGCCTCCCCGGATGACATTTGCCTTATATGCCAATTGTGTTTCAACAAACGCAACTAACTTACAATTTGTGACGATTCACGCAAATGTAACTTCTATTAAGTTAGCTATTGCGATGTTGGGCGGTTTCGTCCGCCATTCCGTCACTCAGCTAGTATTTTCACGCCAGCCCGCGACAGATCCGGCCTGTCAACAATCTTCCCTGCCCACTCCCGCAATCGCATGCGAACCGCGCAAAGAGGTTCAGACGCAGCCTGACGGCAGACGTTATACTTCGGTGCAATCGAGGTAAGAGCAATGGTGCGTTTGTCTGTTCTGTTGAGTTTGGCGATGATTGCGCCAATTGCATCAAACGGGGCTCAGCGTCCGAAGAACGAAGCAGCGTATTTGAGCTCAGTGGAGAACGAGGCCATGGCAGAGAACGCAAAGTCGCCGCTAGGCGTGGGAGCCGGTGAAGCAGCGCAAAGAGCCGAAGGGGGCGCCACCCAGCCGGCCGAATCGACCGTCGCCGAAACACCCTCACCCACCGAAATCAAGCGCTCCCACGAAGCCTTGGGCGGAGCAACGAAAGACACCGGCGCCAAGTCCGGAATGGTCGTCGATGGCGCCGACAAAGGTCACGATTGGTGGTGGCGTCACGCAGTCATCTATGAAATTTATCCCCGTAGCTTCCAGGACTCCAACGGCGATGGCATCGGAGACATCAACGGCATCACCTCCCGCCTCGACTATCTCAAAGACCTCGGCATCGACGCCATCTGGATCACTCCCATGTACCCTTCGCCCGGCATCGACTACGGCTATGACATCGCCGACTACACCTCCATCGACCCGGAATACGGCACCATGGAAGACTTCGACCGCATGGTCGCAGCCGCCAAAGAGCGTGGCATTCGCGTCATCATGGACTACGTAATCAACCACACCTCCGACCAGAATCCTTGGTTCAAGGAGTCCCGTTCATCCCGCGACAATCCCAAGCGCGATTGGTATGTGTGGAAAGACGGCAAGCTCGGTCCCGACGGCAAAATGGGTCCGCCCAATAACTGGCAGTCGTGGTTCGGCCACTCCGCATGGACATGGGACGAGCAAACAAAGCAGTACTACTACCACTACTTCTACGTGCAGCAGCCCGACCTCAATTGGCGCAACCCGGAAGTGCGCAAAGCCATGTACGGCGTACTCGAGTTCTGGATGAAGCACGGCGTCTCCGGCTTTCGAATCGATGCTGTTTCACGTCTCTTCGAAGATCCCGAATGGCGCGACGATCCCTATCTGCCCGGATACAACGCCTATGGCGATCGCAACATCCGTCATCAGTACACCGACGATCTGCCCGAGGTTCATGACGTTCTCCGCGAACTGCACAGCGTAGTCGCCGCCTATCCCGGAGACCAGGTCCTCGTAACCGAAGCCGACGAGCCCGACATCGCCGCGCTCACAAAGATGTATGGCGCCAACGCCGACGAAGTGCAGCTCCCCATGGATTTCCAGATCGCTGACGTGAACGAGCTCTCAGCCGTCAAATTCCGCAAGCTCTTCAATGAAGTCGAGACCAACACCGCCCACGGCCAACCCGAATACTTCTTTAGCAATCATGACCAGCCGCGCCAGTGGGACCGCTACGGCGACGGTACTCACAACGATCAGATTGCCAAACTCATGGCGACGCTTCTCCTCACTACCCGTGGCACGCCGCAGATGTACTACGGCGAAGAGATCGGCATGCGAACCACCGATCCCGCCCGCATCGAAGACGTCCACGATCCCATCGGCAAGCTCGGCTGGCCCAAGGAAAAGGGCCGCGACGGCGAGCGCACCCCCATGCAGTGGACCGCCGGTCACAACGCGGGCTTCACCACCAACGCCAAACCCTGGCTGCCAGTGCCATCCACCGCGGCGATGTACAACGTAGAAACCGAGTCACAAAATCCCGACTCCATCTTCAACACCTACAAGCGCTTACTCTCACTGCGCAAAAGCGAACCCGCCCTGCGCGACGGCGATTACGAAGCCATCGACGAAAACGACACCCACGTCTTCGCCTACCTTCGCAAAGCCGCCAGCGAATCCATCGTCGTAGCCCTCAACATGAGTGCACAACCCCGAACAATCTCGTTGCAACAAGCAGGCGCCACTGCAGAAGCGTTATACCGTTCGCCACTAGGCGAAGGCGGCACATCGCCCGAAACTCTCTCTCTGGCACACGTAACCCTCGCGCCATTTGGAGTAGTAGTAGCAAAAGTAAAGTGATGGCAAAGCAATCATGAGTGAAGACATGAAAATCACGTTCCCCGGCGAATCCGCTGAATACAGAGCAGCCCGCGAGCAGCTACTCGAACAGGAGATTAGCCTCCGCCGCGCCATGGAGGCAGTAGCAGCAGCACGCCGCAACTTGCCGCCCGGCGGCCTCATCCCCGAGGACTACGTCTTCGACGCCATCGACTCAAACGGTGCGCCGTCCAAAGTAAGATTCTCGGAGCTCTTCGCTCCGGGCAAAGACTCACTCGTCATCTACAATTTCATGTTTCCCCGTATGCCTCAGGACGAGCGTCCCAAAGCAGCTACCGGCATAACCGCGGCGCTCAAACGCGAAGAGGGCCCATGCCCATCCTGCACGGCTTTTCTCGATGCCCTCGACGGCGCGGCAAAGCACCTCGAAGCTGGCGGGCTCAACTTCGTCGTGATTGCCAAAGCTCCACTGGAACGCGTACTCGCCTTCGCAAGAGAACGGGGCTGGCGCAATCTGCGCCTGCTCTCAGCAGCGGGCAACAACTTCAAGTGCGACTACCTCGCCGAATCGCCCGAAGGATATCAACTACCACTGATGACCGTTTTCCATCGAGACGGCAACCAGATCCGCCACTTCTGGAGCTCAGAGCTGATCTTCGCTCCCAGTGACCCTGGCCAAGACCCGCGGCATAACGGTACAACCGAGCCGCTGTGGAACATCTTCGACCTGACCCGCGAGGGCAGGCCCGACTGGAATGAACAGCTCGACTACGACTGCTGTAGCCACTCCCAAATCCAGGCTGCCGAATCAAGTTCCTGCTGCAACCCCATTACTTCTTCATAGTCACTACTTCCTCACACCCTTCGAATCATGCCCATTCTGATGCAGCATCATGTAACTCACCTGCCCCTTATCGTCCGAAAAGAACTCAACCTCAGCATCCACCACAGTCAAAAAGAACTTAGCCTCGGACTCCGCAAAAATAGGAAACTTCGGCTGATTCGTCGCCTGCGTCATCAACTGATCGCCCTCAAGCGTAAACGCAATGCTGAATGTAGGCGCAAGCTCGTAAGTCCCCACATAACGCGCCAACACATTGCGATCAACCTTGACGGCAGTGCGAACGACAGGTCGAAAATCGGGCCAGCCATACACAGTCGCAATGCTGCCCATCACTTCTTCCGCCAGCCTGGACCCACCCGCAGCATTCGTCATTACAGCCGCACCTTCGCCATTGTTCGCATACGCAACAAACATGCTCTCGAATCCCTCATTCACCCCTCCGTGCGAAAAGTAAGGATTCGTCGCCGACCCGCCAATCTGCAAACCAAGCCCCCAGTTGCCTTTACCTGCGGTCAACATCTGCTGCGTTAGCTCCCGCGACAACACATGATTCGCCTTACCCAACAGCGATTGCTGCACCTCGACCATGTATCGCGTCAAGTCTGATGGAGTAGTCCACAGCCCCGCAGCAGCCATCTCAGGATAGGTATGAGCTCCACCCGGAATTGGTGATCCACTATCGGTGTACGGCGTCGCGGCATTCGCTCGCAGCCACTCAGGCAGCGGCTGTTCGTAAGTGCTGTGCGTCATTCCGATTGGCGCCAGCACCGAATCGTGCAGCAACTTCGGAAAGGGCTCCTTCGCGACATCCAGCACAAGCTGCTGCATCACGGTATAACCGCCGCCCGAGTACCTCCATTCCCTACCCGGTACGTTCTCGAGCCGAATAGGATCTGTATTCGCAGGCTTCTCTCCATTCAGCACCTGCACCACAGTAGGCACAGCAGCACCCGCCGCATATCCGGGAAAGCCATGCACTGTAAATCCCGCCGTATGTGTAAGCAACTCACGTAGCGTAACCGTCGCTCCTGGAGCAGCAGAACTCGGCGGCACCTTCCACGAAGTAAGCTTCGCATTTACATCCTCATCGAGCGACAGCTTGCCCTCGCCCACTAGGTGCAGCGCAGCCATTGCCGCCACGGGTTTGCTGATCGACCCAGCCTGAAACAGTGTCTCCGCATTCACCGTAGCCCCACCGATCTGCCGCGCTCCAAATCCCCCCTCCCACTCAAGCACACCGTTGTGTAGCACAGCAATGCTCACTCCGGGCACATGAAGAGCAGCCATCCGCTCCGCAAGCGTCCGGCACGCATGCGGATCATCTTTCACAATGACCGGCCCAGTCACACAGGCCGTCACTTTCTCCATGCGTTCCTTCACCTCAGCCGCTGACGCTGGCGTTGGCGGAGCCTGCGCCGCAATCAGCGCAGCGCTCACAGTAAAGAATGCTAACGTAGCAATCCTTCGCATCAGGATCATAAAAAGTTCCCTCGCTTCGCCAAGTTGCAAACTCTGCGCTCCAGAATTCTACGGCGTGTGGCTCTCTTCGAGTTTCTTCAATTCCTCTTTCGCGTGATCGTTCGAGCTGTCTTTTTCAAGAGCCTTCTTGTAGTTATCGATAGCAAGCTGCTTCTGTCCCGCACCTGCGTAAGTCTCGCCAAGACTTGAGTAAGCATTGCTCGATTCAGGATAGAGAGTAACGTTGAGCTTCAGTAGATCAATCGCTTCATCAAAATGCTTCTCGTCTGCAAGGCCAGACGCCCACTCGTTCACCGTATCCTCGTCAAGCTTGAACAACGGCGTCTCCTTCTTGAACGCTGCATAAACATCAACAGCATGATCAAAACCCTGCCGCCCCAACTCCTCTCGATAGGCGCCTAGCGTAGCAGGATGGCCCTGCGCCGCTCGAAAATTCGCAGTCATGAAATGCTTGGGCACGCCATTCTCTGCCGGACTCTTCTTCAGATACGCCAGTGCCGTCGCATCGTGCTTCAGATAAGCATCCAGAAAATTCAGCGTGTAGCGGCTGATCCACGCATATCCAGGAATCCCGTCTTCACGCCCATAGTCCGCCTTATGCTCATTGGCAAAGCCTTTCCACACGTCCTCATTGCGTTGATACATCGAGCTATGCTCCGTATGAACAAGGCCAAGCATGTGCACAGTGACCAGGTCTCCATGCTTCCACTCATTCAAAACACTGGGACCGACGTTCTTCGCATCCGCCAGATACCGCGCCTGATCCTCCATCGTGAACTCTCCCTGCGCGAAGTAAAGCAGCGGAATTGTCATATTCTCCGGATGAACATCGGCCGCCTTCACCAGCCCCGGGTAGTAGCGCATGCTGCCGTCCAGCGCGACAAGTGCATCAATGCGGTTATCGTGCGCGGCAGCAAAGAGATTCGAAATGCCTCCCCAGCTGAATCCCGCCACAGCCACCGCAGATAAATCCGCGTTAGGCAAAGTATGCGCATAACCAATCAGGAATGAAATATCACGCGCTTGCGCATCGATACCTGCAACATCATTCGTCATGCCGCGCGTCGTAGCTCCCATGTCGGGCGTCGCGATCACCACGTATCCGTGACTCGCCAGAAACTCACAAAGATCGGCATTCTCCCACGACATCGCCGAGTAACTCGGCGCATAGATCACAGTCGGATAGCGCCCGGGCGCCATCGGTGCGTCGCGCACAGCCCACAGAGCATCGCCAAGCGCAGGCGTCATCGCGGCAATCCAGCGCTTGTTATGCGGCGAAATGCTTGGATCGTCAAAGTCGGTCTCAGCCGCCGTCAGATTGCCGTAGTCCCCAACCGTCATCGGCTTGCCGCCATTCTTCTCCGCCGGATACCAGATCAGCGTCTGCATCGGTCGTGCCCGCTCGCCTTTGTAAGGCTTGCCCAGAGCATCGGTCGTATCGCGGAAGACCCGCGAATAGTCGTACTGTTGAACAACCTTCAGACCGACCGCATTCGGGCCGCGCGGCTCAGTAAAGCGAAATCGCGGAGCCTCCTCGGCAAACGCGCTAGTCGCAAAAACCAACAACGCAAGCAGCAGGGCTGTAAGAGTGTGTCGAATGTGCATTTGCAGCGAATGAGTTGCCGGCATGATCAGCTCCGCTCCATTTGATAGCGATAGCCACCAATCTAACACCACCCGCTCGAATGATTTCGACTGCCGCGCTAGAATCGGCGACATGGCAGAAGCGCAAGTGAGAGCAGCGATACCAGCCGATTACGATCAGCTGCAGCAACTGCGCCTCCTGCTTTGGCCCGACGCCTCAGGCCCCGGAGATGAGTCGCAGGTAAAAGCGGCGCTCGCCGGTGGGCCAGTGGGGACGCTTCCCACGACAACATTTGTAGCAGAGGTCGACGGCACGCTCGTAGGTTTCTTGGAAGCCGGCTTGCGCTCTCACGCAGACGGCTGCGACATTCAGCAGCCAGTGGGCTATGTCGAAGGATGGTTCGTAGCTGAGCCCTGGCGTAGCCGCGGCATCGGCACACGTCTGCTGGCGGCAGCGGAGGACTGGGCGCGCAGGCAAGGCTGCAAAGAGATGGCCTCCGATGCGCTGATCGTCAATGAGCTTTCGCAGCGGGTACACGAAGCACTCGGCTTTGAAGTAGTGGACCGCTGCGTCCATTACCGCAAGGCCATAGGCAGATAGTCCCTGAGCCCCATGTTGGGGATGTATATTGTTCTCTCAGCAGAATTAACGCCCGCGCAACTAACGGTGACTATCTCAATGAGACCTATTTATGAAGCCTGAAACCTGTCGAAAGTTGGCGTTTATTGTTGCTCTCACAATTATGGCGTCGATTCGTGGATGGGCGCAGCAGATGAATCTTCCCGACGCACCATGCAAGAACGCAGTCGTTACCGTAGAAAGCGCCAACTGCCTCTACGACGCGTGGAAGAAGCAGGACGCCGAGCTCAATCGCGTTTATGGAAAGATCATTAAAAAACTCGATGGCGATGACCTTGAAAAGCTCCGGGCGTCGCAACGTCTGTGGGTGCAGTTCAGAGATGCGAATTGCGAGGCCGCACGCTCGGTCTACGACGGTGGTACCGCAGTGGGACCGGTGTTCAACGGCTGCCTCGAAACGATGACAAGGCATCGTGTGGAAGAGCTTAAAGCCATGTACGTCGTGGTGTTGAAAGATGACCCTCTAGAGGGAAAGCAAGAACGAGCGAAAGGAAATTGCACAGTAAAGGATGAGTCGTCGCGGCCAGATTGTCCGCGCGCAATCGTCTTCTTTCAGAGATTTCAAGCCGCCCTTAAGGCCGATGATCGGGAGGCAATCGCCTCGATGGTGCAGTACCCTCTGCATGTTTCCATTCTGAATCGAAAACAACTCATTCACGATCGCGGTGAACTGTTGGCGCAGTTCGATGCAATATTCAATGCAGGCGTAAAGTGCTCAATCCTTGAGGCGCAACCCGACGAAGTATGGGGAAATTGGAAGGGTCTGACCATAGCAAACGGGGTGATCTGGTTCGACGGCATAATTCCCGCCAGCGAAACACCGGATACAAATGCTCCTGACTACTGGACGAAATACCCGATCAAAGCAATTGCCGTGAATCCTGAAACCGTAACGCAGGCATGCAAGTCGACGAAATAATCTGACGCGTTTACCTTGCGCGACGCTTCGTGTGCGACCATAAGCCCACTATGGCCGATATCGCCGAATCTCCCTCCGCGCCCACCACAACCGCACCCGGCCCGGACACGGACCACCCCCTGTCCCGCCAGCTCGGTCTCCGCGACCTCGTCCTCGCACAGGTCCTCTGCGTCGTAGGCTCCAGCTGGGTGGGAGTAGCCGGTGGCCTCGGTCGCGCGCAGACACTCATGTGGTGCGCTGCCATGCTCGTCTTCTACCTGCCCATGGCGGCCATCGTCATCGGCCTCAACTCCGCCATGCCCCTCGAAGGCGGCCTCTACGTCTGGGCCCATCGCGCATTCGGTCCCCTCGGCGGCTTCCTCACCGCGTGGAATCTCTGGGTCTACGGAATCGCCGTCACCGCGGCCATCCTCTACGCCATCCCAACAGAACTGGCCTATCTCATCGGCCCCAGCGCAGCCTGGCTGCCTGAAAACCATCTCGCATCAGAAGCGATCGTGATCAGCCTCCTCGCCGCCATCACCCTCGCCGCAGTGCACGGTCTCGACTGGGGCAAGTGGATCCACAACATCGGCGCCATCGCAATCGTATTTGCATACGCGGTGCTGATTCTGCTCCCTGCTTGGGTTTGGTTGCGCCACATCCCCAATCACGGCATGGAGCTGGCACTTCAGATGCCGCGCCGCGACCTGCGTTCCATGGCGCTCTTCGGGCAAATGATGTTCGGCGCGCTCTGCGGCCTTGAATACATCGCAATCTTCGCCGGAGAAAGCCGCCAGCCCGGCCGCAGCATCGCACGCTCCGTCTGGATCGCCTCACCCATCATCTGTGCAATGTTCATCCTCGGCACCAGCTCAGTCGTAGCCTTCGCAACCGAGGGCAAAATAGACTTCATCGCACCGATCCCGCAAACACTGCGCATCGCACTCGGCAACACCGGCTTCGGCAACCTGCTCGCCATGGTTACCATTCTGTTGTTGCAGCTAAGGCTCCTCGGCGCATCAAGTTATATTTTCACCGGAGTTACCCGACTGCCCATGGCCGTAGGCTGGGACGAGTTAGTTCCGCAGTGGTTTACTCGCCTCCACCCCAGGCGCCGCACGCCGGTAAATTCCATCCTCTGCGCGGCAGCCCTCGTTTGTGTGCTCATCGTAGCGGCCAACGCCGGCGTCCACGCGCAGGAAGCATTCCAGCTCCTCTCCAACGCAAGCCTCACCCACTACGAGCTAACCTACCTCGCCATGTTTGCTATACCCATAGCCGGGGCAGCCGCTCTCCGCAAATCCCTGCCCAGCTGGCTCAAGTGGGTCGGAATAGTGGGCTTCGCCGCCACATTGTTCAGCCTGCTCATCTCAGCCTATCCATTCGTCAACGTGGTAGACCCATTGACCTACGCAGCAAAAATCATAGGTACAGTAGCGGCAAGCAACGCAATCGCCCTGGTCTTCTACACTCGCCGCACAAAGCACCTCGAAAGACGGCGCACATAATGCCTGTCTAAAATGCTGTTGTCGTTCCGAGCGAGCAAAGCGAGTCGAAGGACCCGCTTTCATCCTCGTCTCGAACCACTACATCACTGCTTCTTAAAGAACAACGAAACCCCCCGCAGTTGCCCATAACCGGTATAAACCTCAAGCTCCATCGAGTTCGGCTGATTCCTGAAATCAAAATTCTGCGTGTGAGTACTCGGAAATCCCTCATACTCAAGCCGCTGCAACTCGAGCGGAGCGATAGGCGTTGCGCTCTGCGGAGTCAGCGTAAGCGTCACATGCCCACTCGCATCCTGCCGAGCCGCATAGACGCCCGTAACAACTAGCGTCCATTGTTCATCGGCAGTTCCGGACGACTGCACCACGGTGTAGTTATAAACACCACCGTAAGCGCTGCCGCTAAAGCTGATCGTGCCGGTAAAAGTCCGAAGCGGCAACGTCAGATTGCTCATCGTTCTCTGACCTATCGGGTAAGTTACAAAGGTTCCCAGGTCATCCGCAAAGCTGGCAGTAGAGGTAACTCCCAGCATCACAGCACTCAAAGCTACACGAGTGCAAAGTTTACGAAATGGAATCATGGCTCTTCTCCTTAAGCTGGCTCTGTCAGAAGGATTTGGTATTCCCGGCGAGCTACCCAATCAGCTAACACTCGAGGGCTGATACAACCCACAGCGAACTTATTATGAGCAAATGCGCGAAGATTTTCAGAAAATTCTGCCTCTCTACGCACGGGCGTCGCAACGCTCGTCCCAAACATCAATCGCCTGAGACAATTGCCACCGCTTGGCTCGTCTCAATAGCAAAGCTGGTATAGTCTCTCCGGATACCAATAGGGGCAAGCATGAATCGGTTTCAACACACGTTATCGGCGCTGATATCTGGAACCGTCCTTCTGACCGCAGCTTTCGCCGCCGCCGCTCCACAGCAGGACGTCCCGCCCGTTCCCCCGGTAATTCACAGCGAAACCAACCTCGTCCTGATCGACACCGTAGTCACAGAAAAGGGCGCCCCAATCCACGGCCTCGACAAGAGCAAGTTCCATCTCTTCGAAGACGGCAAAGAACAAACCATCACCTCCTTCGAAGAGCACCGTCCCGGCACCGAAACTCCCTCTGCGAGCGAACCTCTGCCCCCGTACGTCTACAGCAACAAACCGCGATACCCCTCAACCGCCGCAGTCAACGTGCTGCTCCTCGATGGCTTGAATACGTCAGTCCAGGATCAGGCACGCTCTCGCGCCCAGATGATCGAATATATGGGCAAGATTCCAGCAGGAACACCGCTTGCCATCTTTACGCTGGGCTCGCAGCTGCGGTTGGTGCAGGGATTTACGGCCGATCCCCCAGCGCTACTGGCGGCCATCAAGAGCGCCCGGGCTGGCGCGAGCCCCTCGCCGGTTCTGGAATCAGCTCTCAGCGCAGGTGATAACACCGCCGCATCCACCGCATTCACCAGCGTAGGAGCTACCCCCGCTGCCATTGAAGCCGTTCAGGAATTTGAATCCAACACCGCGGCCTTTCAGATGGATATCCGGGTGCAAACCACCCTGGAAGGACTTACTCGCCTTTCTCGCTATCTGAACGGAATCCCCGGACGCAAGAATCTCATCTGGTTCTCCGGTTCGTTCCCCGTTTCGTTCGACCCTGAGAAGGTGCAAGGCGGCTCATTCTCAACCATGACCGACTATTCGGACGCTGTGCGCAAGACCACTGTTTTACTGACTGCTGCTCGCATCGCCGTGTATCCGGTCGACGCCCGCGGCCTCCTGAATGTGCAGTCGGTGGATGCCTCAAATCAGAGCGCACCGTGCCGCACGACGCCGACGTGCCAGAGCGACGGCGGAAGTATCGCCACCGCCGACCAAGGCGTCTTGACAGCCATAGTGGACGAACATACATCAATGGAAGAACTAGCCACCGAAACCGGCGGCCGCGCCTTCACGAACACCAATGACTTCAAGCAGGCAGTAGCCGGAGCCATCGACCATGGCGGCAGCTACTACACCATCACCTATACTCCCACCTCAAAACACACCGACGAGACATATCACAAGCTAAAGCTCAAAGTAGACGGCGGCCCCTACTCCCTCGCTTACCGCCACGGCTATTTCACGAACGATCGCAGCAAAGGAACCAAAGGCAAGGACACCATCCCACAAAGCAGCCTCATGCTCGAAGCCACCAGGCGCGGAGCGCCCCCCGCCACCCAGATCCTCTTCCAGTCCCGCATCCTCCCAGCCGACGATCCAGAGATCGTGGCTGGCCCCAAGCTCGTCTCAGAGCAAACCGGCGAACTCACCAAATCTCTCAAAGGCCCCACCCGCCGCTACGTAGTCGATTCACTCCTCGACGCCCACGATTTCGCCTACACCGTCGCCCCAGACGGTACCCGGCAAGATCAAGTAGAGATGACCCTCGTCGGATACGACGCCGACGGCAAGCGCCTCAACTACGTCGATCGCGGCCTTGCGCTCAACTTCGCACCCGATCTCTACGCAAAGCGCCTCCAGACCGGCATCCCGCTCCGCATGGCAATCGACTTGCCCAGCGGCCCTGTCTTCCTGCGCATCGCCGTCCGTGACGTGAATGGCAGCAAGGTAGGATCGCTCGAAGTCCCGCTCCCTACAGCAAAGTAGGCGCCACCTTCGCCCAACCCACAGCGCTGTCCGATTGCGGACGGCGCTTGCGGTTTCCGGACAACGCGCCCTTGGAGCACTCAACGTTCTCATCACCATGCGAGGACCAATCGCGGCCCTCGGCGTGCAACAAGCACAGCGGGGACCCGCCTCTGCGAGGCCGCCGGGAGTTGAACGATGCGAACTTTTCTAGCCGATCTTAAATTCAGCGTACGCCAGTTGCGCCGCTCGCCGGGATTCACCCTCACCGCCATCCTCACTGCTCCTGCACCCGCTGCCGGTAGCCGACCCGCAACAGATCTACCAGATCCAGGGAGCGCGCCCATCTGACTTCGTCGTCTCCTACCCCAATTTCCGCGATATCCGCGACCGCAATCAGACCTTC
>Ga0206972_1081_pt2 | contig 13302 bp, 11 predicted proteins | sample Alteio_BWOrgHeat_86_FD_152925 | JGI IMG/M metagenome (GOLD analysis project Ga0206972, IMG submission 152925) | Enriched cells from forest soil in Barre Woods Harvard Forest LTER site, Petersham, Massachusetts, United States -... | ecosystem: Environmental > Terrestrial > Soil > Temperate forest >...
GAGGCAAGCGTAGATGCTGAAGAGGTTAGCATAGACGCTGGCTGTTGTGAGTTTAGAGATGCGAGTAAAGATGGGGCAAGCCTAGACGCTGAAGATGTAAGCACAGACGTTGGAGCTCTCTCTTCTAAAGTTAAAGGAGCTAAGGATAGTGATGATATTGACGACATTGTTAAATTTCCTAATTATAATTGTTGTATATATTTTTTTTATTTAAAGATTAGAATCTTTTTACATTTTAATTGTAAATTTTTATTATATATGTAATTTTATTTTATTTCAAGATTAAATTTTTTATATGCGTTTTTTTTTAAAAAATGTTACCTTTTGACGACCAGGCAAGGAAATTTAAGGGATGTACTTCTGTGCAAGGTGAGAAAATGCTTGAATTTGCGTTTTTTGCCAGGTTGAATCGCGCTGCAATTCCTCTGCCATGAGTGCTGCAACGCGAGGAGCTATCTCGATGCTCACTCGCGCATCTAAAAAGAGCCCGCGTGTTCTTCTAGCTAAAACATCTTCAACTGTCCTTGCCATCTCTTGGCGAACGGCCCAGATGACTTGAGCTTCGATAAAGGGAAGTTGTGCATGTAGCAGATTACCATACGTGGGATTGGATGCAATGAGTGCATGCAGATGGTGTGCTTCAGATCCGTAAGGAGCATCCCACGAAAAATTCTGTTCAGTTTCCCATCCATGTAAACGAAGATGAGGTGTGACACAAGAGCGTTTATCAAGGCGAGCTACTTCTTGAGCCTTATTGATCACATCTTCTCCCATTTTGCGGTAAGTGGTCCACTTGCCACCAGCGATGGTGATCAATCCAGAAGGGTTAACGATGATCACATGTTCGCGAGACACACTGGCTGTTCCTGCGATCCGTTTAGGTTTGACGAGGGGTCGCAATCCTACGAATACGCTTAAGATGTCGCTTCGCTGCGGATGTTGTGAGAGATAGCGGCCTGCTGTATTCAATAAAAAATCGATCTCTTGTTCTTGAGGAAGGGGGTCGAGTTGGGGATGTCGAATTGAAGTGTCTGTGGTGCCTATCAGTACGTGATCTTGCCAAGGAATGAGAAAGACGACCCGTTTATCTTCGGTATGAGGCACTAAGATGGCCGTATTTCCTGGTAAAAACGAGCGATCTAGGACAAGGTGGATGCCTTGACTGGGGGCAATGATTTTTTGTGCATTGGGAACATCCATTCTCAAGATCTCATCTGAAAAGACCCCAGTTGCATTGATGACGCATTTTCCCTCAACAGACAGGATCTGATCTGTTTCTAGGTCGCGCAGATTCACACCGGCGATCAAATCTCCCTTTTTGATTAAGCTTTCCACTTTGCAGTAGTTGAGTAGACAAGCGCCTTGAATAGCTGCTGTTTGAGCTAACGTGATCGCAAGGCGCGCATCATCAAATTGAGCATCGTAATAAACAATCCCCCCTTTGAGTCCTGAGCTTTCCAAGGTAGGTATTAGAGAAAGAGCTTTTATTTTGGAAAGGGTGTAAGAGGGTTTTAATCCCAGTTTTCCGGCGAGTAAATCGTAGATCTTGAGCCCGATTCCGTAAAACGGTTTTTCCCACCAGTGGTAAGCGGGGACAAGCAGGGGAAGATGATGTACAAGATGGGGTGCGTTGCGACATAAGAGTCCTCGTTCATGAAGTGCTTCGATGACAAGAGAGAGATTGCCTTGTTGTAGATAGCGCACGCCGCCGTGGATGAGCTTGGTGCTACGACTCGATGTTCCTTTTGCAAAATCGCTTTGTTCGATGAGCAGCGTTTGATAGCCTCGCGAAGCCGCATCGACAGCAGCCCCAAGTCCCGTGGCTCCGCCGCCGATGATGATGATATCCCACGGTTGAGTTGCTTGTTTTAACATGGACAGCATCTCATCGCGATTCATAGGGGCCTATCTTTCCATTGCTGCATCAGTTGAATGGCGTTTTTCCATTTGATCGTTTTGCGATGAAGATCCTCTTGGCTCAGTTGAGGAACAAAGGTGCGTTCTAGCTGCCAAAATGAGGTGATTTCTGTGTCTTTTGGCCAAAAATCAACGCTTAAACCTGCTAAATACGCGGCTCCTAAAGCGGTGAGTTCGGATACTTTTGGCCTTAAGACGGGAATTTCTAATAGATCAGCTTGGATTTGCATGAGCAAGTTGTCTTTAACAGCACCCCCATCGACTCGTAATTCTTTAATCGCCGTCTGCGCATCCTGCTCCATCGCTTTGAGCACGTCCACAACTTGGTGAGCGATTCCCTCTAGTGCTGCACGTGCAATGTGTCCCGTTGTTGTGCCACGTGTTAAGCCAAATAATGTTCCTCGCGCGTAAGGATCCCAATGGGGTGCGCCTAGTCCTGTGAAAGCTGGAATAAAGTAGACACCTCCGTTATCGGAAACTGTTGAGGCAAGGGCTTCGATTTCTTGTGAGGTTTTGATGATGCCTAAATTATCGCGTAGCCATTGTACGACCGCGCCTCCCATGAACACGCTACCTTCTAAAGCGTAATGCACATCGGTGCCAATCTGATAGGCGATTGTCGTGAGTAAATGGTTCTTGGAATGAACTGCTTTTTTTCCTGTATTCATCAAGAGAAAACAGCCTGTGCCATATGTTGTCTTTGCCATTCCTGAATTTAAACAACCTTGTCCCACTAAGGCAGCTTGTTGGTCGCCTGCGATGCCACTAATGACAATAGAATTTGTGGCATGTCCGTAAACTTCACTGGAACTTTTTACCTCGGGTAAGATCTCACGAGGAATGTCTAGAATGTCTAATAGTTCTTGATCCCATTGGAGTGTATGAATGTTATAGATCAAGGTGCGTGAGGCGTTTGTCACATCTGTGACGTGGCATGCTCCTTCTGTCAATTTCCAGACGAGCCAGCTGTCGACGGTGCCGAAAGCAAGTTCTCCCCGGCGAGCTTTTTCCAACGCTCCGGGTACATGGTGCAAGAGCCAATGGATCTTTGTCCCTGAGAAATAGGGATCGAGTAATAATCCGGTTTTTTCTTGAAAAAGCGTTTCTAGTCCTTTCTGTTTAAACTGCTGACATAATTCGGTTGTGCGCCTGTCTTGCCAGACGATGGCAGGTGCAATTGGTATTCCCGTCTTGCGTTCCCAAAGGATCGTCGTTTCTCGTTGATTGGTGATGCCAATTGCAGCTACATACTTCGAGGTGACACCAGCTTTTGCTAGAACCTCTTCCATCACACCCACTTGAGAAGACCAGATTTCCATCGGGTCGTGTTCGACCCAACCGGGCTGGGGAAAATACTGCTTGAATTCTTTTTGCGCAACAGCGTGGATAGAACCTTGCTGATTGAACAGCAAAGCGCGTGAACTTGTAGTTCCTTGATCTAAGGCGAGAAGGTAGCGCATATCCTTTCTATCCACTTTTTTGTTTTTGTAGTCATCAATAATTTAATATATGGTTATTTCAAACAGAGAGGGTAATTATGTCCATTGTGATTGCAGAACTGATTGGAACGTTCTTATTGGTTTTATTGGGAAATGGTGTGGTGGCCAACGTCTTGCTCACGCGCAGTAAAGGTCATAGTGGGGGATGGATTAGTATTACAGCAGGTTGGGGCTTTGCTGTAGCTATCGCTGTGTATGCGACGGGATGGATCAGCGGAGGCCATTTTAATCCCGCTGTGACGTTAGGGTTTGTTATTTCTGATATCACACCTCTTAAGCTTGTTCCCTATTACCTCATGGGGCAATTTGCAGGGGCCATGCTGGGCGCTCTTGCTGTATGGCTTTGCTATTTCCCCCATTGGGAAAAAACGGAAAGCCCTCAACTGAAACTCTTATGTTTTGCTACCGATCCCGCAATTCGCCGCACTTCATGGAATTTAGTGACAGAAATCATAGGCACAGCGGTTTTGTTAGTGGGTGTATTAGCCATTTTTAATGAACACAACGGGATATCGAGGGGATTTGGTCCGTATGCCGTGGGGATTCTTGTATTCAGCATAGGGCTTTCTTTGGGAGGTCCCACGGGTTATGCCATCAACCCAGCGCGCGATCTCGGCCCACGCATCATGTATTCTCTTTTGCCCATTCAAGGAAAGGGCTCAGCAGATTGGCGCTATGCGTGGGTTCCCGTCATCGGGCCACTGATTGGATCGATCCTTGGCACTCTTCTTTACAAATGGTGTATTGAAAACATGCCAGCTCTCAAAGCTCTAGTGATGATCGATTAGTAGGTTTGATTGAAATTGGAGAGTAGGCAAATGCTCGCGAAAAACAATGAACAAGAAGAAAGTGCGTGTGCATGGTTGATGGTTTGATATCGCCAAGGCAGGTGTCTATGCCTATGAGCCTACCCTGAATCAATTTGTCCTCATCGATGAGAAAGAAGCTCAGCTGATTTTAGCGCGCATGGGATGAAGATTTAACTCAAGGATTGATCCTTTGCCGCTTGTTTAGAACTTTCTCAATAGAACCGAACAAAGCGCTGCTTAAAAAGAATCTTCTACCTGATCAGTAAGAAATTATTTGATTTTTCTTGTTCTACGCCCATCGTGAATGAAATTTTTTGATGAGCAAAAATTTCATTCACGATGGGCATACATTTAGAATTACACTTATTTAATTTAAAGTAATAAATAACAATAATAAAAAATTTTAATCTTTAAATAAATGAAATTATAAAATATAATTCTGTTCACAATGGCAATTAGGAGATTTAATAATGTCATTACTAGGCTTAGTTACTTTAACTTTACAAGCGACAGAGCAGCCAGCGTCTGTGCCAGCCCCTTTACAAACTACATCTAAACACGCAACGACTGGCATACAGGCTATCCCTAGTGCTGTTTTCGGACGTATATTAAGCTTCCTTCCTGCTCAAGAAAAAACTCGCGTCCATCATGTATGCAAAGCTTGGCGTAATCTATCTCTCGTTAACGACGGCTGTCTAGATCTTTCTGGACTGCCCAGTTTATCGGATAGAGATCTTAAAACCATTCTTGATAAAGCAAGTGGTACTCGCATTACCTCTATCAATCTATCTAAGTGCAACATCACAGATGCTGGACTTGCCCATCTAGTAACTCTCACATCTCTAAGTTCACTCGATCTAAGCAGGTGCAGAAACATCACAGATGCTGGCCTTGCCCATCTAGTAACTCTCACACTCTTAAGTTCACTCGATCTAAGCAGGTGCAGAAACATCACAGATGCTGGCCTTGCCCATCTAGTAACTCTTACATCTCTAAGATCGCTTAATCTCAAGGAGTGCATGAAAATCACAGATGCTGGCCTTGCCCATCTATCAAAACTCACACTCTTAAGATCCCTTAATCTATTCTTGTGCCGTCAGATTACAGATGCTGGCCTTGCCCATCTAATAACTCTCACACTCTTAAGCTCACTTGATCTAAGCGGGTGCAATGTGATTACAGATGCTGGGCTTGCCCATCTATCAAAACTCACACTCTTAAGCTCACTAGAGCTAAGCGATTGCGCATACATCACAGATGCTGGCCTTGCCCATCTAATAACTCTCACGCTCTTAAGCTCACTTAATCTAAGCGCGTGCGATGAGATTACAGATGCTGGCCTTGCCCATCTATCAAAACTCACATTTTTAAGCTCACTAGATCTAAGCTTGTGCAGAGACATCACAGATGCTGGCCTTACCCATCTAGTAACTCTCACACTCTTAAGTTCACTTAATCTAAGCGGGTGCACTGAGATTACAGACGATGGCCTTGACCATCTAGTAACTCTCACACTCTTAAGTTCACTTGATCTAAGCGCGTGCAATGTGATTACAGATGCTGGGCTTGCCCATCTATCAAAACTCTCATCTCTAAACTCACTAGATTTAAACTTTGCCAGAAACATCACAGATGCTGGACTTGCCCATCTATCAAAACTCTCATCTCTAAGTTTTCTAAATCTATGCTGGTGCATAAAAATCACAGATGCTGGGCTTGCCCATCTATCAAAACTCACACTCTTAAGATCCCTTAAACTAGATGATTCTGGGATTACCTCAGATGCTGCAAAAGCTTTTAAGGCGAAACTGAGCATTCAGAGATAGAATGGATTATTAACCCAACTTGCCCCCTATCCTCCTTTATCCGCGAGCTGCGACAGGCAATCTGCTGCGCTTCGTTCGTCGCCAAGGTGAACTACCTTGGCTTCCTCACGAATCTTGCATCTTACCTATCTCGCTTACGCGTCTAAGGGAGGATAGGGGGCAAGTTGGGTTATTAGACTTTTCTGGGTCGGGGAGTTTTGCAACTGCCTCTAAAGTTAACGCAAGCACTTGTTATTTTGAAAAATTATCACGTCCAGCCCTTTTTGAAGGTAGGCGCCTTGCCCATGATGCGGGAAAAAGCGTCTCTAAAGCCACTACCCGATTCGTAAAATGCGGTTGAAGACGTCATATCTAGTGTTCATCTTAAAGTGAATGGATAATCAAAATTGGAGAGTATGCAAATGCTCGCGAAAAACTTTGCAAAACGGGTATTATTGACCAAGAGTGAATATGAAGGAAGAATATGAGAAAACTCATTCAAGGTATTGTTGATTTTAGACAAAATCAGACCGAAGAGAGTCGCAATCTTTTTGCCAAATTAGCTTTAGGACAGACTCCTGATGTGCTTTTTATTGCATGCTCTGATAGTCGTGTTGTGCCCAATCTATTTGCCTCAACCAACCCAGGAGATCTCTTCGTAGTGCGCAATATCGGCAATTTGATTCCACCTGTATCAGCTGAATCTCAAGAAGTGAGTGCTCAGGCAGCAATCGAGTTTTCTATTTTTTCGTTGAATATTTCCGATATTATCATCTGTGGTCACTCTGAATGTGGTGCCATGAAAGCACTTTCTCAAGGTTTAGATAATCCATGCTGTTCCCATCTGGCTTCTTGGTTGAAGTTTGGAGAAGAAGCATTGCACAAAGTGAGAAACGGTGTTGTGATCACTCCTGATCTGTCAGAGCACAATCAGATTTCTCAGGTTAATGTATTACAGCAGATGGAGCATGTGATGAGCTATCCGTTCATCCAAGAGAGAATGAACAAGAAGAAAGTGCGTGTGCATGGTTGGTGGTTTGATATCGCCAAGGCAGATGTCTACGCCTATGAGCCTACCCTGAATCAATTTGTCCTCATCGATGAGAAAGAAGCTCAGCTGATTTTAGCGCGCATGGGATGAAGATTTAACGCAAGGATTGATCCTTTGCCGCTCGTTTAGAGCTTTCCCAATAGAACCGAAGAAAGCGCTGCTTAAAGAGGCAATTGCAAAACTCTACGCCACAGCAAAAGCGCCCTTTTGAGCCATTTTGCCACTCCATCCCCGAGCCTTACTCGCTTGGAATATGTGCTCGGGGGGATGGGGCACGGCCGCTTAAGCGGTTGTTAAGTTTTTAATTTAAAGTAATAAATGACAATAATAAAAAAATTTTAATATTTAAATAAATGAAATTATAAAATATAATTCTATTCATAATCGCAATTAGGAGGTTTAATAATGTCATTACTAGGCTTAGTTACTTTAACTTTACAAGCGACAGAGCAGCCAGCATCTGTGCCAGCCCCTTCACAAACTACACTTAAACACGCAACGACTGGCATACAGGCTATCCCTAGTGACATTTTCGGACGTATATTAAGCTTCCTTCCTGCTCAAGAAAAAACTCGCGTTCATCATGTATGCAAAGCTTGGCGTAACCTATCTCTCGTTAACGACGGCTGTCTAGATCTTTCTGGACTGCCCAATTTATCGGATAGAGATTTAAAAACCATTCTTGATAAAGCAAGTGGTACTCGCATTACCTCTATCAATCTATCTAAGTGCACAAACATCACAGATGCTGGGCTTGCCCATCTAGTAACTCTCACATCTTTAAGCTCACTTAAGCTAAGCTGGTGCAAAAACATCACAGATGCTGGCCTTGCCCATCTATCAAAACTCACACTCTTAAGCTCACTTAATCTAAGCGGGTGCACAAACATCACAGATGCTGGGCTTGCCCATCTATCAAAACTTACACTCTTAAGCTCACTTGATCTAAGCTGGTGCACAAACATCACAGATGCTGGGCTTGCCCATCTAGTAACTCTTACACTCTTAAGCTCACTTAATCTATACTACTGCACAAACATCACAAATGCTGGCCTTGCCCATCTAGTAACTCTTACACTCTTAAGCTCACTAGATCTAAGCTTGTGCAGAAACATCACAGATGCTGGCGTTGCCTATCTATCAAAACTCACACTCTTAAGCTCACTTAATCTATATTACTGCACAAACATCACAGATGCTGGGCTTGCCCATCTATCAAAACTTACACTCTTAAGCTCACTAGATCTAAGCTGGTGCACAAACATCACAGATGTTGGCCTTGCCCATCTAACAAAACTCACACTCTTAAGCTCACTTAATCTAAGAGGATGCGGAGACGTCACAGATGATGGCCTTGCCCATCTATCAAAACTCACACTCTTAAGCTCACTTAATCTAAGCGAGTGCATAAACATAAACATCACAGATGCTGGCCTTGCCCATCTATCAAAACTCACACTCTTAAGCTCACTTAATCTACACAACTGCATAAACATCACAGATGCTGGCCTTGCCCATCTAGTAACTCTCACACTCTTAAGCTCACTTAATCTAAGCGGGTGCGAAGAGATTACAGATGAAGGCCTTACCCATCTAGTAACTCTCACACTCTTAAGCTCACTTAATCTAAGCGGGTGCGAAGAGATTACAGATGAAGGCCTTACACATCTAGTAACTCTCACACTCTTAAGCTCACTTAATCTAAGCGGGTGCGAAGTGATTACAGATGAAGGCCTTGCCCATTTAGTAACTCTCAAATTCTTAAGCTCACTTAAGCTAAGCGGGTGCCCATACATCACAGATGCTGGCCTTGCCCATCTATCAAAACTCACACTCTTAAGCTCACTTAATCTAAGCAACTGCAGAGACATCACAGATGCTGGCCTTGCCCATCTATCAAAACTCACACTCTTAAGCTCACTTAATCTAAGCAACTGCAGAGACATCACAGATGCTGGCCTTGCCCATCTATCAAAACTCACACTCTTAAGCTCACTTAATCTAAGCAACTGCAGAGACATCACAGATGCTGGCCTTGCCCATCTATCAAAACGCACACTCTTAAGCTCACTAGATCTAAGCGGGTGCAATGAGATTACAGATGCTGGCCTTGCCCATCTATCAAAACTCTCATGTCTAAACTCACTAGATCTAAGCTTTGCCAGAAACATCACAGAGGCAGGCCTTGCCCATCTATCAAAACTCACACTCTTAAGCTCACTTAATCTAACAGGGTGCAATGAGATTACAGATGCTGGCCTTGCTCATCTAGTAACTCTCACATTCTTAAGCTCACTTAATCTAAGCTACTGTCCAAAAATAGGAGATGCTAGCCTTGCCCATCTATCAAAACTCTCATCTCTAATCTTACTTAAACTAGATGATTCGGGGATTACCTTAGATGCTGCAATAGCTTTTAAGGCGAAAATGGGCATTCTGAGATAGTTTTCTTGTTCTACATTTAGAATTACACTTCTTTAATTTAAATCAATAAACAGCAAAAAAAATTTAATATTTAAATAAAATCAGATTGTAAATATAATAATAATCAAAATTATGAGATTAAACAATGTCATTATCAGGCTTAGTTACTTTAACTTTACAAGCGACAGCGCAGCCAGCGTCTGTGCCAGCTCCTTCACAAACTACACCTAAAAACGCAACGACTGGCATACAGGCTATCCCTAGTGCTGTTTTTGGACGTATATTAAGCTTCCTTCCTGCTAAAGAAAAAGCTCTCGTTGTCCATCATGTATGCCGAGAGTGGCGTAACCTATCTCTTGTTAATGACGGTTGTCTAGATCTTTCTGGACTGCCCCATTTATCGGATAGCGGTCTTAAAACCATTCTTGATAAAGCAAGTGGTACTCGCATTACCTCTATCAATCTATCTATTTGCCAGAACATCACAGATGCTGGCCTTGCCCATCTAGTAACTCTCCCATCTATAAGCTCACTTGATCTAAGCGGGTGCTATAAGATTACAGATGCCGGCCTTACTCATCTATCAAAACTCACACTCTTAAGCTCACTTGATCTAAGCGGGTGCACCAAGATCACAGATGCCGGCCTTGCCGATCTATCAAAACTCACACTCTTAAGCTCACTTATTCTAAGTGGGTGCTATGAGACCACAGATGCCGGCCTTACCGATCTATCAAAACTCACACTCTTAAGCTCACTTAATCTAAGAGAGTGCTCTAAGATCACAGATGCTGGCCTTGCTCATCTAGAAACTCTCACATCTTTAAGCTCACTTAATCTCAGCGCGTGCAGAAACATCACAGATGTTGGCCTTGCCCATCTAATAACTCTCACACTTTTAAACTCACTTAATTTAACAGAGTGCAGTGAAATTACAGATGCTGGTCTTGCTCATCTAGAAACTTTCAGACTCTTAAGCTCTCTTAATCTAAGCTGGTGCACAAACATCACAGATGCTGGCCTTGCCCATCTAGTAACTCTCACATCTTTAAGCTCACTTAAGCTAAGCTGGTGCAAAAACATCACAGATGCTGGCCTTGCCCATTTAGTAACTCTCACACTCTTAAGCTCACTTAATCTAAGCATGTGCTATGAGATCACGGGTGCTGGCCTTGCGCATCTATCAAAACTAACACTGTTAAGCTCACTTGATCTAAGCGGGTGCTATAAGATCAAAGATGCTGGGCTTGCCCATCTAGAAACTCTTACACTCTTAAGCTCACTTAATCTGAGAGAGTGCTATAAGATCACAGATGCTGGCCTTGCCCAGGCAAAAACTTTTAAGGCGAAGCTGCGCATTCGGAGATAGAATCTAAGAAATCTAATGCTTCTTCTCGTGGTTGAGCAGCCATTGTTTGCGAGAAAGTCCTCCAGCATAACCTCCTAATTCTCCATTGGAATTAATCACGCGATGGCAAGGGATGATGATAGCTAGTTGATTGGCTCCATTGGCTTGAGCGACAGCGCGACAGGCAGATGGACGACCAATTAAGCGGGCAAGCTCTAAGTAAGAGCGCGTAGATCCCCTCGGGATTTTTTTTAATTCTTCCCAAACTCGACGTTGAAAAGCAGATCCTAAAATAGCCAGTGGCGTGGCAAATTCTTGAAGAATGCCTTTAAAGTATGCTTTCAATTCATGTTCAATCGAATCAATGGGAGGCGTGCGACCTGGGATGATCGCGGCTTTTAACTTATGGCGCATCCGTTCAATTTCCCGTTCTAAACCTCGACGATCGACAAATTCAAGCAGGTAAAGTGCTTGCTCATCAGCGATCGCGAGCATGGGGCCAAGAGGCGTATCGAGCCAGGCTGCTTTGAGCACGCTATTTTGACCCCGTAAAAGAAGAGCCCTTCGTAAGCAGAGTTTTTATCGAGCAAGGCTTTGTAATAACCCAACTTGCCCCCTATTCTCCTTTATCCGCGAGCTGCGACAGGCAATCTGCTGCGCTTCGTTCGTCGCCAAGGTGAACTACCTTGGCTTCCTCACGAATCTTGCATCTTACCTATCTCGCTTACGCGTCTAAGGGAGGATAGGGGGCAAGTTGGGTTAATACTTTTTTTGATTCGCAGCAGAAATCATGAGTACCTCTAGATTTCTTTTCATTATAATGGGTAGGGAAGAATCCTGCCGCCGAAATTAAGGCATCCATTTTTTTTGTGTTTGACGAGCTAAATCTAAGAAAAGGGTAGGTTCTAGGTTGTCTTCTACGCACCAACAAGCGGCTAAAATGAGATGGACATAGTAGCACTTAATCAGTTGATCGCGGGGATAGCCAAAGTAAGTGGCTAAGAAAGGAATATCGTGTTCGAGATCTTCGATGCAAGCCCACAGTTCATGAAGGGGGTGGCCAATTACTCCCTTGGGATCGATCACTAACCACTCCTTTCCATGGGATAAGATATTGTCTTGATGGAGATCGCCATGCAAGAGAATAGAGGGGCTCGAAGGGGGTAGGGATTTTTTGTATGTTCTTGCAAGGTGCAATTGCTCGTGGGGAATGTTCCAGTCTTTGTCCAAAGCTGCTAGCCATGTATCCATGTGGGGAAATTTACCCGGTTGAGGGATAGGAGCCTGATGCAATCTTTTGATCACATCACAAGTGATCTCAATGGCCTTGGGTTGATTTTTGAGTTTAACTCCTGAAAGGGCCCTTTGTAATAATAGGGCATTTTCGTCGTGCTCCACTAAAGCGACGGTCCCATATCCTGCAAACGCTTTCAGTGCTTGCTCTTCGTGTTCACTTTCGACACAGAGTTTGAGGACTACAGGAAGATCTCCTTGGAATCCCGACATCACATAATTATAGGTCAACTCGCTATATGGTTGAAGATCTCTAAGTCCCCATGTGCGTTTCCATCGCTCGATTTCCTGTGGCAATGTGGCAAGCCACGCTTTGCCCTTGTCTCCAAATGTGTTGAGGATGTTGTACTCAAAAGTAGAGAAAGGCTGATTCATCTTAAATACCAGCCGTCTCTTTGGTATCAAGTGTAAGAAGGGGATTGGTATCTTTAAGTCGTTTTTTAACTTTTTTGATTGGTTCATCAGGTGGAATATTTTCGGGGAGCGTACCGCCGATTTCTTCAATTATTGTACGTATGCCGATCATTTTGTCGGCGCCGACAAAATGTTTATCTGGCTCGTTTCCAGACTGTTTGCAAGAAGAGATTGCTTTTTTAATGGTTTTTTCAAACTTCCTCCATTCAGTATACCCCAAACATGGTTGGAGTTCTCTGGCGCCCCAATATTCTATGCCATGTTCATTGAGTTGTTTAAGGGATTCGAAGGATAAGTTATGAGTGACGGGCTTGGTATCCTCAGATTCTTGCATATCAGACCTTGGGGGAAAAAGAATTTTTTATTAGAAGCAGAATAGCTGACAATTGATATATTCAGCAAATGCCTTGTGTCTGTATCTCGTCATCAAAGTATTTTATAAAAAAGGTTTTGGTGAGTTTTGGATTTTTTTTATTTTCCCTTACACACTCAACAGTAAAACCACATTTCTTGTAAAATCCTGGTGCTGAAAATGCACTTGTAACGAGATTGATATTATTGAATCCTTTGCCTTTGAAATGATTTTCGAGTGCCTGCAGTAATTTTTTCCCGTAGCCTTTCCCGCGAAAAGGCTTGTAGACCCACATATCATCAATATACACTTCTGAAAATGCAGTGAAGGTATTGAGAACACCAAGAATCTGTCTTTTTTCATCCCTAAGAATAACCGCAAATCTTTTGT
>Ga0206972_1140_pt1 | contig 13205 bp, 10 predicted proteins | sample Alteio_BWOrgHeat_86_FD_152925 | JGI IMG/M metagenome (GOLD analysis project Ga0206972, IMG submission 152925) | Enriched cells from forest soil in Barre Woods Harvard Forest LTER site, Petersham, Massachusetts, United States -... | ecosystem: Environmental > Terrestrial > Soil > Temperate forest >...
GCTAAGAAAGTTCTTGGGCTGCCAAGTAGTTTTGAAGGATAGCCGCTGCGGCCATGGCATCACTGACTTTGCTGCGCTCTTTTCTGTTTAATTCAGCGCTTTTTAAGAATCTCTCAACTTGTTGAGACGTGAGCCTTTCATCCCATAAAAAGACGGGCAAATTGAGAACTTGCTCAAGAACGAGTTTAAAGTTTCTGACATGCTTGGCCATGTCTCCATCTTGACCCGAGAGAAGCAGAGGCAATCCCATCACAATAGCTTCAATTCGGTCGAACTTGGCCAGCTCTTTAGCGATGAGTTGAGCTGTTTGCAACGGGTTTTTACCCGCCTTCACAGCTAAAAGGGGTTGTGAAATGATCTTATTCACATCTGAAATGGCTAGCCCGATTCGAGCTAGGCCAAAGTCGATTCCAACAATCCGCCCCAACTTATCTCCTCTTTGTTTTTTGTTGTACAACAGCTGCGATGAATTCTTTGAAAAGGGGATGAGGATCTGTTGGCTTAGATTTGAATTCGGGATGAAACTGGACGCCGACCATCCAAGGGTGGTCTTTTACTTCAGCAATTTCACATAGATGCCCATCTTCTAAAACTCCCGATAGGATAAGCCCTTTGCGCTCACACTCGTCTTTGTAGAGGTTATTGAATTCAAAGCGATGGCGATGTCGCTCTGATATGCGTGAAGTACCATAGGCTTGTTCTGCTTTAGAACCGGGTGTTAATGTGCAGGTAAAGGCGCCAAGACGCATCGTACCGCCTAAATTTTCTACCCCTTTTTGTTCGCTAAGTAGTGAGATGATAGGGTGAGAAGCTTTGGGGTCGATTTCTGTGGAGTTGGCGTCTTTCCATCCTAAGACATGCCGTGCAAATTCAACACACATCACCTGCATGCCCAAACATAAGCCAAAATAGGGAATACCGCTTTCTCGGCAGTACTTAGCGGTCATGATTTTCCCCATCCAACCGCGTTCTCCAAATCCTCCTGGAACGATGTATCCGTCACAGCCTCCGATGCTCTTTTCCACATCTTCACTCAAGATTTTGTCTGATTCAAAACAGCGAATTTCTACTTTCACTTGGTTGGCGATGGTCGCATGATGGATCGCTTCAAAAACAGATTTGTAAGCGTCTTGATGTTGGAGATACTTGCCGACGATTCCAAGTACTATTTTTTCTTTAGGGTGATAGAGAGAATGCAACATCGATTCCCAACGAGATAGATCCGCCTTTCCGGCTTTCAACTCGAGCATTTTGCAGAGTTTTTCATCTAATCCCTGTTTATATAGATTGATGGGAACCTCGTAAATGCTGGTGGTGACATCGACAACATCGATTACCCCTTCTTTAGGGACGTTACAAAATAAGCTGATTTTGTCTTTGATCTCTTCGGAAAGAGCTTCTTCACAGCGACAGAGAATGATATCAGGAATGATTCCAATTTCGCGCAACGCTTGCACGGAATGCTGGGTTGGTTTTGTCTTTACTTCCCCCGCTGCCTTTAAATAAGGGATGTAGGTGAGGTGGATATTCAAACAATCCTTAGGACGTTCATAGCGGAATTGACGGATGGCTTCAAAGAAAGGGAGGGATTCGATATCCCCAACAGTGCCTCCGATCTCAACAAGGGTCAAGTCGGTATCGGGATGTTGATTGGCACAAGCTAAAATTCTTTGTTTAATCTCATCGGTGACATGTGGGATCACCTGTACAGTTTTACCTAAATAATCTCCGCGCCGCTCACGTTTGATCACGGTATCGTAAATTTGCCCCGACGTTGTGTTAGAAAGACGGGAGATAGAAGCATTGGTATAGCGGTAATAATGTCCTAAATCAAGATCTGCTTCTGTGCCGTCATCTGTTACGTACACTTCTCCGTGCTGGAACGGATTCATTGTGCCTGGATCCACATTGAGGTAGGGATCGAGTTTAATAATGGCAATTTTTAGGCCTCTACTTTCGAGTAACATGGCGATAGAAGCAGCGGTCAGTCCTTTTCCTAAGGAGGAAACTACGCCTCCGCTAATAAAAATGTATTTGATCGAACGCATGGGTCGGATACCTTTTTACAAAAGGCAAATTATAGAATCGCTAAAGTTAAATTTCAACTTTCAAATCTTTACAGATCATAGAGGCAATTGCAAAACTCACCGACCCAGCAAAATCGCCCTTTTGAGCCATTTTGCCACCCCATCCCCTAGCCCTACTCGCTTGGAGTATGTGCTCGGGGATGGAGGCAGGGCCGCTTGAGCGGCTGGCAAACTGACTCAAAATCATCGATTTTTCTGGGTCGGTGAGTTTTGCAATTGCCTCCATATAGTCTATTTTTGAGTTGATTTCTTATTCCGTGTAGTTTAAAAAAGATCTTTTAAATCAAGAAAAGATAATGGGTGTGTTAAGCATGTCGGTATTAGAAGCAACAAAACGCAAACAAATCCCAGTCAGTGTTTTTCAATTGTTTTCCATAGGCATCGGACCTTCTAGCTCACACACTGTCGGTCCTATGAGAGCCGCCCGACAATATGTTGAGAAGTTGCAAAAAGATCGCTTGCTTCAACATACCGTTCATATTGCTGTGGAGTTGTTCGGATCACTGGCCATGACAGGGAAAGGACACGCTACTGACATTGCATTGTTGTTAGGATTAGAAGGGGAGACCCCCGAAGGAATTGATCCCAATTCAGTAGCAGATCGAATCAGTGCAATCGAGCAGAACAAAGTGTTGAATTTACTCGGCGTGCATCCTGTGTCGTTTCATGTCGAAGAACATTTGATTTTTTCCAAGGGTAAAAGGTTCACGTTTCATTCTAATGCCATGCGGTTTAAGGCCTGTGATGCGAGAGGACAAGTTCTAGCTTCCGATATCTACTACTCAACAGGTGGGGGATTTGTCGTTCATCAAGATCAAGTGATGGAATCCTCTTTGACCTCGATGCTGGATGAATCGATTCCGTACCCTTTCCAGACGTGCGAAGAATTGCTTTATTGGTGTGATGAAACTGGATTGACGATTGCTGAGTTGATGATGGAAAACGAGAAGCAGTGGAGATCAGTCGATCATATTCGACGCGGGATTCTCAACATCTGGCGCGTGATGCAAGAGTGCACGGAGAGAGGTTTACACCAAGAAGGGATTTTGCCGGGTGGTCTCAATGTGAAACGACGCGCCCCCGATCTCTATAAAAAATTGTCCAAACAGGGATCAACTCTCAAAGATCCTGCTGAGGTTTTTGATTGGGTCAGTCTTTATGCCCTTTCGGTCAATGAAGAAAACGCAGCAGGTGGACGCGTTGTGACGGCCCCTACCAATGGCGCTTCTGGAGTGATTCCAGCCGTGTTGCACTACTATAAACAGTTTACCCCTCAACCTACCGAACAAGGAATCATCGACTTTTTTCTCACCGCAACGGCGATCGGGATTCTCTATAAAGAGGGAGCTTCTTTATCTGCAGCGGAAATGGGTTGTCAGGGAGAAGTAGGTGTAGCGTGTTCTATGGCAGCGGCGGGTTTAGCGGCAGCTCTTGGTGGGACAAAAAAACAAGTGGTGAATGCAGCAGAAATTGGGATGGAGCATAATTTAGGGCTAACCTGTGATCCTGTAGGTGGCCTTGTGCAAATTCCTTGCATTGAGAGAAATACCATGGGAGCGATTAAGGCGATTAACGCTCAACGTCTAGCTTTACATGGCGATGGCAACCATTGTGTGACACTAGATCAAGTGATCGCTGCGATGCGAGAGACCGGTGAAGACATGCATTCAAAATATAAAGAGACATCTGAAGGTGGGCTTGCTATAAAAGTACCAGTATCGCTACCAGCCTGCTAGATCTCGTCACCGAGGTGAATAAAGTCGCTGAGACGATGATACAAAAAATTGGCAGAAAAGATTTGGTTTTAACGGGTAAATGAGGTTACGCAAGAGGTCTAATAATGCTGCAAACACTTCGTCAAGATTTTGTGCCCACCTTACCTAGCATTTTCTCCGATTTATCTCGAGTTTCTTTTCGAGCCGTTCCCTCTGTCTTACAACCCAAATCTCACATCGTGGAGCGATTTCCACTCAGCTTCCAACCTCATTTCTTTGAAGGATTCCTCGCCCATAAAACTGAAAGACGTCCCCTTAAAGTTGGCGTTGTTTTTTCTGGAGGACAAGCTTCTGGTGGTCATAATGTGATCACAGGATTGTTTGATGCCTTGAAACTCTTAAATCCCCGTTCTCTCCTATTGGGATTTTTAGGTGGGCCATCTGGAATTATTTCGGGAACCTATCGAGAATTGCAGGCAGAGGAGCTCAAATCCTTTCGAAATCAGGGAGGTTTTGATCTCATTGGATCTGGTCGAACAAAAATTGAGTCGGAGGAGCACTTGCAAGCTTCCCTATCTGTCGCGCTGAAGCTGCAACTCGATGGTCTTGTTATCATTGGGGGCGATGATTCGAACACCAATGCGGCGGCCTTAGCGGAATTCTTTCTTAAACAGGGGTGTTCCACCCAAGTGATTGGGGTGCCTAAAACCATTGATGGTGATTTAAAAAACCCCTATGTCGCCACTTCTTTCGGGTTTGATACTGCCTGTAAAGTGTATGCTGAGATGATTGGCAATATTGAACGCGACGCGCTTTCAGCTAAAAAATATTACCATTTCATCCGTTTGATGGGACGGTCAGCTTCCCACATCGCGCTGGAGTGTGCCTTACAAACCCATCCTAATCTCACACTCATTGGAGAGGAAATAGCAGCTCATCAGAAGAGTTTAAAGCAAATCACCCAGGAAATTGTCGATTTAATCTGCGCTCGAGCTGAAAAGGGCAAGCAGCATGGAGTGATCTTGTTTCCCGAAGGGCTCATCGAATTTATCCCTGAAGTGAGTTCTCTTATCAAAGAACTTAATGGACACTTAAACCATTCTCAATTGTCCCTTTCTGAAGTGCAGCAGAAACTTTCCCCACAATCCCAGGCTTGTTTTCAACAGCTGCCCGAGGCTATCCAACGACAATTACTACTTACGCGTGATCCCCATGGGAATGTTCAAGTTTCGTTCATTGAGACAGAAAGACTATTCATGGAGATGGTTACCACGGAGTTAGCAAAAAAAGGAAAATCTATCTCTATTGTACCTCACTTTTTCGGATATGAGGGGCGTGCGGGATTTCCTTCCAATTTTGATTGTCATTACTGCTATGCCCTAGGATTTACCTCAGCTGCCATTCTTTCTGCGGGTTTAACAGGATGTATGTGTGCCATTCAAAAGTTACATCTTCCCCCTCAACAATGGCAAGTGGGGGCTGTTCCTTTAACTCTGCTCATGGACCTAGAGTTCAGAAAAGGAAAAGAAAAGCCTGTGATTAAAAAGGCTTTAGTAGATCTCCAAGGCAAAGCTTTTTCTCAATTTAGTGAAAAGCGAGAGCTCTGGAAATTCGAAGACCACTATGTTTTTCCAGGTCCTATTCAGTTCTATGGAGATCCCTCTCTCTCAGAACGCACTCTCTATTCCATACAATTTGATCAGTGATTTTTATCAGTGATCTTGTCGCACCCTGTTAGATCCAGTGATGTGAGAGAGGTGAGCTTTGAAAGATGTTTTAGTCCCTTATTTGTGATTTTTCCGCACCAAAATAGACTCAATGAAGTGAGAAGGGTGAGCTGTGAAAGAGATTCTAATCCTCGATCTGTGATGTTGTAGCACCATCTTAGATTTAGTGATGTGAGAGAGGTGAGCTTTGAAAGATGCTCTAATCCTTGATCTGTGATGCGGAAGCATGACGTTAGATTCAGTGAGGTGAGAGAGGTGAGCTTTGAAAGATACTCTAGTCCTTGATCTGTGATGTTATCACAGCAATCTAGATTCAGGGATGTGAGAGAGGTGCGCTTTGAGAGATGCTCTAGTCCTTGATCTGTGATGTTATCACATCCATGTAGATCCAGTGATGTGAGAGAGGTGAGCTTTGAGAGGTGTTCTAGTCCTTCATCTGTGATGTGATAACATTTCATTAGATTCAGTGATGAAAGAGAGGTGAGCTTTGAGAGATGCTCCAGCCCTTCAGCTGCCCCTTCAGCTGTGATGCGGTAGCATCCTGTTAGATTTATTGAAGTGAGAGAGGTGAGCTTTGAAAGATGTTCTAGTCCTTGCTTTGTGATGTTTTCGCATTCAGACAGATTCAGTGATGTGAGAGGAAGGAGCTTTGAAAGATGTTCTAGTCCTTCATCTGTGAGTTTGTAGCATTCCGTTAGATTCAGTGAGGTGAGAGAGGGGAGCTTTAAAAGATGCTCTAGTCCTTTATCTGTGAGTTTGTAGCATTTCTGTAAATTGATTGATTGGATTTTAGTTCCTTTGAGTTGTTCTAGAATGGTTTTTAGTTGATCATCTGATAAATTCTCATATCCTGATAAATCTAAATGATGTCCCTGAAAGGGTAAATGTTGCCAAGCTTTGCAGACCAAGTTCATTGATCGCAATGCTTCTGGATATGAAAAAAAAGTTAATACATGCTCCATAACTTCATCAGGCAATGAATTAATCGTCATTGTTTTAAAAGAAGTCTTAGATGACACAACTACAGGCGATACAGCTGGAAGAGGCACAGATGCAGGTTGTGTGGAGGATAAGCTTAAGGGGGCTAAAACTAGAGATGATACTGAAGATGATGGTGAGGTCATAATTTTCCTTTGTTTTTATTATATCTATTGTATTTTATTAATATTTTCATTTTTAGTAAACGTTTTATTTATTTTTAATATTTTTTGTTTCTGTAAATTAATATATACATTTTTTCTGAGTCAGGGGAGTTTTACAATTGCCTCCCTAGATAGATCATGTGATCAGAAAAAGGAGATCTTTGAGAGATGCTCTAATCCTTGATCGGAAAAATGTGAGTTTTGAGAGATACTTTAATCCATCCTTCATTTGTGATGTTTTTGCAAAGGGTTATATCTAGTGATGTTAAAGAGATGAGCTTTGTGAGATGTTCTAGTCCTTTATCTGTGATGTTACAGCGACGTAGATTCAGTGAGGTGAGAGAAGTGAGTTTTGAAAGATGCTCTAGTCCTTTATCTGTGATGTTTTTGCATCCCCATAGACTAAGTGTTGAGAGAGAGGTGAGCTTTGAGAGATGCTCTAATCCTTGATCTACGATGCTGGAGCATTGCGCTAGATTCAGTGAAGTGAGAGAGATGAGCTTTGAGAGATGCTCTAATCCTTGATCTGCGATGCCGGAGCATTGCATTAGATTCATTGATGTGAGAGATGTGAGCTTTGAAAGATGCGCTAGTCCTTCATCTGTGATGTCATCGCAGCCCTGTAGATTCAGTGATGTGAGAGAGGAAAGCTTTGAGAGATGTTCTAGTCTTTCATCTGTGATGTAACAGTACGATAGATCCAGTGAAATGAGAGAGGTGAGCTTTGAAAGATGTTCTAGTCCTTGAGTTGTGATGTTTTCGCAATCCGATAGATTCAGTGATGTAAGAGAGGTGAGCTTCGAGAGATGCTCTAGTCTTTCATCTAGGAGGTTCTTACAATACGATAGATCTAGTGAAGTGAGAGAGGTGAGCTTTGAAAGATGTTCTAGTCCTTGAGCTGTGATGTTTTCGCATTTCGATAGATTCAGTGATGTGAGAGATGTGAGCTTTGAGAGATGCTCTAGTCCTTTATCTGTGAGTTTGGAGCATTTTTGTAAATTGATTGATTGGATTTTAGTTCCTTTGAGCTGCTCTAGAATGGTTTTTAATTGATTATCTGATAAATTCTTATATCCTGACAAATCTAAATGATGCCCATGAAAGGGTAAATGTTGCCAAGCTTTGCAGACCAAGCGCGTTGATCGCAATGCTTGTGGATCTGAAAGGAAAGTTAATACATGCGCCATAACTGCATTAGGCAATGTGTTAATCGTCACTGGTTTTGAAGAAATCTTAGATGGCACAACTATAGGCGGTACAGCTGCAAGAGGAGCAGATGCAGGTTGTGTGGAGGATAAGCTTAAGGGGGCTAAAACTAGAGATGATACTGAAGATGATGGTGAGGTCATAATTTTCCTTTGTTTTATTATATCTATTATATTTTATTAATATTTTCATTTTTAGTAAACGTTTTATTTGTTTTTAGTATTTTTTATTTTATGATATAAAGTATTAAATTATTTAATATATGAAATCGAATGTTTGGGGTTGTTTATCTGTTATTATTTAGGTCCCCCCTCCAGTTTTGTGGAGTTTCCTCTCTCACAGAACGCACTCTCTATTAACCAGTAGATGGCACGGTTTAAATCGAGCAATGCGAGATCAACGATTTAACATTGAATACAGAGGCGGTTGCAAAATTCACCGCCCCAGCAAAATCATCGATTTTTCTGGGGCGGGGGAGTTTTACAATTGCCTCCTAGATCGAGTGATCAGAAAAAGGAGATCTTTGAGAGATGTTCTAAGCTATTAGCGAAATGAGGTGAGGCATGCCAGATAATCTCAACCATCCTTCCCTTGTGATGTTTTTGCAGCCACTTATATTCACTAATTTTAAAGAAATGAGCTTTGTGAGATGTTCTGTCCCTTTATCTGTGATGTTATTACAGCTATCTAGATTCAGTGAGATGAGAGAAGTGAGTTTTGAAAGATGCTCTAGTCCTTTATCTGTGATCTTTTCACATCTACATAGATCAAGTCTTGAGAAAGAGGTGAGTTTTGAAAGATGCTCTAGTCCTTTATCTGTGATGTTTTTGCATCTACATAGATCAAGTCTTGAGAAAGAGGTAAGCTTTGACAGATGCTCTAGTCCTTTATCTGTGATGTGGGAGCATTGCGTTAGATTCAGTGATTTGAGAGAGGTGAGCTTTGAGAGATGCTCTAGTCCTTCATCTGTGATGTTCGCGCAGCCTTCTAGATGCAGTGAGGTGAGAGATGAAAGCTTTGAAAGATTCTCTAGTCCTTCATCTGTGATGTAGGAGTAATTGTACGATAGATCCAGTGAAATGAGAGATGTGAGCTTTGAAAGATGTTTTAGTTCTTCATCTCTGATATTTTCGCAATCCGATAGATTCAGTGAGGTGAGAGAGGTGAGCTTTGAGAGAGGCTCTAGTCCTTCATCTATAAGGTCTCTACAATGCGATAGATCCAGTGAAGTGAGAGATGTGAGCTTTGAAAGATGTTTTAGTCCTTGAGCTGTGAGGTTGTAGCATTTCGATAGATCCAGTGAAGTGAGAGATGTGAGCTTTAAGAGATGCTCTAGTCCTTTATTTGTGAGTTTGGATTTTTGTAAATTGATTGATTGGATTTTAGTTCCCTTGAGTTGTTCTAAAATGGTTTTTAATTGATCATCTGATAAATTCTTATATCCTGACAAATCTAAATGAGGCCCATGAAGGGACAAATGTTGCCACGCTTTGCAGGTCAAGCGCGTTGATCGCAATGCTTGTGGATCTGAAAGAAAAGTTAATACATACGCCATAACTGCATCAGGCAATGAATTAATCCTTTTAGGAGAAGTCTTAGATGGCGCAGGGCCAGGTAGTACAGGTTGTGTGGAAGATAAGATTAAGGGGGCTAAAACTAGAGATGATACTGTGGTCATAAACTTTCCTTTTTTAATTGTCTAAATTGATTTTATTGATTTTCTCATTTTTATTAAACTGTTTAATATTTTATATATATTTTATTTTATTGTTTTAGTGTATTAAAATTATTCAAAATTATTTTCTATTACATTATGATAAATTATATTCAAGCTTTGAAGCAATGTTCTAATCCTTGATCGGAAAGAGGCGAACTTTGAGAGAAGCTCTAGTAAATCCTTCATCTGTAATGTTATGGCAAAAGGTTATATCCAGTGTTAAAGAGATAAGCTTTGTGAGATGTTCTAGTCCTTTATCTGTGATGTTGCAGCGGCTTAGATTCAGTGATGTGAGAGAAGTGAGTTTTGAAAGATGTTCTAGTCCTTCATCTGTGATGTTTTTGCATCCAAATATACTAAGAGTTGAGAGAGATGTGAGCTTTGAGAGATGCTCCAATCCGTGATCTGCGATGCTGAAGCATTGCGCTAGATTCAGTGATGTGAGAGAAGTGAGCTTTGAGAGATGCTCTAATCCATGATCTGCGATGCTGAAGCATTGCCCTAGATTCAATGATGAGAGAGAGGTGAGCTTTGAGAGCTGTTCTAGTCCTTCATCTGTGATGTTATCGCAGCCTTGTAGATTCAGTGATGTGAGAGAGATGAACTTTGAGAGATACTCTAGTCCTTGATCTGTGATGTAACAGCACGATAGATTCAGTGAAATGAGAGATGTGAGCTTTGAGAGATGTTCTAGTCCTTCATCTGTGATGTTTTCGCAATCCGATAGATTCAGTGAAGTGAGAGATGTGAGATTTGAGAGATATTCTAGTCTTTCATCTGTGATGTTTTTGCAATTCGATAGATTCAGTGAAGTGAGAGATGTGAGATTTGAGAGATATTCTAGTCCTTTATCTGTGAGTTTGGAGCATTTTTGTAAATTGATTGATTGGATTTTAGTTCCTTTGAGCTGCTCTAGAATGGTTTTTAATTGATTATCTGATAAATTTTTATATCCTGACAAATCTAAATGATGCCCATGAAAAGGTAAATGTTGCCAAGCTTTGCGGGCCAAGCGCGTTGATCGCAATGCTTGTGGATCTGAAAGGAAAGTTAATACATGCGCCATAACTGCATCAGGCAATGTGTTAATCGTCACTGGTTTTGAACAAGTCTTAGATGGCACAACTACAAGCGGCGCAGCTACAGATTGTGTGGAGGATAAGATTAAGGGGGCCAAAACTAGAGATGATGGTGAGGTCATAATTTTCCTTTGGTTTTTATTCTATGTATTATAGTTTATTAATATTTTCATTTTTAGTAAAGGTTTTATTTATTTTTGTTTTGCAGTTTAACGTGTTAAATTTTTTAATATATAAAATAGAACGGTTAGTGCTATCTATCTGTGGCTTTAGTAGATCTCCCCAAGACAATGAAAAGCGAGAGCTTGGAGAGATGCTCTAATCCTCGATCGGAAAGAGGTGAACTTTGAGAGAAGCTCTAATCAATCCTTCATGTGTGATGTTACGGCAAAGAGCTATATCCAGTGTTAAAGAGATGAGCTTTGTGAGATGTTCCAGTCCTTTATCTGTGATGTTGCAGCGCCTTAGATTCAGTAAGGTGAGAGAAGTGAGTTTTGAAAGATGCTCTGGTCCTTTATCTGTGATGTTTTTGCATACCTGTAGACTAAGTGTTGAGAGAGAGGTGAGTTTTGAAAGATACTCTAATCCTTGATCTGTGATGTTGCAGTGCGCTAGATTCAGTGAGGTGAGAGAAGTGAGTTTTAAAAGATGCTCTAGTCCTTCATCTGGGATGTTTTTGCATCCCCATAGACAAAGTGTTGAGAGAGAGGTGAGCTTTGAGAGATGTTCTAGTCCTTTATCTGTGATGTTATCGCAGTCCTGTAGATTCAGTGAAGTGAGAGAGGTGAGCTTTGAGAGATACTCTAATCCTTGATCTGCGATGTCGGAGCATTGCGCTAGATCCAGTGAAGTGAGAGAGGTGAGCTTTGAGAGATACTCTAATCCTTGATCTTCGATCTCGGAACATTGCGCTAGATTCAGTGAGGTGAGAGATGTGAGCTTTGAGAGATGTTCTAGTCCTTCATCTGTGATGTTATTGCAGCTTTGTAGATTCAGTGATGTGAGAGAGGTGAGCTTTGAGAGATGTTCTAGTTCTTCATCTTCGATGTAACAATAGGATAGATTCAGTGAAGTGAGAGAGGTGAGCTTTGAGAGAGGCTCTAGTCCTTCATCTGTGATTTTTTCGCAATCTGATAGATTCAGTGAAGTGAGAGATGTGAGATTTGAGAGATGTTCTAGTCCTTTATCTGTGAGTTTGGAGCATTTTTTTAAATTGATTGATTGGATTTTAGTTCCTTTGAGCTCCTCTAGAATGGTTTTTAATTGATTATCTGATAAATTCTTATATCCTGACAAATCTAAATGATGTCCATGAAAGGGTAAATGTTGCCAAGCTTTGCAGACCAAGCGCGTTGATCGCAATGCTTGTGGATCTGAAAGGAAAGTTAATACATGCGCCATAACTGCATTAGGCAATGTGTTAATCGTCACTGATTTTGAAGAAGTCTTAGATGGCACAACTACAGGCGGTGCAGATACAGATTGTGTGGAGGATAAGATTAAGGGGGTTAAAACTAGAGATGATATTGGGGTCATAAATTTTCCTTTTTTTAATTATCTGTATTAATTTTATTAATATTTTCATTTTTAGTAAATTGTTTAATTTTTTTATATATTTTTATTTTATTAATTTAATATATTATATTATTTAATATCAACCTTTCTCTCATTACCTTAATGAGAGATTACATCTACAGCTCCCAACAGTCTGGATCGCCCGCTATTAGCTGGAATCTCTTTCCTGATTCTCATTTTAATCACCATACACAGGTTGAGCATTTTGAACTGATTTTGCGTCGCTTCGACGCGAAATTAGTCTAAACTCCAATTAATTGAGTTTAGAGATGGGAGAATTAATAGACAGGCAAGGCCAACAGCATCTGTAATCCTATCGCATGGGCTTAGATTAAGTGAGCTTAGGGATGTGAGTTTTGATAGATGGGCAAGGCCAGCATCTGTGATATAGCACCTTCTTAGATTAAGTGAGCTTAAGAGTGTGAGAGTTACTAGATGGGCAAGGCCATCATCTGTGATATAGCACCCTTTTAGATTAAGTGAGCTTAAGAGTGTGAGAGTTGCTAGATGGGCAAGGCCAGCATTTGTGATCTCACTGCACCAGCTTAGATCAAGTGAGCTTAAAGATGTGAGAGTTACTAGATGGGCAAGATCAGCATCTGTGATCTTATAACACCCGCTTAGATTAAGTGAGCTTAGAGAGGTGAGTTTTGATAGATGGGCAACGCTAGCACCTGTGATTTTTATGCACTCTTTTAGATCAAGAGAGCTCGGAGAGATGAGTTTTGATAAATGGATAAGGCCAGCATCTGTGATGTTTCTGCACAAGCTTAGATCAAGTGAGCTTAGCAAGGTGAATTTTGATAGATGCGCAAGGCCAGCATCTGTGATTTTTGTGCACATGCTTAGATTAAGTGAGCTTAGCAATGTGAATTTTGATAGATGGGCAAGGCCAGCATCTGTGATGTTTTTACAATTTCTTAGATTAAGTGATCTTAGAGATGTGAGGGTTACTAG
>Ga0206972_1142_pt1 | contig 12669 bp, 10 predicted proteins | sample Alteio_BWOrgHeat_86_FD_152925 | JGI IMG/M metagenome (GOLD analysis project Ga0206972, IMG submission 152925) | Enriched cells from forest soil in Barre Woods Harvard Forest LTER site, Petersham, Massachusetts, United States -... | ecosystem: Environmental > Terrestrial > Soil > Temperate forest >...
CCCCATTGAGTATTGGACTGGGTTTAATGCTGGTGATTTTTGAGGGGCTTTACCTCAAAACCAAAGACCCTCACTACCAAGAAATCGCTAAATTTTGGACGAAAATTTTCGCTTTGACCTTTGCTCTGGGCGTGGCAACAGGACTCGTACAGCTTTTTGGATTTGGAACCAATTGGGCCAATTACTCCCGTTTTGTAGGCGATATCTTTGGAAGTGCGTTAGCTGCAGAAGGCGTATTCGCTTTCTTCTTGGAAGCTGGTTTTTTGGGAGTGATGCTGTTTGGTTGGGAGCGGGTAAGTGCGAAATTTCATTATATGTCGACGATACTAGTCACTGTGGGGGCACATTTCAGCGCAGTGTGGATCACCATTGCCAATTCTTGGATGCAAACGCCCACTGGATACAAGCTTGTCACTGAAGGCGAGACTACGCGGGCTGTGGTGACCGATTTATGGAAGATGTTATTGAATCCCTCCTCCATCGATCGACTTGTGCATGTTCTACTTGGCTGCTGGCTTGCAGGGATCTTTTTTGTTTTGAGCGTAAGCGCTTACTATCTGCTGAAGAGGCGTCACGTGAGACATACGGTCAAGATGATGAAAATTGGGCTGGTTGCCGCAGCTGTCGTGTTGATTTTGCAGTTGATTTCCGCGGATTCTACAGCGAGGGGAGTCGCCATTAACCAACCTTCTAAATTAGCTGCCATGGAAGGGATTTTCAAAACAGAGCCGTATACGGGAATTAGTCTGTTTGGATGGGTCGATTCTCGGCAAGAAACTGTGAAAGGCGTGACCATCCCAGGGCTATTGAGTTTTTTAACTTATCATGATTTTGAAACCCCTGTGATGGGATTTGATCAAATACCTCCAGAAAATAGACCGCCGATCGGCATCGTGTTTCAAGTCTATCACCTCATGATCGCTATGTGGGTGCTCATGGCCTTTTTTATAGGGGCTGCGTTGATTTATTGGAAAAGAAAGAAATTAGAAAAAGCTAGATGGGTGTTATGGGGGTTGATCGGGTCGGTAGCCTATCCGCAAATTGCCAATCAATGTGGATGGATGACGGCTGAAATCGGTCGTCAGCCTTGGATTGTCTATGGAGTGTTGCGCACGCCGCAAGGCATCTCAGAGGCAATTAATGCCACTCAAGTGAAGATGTCCATTGTGATGTTTTTGATGATTTATACGTTACTATTTGCTCTCTTTATCTATCTCTTAGATCATAAAATTAAGCACGGTCCGGACGAACCTGAGGAGGTTGTCCCATTATATCGGAATCCTTTTCCTGAGGCTAAAAAATGAGTGAACTTACACTGGCTCTTTTGTGGTATTGCGTCATCGGCTTTTCTGTTGTATTTTATGTGGTATTAGATGGATTTGACCTGGGTGTCGGGATTCTCCATTTCTTTACCAAGAAAGATCAAGATAAGCGCATTTTCTTGAATGCTATAGGACCTGTCTGGGATGGCAATGAGGTGTGGCTTGTCATTGTAGGGGGAGCATTATTTGCTGGTTTTCCTGAAGTGTATGCGACGTTGTTCTCTGGTTTTTACAACTTGTGCATGATTTTACTGGCGGGATTGATCTTTCGCGCTGTCGCTATTGAATTCAGAAGTAAAAAACCCTCCGTGGTGTGGCGAGCAGTTTGGGATTTTGTCTTTAGCTTCGCCAGTTTAGTCATTGCATTTGGGGTAGGGCTGGTTTTAGGCAATTTGATCGAGGGTATTCCTTTAAGTGAAAACCAAGATTTTGTGGGAACGTTCTCTTTGTTCTTTCGTCCTTATCCCATCTTGATAGGTCTTTTTGTGTTATCATTGTTGACCATGCACGGTGCTATTTACTTAGCCATGAAGACAGAGGGAGAGCTCTTAAAACGGATCAGAGTATGGGCACAACGCTCTATCGCTTGTTTTATTGTCATGTACCTCATCACGACAATTACCACCTGGATAGCTATGCCGCATATGGTGGTTCGTTTGAAGGAACATCCTTTGACGATGTTGATCGCTATAGCTGCTTTAGTGAGTATACTCAATGTGCCAAGAGAGTTTTCAAAAAACAGAGATGGTTGGGCTTTTCTTTCTTCGTGCTTAGGGATTTTTTTCCTCTTTGCTTTGTATGGATTAGGAACATTTCCCAATCTCGTGCGATCTAGTGTTAATCCTGAGCAGTATAGCTTGAGCTTTTTTAACTCAGCAGCATCTCCCTTAACGTTGCGCGTGTTGCTCATCATCGTGCTGATTGGAATTCCACTTGTCTTAGCCTATGGAGCGATGATCTATAAGATCTTCCGAGGTAAGGTTAGGATGAGTAGTACGAGTTACTAGATGGAAAGCCTACGACGGCTGTGTAGCACAAGATAAGGTGATTAACGCCGTTCATGGCTCGGTGTGGAGAAGCTTCGCTGGGCAATTGATAGGCTTGAGCGATTTTATCTTTTGAAAGACCTGTTTTCCAGGGAAAATGACCTTTTCCTTGAGAGGCTGATTCCATGGCTTTAACCCAAAACATCGAGGCAAGATCAAGCCAATGGTAGGGCCAAAGAAACTTTTCTTGCATGTCAGGATCCACTAACTGTGAAAAAAAGGCGCGGTCAAAGGAAGGATTTTGACAGATAAAGACCGCTTCTCCCCGTTTGATTTGATTCTTTGCAAAACATGTGATGATGCTTTGACCTACTTCCTGTGCAGGTTTTCCTTTTACAATTTCTTCCCAGGTAAAGCCATTAACGCGTAGGCTTTCAGGATCACTTATATTCCATTCTTCTGGTGAGGTAGAAACCAAAGATTCAAAGGAGTCTTTGAATTCACCTGTTGTGATGTCGATAATTTTTAAAGCGATTTCGACCACTTTATGTCTACGAAGATTTAATCCATTCGTTTCAGTATCTAGAAATATTCCTAACACGGAAGTAGGTGCCCTTGTACAACGGTTCAAGATCATCTCGACTTTGTTCATTTTTTAGCCCGATTGCCTAGCCCATTTGCTCCCTCAGAAAACAAATAGGCCGAGGCACTCGGGTAAAAATTGTACAAAGTCGAGATCATGCAGAGTAACAAGAAAAGATACACATTTCAATACTTTGATCTAAAATTGAGGCAATTGCACAACTCTCCGCCCCAGAAAAATCAATGATTTTTCTGGGGCGGAGAGTTGTGCAATTGCCTCTGATAAAAAAATAATTTGCAACCTTCTTCCAATTGCTATATAGAACGTGTTTCAACAAGGATGCTCTATGGAAATTAACATCGGGATTTCAGATCAAAAGCGACGTGTGGTAGCGGACGGATTGTCGGGGTATTTGGCTAATCTTTATAGTCTTTATTTAAAAACTCAAAATTTTCATTGGAATGTAACGGGTTCTGAATTCTACTCCTTACACCTGCTGTTTGAGAAGCATTATGAAGCCATGGCAGAAGAGATCGATGAAGTAGCTGAGAGGATCCGTAGCTTAGGGATGATGGTCGACGCTTCTTTCTCCTCTTTTAAAAAATTAAGTAGTATTGGTGAAGAGCATAAAAAATTGACTAGCAAAGACATGTTGCTCTACTTAATCGAAGGACATCAAGTTCTTATTAGGCAGGGGAGAAGTGTATCTGAAGAGGCAGAGCATGCCCAAGATTGCGGAACAGTGGATATGATGGGCCGCAGAATGGGAGAACATGAAAAAATGCTTTGGATGTTAAGGTCTCAGGTATGAAAAATGCCTATTTAAAGAAAGAGAGCTCTCTGTTATGATGAAGGGCTCTTTTTTTCCTTTAAAGTTTGTGTATGGCACTTTCACCACAAAAATTTCGCGAGATTGTCTTTCATCTTCTCTATAGTTCTGATTTTGGAGAATGGGGGGATGATGAGCTTGTCGATCTGATCATGACGCAACTTGTCGTGACTAAAAAAGCTGTACGTGAGGCTAGAGAATTGGCTCTTCAAGTGAGAGCAAAACAAGAAGATCTCGATAGGCTGATTATCAAGCAATCTAAAGGGTATGATTTTGAGCGGATACCACGCATCGAGCGCAATGTATTGCGTTTAGGTATTTATGAAATGTTTTACTCGGCGACGGTTCCTACTAAAGTGGCGATAGCTGAAGCGATCCGTTTAACGCGAAAATTTGCTTCTCCTGAATCTGCGACATTTGTTAATGCTATACTTGATACGATCTATCATACCGATCTTAAATTACAGGAAGAGAAAAAAAGTCATGCTGCAACCCCAATTGGAGTCTGAAAAATTACTGTCTCATTACAGTACTTTTGGGATAGGTGGGCCTGCCAAATGGTTCACAGAGGCCCATAGTGTCGATGAGATGCAAGCTGCCATTCGCTTTAGTCTTTCACGGCATATTCCTTACATGATTCTTGGAAAAGGATCGAACTGCCTTTTTGATGATCGCGGGTTTGATGGCTTAGTGATCCTCAATAAGATTGGATTTTGCCATTTCAACTGGCCATTTGTCGAGGTAGGGGCTGGATATAGTTTTTCGTTATTAGGAGTGCAAACAGCTCGCAATGGATGGGCAGGGCTTGAATTTGCTTCGGGAATTCCAGGGAGTGTAGGTGGTGCTGTTTACATGAATGCTGGAGCATGTGGGACAGAGACAGTGCAGTGCTTACTGGAAGTGGGGTATGTCAATGAGTCTGCAGATCTCGTATATCTTAATGCTAAGGATCTCTCTTTTGGCTACCGGCAATCTTCTTTTCAGAACATGAAAGGAGCGATTGTTTCAGCAAAGTTTCAGCTCACAGCATCTGATGAGGCTCGTAAAAAGCAGCTGATCAATATTGAATACCGCACGAGAACACAACCCTATGGAGATAAATCGGCAGGATGCGTGTTTCGCAATCCATCGTTGCAAACAGCTGGCACTCTTATTCAACAATGTGATCTTAAAGGGATGAAAATAGGGGGAGCCGAAGTTTCTACTACTCATGCTAACTTCATCGTCAACAAGTCCCAAGCAAAAGCACAAGATATATTAGACTTAGCAGTCCATGTTAAAAAGGTCGTCTATGAAAAAACGGGAGTTGAACTAGAAATGGAGATACGTTGCATACCTTATCAGTTTCCAACTTAAGCTTTCGAGCGGATCTTCATTGCCATACGACCTGTAGTGACGGATCACTAACCCCCCAGGCGTTAATTTTACTTGCTAAGTCCATTGGGCTCTCAGGACTTTCCATTACGGATCATGATACCGTCGATTCTTATGCCAGTGCCAAACCGTTTGCAAAAGAACAGGGGATCCTATTAGGGCACGGCGCGGAGTTCTCATGCTTGTTTCAAGATCTTAGCGTGCACGTATTAGCTTATGATTTCTGGCTTGAACACAAGAGTTTAAATGAACTATGTGAAAACCACCGTGAACGCCGTCTTCAACGCAATCAAGTTATCCTTGAGAAATTGAAGCGATTGAAGATGGTGATTGAAGAGGATGAATTGAATGCGATGGGACATACCATTGGACGGCCTCACATTGCTCAATTGCTTGTTAAAAAAGGCTATGTTTCTTCTATCAAAGAGGCCTTTCAATTGTACATTGGAGATGGGAAGCCTTGTTTTTTTCGCGGGCCCGTTTTTACCGTGGAGGAGACGCTTCAGATTATCCATGCTGCCGAAGGTAAAGCCTTTCTTGCCCATCCTCATTTGATCCAGCATACCTCAAAAATTAAAGAGCTTCTCAAATTGCCCTTTGATGGGATAGAATGTCACTACGCTCGTTTGCTTCCGGAGAAAGAAAAAAAATGGATCAAATTAGCAAAAGAAAAAGGATTATTGATGAGTGGGGGATCCGATTTTCACGGAGAGAGTAAAGAGCATTCTCCTCTGGGAAGTTCTTGGGTAGATCAAGAAAGTTTTTATAAAATTTTTAACCGACATTTGGTATAGACTTCTTTCACAATTAAGGTTCTGTCGATTTTCGGGTTCTTTTGAGCCGAGTTTTTGATTCTTTTTGCGGGGATTGTATCTAGTTTCGTATACTATCGTCGCAAAAAGAATCGAAAATCAGTCAAAATAATCCCGAAAATTGATGAACCCTTAATTGCGAAAGAGGTCTTATGAACTATTCTGAAATCATTGCACAACTTTTTCAAGCAAGCGCTTCTCGCGGTGTCCATTTTGGGTTAAAACACTCGGTTCAATTCGACGAACAACTAGGTCATCCCACTCGTCATTATCGGACGATCCACGTTGCAGGTTCTAATGGCAAAGGCTCAGTTTCACTTAAGATCGCAAAAGCTCTAGAATATGCAGGTTATAATGTGGGTCTTTATACCTCGCCTCATCTTTCCTCCTTTAGAGAGCGCATAGTCGTCAATTCCGAGCCAATTGATGAAGCATCGGTTGTTGAAGGGATGCAAGAGATTTTTGCTTTGGAAAGTAAGCTGGGAATCCAAGCGAGCTTTTTTGAGTTGACCACTTTTTTAGCTTTTGAATACTTTAGAAAAAAACTGGTGGAATTTGCCGTTATTGAAACGGGTTTAGGGGGTAAATTTGATGCGACAAACATTATCCTTCCCGTATGTTCAGTGATCACTTCTATTAGTCGAGAGCATGCCCACATTCTGGGGCATGACCTTGAAACAATCGCCTCTGAAAAAGCAGGGATTATCAAGTCACACGTGCCGCTTGTTTTAGGATCTCAAGCGCGGTTGCAATCTATTTACGCAAGGGCTAAGGAGCTAGAAGCGCCCGTTTACATCTCTAAAAAAATCAGTCAGTTCTTTGATGAAGAAAATAGCGCTGTGGCTAGGTTGGCTTTAGAGGTAATTGCAATTACCTCTTTAGAACATCTACCTGCGATTGTTCCGCAAGAAGCACTAGAAAAAGCGCTAGTTTGTCGTCCCCCGTGTCGATTAGAGCAAATCGGGGAAGTGATTTTTGACGTTGCTCACAATCCCGATGCTATCTTCCACCTTCTCCAAGCCCTACACACTCTACATCCTAATAGAAAATTCCGTTTCTTAGTTGGATTTTCAGAAGATAAGGAATACGACTCTTGTTTAGAATTGATAGCCGATGTAGCGACGCATATCCATCTTGTTCAAGCTTCACTATCTAGAGCTGCGCCGATTGAAAAATTAGCGCAAACGCTTCATGAAATGAGATCTGAAACTCCTTTCACTCAACACGAAACAATTGACGAAGGAATGAGATCTGCGTATCAAGCTGCCTCTGAGGAGCAGGAGCTCCTCATTGTTACAGGCAGTTTTTATCTCATGGCTGATACTAAAGCCGCTTTAGGGATTCAGCTTATTAGAGATCCCTATGAGCTTAATGAAAAAACTTTAGTGCCGCTAACCTCTAAATCCAGTTGAGCGAGTCCCATAAAGAGGTCATCGATCTCCTCTTTGGAAGGATAACCTTCTCCGTTCTGAGAGAGTTCATTGACAGTAGCTATGCAAGCTTGGATCATCTCTACAGCATCCTCAAAGGGGTTCGCCCCTAAAGTCTGAAGATGTCTGTTGATCATCCGCTTGTGTTCCTGAGGAAGTTGAGCGAATCTAGATTTAGCTTGTCTAAAGTCATACTTATAAAGCGATGCGGCTAAATCCATCAAGTCTTCTAATTCTCCTGGAAAAATTTCTCCAAGATCCTCTGGACTCGCTTGAACGGGAAGAGGAGAGCCTTCTAAAAAAGCATGAGCTCTTACTGTGGTTAGTTCCGCCTCAGCAAGAATTCTCCGGTCGGAAATGGAAGGACAACAATCCTGTTTAAAAGCTCTGATGTGATCAGCGAGCTTTTCTGTATTTTTAGTTGTGACTTTACCTGTTTGGATGGAGGATTCCAAGGCATGAGCTTCATGTTGTATATGAGTAACTTCGGTTTTAATCCAAGCGTTGAAGACCCGCCCATATAAAGAGACGATGTTTTGTTCTAAAGTTTCAGTAGCAGACCCAGTAAAAAAAGCAGATGATGGCTGTTTCTTAATGGTATTTAATACTTTATAAGCTTCATCGAGCTCTGTTGTGAGCTTATGAAACTTCATGGGAGTTGCTGGAGAAGCCTCTAAACGCCCTGCTATGGACTGCATACGAGTATGCATCCATTGTGATTGATCTAAAAAATCAGATGTTTTAATAGATCTCATGTAACACTCACGTTTATTATTTGTATTAAATATTACCGGCGTACATTACCCCGTAACTTAATGCTACATGATTTGTAATTAGTTTTCAACTAACCTGAGACGATTAAATTTATGTTTATTAATTTTAAATATATTAATTTCAATTGAGTTTTGAGCTCGACTTTGTACAATTTTTACCCGAGTGCCTCGGCCTATTTGTTTTCTGAGGCGTTTATTTAAAAGGGATGGGGGTTAAAACCCTCTTCCCTTTTAAATAAATCGACTAGTTTGGCCATATAGGCCAAACGTCAGGGAGCAAATAGGCTAGGCAATCGGGTAAAAATTGTACAAAGTCGAGCTGAGATCAAGGCATAGCCTTGCAAGGAAATTTTGTAAACAAAAATTGATAAACCCGGCTCCTACCTCTATCCTAGAATATTAGGGTAAGCAACCGGGGGGAACTTTTATTTTAAAGTCTCCAAGCTGCTCTTAAGTCCTGGATGACCTGTTCTAGGGCTTGAAGTTTATATTTCTTATAAATGGCTTCTTCGGAAAGGAAAGCTGTTCTGCCAAAGTCTTTTTGTGGTTGAGGGAGGGAAGAGCTTTCTTTGACAACGTCCTTTTTGTAAGCTTCATAGAGACGTAAAAAAATCTGATGGCCGACATTTTTCTGACCAAAAATGCTATCTTCAGGTGCAAGCAAACAGGTCTTTTCCAAAAAGGTAGTATAAAAAGTCAGGTCTTTAAAACGGTCCTGTTGAATGGCGCTTTGTAGTCCATGTAAAAGGAGTTCAATTTCAGTCCTTCGGATGGCGCGATAGCGATCATCACTAGTTGCAGAGGATAACGTTGTAAATGCTTTGGCGCCGTAATCTTCAGATTCCTTCCAGATTTTTGCTTGTTCGTGTTGATGGATCTTAGCCAGATGGAAAAAGGGTCTTGTACTGACTGCTATTTCTTTATCGCCTGTTAGGTTGTCAACAAACATTTCTGGAATGGCATTGAGTCTTTTCACCATCTCGCCCAGTTCCTTATCGCTGAACAAGTGCAGCGAGGATAGCAAGCATAAGGTGTGTGTAACTCCAGATGTCGGAATTTTAGCAAGTGTTAAAAGAGAACTATCAATTGGGATACTACCATCTTCTTGATGTGATTCAATCTCTTCTTTAAGTTGGCAGAATAGCGTTGTTGCAGTCGATAGATTAACATTGGCAACGCTTCTTGCATCTTCCTCTAATTGAGGAGAAGTGAGATCTTTTGCCAATTTAGATAATTGTTGGTTGACCTTTCTTAGCAAATCAATAACGGGTTCAAGGCTTCCCTTAATGACGGTGGCCTCTTTAAGTTGTTTAACAACGGCATGGCTATCCTGAACAAGCTGTTGTGAAATGATGTTGGAGAATCTTCCTGTGGATACAGGTTGTTGAAGAGTTAATGGTTGAATGTTAATCGGTGCTTGATTCTTGACTGGAGATAAGGTGACTATTGCTGCCATAATGGTCCTTTAGGTTATACACAAATAAACTCAAAAATTGGTTTTTGGCTACGTCAGCTTGGCAGCAAATTTTTGGTCTTTACTCGCGCCTTGCTATTCAGCAATGGTCTCTCGCTCCAGACACAAAAATTTGTGCCACTTACCAGCCAAGTTCCCAATTTTTGAATTCATTTGTGTGTAATTTCCCAGTTATTTTACACGCATTAAAGATGTAGTCGAGTTCTTTTTGTTGATCGGATTGAGAAAAGGAAGCTAAATAGGTAACAGTTCAGATCTCTCTCCTTCGTCGGGGCATCTGAAACATGAAAAGTCAGACAGCAATTGCTTGTGGAGCAGCCACCTGATCAATCTGATTTTAAAATAATTTATTTACACTTCCTCGCAAAAAAACTAATTTTACCTCCCCGTATTCACTAAAAACAAAAAAATTCCCATTCATTGGGATTTGTTATTAAGGACTGCTCCTTGGCTGCTCGTTTGGAACTTTCCCAATAGAGAGCCGAAGAAAGCGCTGCTCAAAGAAAATCCTCTAGCTGACTAATAGGAGATTATTTGATTTTTATTATTCTACACTTACAATTACAGTTTTTAATTTAAGGAAATATGTAATATTAAAAAATTTAACCTTTAAATAAAATGTAATTATAAATATAATAATAATCATAATTACAACCAGGAGATTTAACAATGTCATTATCCGGCTTAATTCCTTTAGCTTTACAAGCGGCAGCGCAGCCAGCGTCTGAGCTTGCCCCTTCACAAGCTACACCTAAACACGCAACGAGTAGGATAATGGCTATCCCTAGCGACATTTTCGGACGCATATTAAGCTTCCTTCCTGCTCAACAAATAACTAGCGTCCGTCAAGTACGCAAAGCTTGGCGTAACCAACCTCTCGTCAACGAAGGCTGTCTAGATCTTTCTGGACTGCCCAATTTATCGGATAGCAAGCTTAAAAACATTCTTGATAAAGCAAGTGGTACTCGCATTACCTCCATCAATCTATCTAAATGCGACAACATTACGGATGCAGGCCTTGCCCATCTATCACAACTCACATCTCTAAGCTCACTTAATCTAGGCGGGTGCGACATCACAGATGCTGGCCTTGCCCATCTATCAAAACTCACACTCTTAAGCTCACTTAATCTAGGCGGGTGCGACATCACAGATGCTGGCCTTGCCCATCTATCAAAACTCACACTCTTAAGCTCACTTAATCTAAGGGGGTGCTATAAGATCACAAATGCTGGCCTGGCCCATCTATCAAAACTCACACTCTTAAGCTCATTTGATCTAAGCGGGTGCATAAACATCACAGCTGCTGGCCTGGCCCATCTAGTAACTCTCACACTCTTAAGCTCACTTAATTTAAGCTACTGCCGATACATCACACATGATGGCCTTGCCTATCTATCAAAACTCACATCTCTAAGCTCACTTGATCTAATCGGGTGCAGAAACATCATAGATGATGATCTTGCCCATCTAGTAACTCTCACATCTCTAAGCTCACTTAATCTAAGCGGGTGCGAAAACATCACAGATGCTGGCCTTGCCCATCTATCAAAACTCACACTCTTAAGCTCATTTGATCTAAGCGGGTGCTATAAGATCACAGATGCTGGCCTTGCTCATCTATCAAAACTCACACTCTTAAGCTCACTTAATCTAAGATGGGGCAGAAACATCACAGATGCTGGACTTGCCCATCTATCAAAACTCACACTCTTAAGCTCACTTAATCTAAGCGAGCGCCCAAACATCACAGATGCTGGACTTGCCCATCTATCAAAACTCACACTCTTAAGCTCACTTAATCTAAGCTGCTGCACAAAGATCACAGATGCAGGCCTTGCCCATCTAGTAACTCTCACACTCTTAAGCTCACTTGATCTAAGCTGCTGCACAAAGATCACAGATGCAGGCCTTGCCCATCTAGTAACTCTCACACTCTTAAGCTCACTTGATCTAAGCTGGTGCGACATCATGGATGCTGGCCTTGCCCATCTATCAAAACTCACACTCTTAAGCTCACTTGATCTAAGAGATTGCAAAAACATCACAGATGCAGGCCTGGCGCACTTGGCCATGCTCCCATCACTGACATCACTAAAATCCTCTGTAGAAGCTCCTAAGGAAGAGGAAGAGTCTTGTTCCATTTGCCTGGAAACCTTTAGCGATATGAGTAAACGAGTGACGACGGCTTGTAATCATTTTTTTCATGACGCCTGTCTTCAGCCTTGGCTAACTAAGAAGAATACTTGCCCTAATTGTAGATTTACTATTATTAAGTCGTAAACTTATTCCAAGCCATGCAGAACATCTTCTCCATGGTTTCTTAAAATTGCACATAAAATGTAAATGTTCACCTACTTCCCTTCGTCGGCAGGTGAAAAAAGCTGACTAATAGGAAATTATTTGATTTTTCTTATTCTACATTTACAATTACAGTTTTTAATTTAAGGCAATAAATAATGTTAAAAAATTTAAACTTTAAATAAAATGTAATTATAAATATAATAATAATCATAATCACAACCAGGGGATTTAACAATGTCATTATCCAGCTTAGTTCCTTTAACTTTACAAGCCACAGCGCAGCCAGCGTCTGTGCTTGCCCCGTCACAAGCTACACCTAAACACGCAACGACTGGCATAATGGCTATCCCTAGCGACGTTTTCGGATGTATATTAAGCTTCCTTCCTGCTCAACAAATAACTAGCGTCCATCAAGTACGCAAAGCTTGGCGTAACCAACCTCTCGTCAACGAAGGCTGTCTAGATCTTTCTGGACTGCCCAATTTATCGGATAGCAAGCTTAAAAACATTCTTGATAAAGCAAGTGGTACTCGCATTACCTCCATCAATCTATCTAATTGCGACAACATCACAGATGCAGGCCTTGCCCATCTATCAAAACTCACATCTCTAAGCTCGCTTGATCTAGGCGGGTGCGACATCACAGATGCTTGGCTTGCCCATCTATCAAAACTCACACTCTTAAGCTCACTTAATCTAGGCGGGGGCTATATGATCACAGATGATGGCCTTGCCCATCTATCAAAACTCACACTCTTAAGCTCACTTAATCTAAGCGGATG
>Ga0206972_1125_pt1 | contig 12622 bp, 8 predicted proteins | sample Alteio_BWOrgHeat_86_FD_152925 | JGI IMG/M metagenome (GOLD analysis project Ga0206972, IMG submission 152925) | Enriched cells from forest soil in Barre Woods Harvard Forest LTER site, Petersham, Massachusetts, United States -... | ecosystem: Environmental > Terrestrial > Soil > Temperate forest > O...
GGATGGATTCGTAACTTTGAGGAAGGTTCGATAGACTGAGCAATCATGATTCACAACGGCCGCCGCAAACTTCCCTTCGACCCTGAGGTTGCTCTGGCCCATCTACGCGCCGCCGATCCAAAACTCGGCGCGCTCATCGATCGGGTAGAGGCGAACGGTGGATTTACTTTGAAGCTTGGCCACACCGGATCCCCATTCACCTCCCTGCGACTACTATACGGCGGCGATGACCCGCTTCCACAAGCGTTGCTGGATACACCCGAAGAACAACTGCGGGCTGCCGGTGTCTCAGGTAATAAAATCAAGGCCTTTCGGGATCTTGCTGCCAAGACCCTTGATGGCACTGTGCCGAGTCATAAAGCCATTCTGAAAATGGCCGACGTGGAGATCATCGAGCGACTCAGCCAAGTCCACGGAATCGGCCCGTGGACCGTCGAGATGCTGCTGATCTTTCGCCTCGGTCGTCCGGATGTCTTTCCAGTGACTGACTATGGCGTTCGCAAGGGCTTTGCGCTCACCTTCATGCGCTTTCCGAAGTCTCGGGCGATTACGGCCGCCGATTTGCCAAAACCCGACGTTATGCTCCGACGCACCAAACGTTGGGCGCCCTATCGCTCCGTCGCAGCCTGGTATATGTGGCGTGCCTGCGACCTCGCATCCTCATCGAAAATCGTGCTTCCGACACAGGATTAGGCTCAGAAACGCTCACTGCTCGATGGCTTTTCACACAGCCAAACCGGACTCCGGGAACAAATTTCTCTAAAATAGCCATAGGGAAGCAACTCCACCCGACCCGAAGGGGATGCCTTGCCACCAGCTACAGCCAAGCGATTCGTCTGCATTCATGGGCATTTTTATCAGCCACCACGCGAAAATCCATGGCTTGAAACGATCGAAATTCAGGACTCTGCTGCGCCCTATCATGACTGGAATGAGCGTATTTGCGCGGAGTGCTATGCGACCAATGGCGCCGCCCGCATTCTGAACAAAGAAGACAAGATCACGCAGATTCTGAACAACTACGCGCGGATGAGCTTCAATTTCGGGCCAACCCTCCTTAGTTGGCTGGCGGAGAAAGCTCCGCGCACGTATCGCATGATTCTTGATGGCGAGCGTAAGAGTCGGGGGATATTTCACGGCCACAGTTCGGCCATGGCGCAGGTCTACAACCACCTGATCATGCCTCTGGCAAACCGCCAGGACCGCCTGACCCAGATTCGCTGGGGAATAGCAGATTACAGACATCGATTTGGGATCGCCCCCGAAGGGATGTGGCTCGCCGAGACCGCCGCTGATACTGAGTCACTGGAGTTGATGGCTGCGGAAGGCATCCTCTTCACAGTTCTCGCTCCGCGACAATGCAAGCGGGTTCGCCCCGTCGGCAGCGGACGAGACGGCAACAACGGTACTGGCCCTGATGGGGAATGGATCAACACGCCGAATGCCATGGTCGATCCTACCCATCCCTATCTCGTGCGTTTTTCTTCCGGACTTTCGCTTGCAGTTTTCTTCTACGACGGTCCTATCTCTCGCGCAGTGGCTTTCGAGGGACTGCTCAACTCGGGCGAGGGGTTTGTCTCGCGCCTCAAGCAGGGCTTTCATGACAGCAATCATCCGCAACTGGTTCACATTGCCACGGACGGCGAGAGTTATGGTCATCATCATCGCCACGGAGAGATGGCACTCGCCTACGCTCTGCGACTGATGGAGAGTGATAAGAACACCCGACTTACCAACTACGGAAATTTTCTGGCTCAGTTCCAGCCCCAGTTCGAGGCCGAAATCTATGACGATTCCTCGTGGAGCTGCGATCACGGCGTGGAGCGCTGGCGCTCAAATTGTGGCTGCAACGGCGGCAAAGTGGGATTCAATCAATTGTGGCGCGCGCCCCTCAGGGAGGCGCTGGATCAGCTACGTGACGCTGTGACTCCGCTGACCGAAAAGTTGGGCGAGCAGCTCTTTAAAGATGTATGGGCAGCACGAGATGGATATATTGACGTGATTCTCGATCGCAGCGACGAGAATGTGGATCGCTATTTCGCAACCCATCAGCATCATCCGCTTACCCAGGAAGAGCGGGTGTGCGCGTTAGCCCTTATGGAAATGCAACGTCATACCCAGCTTATGTACACAAGCTGCGGATGGTTTTTTGACGACATTTCAGGCATTGAGACGGTACAGATCATTGGCTACGCTGCACGGGTAATCCAGCTTGCGCAGGAACTTTTTCTTCCTGATTTTCCCGAAGCTGCTGCTGCCCTTGAACCAGCCTTCCTGAGTACGCTCGCCCTTGCCAAGTCCAATGTCCCTTCTGCGAGCGACGGCGCGAAGATCTACACAGAACAATGCCTGAAGATGGAGCTTGGACTCGACCAGGTTGCAGCCCACTACGCGATCAGCTCTGTCTTCTCAACGTTTGCCGATGAAACAGAAGTCTTCTGCTACAAGGTCAACCGAATCTCATACGAGTCGCTGACCTCCGGCAGTGGTCGCCTGGCGCTCGGCCGCGCCCGCGTCAGTTCGACCATTACGGAGCAGTCCCAAGTCTTCTCTTTTGCGGTCCTTCATTTCGGCGATCAGAATATTACAGCCGCGGTGAAGGTATATCTTCCGGAGGATGCGGAGGATTACGAAAAAGTGGTCAGTCAAGCGCGGGACCTGGTTCTGCGCGCCAACTTCCCGGAGGTCATTCGTCTGCTTGACCGCCACTACAGCCTTGACTACTCACTCACTTCGCTCTTCCGCGACGAGCAGCGCAGGATTGTTCAGCTGATCCTGAATTCGACCCTTGCGGATATCGAGGGCTCGCTTAAGCACATTTACGACAACCATGCCAGTTTGCTTCATTACCTGGCTCAGGCAGGTTTGCCCAAGCCTCCCGCGCTGGCGCTCGCAGCCGGATTCGCGGTCAACGCAGGGCTCAGGCGTGCGCTGGAAGCTGACCCTATTGATATTCAGCTGATTCGGTCGTTTCTCGATATGGCTCGAGCCGACGAGATTGCTCTCGATTCCCCAACTCTCAGCTATGTCGCCGATCTTCACATGAAACGAGCGATGCTCGAGTTGCAAAGATCATCTGGTTCAAGGGAAGTTCTCGATCGCGCTGTTAATCTGGCGCGAGGGCTCTCGGAGTTGCCCCTTGAACTGAACCTGTGGCAGGCACAGAATATCTGGCACGAGATTCTGCACAGCACATCTGAAATGCTGGCAGGACTCGCTCCTGAGGAGCGCGATGCTTGGCTGGAGGGGTTCAACGATCTCGGTTTCTGCCTTTCGATTGCCCCCGATGTATTCGCTACACAGGATATGGGCGTACAGAGAATGGCTGCCTCCCAGACCGGTACCCGCGAAATGAAGCGCCCACTGCCGGCCGAACCCACGGCAGCGCGAATACCTGTCGATTAGTAGATCGCTATACGAGCCGGCCATGTACTAACATGAGCAGAGGCTCCAGTGATCCGCTCCCTTTCCGCTCGCATATCGGTTGGTGTGTTTGCCTTAGCGCTATTAGTCTGTGGCTCAGACGCGTATGCCCAGGATGTTCAGTACAACCCTCAGGGCGAGGAGATTCCTGGCCCGACTTGCACAGGGATTCCGCAGTGGTATGGCGGCAAGCCACGTACATGTCAGCCACAGGAACTCGCGTTCTGGCTCAATGATGTCCGCCATTGGCGAGACGAACGCCGGCTACGTATAGGCTACGACTCCAGCCAATACGATCTTCCCGAACTGAAATGGACCCAGTCCAGCTTCATTCAGCCGCAGATGATGATCCACGATCGTTACTTCTACGATCCCGCAACACAGAAGTACACCGTAGATAAATATCTCACCGATGTCGAAGCTCGGTATGGCGGCGTCGATAGTGTGCTCATCTGGCATACCTATCCGAATATCGGTATCGACAGTCGCAATCAGTTCGATATGTTTGCCGATCTGCCGGGTGGGCAGGCCGCAGTGAAGCAAATGGTTGCCGACTTCCACCGACACGGGGTCAAGGTCCTCTTCCCTGTAATGGTCTGGGACCAGGGCACTCGCATTGAGCCCGAAATGTGGCAAGCCCTTAAAAAGGAACTGGCGGCGGTCGACGCCGACGGGGTGAACGGGGACACGCTCGATGGAATTCCGCGCGTTGTTTCGATTGCCACTCCTGGCCTGAATCACACTCTGGCTCTGGAACCCGAAGGCAACCTCGCGGCCGACGAAATGGTCAACTACAACACACTCACCTGGGGCTATTGGACTTACAACTTTACCCCGTCGATCAGCCGTTATAAGTGGTTGGAGACGCGGCATATGGTCAACCTTTCAAATCGGTGGGCACACGATCACCTGGACGATCTGCAGCACGCCTTCTTCAATGGCATTGGATTTGAAAGCTGGGAAAACATCTGGGGAATATGGAATCAGCTCACTCCACGCGATGCTGAGTCGTTGCGGCGCATCTCTACGATCGATCGGGCTTTCGCCAATTTCCTGATTAGCCCCGCATGGGAGCCTCACACTCCGACTCGCTTCTACGGAGTGTTTGCAAGCAAGTGGCCGACGGAGGCGCAGACGCTATGGACTTTGGTCAATCGCAACCCATATGAGGTAAACGGAGGCCAACTGAGGCTTCCTGTCGCTAGCGGCGCCCACTACTATGACCTGTGGCATGGCGTCGAGTTGAAGCCACGGTCAGAAGAGGGTCATGCTGTCCTCGACTTCTCGATCGAGGCCCATGGGTACGGGGCAGTGCTTGAAACTACCAAGCCCCTTTCGGAGCTGTCACCGGAAACACAGCAACTTCTTGTCAGGATGGCGTCCCTTGCAGAGCAGCCGCTGCAGTCGTTCTCGAATCAATGGAAGACGATCCCCCAGTCGATCATCGCCATCGAACCTACAACCAGAGAGGGATCAGTATCGAAGGCTCCGGCGAATATGATTCTCATCCCCGCGGCCGACTTTTCCTTTCGCGTCAACGGCATCGAGATTGAAGGCATGGACGACGAGGGCGTCGATGTTCAATACCTGTGGGAGAATTCCGCTCGACGCTATCACGAACACACCGTACACATCGATTCCTTCTGGATCGACAAGTATCCCGTGACGAATGCAGAGTTCAAGCAGTTCCTCGATGCGATGCACTATCATCCCGCAGACGATCACAATTTCCTGCGCGACTGGCACAATGGGGCCTATCCAGAAGGATGGGCCAACAAGCCAGTGACGTGGATCTCGCTTGAAGATGCCCGAGCCTATGCCAAATGGGTTGGCAAGCGTCTGCCTCACGAGTGGGAGTGGCAATACGCAGCGCAAGGCACCGATGGACGCCGCTATCCATGGGGCAACTTTGAAGGCCCGACTACGCCGCCGCCCGTGCCGGCAAATGGCGCTCAGCCAGTTGTTCCGCCAGTCTCACAAGTCCAGGAGCCCGTCGCCTCTGCGAATGGGCAAGCAAGTCCCAAACCAGGATCCCCCGTGCTGTGTCCGGATTGCCCTCCAGTTGTAACCGGTTCGACACCCTTCGCTGACCATGGTCGTGAGGCCTTGCCGCCATCCGATGTGAACGCTCACCCACAGGGGGCGAGTCCATTTGGCGTGATGGACCTTACCGGCAACGTCTGGCAATGGACTGACGAGTACGTCGACGAGCACACCCGCTTCGCCATCCTCCGCGGAGGCAGCCACTATCAGCCACAAGGCTCGCGTTGGTATTTTCCGCAAGCCTATGAGCTCTCACAGCATGGTAAATACCTGTTGATGGCGCCCAGCATGGACCGCTCGGCTACCGTAGGTTTTCGCTGCGTGAAGGACGCTGTGCAATAGAATCTGTCGGGAGTACACAGATATTGAGCGGAAAAAACTAACTGCGCCAGTGCAGATCAACCGGACCGTCCAACGGATGTTTGGCGGAATCTTCCATCCGCGCCTGCTTCAGGGCGAAGTACCACTTTGCCGGCTTATCCGCGTCGTCAATCAGCATCAGGCTGGGATTGTGGCGCAGTCCCTCTGCTTGCTGCACCATCGTTTCCTGATCCTGCCTGACAAATTTCGCTCCGAAAAACTTGGCAATGGATGTAACGAATGGGACGTGGTAAAAAACGTTCCAAGCCGCGACCACATCGATTCGGCAGGTTGAAGATGTTACGGGTGTTACAGTAGTCAAACTGGTAAACCACTTAGGACCACAGCGAATCGTCTCCCAGCGGCGGTTGGGCAGAACGAAGTCGATCGTGGTCTCAATCGGCTCTCCGTAGACACCCAGGAGCTTATAAGGCGCAGAGTTGCCGCTGGGCGTATGCGCGGCCATTCGGAAACCTTCTGGAATCGGCTCGAAGCGCTTCGTCTTTTGTCGAATGGATGCCCGGGAACGCCACCACCATGCCTGGTGGACGAAGGGACCATGGGCGGGGTCCATCAGGCCGATGATTCCGTGATCGACGTTGCATGGCAGATCCGCCGTGAGATGGGCGGCGCGGTATTTGGCGCTATACTTCGCCAGTTCGGGTACGATCGGCAGCTCGGATGGATCTTTTCGCCGTCCCGCGCCCGGTCCTGAGATATAGACCCACGCATAACCATCCCGCTCGACACACGGGAATGCGGTCGCATAGATTCTGGTCGCATCAAGCTTGTCAAAGCTGGGTAGCGAAGGGATTTGCGCGCACTGACCGCTGCACGGCTCGAACTCCCATCCATGGTAGCGGCACGTGACATGCTCGCCATCGAACCACCCTACGCTGAGGGGAATTCCCCGATGAGGGCAGCTATCCCTCATGGCAAAAATCTGCCCGTCGTTGCGCCGACCTAGGACGAGGGGTATATCGAGCAGCATGGCAGTTTTGAGCGCTTTCCTCCGCAGCTCTTCGGACCGAAGCGCTGGATACCAGTCGTCGTAGATCAGCGTCGCTGTCGGGCCACCAGTTACTGCTCCCGCAGGATCGATCGTGGTCAATCGCGCCATCGTTCCTCACGATAGCACCGTGGATGCCGGGATATCTCTGGTGCAAGGATTCTCAATCGCATCCTCGTTAACCCATCTTCTCCAGCCGTCCTTGCTTCAGCACAAACCGCTCGCCCCGCCAAATAATCGTGTCGCCAGCAAAACCCCACAACCAGACCGCGAATCCGACGCAATCTCGCATCGGTAACAGCCAAAGGTTTGCCAGTACCCCATGATCGCCAAGCACCCCCGCTCCAACCTGCATTGCAGCTCCCAACCGCAGAAAAAACGCGAGCCCCAGTAACCACAGACTGACAAAGTTCGCGCCTGAGGCAACTACATTCAACACAGCGAGAGGCAGCAGATGCGTGAAGATGAGACCAGCGTAACCCCACCTGCGGCTGTCGCGCACGGTTCTCGCCCAGCGCAACTGGTGGCTCAGAAAGCCATCGAAGTCATAGGCGGGAATGCTTGTCTCCACAACCTCGGTTGCCAGCCGGATTTCGTACCCGGCTCTGAATATTCGCGATCCCATTTCGTAGTCATCGGCCAGTTTATCCACAAGGGCCTCGAGGCCACCGGAGCTGGTGAGTGCTTCACGCCGCGCTGCGAGTGTCGAGCCCAGACCGAAGCGAATCCCGCCTTCGAGCAGTCTTGCAGTCAGAACGCCGGCCTGGAAATCTGTAGCGATTCCTAGCACTTCAAGTGCCGAGCCCAGCGTCCACTTTAACGCGTGTCCATGGTAGAGCGCCGTAACCATTCCGATTGGTCTTGGACCAGCGGCGCCGAACTGAGTCATTACTCGTTCAAGATATCGCGGCGAAACGTGAATATCAGAGTCATTGATGAGTAGGAATTCATGCCGCGCTTGTGGCAGCATCTGGATCAGGTTGGATACTTTCCCATTGGTGCCAAGTCTGTTGGGGCAGATCACGAGCATGATCTGCTTTTCCGGAAACTCTTTCTGTAACTCGCCTACAGCCGCGACCGCCGGATCATCCATGCTGCCAGCACCGAAGATCAGCTCGTAATCTCCTACGTAGTTCTGCAAACAGTGACTGCGGAAGGCCTCGTACATGCCCGGGTCAAATCCCTTCACGGGCTTCAGGATGCTGACACTCGGCGCGTATTTCAGCAGCAGGTTTGAGTTCCCGACGTAACGGCGAAAGCTCCAGGCTGACACCAGAACGGTCAGATAGTAGACCATGCCAGCGGCAGTAAGTACCGTCGTAACAATCTCAACCACATAAGCAAAGCTCTGCATCGGGACCTTCTCTAGTGTAACGAAGGTCGGCGAAGCGGGATTGGGAGGCAAATGAGAAGAAGCTGAGACTTCTGGCGATTATTCGTAACGCAGTGCTTCGATCGGGTCTAAATTGGCCGCCTTCCACGCTGGATAGATTCCAAACAGGAGACCTATGGTGCATGCGATGCCGAAGCCGAAGAGTACCCAGAACGTGGATAACGAGGCCGGTAGCCCAATCGGCAGCAGGTACACGATCCAGGTGATAATTGCACCTACGGAAACACCGAAGATTCCTCCGACCGCGCAGAGGGTCACCGCTTCTGTAGTGAACTGGGTCAGGATTGTCCGCTTGGTGGCGCCTAATGCTTTGCGAATGCCGATCTCTCGCGTGCGCTCAGTGACAGAAACCAGCATGATGTTCATCACGCCGACGCCGCCGACCATGAGTCCCACGCTAGAGACCGCGAGCATAAAGAGCCGCAAGCCCCAGGTAACCTGATCCCAAAGCCGGGACAGCGAATCTGGACCGAAAACCTCAAAGTTGTCGGGGGCCTGGACTTTGACCTTGCGGCGCACTCGGAGCATCTCGCGAATTTCCTCTTCGACGAGAGCCTTATTCGCCGGATCGTCATACTTCACAGCAATGAACAGATCTTTGACTTCGGGATGAAGATTCTCAAACGTTCCGAAGGGAAACAGAACCGCGTTATCATTCGGGTTCTTACCGCTGCCAAATGGCTGTTTCTGTTTCTCGAGTACTCCGATCACGGTGTACAGCGAGGTTTCGACATTGACTTCTTTGCCTACTGCGGGCTCGTTGCCGAACAGGCTCTCCCAGGTGTCATGCGCCAGCACAACCACCTTGGCATGGCGCTTGTCCTCTTCATCAGTGAAGATCCGGCCCTCCTGCAAAATGAGATCGCGAGTCAAGGCAATCTGGGATGTATGGCTCTCGAGGATTGCTCCTGCGACCTTTTTGCCGTTGTACTTTACGGACACATCCCCGACGCGAAAGCCAAGCTTCGCATATCGCTTGCCGGAGTCCGCAGCTACCACGTGTGGCAGAGTTCGCAGAGCCATGGCATCGTCGTAGGTCAACTTCTTGCGCGTGAGTTGCTCGGTGGTCGGCTTGAATACGCCAAAAGGTAGATGGAAGACCCAGAAAACGTTAGAGCCAAGGGAGCTGACAAACTCACCGACACGGTTGTTCAGTCCATTGATTACTGACGAAATCGCAATCACAGAGGTCACGCCGATGACGATGCCGAGGATGGTCAATCCCGAGCGCAATTTGTTCGTGCGCAGGGTGTCCAGCGCCATTTTGACCGATTCACGTGCCTGACCTTGTGCCATACAAACAACTCCTAGCTTCTATCCCTTCAATCCCGAAATCAATCCGAAAGCCCGACTCATTTCGCCAAACGAAAACCCTACCGCGAAGCGGACGCCTACATCTCCGATCGCAGAGCAACGATCGGATCCAGCTTGGCCGCCTTACTTGCTGGATAGACTCCGAAGAAAACCCCCGTACCGGTAGCCATGAACATTCCCAGCAGGATTGATCCGATCGATACATTGACAGCGATATCGAAGATCTGCGTAATCAGTGCAGCTACCCCGATTCCGATCAAAATGCCTATGACGCCGCCGAGCGTGGCCATCAAGCCGGATTCAATCAGGAATTGGAGGAGCACGTCACGTTGACGCGCCCCCAGCGCTTTTCGAACACCGATTTCGCGGGTCCGCTCTGTCACGGAAACCAGCATGATGTTCATGATGACAATGCCACCAACGACCAGCGAAATCGACGCCAGCGCGAACACAATAAAGATAAATAGCTGGCTGATCTGCTTCCAGATCTGAAGGAATGTGTCATTTGTAGTGAGTTCGAAGCTGTCCGCTACACCCGGCGCATCATGCCGGCGAGCACGCATGATCACACGCGCCTCATCCTCTGCCCGTTCCATTACTCGAGCGTCGCCGTTGGCGCGTGCGTAAATCGTCAGGGTATCGTTGCCGCCGTAGGTGTGCTGATAGGTGGTAATCGGAACTATGACCCAGTTGTCCTGAGACTGACCGAAGGTCTTGCCCTGACGTTCCCCTACACCAACGATTGTGTAGGGTACTCCGTCGACTCGAAGCTCTTTGCCGATCGGGTCGCCATCGCCGAGAACGTCGTCTACAACGTCGTAGCCGACGACCACTGCGTGCGTCGCATGGTCGACATCCCCTTCAGTCAGCGCCCGGCCCAACTCGACATTGACATTGTTCAGAGAAAACATCGAATCTGTGTAGCCACGAAGCTCTGTGTCAGTCGTCGAGTGCCCGTTGTGCACCACCTTGGTGGTTCGGGAAAGGGCCGTGCCTACCTCTTTGCAGTCAGCGCAGCCCTCACGGACCGCCTGGTAATCCTCATACTTGATGATCTTGCGCTTCTGATAGCGCATGTATTCTTCGGGGCTGAAGATCACCCCGGCGGCCCGGTCTACCGTGAACACATCCGCACCATATCCGGAAAGCTTGGTGCCCATGTAGTCGTTGGCAGTGTTGGTCAGCGTGATGACCATGATCACCGACGCAACGCCCATGACAACGCCGATAAGTGTCAGTACGGACCGAAGCTTGTTAGCCCATAGAGACTGCAGCGCGAGTTTTACGGCTTCGCTGAATTGCATCGGTTTTGCTTCTTCGACTTCCCTGAAGTTTCTGGAATTTGCATAAGTCCGACCGTGCCACACCGAACCGACGCTTGATCCAAGCCCGGCTGCTCGATCCCGACCTCAGAACCCGGAAACGCACCGAAATAAATGAGGTCGCTGCCAAAGAGTCTAGCAGCGCGTGCTCGGAGATGGATTCAATGACACTACGCATTGGTCACAAATCCGGTTCCCGCTGGGGGAACTGCTTGATTCTTCTCTGCATCTTGAAGGCACCCCGGGTACACTGTTGCCTTAGCCGCCCGACCCGGAGACCCCATGAATCTGACCCGCCCTTGCCTCGCAACCATCGCGTCGTTGCTCGTCACCGCCTTGTCAGCCACCTTCTCTGTTCTTGCCGCCAACTCGGCTTCGGGATCGCCCCTGCTGCTTCGCAGCCCATCTCTGAGCCAGAATGCGATCGCTTTTCGTTATGCAGATGACATTTGGACCGTTGCGCGCACTGGCGGAGAGGCCGAACGGCTTACTTCAACCGGAGAGATCGTTGCAGGCCCTTACTACTCACCAGACGGCTCTCAAATCGCCTACACAGCGCATATTCGTGGAGCGAACGATGTCTATGTGATTCCCGCCTCGGGCGGAATTCCGCGGCGAATCACCTGGCATCCAGCAGGCAGTAGCGTTGTTGGTTGGACCCCTGACGGCAAAGACGTCCTTATCTCCAGCGGCATGTCCAGTTACCGGCATTTTGAACGTCTCTTCCGGGTGCACGCCGACGGCTCAGGGATTCCTGAGCCGCTACCCTTGCCCTCGGGCGTTCAAGGTTCTTATTCCGCAGATGGACAATCGATCGCCTATCAGTCGATTACGCGCTGGCAACCAGCGTGGAAGCGCTACCACGGCGGACAAAATTTCCCGATCTGGATCGTGAACCTGAAGACTCTCGATCTTGTGAAGGTTCCGAGCAGCAACACCAACGACTCCAATCCGCTTTGGATTGGGGATCAGATCTACTTCCTCTCCGACCGTGCCGCCGACGGAAAGGCCAGCCCGATCTCTCTCTTCCGTTATGACACTCATTCGAAGGAGGTTTCCCCAGCCCTGCCGAACAGCGGACTCGACCTTAAGTCGGCTCAGGCTGGACCGGGTGGATTGGTTTACGAGCAGTTCGGCTCCCTGCATCTGGTAGATCTTACTTCAGCTAATCAGATCGGTCAGGATCACACGCTGCAGATTCAGATTCACGGCGACCTCTCCAACCTTGTTCCGCATATCACCCCTATTGCCCCGGATGAGATCCAGAATGCTACTCTTTCCCCGACGGGTGCTCGCGCAGCTATCGAGGCTCACGGGGACATATTCACAGTACCGGCAGAAAAAGGCGACACCCGCAATCTGACGAACACCTCGAATGCCGCGGAACGCGGGCCAGCCTGGTCTCCTGATGGCAAGACGATAGCCTATTTCTCCGATGCGTCTGGGGAATATCAGCTGTATCTGAGGGAGCAGACCGGATTCAAGGCTCCCACAGTGATCGACCTCGGCCCTAATCCCTCGTTCTTCTATAACCTCCAATGGTCTCCGGATTCGAAGCGCATTCTCTACACAGACAAGCACCTCCATCTGTGGTACCTCGAAGCGCCCCATCAGGATGACAAAGGCAAAGAGAGTCCAGCCGGTAAGCCAGTTCTCGTAGATACCAGCCATGCAGGAAGTTTCGGAGAAGATAGCTTCGCCGCTGACTGGTCGCCCGACGCGAAATGGATCACCTACACTCGCGATCTCGACAACAAT
>Ga0206972_1143_pt1 | contig 12580 bp, 7 predicted proteins | sample Alteio_BWOrgHeat_86_FD_152925 | JGI IMG/M metagenome (GOLD analysis project Ga0206972, IMG submission 152925) | Enriched cells from forest soil in Barre Woods Harvard Forest LTER site, Petersham, Massachusetts, United States -... | ecosystem: Environmental > Terrestrial > Soil > Temperate forest > O...
GTCTGATTGAAGAAGGCGACGGAGAGCCGATTGATGATCTGACCGGCTCGCTGCTCGGGCATATCGCCTACTCCGGAGAGGAATCTGAAGGGCGAGAAGTATCCTTTGTCGGTGAAGCTCTCGTGATCGAGGCCGCGCACGGTGGCCATGTAGCCTCCGTAGCGATCGAAAGTGACTTGCAGTGACTTGCGAATGCCGGCATCCATCTGAGCCATGATCCGCGTGCCGGGGTCGGGTGAGTTGACCCACTGGCGAATGATGTTTTCGGCGTCGGCCTCGATCATCATGACGGGCTTGGGGACGCCTTCTGTGGCGGCGAGACCGTAGACATCGCCGTCGAGACCGAGGGCGGAGAGGACGCGAGGATCCTCTTTTGCCATTTCAATTGCGGTAGCTCCGCCGAAGGAGTGGCCTACGGTCCCGACCCGAGTGAGATCAAGACGTCCTGCATAAGGGCTTGCCGGGTCTTTGGTCATTGCTTCGAGCTTGTCGAGGGCAAAGCGGTTGTCGGCCATCTGAATTTTGAGCTCGGCTTCGGCCATGGCGAGGCGGTGGTCCAGAGGTGCGGGTGGGCTGGCGCTGAAGTTGCCGATGTCTTCTTCATTGCGCCCGTCGGCTATGTAGCCGTCATGTAGCTCGACAGTGGCAGCGTTCCAAGAATGGGCGACTGAGACTACAACGAATCCGTGGCTGGCCAGATCCTGCATGAGGAAGGTGCTGCGATTTCGAAAGCCGCGCCATGCGTGATTGAAGAGGATGACCGGGAATTTTCCTTCTGCTACCGGCGCATCCTGCAGGGAGTCTACGGGAAGGACCGCCTGATAACTGGAGCGCAAGTTGGTTTCGCGCCAGCGGCGGTACATGGCGTGTTTGCCCTGTGAGGTTGCGGACGGATACCAGAGTTGCAGGACGACTTCGCGGGGGCCGGGACGTGCGCCGGGGTGGGTTTCGGTACGGGCGTTGTCGATAAGAAATTCGGTACGGGTTCCGACAGGGTATGGGCCCGTGGGCTTTGCGAGATGGAACATTGGGAGGAGTGCTACCAAGGTGGCTCCGCAGGCCAGCAACAGGAGGAGTGCTACGGCGAATGTGCGCACCAGCCTGACAGGCTGACGGAAGGCGGCGAACAAGAGAAGGAGGACTGCCAGGTAGATGGGGATGAGCTGCCAGTGTGGACCCTCGAGCAAGACGTGAGCCACCATTGCGATGGCTGCGCAGAATGCGAAGAACCGCCAGATACCAGCCAATGGACTGTTAGCGATGAGGAGCCACAGCGTGGGCGGCAGACACAGCGCGGTCATCCAGATTTCGAGCGGACGCATGGGTTCTCTCTTGTTTTAGCTGCTTCTGTGCCGCAGGTGGGGAAAGGTGGTGTTTCGTCGATTCCTGTGAGGGATGCGGAATTCGTATTCCCACTATAGAGCACGAGTGCGACAAGGGTGTTCCGGCAAACACTTGGGGCATCCAGTTACAATGGGCATGTATGGCTTGGTTCAAACGCACTGATCCTAACCTCGAGCCGGATGCCGATCCGGATAGCGCGGATTTCGGGGACGAGGATGCTCCACGGGTACGCACAGAAGGGTTGTGGATCAAGTGTCCCAGCTGCCGCACGACTTTATTCAAGGCTGAGGTAGAGGCAAATCTTCAGGTATGTCCGAAGTGCGGGCATCACTTCAAGATTGGGGCGCGGCATCGGCTGGAATTGCTGCTGGAGCCTGGGTACACGCTCGTTGATGGGAATCTTCGCTCGACCGATCCGCTGAACTTTACCGATACGAAGGTCTACAAGCAGCGGCTTGCCGCAGCACAGAAACAAACAGGGCTTAACGACGCCATCATTACTGCATTAGGAAATATTGGGCATCATGCGGTTGTGATGTGCGCGATGGAGTTTGCGTTCATTGGCGGCAGCATGGGTGCGGTGGTAGGCGAAATGATCGCGCGGGCGATTGACCGGTCGCTGGCTTCGCATCATCCGCTGGTGATTGTGGCGGCTTCTTCGGGTGCGCGCATGATGGAAGGCGTGGTTAGCCTGATGCAGCTGGCGAAGATTGCTACCGGGCTGGCGCAGCTGGATGAGGCGCATATTCCTTATATCTGTGTGTTGACGGACCCGACCACGGGGGGCATTACGGCTTCATTTGCGATGCTTGGCGATTTGAACATTGCTGAACCGGGCGCGCTGATTGGGTTTGCGGGACCGCGGGTGATTGAGCAGACGATTCGGCAGAAGCTTCCGGATGGTTTTCAGCGGAGCGAGTTTCTGCTGGAGAAGGGGTTTCTCGATGCGGTGGTTTCGAGGAGCGAGTTGAAACCTTATCTTGTACGGGCGCTGGATTTCCTTAGCAATCCGGCTGTGCAGTAACAGGATCACCTTTTCCTGCTAATGTGCCATATCTTCATACTCATTTGATGTGCTTCGGTGCTAGTCTTAGCGGCGCCAGGAGGTACACATGAGTGCACTTGAAGGTGGCTCCCGCATTACCCCGTTTCTCTGGTTCGATAACAATGCTGTGGATGCGGCGAAGTTTTATTGCTCGATCTTTCCTAATTCGCGGCTGGTGACCAAGCTGCCGGATATGCGCGAGGATGGCTCCGCACCGCCAGTGCTGACTGTGGCGTTTGTTCTCGATGGGATGCCCTTTACGGCGCTCAACGGCGGTCCGAAGTTCAAGTTCACGGAGGCTGTATCGTTTGTGATCACCTGCGAGTCTCAGCAGGAGATCGACGATTATTGGTCGAAGCTGACGGCGGATGGGGGCAGCGAGAGCATGTGCGGCTGGCTCAAGGACAAGTTTGGGCTGTCTTGGCAGGTGGTGCCTGCGAGGCTTGGGGAGCTGCTGAGGCATCCGACTGCGATTCAGGCGTTGATGAAGATGAAGAAGCTCAATATTGCTGAGCTGGAACTCGCCGCTGCCGCGTGAGACGGGGCACCTGAACGTTAGCTTCGGCAGAAACTTTTTCTCCCGGAGGTGCGTACACTCCACTCAGAGGAGCCGCCGATGGGGAACCTTGTCCAAATTCTGCGCTTTGCCTTTCGCCAGCTTGCCCGAAATCCAGGCTTTACACTCACGGTGATCGTTACTCTCGCGCTCTCGATTGGGGCGAATACTGCGATCTTTTCGCTGATGAATGCGCTGCTGATCAAGAGCCTGCCGTATGCACATCCTGAACGGCTCGGCACGCTTTACGCCCGTACGACGGGAGCGGGAGCGCTGGATTATCGAAAGAATCTGGATGGTGAAAGCTGGGAGTTGCTGCGCGACAACGTTCCGACGCTGCTTTCGGCTGTCTCCGCCGGGCTTAGTTCGGGAGTGAATCTGCAGGCGGGTTCGCAGGTGCAGTATCTGCATGGCGGGCGCGTCTCTGCCCATTACCTAGATGTGCTGGGCGTGCGGCCGTTGCTTGGGCGCAATTTCACGGAAGAGGAGGACAGGCCGCATGGTCCGAAGGCGGTCATCCTTGGCTTCAATTTGTGGCGCAATACTTTTGGCGGCAACCCTAACATTCTGGGACAGGCCATTTTGCTGAAGGGCGAGCCTTATACCGTTGTTGGAATCATGCCGCAGTCTGGGGTGACGCCAATCAATGCGGACCTCTATACCTCGCTGCAGCCGAGCCGTGACGGGGAGGGCGCGGGCTCGAACTTCGAATGCATTGTGAGGCTGCGCGATGGGGCCACGTGGAGCGAGGCAGACGCGGAACTGAATCGCGTTTGGGCTGTTCGCGCGCAGCGGTATGCGGAACGGAATCCTGGGTCGCAAGTGACGTACTACACTGTTCCGCTGCAGAAGGGTGAGAATGACATGCTTGGACCGCGCGTGCTGGCGCTGATGTCGGCGGCGGGCTTCATTCTACTGATCGCTTGTGCGAATCTCGCCGGGTTGACGCTGGTTCGTACGATGCGGCGCTCGGGTGAGATTGCTACGCGGCTGGCGCTGGGCGCTACGAGCTGGCAGATTCAAAAGCAGCTTTGGGTTGAGAACCTTGTGCTGGCGTTGATTGGCGGGGCTGCAGGGGTGGCTGTCGGATTTGCGGCGCTGCGCGGGTTGCTGCACCTGCTGCCGGAGAATTACCTACCGGTGGCTTCAGTCTCGATCGACTTGCGCGTGCTTGCGTTTACGCTTGCTGTCTCGCTGTTGACGAGTTTGCTGTTTGGAATGTTGCCTGCGCTGACTACGCGCAAGGTGGATCTGCGGTCTTCGATTGCTGCTGCGCACACTGCTTCAGGAGGAGGGGTGAGGCTGCGGCAGATGCTGATCGCCGGGGAGATTGCGCTTACGGTGGTGTTGCTTGCCGGGGCGGGGTTACTTATTCGCACCCTTGTACATCTGGAGACGCTGCCGGCGGGGTTCAATCCTGATGGGATTCTGGCGGCGAAGGCTTCGCTCGACGATGCGCGGTATCGCGATCCGGCGGCGTTTCGCAAGCTACTGGATCAGAGCGTTGAGGCGATGCGGCAGATTCCAGGGGTGCAGAGTGCGGGGGTTGGCCTTACGCTGCCATATGAGCGGACACTCAACTCGGGCATCCAGCTCAGCGATGGTCCGATGGCGGGGCAGACGGTGGGCACGGATGTGCTCTATGTCACTCCGGGGTACTTTGCAACACTGCAGATGCCTGTGCTGGCGGGACGTGATTTCTCATCTGCGGATGGGCCTGCAAGCGGGCAGGTGGCCATTGTCAACGAGAGCTTTGCGCGCAAGTTCTTTCATGAGTCCAATGCGGTTGGACGCACTCTTGAGAAGGGCATGCGGATTGTCGGCGTGGTTGCCGATACGACGCTTTCGTCAGGCCTGAGTGATAACGCGGCTCCGCTGATGAGCGAGGAGACGATGTATTTGCCTGCGGCCCAGGTGAATGCGGCCACACTGGGAGTTCATGTGTGGTTTCAGCCGAGTTGGATTGTGCGGACGGGCCATCCGATGACTACGCTTACTGCACAGATGCAGAAGGCGCTGGCTTCGGTGGATCCGAATCTGCCGTTTTCGGGCTTCTACAGCATGAACGACCTGATGGCTACGACGCTGGCGACTCAGCGGATCGAGGTGGCGCTGCTGGGAGCGATGGCGTTTCTGGCGCTACTGCTGAGTACGATCGGGATTTTTGCGCTCGTGGCGAACCTTGTGGTGCAGCGAACGCGGGAGATTGGGATTCGCATAGCGCTTGGCTCTTCGATTCAGAAGGCGATGGTGCATATTGGGCAGCCGGGGGTGACGGCTTCATTTAGCGGGCTACTGGTGGGGTTGATTCTGGCGGCGGTTGTGTTGCGCGCCATGCGCAGTGTGCTTTATGGCGTGACTGTGTATGACTCGGCGACGATACTCGCTGTGATTGCTACGCTGGCTGCGATTACGCTGCTGGCGGTGACAATTCCGACGCTTAGGATTGCGAAGATCGACCCGGCCAAAACGCTGCGAGAGGAGTGATTGCGGGGAGGTTGCTGTTTCGTATCTGCAACAGTTCCCCAATCGCACTTGCAGATGCTAGGCTTGGCTCCGAAGATCACATACTCGGAGAACGCCCCTGCATGAATCGCCGCACCTTTCTTGGCTCTGCCACTCAGGCTGGACTCGCTGCTACTCTCGCTCCTGCTCTTGCTGCACAGACGACTGACGACCGACACACGGTGCAGGAGCTGCATGCAGAATTGCCGAAGGCACTGATTGGGCCTGAGGCTGAGGCTGGATACTTCAGCGAAGAGCGGCTGTATACAGCCCTGGGCACGCGGGAGCTGAAGAAGCCCACTGATGTTCAGGTGATTGCTTATAACTTTCCGAGCTGGCATCCTTCGCCGTGGATGGAGGCGCGGTTTGGAAAGGGCTGGACAGAGTTTGATCCGCTGCGGAATGCGCGGTCGCTTTTTCCGGGACATAGCATGCCGCATTATCCGCTATGGGGTTATTACAACGAGGCGGAGCCGGAATGGGCTGCCCGGGAGGTGGATCTTGCGCATGCGTATGGCGTGGATGCGTGGCTGATTGACTGGTACTGGCATGAGGGGACGCAGTTTTATCACGAGCAGATTGAGCAGGGGCTGCTGAAGACTCCGAACAGGGACAAGATCAAGTTTGCGGTGATGTGGGCAAATCACGACTGGAAGAATGTGTATCCCGCCCGCTCGCCCTTTCAGGCCGCGACCATGCTCCCGCAGACGCATACGATCGCGGACCTCGAGCGGGTGATGGAATATTGCGCGGAGCGGTATTTTTCGCAGTCGAACTATCTGCGGATTGATGGGGCGCCGCTGTTCGCTTTCTTCGACTACGGCAAGCTCATCGAACAACTCAAGCCCGACGGTGTTAAGCGCGGCCTTGACCTCATGCGTGAACGTGCCGCCAAATTAGGCTTCCCGAAGATCCACCTGCAGGTCTGCAATGGCTACGACGGCCACGCTCCGCTTCACGAAATGGGCATCGACTCGGGCGCTCAGTATGGCAACTTTGGATGGACCTATGGCGGCAAGCCTCCTGGCTCTCGCATCCCTTACGGTGTGGGAGTCACCGAAGGAATCGCCGTCTGGAAGACTTTCCGCGACTCGCTCTCCGTCCCATTCCATCCTTGCGTTCAGGTGGGCTGGGACGACTCGCCGCGCTTTGAGGAATTTGCCGCCATCGCCATCAACCGTACCCCGGACCAGTTCGAGCGCTTTGTCCGCGCGGCGAGACATGAGATGGCAGAGGTGAAGCATACGAAGCTGCTGTATGTTGCCGCGTGGAATGAGTGGACAGAAGACCATGTGCTGTTGCCGGATACTTACTGGGGATACAGCTATCTTGAAGCTTTGCGGCGTGGGGCCCGCGGTAATGACTACCAGGCTTCGAAGCAGTCGTAAATTCGCTAAGAGGCGATTTTGCCGTCGCGGAGCTTGAAGAACATGGCGAAGTGGGCTTTCATTTCGGCGCCGGCGGCTGGGGTGGCGAGTGGGATTGAGGGCACGCCTGTGCGGAGGTCTTCGACGTTCCTGCAGTGGCTATTGGAGTTTAGGAGATTGGGGAGCTCGATCTGCTCGATACCTTCGGCGACGAACTGCATCAATTTGCCCGGAACGCCGGACTCGATTGCGGAAAGATAGGAGGAATGTTTGCGGTTTTGTCTTTTCGATGTCGGTCATAACGGAGAGGCAAACAATGTTTTTTCTTACTTTCAACGTGACTCTTGGTCGAGATCCTAACGTGCGTTAAAAATGGCCAGAAGCATGAAGAAAGCGAACACAACGATCACGAATATGACAATCATCCGCACTTTCGGCTCGGCTCCATCTGGCTGTCGGTCCGCTGATCGTGAAGTACTCTTTGACTCTTCTTTATTTTGATTAACGTTAATTGCAGCCGAACTCAACCGTTCATCGAACTTCGATGGCGGTCTCTCGTAATAATTCGATAGAGTTTCGTCTGCCGCGAGCGTATTTGACACGGTATCGGCCTTAGCCACGTTCGCAATTATTCCCATCGAGCGCAGAAGGCTATCAAGTTCCCGCTCATAGTTCGCTCGAAAGTCGGCGTAGTGATAGTTGCGCAGGCGGAATGGAATTTTGCAGTCGCGGTAGAGGATCGGAATCACCGTCTTGCGCTCTTCGAGGGCGAAGGCGACTTCGTCCTCTACGTTGGGCGAAGCTACTGACGAGGGTGACAGGATAACCAGCATGCGCGGCGCTGCTTGCATTGCTTCCTCGACGGCGCGTGCCCAGCGCTGGCCTGGTTGGATGTCGAGCTGATCGAGCCAGACTTGTGCGCCTGCGGCCTTGAGGTCGCGCGCGAGGCGCAGGGCGAACTCGGAGTCTTCGCGGCTGTAGCTTACGAACGCTGTATCCCCGAGCTGCGGCATGCTGTCTCCCTGTGCTGATTGCTCGACGACTTATCGTATTCGATTTCGGGCTGGAGTTAGTGACTTAGTTAGTCGCTCCATGTGCGTTGCGAGTCGATCTTTGACTGGTCCAGTTCGATGGCGAACCCTGGGTTGGTTGGGAGGGTCATGTGGGCGTTCTCTACCAAGGGTGGGTTTTTCTCGAAGTGGTGGTAGTGGCGCATTTTGATGACGAGGTATTCGCCCATGGGGAAGGTCATCGGGCTTTGGGAGAAGATGGTGTGGACAGCGGCGCGCAGGCTGTGTCCGTGAGGGATGACGGGGATGTCGTGGAGTGAGGCTACGGTGCCGATTTTGAGGAGCTCGGTGATGCCACCGCACCACTCGGGGTCGGCCTGGACTACGCTGAGGGCGTTGGACTGGAGGTAGCGTTCGACTTCCCAGCGGCCGTAGAAGTGTTCTCCGGCAGCAAGAGGGATTGGGGTCTCGCGGTGCATCTGGGCGAAGCTCTCGATCTTTTCGGGATGGGTTACTTCTTCCATCCAGCGGGGATGGTATTGCTGGACCTGGCGCGCCCATTCGAGGGCGTAGGTCTGGTCCCATCCGGAATAGGCGTCGAACATGAGGCCGTAGTCGTCGCCGAGGGTTTCGCGGAGGGTTTTGACAAGCTCGACGTTTTTCCGCATGCCTTCGGGGCCGGATCCGGGACCGTAGCCGATGAACCACTTCTGATAGCGGAAGCCCATGTCGCGGAGCTCGAGGCAGCGCTTTTTGACTGCTTCGGGCTCGAGCGAGAAGCCGAGGGCGCTGGCGTAGAACTCGACCTTGCTGCGGGTGGGGCCGCCGAGAAGCCGCCAGACGGGCGCGGCGAAGACTTTGCCGCGGATGTCCCAGAGGGTGTTGTCGACGGCGCTGATGGCCATCATGAAAAAGCCGTCGCGGGAGTGGCGGTTGGAGCGGTACATCTGGTCCCAGAGGGCTTCGCCGGCTAGGGCGTCCTTACCGATGAGGAAGGGGCGGAGATCGTCGTATACGACCCGGGCGGCGGCGCGCTCGATTGGGCCGTAGATGCCATCCAATCCGCCGGCGACGCGAATGCGGAGGTAGATGGCCTCGGTCTCGATCTCGACCGAGCTGCCGGGATGGTCGGCGTAAACGGGCGGACGAAGGTCGTCGTAGATGTCTAAGGGATTGACCTGCGCCTGATGATCCAGACCCGACTGGCTCGTGTAGCGGCCGTGGAACTCGAGGATTTCTACGGCTTCGATCTTCAGAGAGGCGCTGAGGCTGCGTTGGGCTTCCAAGGGTAGGGCTGTGGAGGCGACTGGTGCGACGGCGGCGGCCAGGCCGGAGAGACCGGCGACCGAGAGAAATTTGCGCCTGCCGAGATGGTGTCCGGGAACTGGTTTATTCATTCCTATGCTCCTGAATACGGCCGCTTCATTGTTACGCGTTACTGAGGTGGCAAATGGAATTTTTCTGATCGGCAACTGGTGGCGGTATTGTCTATTGTCTGGAGGTGGGTTGCGCAGGATTTCACCGCGTCAACAACGCGAGGGGCCCGGAGACGACGCAGAGCGATGAAAATTCTCTCCCAACACGATGAGTCAAATTGCCATTCTCGGTTTCTCGTCCCGGCGATTTGAGTGCTCGTCCCGGATACGGCACCGCTGCTCCCATTTGCAGCTATCCGCAAATTCATAGTCGGATTATTAATATACGGAAAATCGTAGAGGTTATGATTTTGACGTATTCGTAAACCCTGTAATCACAATTGCTTGCCTCTGGGCCAGAAATGGCCCCTAACGTGCAAATCAGAGGGTAACCCGCACCCCTCAAGCGCGTACGTGGGCAGTGAGTTTTGCTTATATCGATTAGCGGCCGCTCGACACGGGACTGTACTTAGACGTGGACACATTTTCTGGAGGACTTAACGTGACAGGATTCAGGCGAATTTTCCTGGCAATAATTGTGTTTATTGCCGGAATCAGCACGGCCTTTGCTCAGACTTCAAATGGAACAATCGTAGGCGCCGTTACCGACGCCAGCGGAGCTGCTGTTGTTGGCGCAACCGTGACCGTCGTATCCGCGGAAACGGGTGCTGTACGTACCGGCATCACCATTTCCGACGGAACCTACCGTATTGAATCTCTACTCGCTGGCACCTATAAGGTCACCGGATCGGCTGCGGGCTTCCGTGATAAGGTCACGGACGGTCTCGTGGTTCCTTCCTCGGCAATCGTGTCTGCTTCTATTCAGTTGGAGGTCGGAAGTGCCGCCGATAAGGTAGAAGTCACGGCCGATAACGCGGCCATCAATATCGATAACGGTCAGATCAGCGGAACCATAGGCACCATGGAAATCAGCAGCTTGCCGATTGCCAGCCTCAATCCTTACGAACTTGCTCTAACCCTGCCCGGCGTTTTGAACGTCACCCAGGGAGGATTTTCAAACGGCGTCAACTACAGCGTCGGTGGCGGCCGTCCGCGCGCCAACAACTTCCTTATTGAAGGTCAGGACAACAACGACGCCGGTATTCAGGGCCAAGGACTCCAGCCCGGCAACGACGAGGCTGTCAAAGAGGTCACCATCATTGAGAACGCCTACACCGCCGAGTATGGTCACGGCGCGGGCTCAGTTGCCAACCTTGTTTACAAGAGTGGAACCAACTCTTTCCACGGCTCGGCTTTCTGGCGTCTCGAGAACTCTTCACTGGATACGAGCGACAAGCAGGACCACATCTACCAGACCAACACCAAGACCCTTTACCGCGAAAACCTGCCGGGCTTCAGCATCGGCGGCCCGATCAAGCGCAACAAGGCCTTCTTCTTCGCCTCTTATCAGTGGGATTACTACCGCTCCACGGCGAACTTGTCCAACCTGGCGATTCCAACTGCCGCTGGCCTTGCCGTATTGCAGCAGTATCAATCCAACCCCCGCATCGCCAATCTTCTTAAGGCCTACGGAAATCTTGTCGGCGTAGTTAATCCAGATGATCTGCAACCCTCCCTTGATCTCGGCCCTGATCCTGTTACTGGCATCGATCGCGGCACAGTCGAAGTGGGCCTGGTTCGTCGCAATCTCGGTGCCGATGACGATGCTCCTGAGCTTGACCTCAAGGGAGATTACATCTTCAGCCAGAAGGACACGCTGAATCTGCGCTTCATCCGCACGCGCTTCACCGCTCCTTACGACGTTTTCAACTTCACCAGCCAGCTTCCCGGCTTCGACTCCGATCAGGACGGCACCTCGTACAATGCCGGCTTCGTCGAAACTCACGTCTTCAACCCGAACGTCGTCAATGAATTGCGTGTTTCCTACGGGCGCATCGGGTTCGAGTTCGGGCTCCCTGCCTCTACGTTGGCAAATCCGCTCTACAACCAGCCTGCAGTAACAGTCTCCAATCTCGCCGGCTACGGCATCCCGGGCAACATTCCCCAGAGCCGCTTCCACAACACCTATCAGCTCCAGGATTCGGTCAGCTGGACGCATGGCAAGCACTTCATCAAGATCGGAGCCGATATCGCTGACATCCGCGTCCGTGACGGGGTGCCGTTCAACTACTACGGTACAATCGGCTTCGCCAAGAGCACCGCAGCGACGACCGTGAATCCGGTCTACTGCGACGGCGAGACACCCTGCTCAGTCACTTATTCAGGCCTTGCCAACCTTCTCGATGACTTCGGCGGTCCCGGGACTTCCGTCACGCAGAACTTTGGCAGCCCGATCGCCCGTCCTCGTCTCATCTCGCAGAACTATTTCGTTCAAGACACCTTTCGTCCGACGCCTAACCTGAGTCTCGACCTCGGTTTCCGATACGAATATAACGGCGCTCCTTTCAACGCGAAGGGTACACCGTATCCGGGTCTCGACTTCAACGACATCGCCTGCTTCCCGTCAGCCGGTGTAACCTGCAACACCAAACAGCAGGCTGATGGTTCCCAGTGGGGGCCGCGCGCCGGTATTGTTTACAGCCCAGAGGTCTTCGGTCAGCATAAGACAGTCGTCCGCTCCGGCTTCGGCGTTTTCTATGACGTCGTATTCACCAACATCATCGACAACATCCAGGCCACTGCGCCGAATGCCGCATCGCCGCTTATCTCCAGCAGCGGCAGTTCCAACAACAATCGCGGACATTCGCTCTGGTTCGAGCAGTTTGCCAACCTCAATCCCAATCCGCTGCCCGGCAACACTGCTGAGCCAATTGCGGATCACCTGCTATCGCCGCGCACCATGCATTGGAACCTGAACGTCGAGCAGGAATTGCCATGGGCTACGACGGTCCAGCTCGGATACGTCGGCGAGCGGGGTACGCACCTCTACGCCAACGAAAACCTAAATCCCTACATCAACGACGTCTTCAGCGCGGCGCGCGTCATTCCGACCCGCGGCTCCATTATCGTCCGCGACAACTCGGGTGACTCCAACTACAACGGTCTATGGTCTGAGCTGGATCATCGCTTCAACCATGACTTCCTTCTGCGCGCCTCGTACACATATGGCCGATCGTTCGACAACGTGTCTGAGATCTTCACGACCAATAACCAGTCGTCGTACCCAAGCAGCCGCTTCCCCACCAATCGTGGTACCACCGACTACGGCCCGTCCGGCTACGATCACCGCCAGCGCCTGGCCCTGACCTACATCTGGCAACCACGTGTCTGGCACACCGAAGGCGCGATGAAGGTTGTTGGCAGCGTCGTCAATCACTGGTCGCTTGCCGGCGTCACCCAGTTCCAGACCGGAAGCCCTGAAAACGTTGAGGTCGGAT
>Ga0206972_1136_pt2 | contig 12533 bp, 7 predicted proteins | sample Alteio_BWOrgHeat_86_FD_152925 | JGI IMG/M metagenome (GOLD analysis project Ga0206972, IMG submission 152925) | Enriched cells from forest soil in Barre Woods Harvard Forest LTER site, Petersham, Massachusetts, United States -... | ecosystem: Environmental > Terrestrial > Soil > Temperate forest > O...
GCTGGTGCGGGGATCCGCAAATGTCTGCCATGCCGCCGATTGGCCAAAAGAGACGACGCTACTCGGCAACAAGTTACCACTCGTCGCGGCTGCGGTAGGTGTGATAACCCAACCGGCCCTCGGCATAATATATTTTTCATCGTAGGTGACCCAACCGCCCTGGATCGGATCGAGGTATTGCATCCGATAGGTGATGCCATAATTGCTGGGACTCAAATTGAGTTGAGAGAACTGACTGAAATAAATGTAATTAGTCGCGGCGGCAGGGGGGGAAACTTTCGGAACGATCCACTGGACCGGAAAGAAACCCAAAACAATACCCAGATACGATTGAGTAGTTGGTGCAGTAGATTCAGCGGCTGGAGGCGTTTTCAGACTTAGCGGATTGGCTATATTGGAAATGAAGCCGGCGCCGGCGGTATAGCACACGGTATTTGCGGTGTTGCGTGCGGCCGTCCAATCGGCAGGTGCCGTCGTCCAAGCCAAAGCCAAATTGCTGCCTGCGGGGACACCAGGGCGAGCAAGCATAGTCGGCTCCCGATACAGGGTGGAAGGAGGGGCAGGGACGGTGAAAGTGAGCGCGGTATTCGCCGCCTTCAGCGGCAAACCCTCACCCGCATAGGCGCCGGAAACTGGCCCTATGGTGTTGCTGGGAGGACCAAGATAGTAGTTTATGACGGCAGTACTGGCGGCGCTTGATAAAGGATTATTTAGCGGTGCGTTCGCCGTGCCATCCACCCCAACAACACTGAGGTTGGAATAAGTAGGGGGCGTGGTAATTTGCATCGCGAGACCTGTGGGAGTGGTACTGTCCGCAATCATCCGGAATTGGGTGGGAAAGGGAGCACCGGTCGTCTGGCCGCCCGAGGGAGAGTTGACATCGTGCGGATTCCAGATTTCGGGGAGCTGCATAAGCGCCATCAGCCCGGTATCATTGAACCCTAAGGCTGTATTTGGATAAGTTACCTGGTTTGCCGGCCTCGTGGTTTTGTCCGGGTCATCCGGCACTATACCGTGTTCGTTTCTTAATTTGAGCGATCCTGTTCTCAACCGATAGAGGTAAGGATAGTTTTCCACGCCGCGGACTTCAAACGGACCGGTTCCGTTATCAAAGATGATTTCGGTCGTATAAGCATCCAGACGCGACTGGTCGATGATATTGGCACCGATCTGGAGGACCTGATAATCGAACGAGACATCGACGTTGTTCTGGGCATTGTAAGGATGATTCATGTCCACACCCCCGGCAACATTGGACTGAAAGTATTGCATCCCCGTGAGGGTGGTCAGGGCTTTTCCCTTCGAGCCAGTGAGGATGGACGCCTTGAGCAGTTCAAAGAAATCGGGATCGTGAGGACTGGTATCGCCGGAAGCGGCGATGCCGTTGGTGCCGCCGAGTTCCCGGATGATTCCAATTCCGGTCGTTCCAGAGCTGTTGTTATGAACATTATAAAACCACTTGGAGCGCTGGGTAGTGTTTTCGTCTTGAGGGTCTGTCTTCCAAGTCAGCCCAAAATAATTTTTGACGTTGGTTGGCCCGCCCTGCAACAGAAAAGCGTCCGTGTAGCCGTACTGGGCTTTCAAGGCGGCGACAATGGCTGAAATGCCGGTCGCCGCATTGTAGGTACCGGTATCGGTGGCAATCGGACCGGCGTAAGTCAGCCAGGCCAACCGGTTGAGGGCGAAACGTTTTTTGACCAAGGGGTCGCCGAGGTTGGCGGGGCTGCCGTCGTTTCGGGTGAACGCCGCCTGAACCAGGGTGGTCGAAAAAGGAACGTTGATCCAATCTTTGGCGTCGTCTGCCGCGGCCGCATTGGCGCCGGTGTAAGCCAGGTCGGTGACTGTTGTGCTAGCTGTTGTTGTGACCGTGGTGCTGCTGGGATTCATCCGGGGCCGGTTGGCGTCGGGGGAATAGGAGGGCTGGTTCAGGTCGCGGGAAAAGGTGCCAAGATATTGGAGGGCGTTCTGCAGGTTCGCCTTCTCGGTAGTCGATTGGGCGACGCCATTCAGCAACAGGTTGATCAATTGCTGGCGGCTGGAAAATTTCCGGTCGGACTGACCGTTCGTGTTCGCAAGAGAAAATGGAGTCACCGATGCCGGAACGGTGGTATGAAGAAATCCGGAACCGGGTGGGAAGACGTTTTGGAAATAATTCGTATCCGGCCCGGAAGGAATGGAGTAGCTCGGGATCGTTCCCGTGGCCTGGAGGGTGGCGTAATTTCTCCAACCCACGATCGAGTCAATATCGCCTTGGGTGAAAAAGGCTGTGCCCCCGACCGAGGGGAGCAGTTTCAATAGATTCACACTGGCCAGCGAACTCCGGTAATACTGCGGCCCCCCCACGATGCTCGCGGCGGCAGAAGGATAGCCCGTCACATTCATATCGAGAGTGCCGCCTTCATCATAGATCGTGTAGGCGTAGCGGCCCACGACGGGATTTTTATTCGCCGTCGTCACGTCGTTGGGAGCGGCGATACAGAGTGTGTTGTTCCATGGTCCCGTCGGGTTCGAGCCGTCGCGCTGAACGAGAATCCAGTCGGGCACGGTGAAGGCGGCATTCGGCGTGAGGTCGGTGTAGTTGGAATTGGCGAGATTTGCCTTGGGCAGAAGAAGCGCCTGGTTCCAGCGGGCCGCAGGATAGGAGCGCCCATTGAGCGAGGTGGCCGCCGTGGAATCGTTCGCATCGGCGACGGCGAAGGTCTTTTCATTGGCCGGGTACGTCGCTGCATTCGGATAATTCGCAGTGCCGGCCATGGCGCCCGTGGGATAAAACGTCAAGGCACACGCGCTACGCTTGAGAAGATTGGGCAGCGGGTTCGGTTGTGTAATCGCAGCGGACTGCCAGGTCCGGCTGGGCACGATCGTTTTCGCCGACGAAGGCGTATAGATCGTCACTTGGGTGCTGCCGACGGTCTTCGTCGTGATGGTGGAACCGGCGGCAATTTCCTGCTGGCAATCGGAGAGAATCGCATCGATCGCGCCCGCGACGAAAACGTCCGTGCGGGTCTGGCCGGCGCTGGCGTTGGAGACCGTCTTCTCCAGCATGGCCTTGGAAAGGAAGGCGGTGGTGATGATCGTTAAAAGCATGACGAACGCGAGAATGATCAGGAGGGCCGATCCCTTTCGGCCGGACGCATTTTTCAACGTAGGTAGTTTCATGAGCGGGATGTTTGAGAGGATCGCGGGTTCAACTTCGAGTGGGCCGGTCCCTATAAGTTGTTGTACAAATTGTTGAGATAAAAAAAGCGCTGGTAGATCCGGACTTGCGCGCCCACCACCGCCGGTACTCCGACCGAGGAGGCAAAAGTGGAGCTGCTCACCGTGTTCAGCCACATCGTCGCCATGAGCTGAGGCGGCGTACTGGTGAGGTTGGCGGCCGTGGGATCCTTCAGGGCTGCGGCCATGTTCGTCATGATGGTCGTGTTGCTGTTGATGATTTTTTGGCTGCTCTGGTCCAGGATGGCGACCGCCACAACGACGGCCTGCACATCCGCCATGCCGAGGGGTTGCCAGACAGCGGCGTTGGAGCCGGCTACCTGAGGAGCGTAGGTGCAGATATAACCGCGAAAATTGGTGGTATCATACCAACGGGAGCCCACGCCATAGTTGGGAGCGGTGGTGCTATAGCCGTTGCCGGGCGTGGGAGCCCCAGTGGCGGCGAGATTGCTGGAGACCGCGATTCCCGAAGGAGGAGCTGGTGTTCCAGCAGGAGGATAATTGATCGCCGGAACAAGCGAGTAGGTACCGTCGGTTAGCAAAAAACAAAATTCGAGACGAAAAGTCGAGTCGCCCAAAAGATGAAAATTGGTGTCCGTATACGTGGGCTGATCAATGGCGGGCGGCCCCGGCCATCGCCCGACAATTGTGCTGGCGGCATCCGGTGCAAAGCTGCCCGTTTGGTCGAGAGTCAGGAAGACCCCAGGGTAGGCGGTCGCTTGCACGTCCCACGTCAGCCCCTTGGCCAGTTTTTCCAACGTGTTGGGGAAATCAGCAGGAGGATTATTGATCGTGTTGATGCGGTAGCCGACCAACGACAGGGTGCTTTCCACAGCGGGAGTCAGCGAGGAATCGAAATAACCGGGATTCTCGCAGAACATGAAAAAGGAGTCGTTGCCGGCTTGCTTGACGAAATGAAAATCAACATCAGGCCTTCTCATCATCCGGGTAAAGTCGTCTGCCATGCTGTCGAAAATAAGGCGGGCCTGGCTGTCGGCATCTATTCGCTGGCGGCTGAGTTTCGTCGCCTTTGAGGCTGCGGTGAGGAGCAGGCCGATGAAAATCATCAGCACAGAGAGAATGGCGACCGCCGTCATCAACTCGACCAGTGTAAACGCCGATTCAACCTGGCGCCGATGGCGGGCTACTGTCATATCAATGATCCAGCCAGTTGCGATTTAGTTCCACGACCGTTTCCACCGATCCTGCAAATTTGGAAGGTGCGTTGCCAACGACCGGATCCGATAAAGCTGGCCAGGTGATGACGATGCGCGCCCGGGTGGCGGCAAGGCTCGTCGCCGTCAGCCCGGGGACGGAACGGGGCAGGTAAAAGTTGATGAGGACGCGGAAATGAGGGTTTTGCGTCGGGTCGGCATTGGCGTTCAACGTCCCGGACAGGGTCCCGTCCTCTTTCAGAAAGATGGAATAGCCAGGCGGTGTGGAATAGCCTGACGTCATGGGCGGGTCCGTGGGCCGTGAAGCCACTCCCGGCACGGGGATTCCATAGCGCGGCGAGAGGAATGGCCCAGCTGCTGCCGCCGACGTCGGCACCGGCGCACAGCGCAAATCGGCGACCACTCCCGACAGCATGCCGGTGGCCTTCGTCTGCTCAACACTCGACTGGTTGGCGTTCACTCCAGCCGGGATGAGTGCGATGATCGTAATCAGACAAAAGCTGGCGATCCCCACTGCAAACGCGACTTCCACCAGGGAAAAAGCGGCTTTGCCAAGATTACGTTTCATGGGCGATAAGTGCGGACAGTACCCGTCATTCCGTCGATTTGAATCGCGGTTACGTTGTTCGCGGAAACGCTACTAATGGCGTTGCCATGGATCGGCTGCATTCCCACTTCTATCCAATCGACTGTCTGATTGGCAGCACCCTGAATGGTCGCATCCCCGTGCGGCCCGAAACGGATGACTTTGGTAAAGTTGTAGGTGGGTGTGGCCGCAGTGAGGGGCCAGGAAAATGGGGTCGTCGCCACGCAAGTGGCGGACCCCAGGAAGTAGTTGGAATTATTGACCGGACGGGACATGTTCCCGGCGTAGGTCAATTGAGTCGTGGGGAGATGGACATTTCGAAATAGCTTCAGCTTGGATATCGCCACGAGACTTCCGCTTCCGGCCCAAGTCGTGCCGCCGTTGAACCCATCTGTCCCGTCTTTCGAGGCAGCGATAGCGACCGCCACAAGGCCGTTGCCAGCAGCAGGAGTCGCCGCCGTACTAGCTGCGTCCACCTCCGACACTCCCACGTAAACATAAGTATTATTGGCCATGGCATAAGACCGGGCCTGTTCCATCGTTTCGGAAAAATCCGAGACCGATTGCTCGAACGTGTTTCCGAGAATGCCGTTGAGCGAGGCCACGACCAGTGAGGAAAGGACGGCCATAATCGTCATTACAAGAAGCAACTCCACCAAGGTGAACGCAGAGCGGTTCGCTACAGAAAACCTGGAGCATGAACGACCTGACCTCACGCCAATCACCATAATCGATTTTTTAGCCAGCAGCAACCACTCAATCGCGACTCTCCCGACTCCCGATTCCTTTTTGGAATCGAAGGGCTTCTGATAATGGACTTCCGCCGTTGCGACAGGCGAAACGATAGAAAGTTTATTTTGCATTATTTTGCCGCAATTATTTATCCCGATCTTACAAGGCAGACGATACCAGATAGGCCACGACTTTCAATTCGAGATTTCTTATTTTTTGTTGCAAAAGATTACTGCAAACAGCAGAATGTTGCAATAGCTTTTTTTTGAAACTTTTATGTCTGATTTCTTTTCCTCGATGCCCCAGCGATTTTTCATTCTCTTGAAAACCGCGCTGTACGGGTTGTCCATGGATCAGCCGCGAATCATTCAGACTCGCAAGTTATTGTTTATACCATCCTTGTGCGTCGGAACCTGCGAATTGAAATCATGAATATCAAAACGCTTTGGATCCTTGGCCTCGCGCTTACAAGCCGTTTTACCTTTGCTGCTGACGGCGATGTTCAAGTGGTCGATAACGGCGGAACAATCACGCTTCAAAACGGACTCGTTGAAGCAGTCATCGACAAGAAGAAATCCGAGGTGACGTCCATCAAGCTGCCCGGCGGCCCGAATCTCGTTTCTCGCGGCGGCGTCACCTTCGATGCCGAAGCGTTCGGCGTGGGCAAGAACGAAGCGGGCATTGCGGACAGTAATCCCATCGTCGTCTCCAATGGGCCTGACATGGCGGAGATCAAGTTTACCGATCCTGATTTTATTCACTTCCTCTCGGCGGAAATGCATGTCGTCATGCGCCGCGGCGTTCCAGGCGTTTATGAATATCTCGTCATGAAGCACAGTACGCAACAGCCCGCAGGTTCCGTGGGCCAGCTCCGCTGGGTCTTTCGCGGCGATGCCAGCCTGCTCACGCATGCCTATGCCTCCTCGACAAAACAGGGGCAGATGGTTCCGAACGCCGCGTTCGAGGGTTCGCGAATGATCGCGGATGCAACGTTCCGCCTGACCGATGATGTCGCGCAAAACATATATAAGGAGCCAACGGGGCATACCTTCGATGGTGCGTCCGTTTACTCCAAATACGATTGGACCGATTACGCGGAGAATCACGTCGTCAATGGGTTCTCCACCGACACGCAGGGCATCTTTATGGTGCAGCCGAGCATGGAATACTACAACGGCGGTCCGACCAAGGGCATTCTCACTGTCCACAACGGTCCCGTCGCCATCCTCGAATTTCTCGGCGGCCATTTCCTCATCCGCAACAACATTTCCATCCATCCCACCGAAGGCCAGGACTGGCAGCAGATCATCGGGCCATGGCTCGTTTATCTTAACCAGGGTGCGAATCCAGATGCGCTCTGGCGCGACGCGTTCGAGCGCGGGCAGAAGGAAAAAGCTGCGTGGCCCTACGATTGGGTCAAGGAAGACGAGACGCTTTATCCCCGCCAGCGCGGCACGATCTCCGGCACGCTGACTGTCCCGAATCAAAAGGCGGCCAATGCGCTGATCGTTCTGGCTTCACCGGACGGCGATTGGCAGACGCAGACCATGGGCTACGAATTCTGGACGCGCGCCGATGCCAGGGGGCACTTCTCCCTCCCCAAGGTGAGACCCGGCAGCTACGCGCTTTACGCGTCGGTGCCAGGTTTGGTCGGCGAGGCCAAAATTACGGATGTCAAAGCTGATGCCGGCCAGACGACAAACCTCGGAACGATCCAGTGGAATCCACCCAGCCGCAAACAACTTCTATGGAGAGTAGGCACGCCGGATCGCAGCACGGCGGAATTCAAATTCGGCAGCGAACCGCGCCAGTTCGGCCTCTGGTGGCGCTACATGAAGGAAATGGGCACGCGCGACTTGAACTACACGGTCGGTCAAAGCGACCCCGCAAGGGACTGGTACTACGCACAATCGGTCGTACCCATGCCGGATGGCTCCTATTTCGGTCCGACATGGAACATCAACTTCGACCTTCTCGCGCAGCCAAGCGACGGTCCGATGCTGTTGACCGTCGATCTGGCTGGAGCTGCCGGGGATAAAAATGTCCTTCATGTTTCGCTCAACGATCACGAGATCGGCGCGATCAAATCCCCCAACGATTCGGGCATTTACCGCTCCGCCGTCCAGTCGGCCGATTTCCGGCACAACGCGATCGAGTTTGATCCCGCCCTGCTCAAGCATGGCGCCAATAAAATCACCTTTAAGCTCGACGCCAAAGGAAACTGGAAAAACAATGGCGCCGATTCAATCATCAACATAGACACTTCTGGCATGCCGGAAATTCCCTCCCTCGGCGTCATGTACGACTGCATCCAGTTAGAAGCAGGCCCGGTCATCGGAGATGGCTCGTACAAAATCATGCCTTAACTCAAAACCACTCAATTAAAAAAATTTGAATATTTTAGCCCCCATATTTTACGGATTGAATGCGATCGATGCCGCTATCGTCGTCTGCTCGTTGATTGCAACCATTGCATTGGGATGGCGCGTTTCCCGCCGTTCCCATGCCAAAGCGGGCGACTTTCTGGTCGGCGGCCGGAGTCTGGGCGGTATACTCCAGTTCTTCCTGAATTTTGGCAATATGGCCGATTCCAACGGCGCGCCTACGGTCTCGGCCGAGGTCTACCGCGAAGGTGTCGGGGGCGCTTGGATTAATTTTCAACTTTTGTTCAGCACTCCATTTTATTGGTTTTTTCCCGTCTGGTTTCGGCGCAGCCGGCAAATCACCTTCGCCGATCTTTTCATTGATCGCTTCAACGACCGCCGATTGGCAACCATCTATGCCATTCTCAGCGCCCTGGGGGTGTTTGGCATCATCGTCATGGGAAACGTCATCTCCTACAAGGTGGCCTCTGCGATGCTGATCAAGCCGGCCGCCGAGTGGCAGCAGTCGGAACGCGAATCCGTCAATTCCTTTCACGAGTACGAGGCGCTCAAACTTAAGCGCGGTTCTCCTTCTTGGACGGATGCGGACAGCAAACGCTACGATTCCCTCGATTCCCAAGCCAAACATGGCGAGCTGAACTCGTACATCTCCTATCTCAAGCCGGTAACGTTCTACACGGGCTATGCGATCATCGTCGGCTCCTATGTGGTGCTGGGCGGACTGGAGGCCGCGGCGATCATTGACGCCTTCCAGGGCGTCCTCATCGTCATTCTCTCGTTTATGATGATTCCTCTCGGCCTCCATGCGGTGGGAGGCGTCGCGGGTTTGCATCAGAAGGTGGATGCCGCAAAATTCCAACTTTTTGGCTCGGAGGCGGGCACGCAGTACGCGTGGTATTCCATCCTGGCGATCATCTTTACTTCGACGGTCTCATCGATCGCCGGCGTCAACATGGGCCCCTCCGCCGCCTCCGCGAAGAATGAGACGGCGCTGCGCATGGGCACCGTCGTGGGGGCCTTTGGCAAAAGAATCGTCACGATCGCGTGGCTGTTCTGCGGCTTGCTGGCGCTGGCGCTCTTTCCCAATGGCAGCGGACTATCCGACACGCAGAACACGTGGGGGGCGATGGCGCACGTCCTTCTCATGCCGGGCCTGCTCGGGCTGATGATCTCGGGCATGATCCTTGGGCATATGCCCGCCGTTGGCGTGGCAGCCGTCAATCTCGCGGCGTTGGTGACCCGCAACATGTACGCCATGGCATTCCCCAACCGCAGTGACACGCACTACCTGAAGGTCTCCAAAATCTCCATCCCGCTCGTCCTCGCACTCAGCATCCCGGCGAGCCTCGTGCTGACCGACTTCATCGCGATCCTGTCCTTTCTCATCACCTTCGGCGCCTTCATGGGCACGACGGGTTTCCTCCTCTTCTTTTGGCGCAAACTTACTTCGCAGGCCATCATGATCGGAATGGTCGCGTGGTTGTTCCTCATGGGCTTCGTCCCGTGGATCCTGCCCCATGTTCCGGGGTTCTCGCAAAATCCAAGCCTGCTTCGCACCGGCGCCTCGCAGCACGTCGCGGTGGCGACAGTCGCCACGACGGATGACGTGACGGCGGGACTCGCCGGGAAAGCCGGCGATCTCATTCATAAAAATGAGCTGCTGACGCCTCCAGCCCTTTTCTTTGACTCTGTCGCCCACACCGATCCCTCGGATCCCCATTCGCCGCTCGAGGGCGTCGGACGGTTCAACGTCGAATGTTATTTCCTGGCGTTCCTGGGCCTGCCGGAAAAGGAGTTTAACGCCGCCCAAATCTATACCTGCCGGTGGCTCTTCGACGGCTTGTTTCCGTCGCTCATGCTGGCGGTGCTCAGCTCTCTACCCCTTGGGAAGCTGGGCCTCGATGCGCGCCAACGGCAAACCGCGCAGAACCAGCAACGGGAGCGCGACGACCGCTTCTTCGTTAAAATGAAGACCACGGTCAATAGCGACTGGGAAGCCGACAAGCGCGAGTTGGAGTCGCGCTATGCCGCACCCAAGTCGCTGAATCATTTGAAGCTCTTCCCCAGTTCGAACTGGGAATTCACCAAATGGACCCGGTACGAGGCAACGGGATTCGCCGCGTGCTGGGCCGTCGCGTTCGCCATCCTGGGGCTGCTCTGGGCCGTCGTGCGCATCGGCGCGTAGATAACCTTCAACCAATTCGATACCCCATGATCCGCAAAGCATTTGTTATGTCCGTCAATCCCGGTGATGAGCAGCGCTATGAGGATCGCCACAAGCCTATTTGGCCTGAATTGGAACAGACGTTGCGAGAACACGGCGTCAGCAATTATTCGATCTTCCTGCTCGAGAAAACCCACCAGCTTTTCGCCTATGCCGAAATTGAAGACGAAGCGAAATGGGCCGCCATTGCTCAAACCTCGATTTGCCAGAAATGGTGGGTCCACATGAAGGAACTGATGCCCAGCAATTCCGACAACAGCCCCGTGTCAGTTTCTCTCCGCGAAGTATTTCACCTCGAATAATCAACCAACTCCACCTGTGTCTCCATGAAACCCGGCTACGGAGAGTGCGCATTAAATCAAGAGAACCATTAACCCTAGAACGCAATTTCACCATGATAATTCAATCCCTGTTCCATCCCTCACCCAAGCCTACGTTCCTCGCCTTTTGCGCAGCCTTCCTGCTTTCGCCATGTCTTCAGGCGGCGGATGCCACCAATACCGTGATGGAAGATCACCCGGTGGAAGACGCCGCGAAGTTCAAGCTCAAGAGCAAAGCCGACCCGGCTTTGCCGACGCTCTATCTCGTCGGCGACTCGACGATGAAAAACGGAACCGCCGGACAGGAAGGGTGGGGCGACGAGATGGCCCCGTTTTTTGATTCGACGAAAATCAACGTCGTCAACGAAGCCATCGGCGGACGCAGCAGCCGCACCTTCCAATCGGAGGGCCGCTGGGACGCGCTGCTCGCGATGGTGCAAAAGGGCGACTACGTGATCATCCAGTTCGGCCACAACGACCCAGGCCCGGTCAACGACAACTTCCGTGCTCGCGGCAGCATCAAGGGCGTGGGTGAAGAAACGCAGGAAATCGACAACATCCTGACTAAAAAGCACGAGATCGTTCATAGCTTTGGCTGGTACATGCGCAAGTACGTGACCGACGTCCAGGCCAAGGGCGGCATCCCCATTGTCCTGTCGCTCGTGCCGCGCAACAGTTGGAAGGACGGAAAGGTCGTCCGCTCCACCGGGGAAAACTACGGCGGTTGGTCCCAGCAAGCCGCCCATGCCACCGGCGCTGTTTTCGTCGATGACAACGAAATCATCGCGGAAGCACTGGACACCATCGGCCAGGATAAAGCTCTTCCGCTTTTCGCCGATGGAAAACTTCATTCAAGCCACGATGGAGCCCAGCTCAATGCCCGCTCGGCAGTCGCGGGCCTGAAGGGAATCTCCGGCAATCCTCTCGGACCGTACTTCTCTCCCGCCGCCGATGCTGTTTCCGCGTTCACGGCTGCGCCGAATCCCAAGTAGCAGGCGTTACCGTGCTAGTTGCTTTTTCTCGATTTTTCTTAAAATCTAAGTGCCTAATATAAAATAACTAAGCTTATGATTCCGCAAACTGTTACACAATTTGCTGCAAAAACGCAAGTTTTGCGTGCAAAATGTTGCACGAAGGTTTAGAATGCACGAATCAAATCAGCATATGGCAAAACCCAGCAATAGAGACGAATCCTCGGCGACAATGCAACATGTCGCCGACAAACTGCAAATTTCTGTCGCCACGGTATCGCGGGCGTTGCGTCGCGTGCCCGGTATCAACGCCGAAACCCGCGCGACGGTCCTGCAAACCGCGGCTGAATTAGGTTATCGTTTACCACGGACGTATAAGAATGTGGCTATCGGAAAGGACCGCCTCCAGCACATTGGCGTGTTCATCGAGACGACACACAGCAACTTATCCCATCCTTATCTGACCGGCTTGAGTGAAGCCGCCATGGCCCTCAATAGCTCTCTCGTGATTCATCATGTAAAGCCGGGTGAATGCGAACGCGTGCTCGATCCAGCGTTTCAACCCCGTGCCATGCGTTCAGGATTACTATCCGGTATTGTACTTATTTTCTGGTGGCCCGGAGAAGTCGTCCGCGCGTTAAGCCAAAAGCTGCCGATCGTTTCCATCATGCACAAATATCCGGGCACGGACGTCGACATGGTCGGCATCGACAATGAAGGAGGCATGGAAATGCTCGTGCGTAACTTGTACGAGAAGGGCCATCGCCGGATTGCGTTCCTAGGTCGTTGCGCGAAGCTTCACTGGTCCACCGCCCGTTTCAGTGGCTATGTTTCCGCGCTTGCCTCGCTTGAGTTGGAATATCGGCCGGATTGGGTGGTCGATGTTGATTTCGAGACCATCTCGAATAAAGACGCGGAATGGAGC
>Ga0206972_1141_pt2 | contig 12262 bp, 8 predicted proteins | sample Alteio_BWOrgHeat_86_FD_152925 | JGI IMG/M metagenome (GOLD analysis project Ga0206972, IMG submission 152925) | Enriched cells from forest soil in Barre Woods Harvard Forest LTER site, Petersham, Massachusetts, United States -... | ecosystem: Environmental > Terrestrial > Soil > Temperate forest > O...
TCCGCATGCGGAAAGGCTTCCCGGATCTCCATCGCGGTATCGTAAGCGTAGGAAGGCGTCGGCCGGTCGAGTTCGCAACGCGTGAGCCAGAAATGGGACTGGTTCTTTAACGCCAGCCGCAACATGGCCACGCGCTGGGTATCGGTCGCGCGGGGCTTGCGACTTTTGAGAGGAGACTGGCCGCAGGGCACGAAGAGGACGGCGTCCAACTCAAGCTGTTCCAAGGCGTCGCGGGCGAGGAGGAGATGCCCGTGATGCACCGGGTCGAACGTGCCGCCGTAAATGCCGAGCCGCAGCCTTTTCGATTTTCCACGCTGGGCCTGGGCTTTGGTTTTCATGCCTTGACCACGTAGGTCCCGGCGATGAAATCGTGCAGGGCGCGGCGTTGCGGATTGAAGAAGGCATAGGCAAACGGGATGAAAAAGAGGCTCATCGAGAAAATCAGGGCCAGCGCGCGGAGGAAGGATTTGACCACGCCAGGCTTCTGCCCGAACTGATCCACCACACGCAAACGAAAGAGAGCCTTCGCCGGGGTTTTGCCGTGAGCGGCGAGAAAACCGGTGAAGTAGAGCGCCAGGATGGAATCGGAAATCAGGTTGGCGATGACCTTCCCTTCAAGAGGGATATCGGGAGGGTTGAACGGATGTTGATTGCCCGCCTCGGCATCAAGCATGAACTGATTGAATGCCGCAACATCCTGCGCGACCCAATCAGGAAAGGCGCTCAAGACCATGGTGTAACAAATGATCATAATGGGGATGAAGGCCAAAACAAGATCGAGGACAAACGCAAAGATGCGACGACCCGCTGGCGCGATGACGAGACCCGGCAAGCCCGGCACGGGGTTGGTGACATGCACCTCCGCGAGCAAGGCGACCAGTTCAGGATAAGTCTGCCACGGCTGCCAGGTCGCGTCGGGTTCGTCGAGGCGCACCTCCGTGCCCAGTCCGGCGCGATTTTCCTGCACCCAGTCGCGGAGTTCCTCCAGATCGACGGGGCCGTATTCCTGCTCATCCTCCCCGCGGATCCAAAACGAACGATTCTCCGGCAACATGCGCCGTTTTTAGCAGATTCATTCTCAAACCGACAGGGAGAGTTTTACCGCCTTCTTCGGGTGGCCCTGCACCTGTTGGGAATTACCCATATCGTAGCGGCCATGTCGCGTCAGCGACTTATTAAAAGATCGTCATCCTGAGCCTGTCGAAGGACCTCTAACTATTTTGCCTTCCTTGGGTGGCCCGGACAACGAGTTGTCCGGGCCACCCAAGAGCTACTTCGCGAGGAAAAAGCCGCGTTGCTTCTCGCTGACCGGCATTTCGAGCCGCTCCATGACCTTGAGCAAATCCTCCCAGACCTTGCGCTTTTCCGTGTTGCTCTGGTTGCGCAACAGGTAGGAGGGATGGTAGGTCGGCATGAGCGGCGTCCCGCGATACTCGAGGAATTTTCCGCGCAACGAGCCGATGGTGCCGATCGGCCCGAGCAGTCCCTCCACGGCGGTCGCGCCGAGCGCCACCATCGCGGTGGGCTTGATCACGTCGATCTGCGCGCGCAGGTAAGGCACGCACGTGTCCATTTCCTGCTTGGTCGGCTTGCGATTGCCCGACGCGCCCGGCGGCATGTCGGGGCGGCACTTCACGATATTGGCGATGTAGACCTGCTCGCGGGTCAGCCCCATTGCGACGATCATCTTGGTCAGTAATTGTCCGGCGCGGCCGACGAACGGTTCGCCCTGCAAATCCTCCTCCTCGCCGGGAGCTTCCCCGATGAACATCAGTTTTGCCTCGGGATTACCGACGCCGAAGACGACGGTATGGCGGCGGGCAACGAGGTGCGGACACTTGACGCAAACGGCGGCGCGCTCGGCGAGATGGCGGAGCTGCTCGGCTTTCGTTGAACCGGAAATTTCGAGCGGTGGTTCGGCGGTAGCCGTCGGACCTGCGGTCGGCAGCTGTAGCGGCGGTCTATGACCGCCGATGCCTCCCTTGGCGGAAATCTTCGCCAATCCCTGCTGCGCGGTGCGGGTTAGTTTCACCTGGCGAACGCCTTCGTGCTCGTGCAAAAAATGCACATACTTTTTTAAACTTTCCAATGATTCAGTCACACGATCGGTCCTTCTTTCGAGTATTGCGGGCCTTGCGCGGAACAAAAGGCGCGAATTTGACCAATCTTCACTGATTTATTGATAACCATATCACCGCCGGTGAGTGCATCGTGGAACCAGAAAATCATCCGATTTTGATGATAGCAGTGGAGATGATCAAATGTAGCGACTTTCCAAAGTTCCCGATGAAATTTTAAGATGTCCTTAATGAGCGACGACGTGTATTTCGCGTGTCGTGAAAGCTTTGGTCTCGAACCTGCACGGTAATTATGAGGTGAATCGGACGAGGGATGCCGTTTGAGGAGGCGATCAAAAGACAGAGCTCTCTGATGGCCCTCAAAGTAGAGTGTGGCATTATTGGGAACGAGCAGATGGAGCGAATGGAAGAACCTGTCTCGGTCGGTCAAATATTCTATTTTCCAATGGTCGATGGAATAGAGATGCAGCAACCCGATATTTCGTTTGGCGGGCTGGTCCGTCATGGATTCAGCAGGCCTGCCCCCGTGCAGACTTTGGTGTTTCCCTTCGCGCCGCAGCAATACTTGAATTTTTTGCCCGTGCCCTTGGGACACATCGCGTTGCGGGCGAGGACAGGGCCATCATGACGAATCGGCAACTGCCTTTCGGGGGCGGCGGCGGCGGGCGCGCCATTGGAGGCATGCTCTTCCAGGCTTTCGATGGGCATGGGTGCGGGTTGCGCCGGGTCGGGCGTGCTCATCGCGGAGACGGGCGTTTCGTGGATCAGCTTTTGCGGCAGGTTGCGCAGGAACGACTCGAACGCCGTGATGCTGGCGCTGGTGCGGAAGAGGCTCGACGCGATCTCCGCCTTGATCCGGCCCATCAGGTCGGCGAACATCGTGTAGGCCTCGCGCTTGTATTCGATCAGCGGGTCCTTCTGTCCGATGGTGCGCAGGTTGATGCTGTGCCGCAGCGAATCGATGGCATAGAGATGCTCCTGCCAGAGCCGGTCGATGGCGCCGAGCAGCGTGTAACGCTCGAGCGATTGCAGCGCGTTCGGGTCCTCGAACTTGATCTTGATGTCGTAGGAGTCGCGCACTTTTTGCAGCGCGATTTTCTGCACCGCTTCGGGCCCGGCATGGAAATCGAAATCCTTTTCCTCCGCGCCGACCGGGAAGGTGTTGTTGAGCCACGCGACAAATTCGGTTGGGTTGGCCTCGGCCCCGGTCAGACGTGATTCGGTCTCGCCGTCGATCACCTCTTGGACAACGTCGAAGATTTCATCGCGCGGCGTTTCCGTGGTCAGGATGTCGTTGCGCCAGGCGTAGATCACCGTGCGCTGCTGGTTCATCACGTCGTCGTATTGGAGCGTGTATTTGCGTGAGACGTAATTGCGTTCCTCGACCCGGCGTTGGGCCGACTCGACGCTCTTGTTCAGCCACGGATGCTGCAACTCCTCGTCGTCCTTCATGCCCAGCTTGGTCATCAGGCCGCTCAAACGGCGCGAGTCGCCGAAGTTGCGCATGAGGTCATCCTCGAACGAAACGAAAAACTTCGAAACGCCCGGATCGCCCTGGCGCGCGCAACGGCCCCGCAACTGGCGGTCGATGCGGCGCGATTCGTGGCGTTCGGTGCCGATGACGAAAAGGCCGCTGGTGAAATGTTCGCCCGCCGCCTCGTCGATCTGCGTTTCCGGGCCGGCGGTTTCCACCACACGCTGTTTTGCGTTGGCGATATAGAGTCCCTGGATCTTGTTCACGCCCGGGCCGAGTTTGATGTCGGTGCCGCGACCCGCCATGTTCGTGGCGATGGTCACCGCGCCGCGCTGGCCGGCTCCGGCGACAATCTCCGCCTCCTGCTGGACGAACTTCGCGTTGAGCACGTTGTGGATGATCCCTTCGCGCTTGAGCATCCGCGAAAGCAGCTCGCTCGACTCGACCGCGATGGTGCCGACCAGCACCGGCTGGCCCTTGGCGTGGGCGGCTTGGATCTCGCGGACGATGGCATTGTATTTCTCGCGGCGCGTCTTGTAGATGATGTCGTCGAGATCGACCCGCGCAATGGGCCGGTTCGTCGGGATGACCACCACGTCGAGCTTGTAAATGTCGTGGAACTCGTTCGCTTCGGTTTCCGCCGTGCCGGTCATGCCGGAGAGTTTCTGGTAAAGGCGGAAATAATTCTGGATCGTAATCGTCGCCAGCGTCTGGGTCTCGCGGTCGATCTGCACGCCTTCCTTCGCCTCGATGGCCTGGTGCAGCCCGTCGCTCCAGCGGCGGCCCGGCATGGTGCGGCCCGTGTACTCGTCGACGATGACCACCTTGTTTTCCTGCACGACGTACTGGACATCCTTTTCGTAAACGCAATAGGCGCGCAGCAACTGGCCGATATTGTGGATGCGCTCGCTGGCCTGGTCGTAATTCGCCTGCTCGTTGGCCTTGGCCCGTTGCTTTTCCTCTTTGCTCAGGTCCGGGTTGGCCTCGATGTCGTGGAATCGGGTGATCAGGTCAGGCAGGACGAACATGTCGGGATCTTCCGGATTCAGGAAGGTGCGGCCCCGTTCGCTCAAATCCGCCTCGTTCGTTTTCGGGTCGATGCTGAAATAGGCCTCTTCCTTCAGCGCATAAAGCTCGGTCTTGCGGGGGTCCTGGTAAAGGGCCAGCTCCGCGTCATCCATCGCGCGGCGCAATTCCGGTTCCTCGATCAGCTTCAGCAACTGCTTGTTCGTCGGCGTCGAGTTCTTGATCTTGAAGAGCAGGCGGCCCGCTTCCTCGATGTTGCCCTCCTCGATCTGCTTTTTGGCATCGGCGGCCCAACGATTGGCCTCGACGCTCTGCGCGTAGACGATCCGCTCGATGGTGCCCTTGAATTTATCGTATTGATGGGAACTGACCGTCGCCGGTCCCGCGATGATGAGCGGCGTGCGCGCCTCGTCGATCAGGATGCTGTCGACCTCATCGACAATCGCGTAAGGATGGCCGCGCTGCACCTGCTCCGCCTTGGTCGTCGCCATGCCGTTGTCGCGCAGGTAATCGAAGCCCATCTCGGCGTTCGTCCCGTAGACGATGTCGCAATTGTATTGCTGGCGGCGGATTTCCGGAATCTGGCCGTGCTGGATGCAGCCGACGGTCAGGTTGAGAAAGCGATAGACCTCGCCCATCCACTCGCTGTCGCGGGCGGCCAGGTAATCGTTGACCGTCACGACATGCACGCCGCGTCCGGTGAGCGCGTTGAGATAGGCCGGGAAAGTGGCCACCAGCGTTTTGCCTTCGCCCGTCGCCATTTCGGCGATGCGGCCGGAGTGGAGAACCATCCCGCCGACCATCTGGACATCGAACGGAATCATCTCCCAGGTCACTTCCTGTCCGCGGACAAGGCTCTTATGCTTGCGCTCGGTCAGCCGGCGGCAGGCGTTCTTCACCACGGCGAAAGCCTCGGGCAGGAGATCGTCGAGCTTTTCGCCTTTGCCGACGCGGTCCTTGAATTGGGTCGTCTTGGCGATGAGCTGCTCGTCCATCAACCCCTGGTACTCCAGCTCGAAGGCGTTGATTTTCTCCACGAGCGGCCAGAGGCGCTTGACTTCGCGCTGATTTTTCGAGCCGAGAACTTTTTTAACGAACCATTGGATCATAGGAGAACAGGGGGGAAGCAGGCGACTCTATCGCCAAAAAATGAAAAAGGGATGCTAAATTTATACGAGCGCATCCGCCCCTTGGCAAGTAGGGGGTAAGGCGGTCAGGACGGGAGGGTCCTGTATCGCAATCGAAAACGCGCTAAACCTTTTCTCCGCCGGCGGATTGATGCGTGGCAATGATCTTCCTTGCTTCGCCCTCTGCCTTTGCCGAGGCCACCAAGACCTTTCTCGCGACTCCCTTCGACCTCCAATAATTGATCAGAAAGCGGATTCGCTTCTTGAGTGAAGACGATGGAATGGCCAGGTCATGGTCTCGTATCGCCTCAAGAATTTTATAACTCGCCGCACATCCCGCCTGGGAGCGAACGAGATAGCTTTCCGTCATGCGGCCTTTGGAAATGAGGTGCGTCATCCGAAGCGATCTAAATCGTCCGGTGCCCAGGCCCATGTCCGTGGCGCACCAAGCCAGATCAAGGTCTCCCCCCATGAGCAAACTCGTGCCTGAACGGTCCAGCATCCTCCGCAACGGACTCTTCATGACCTTTTGCACGTAATCGTTGGCCACCTCCCGTCGGACAGACAAGCCCGCTCCATAGGGTGTGGCCCGCGACCAACCATTGAAATTCGACCAGTAATCCCGGGGCAATTCGTAAACCACCAGCCACTCAAAATATGGAGTAATCCAATCGGGCGGAGGAACCTCAAATTCTCCCTTGATGCTCGCCCCAATCGCTCCGAGCTTCGGCCAAAGATGAAAAAGCGAGGCGACCTCCTCGAGATAATCCGGCGCCAGGACATTGTCGTCATCCACAAAAACGATAAATTCGCCTGTCGATTCGTTAAGGCCTCGCAGACGAGCCGGGGTAAGCCCAAGCTCGTCCTCGCGAACATGACGGCCCTGGGGGTGCCACGACAAATCCCAGCCAGGAGCCAGCGGTTCCTTGGAAGCGTTATCGATGAGCAACAGTTCCCATTGCTCCTTCGGCATGGTCTGCGCCTTCAGAGCATCCAACGCGCGCTGCAAATAATCGGGCCGCGGATTATGCGTGCAGGTGATAACGGAAATAACGGGCATGATAGTTTAGTCGTTCCGACCCGCCACGGCCATTAATAGACATCCTTGAGGTACCTCTTCTCCGTCTTGGCGAACGTCACCTCGATATATTCCTTGGCCGCCTCGGGCGACAGACCACCGTGCTCCTGTGCAATCGTGATCAGCATCTGGTGCACGTCCTTCGCCATCCGCTTTGCGTCTCCGCAAACGTAAAAGTAAGCGCCGTCCTGCAGCCATTTCCACAACTCCGCGCCGTTCTCCTGCATCCGGTTCTGCACGTAAATCTTTTCCGCCTGGTCGCGCGAGAACGCCGTGTCCAACCTCGTCAGCACGCCCTTGTTCTGGAGCTCGGTAAACTGCGCCTCGTAGAGAAAATCGCTCGACTTCTTTTGATCGCCAAAGAAAAGCCAGTTCTTTCCCTTTGCGCCCTCGATATCCCGCTCCTCGAGAAACGCCCGGAATGGCGCAATGCCCGTGCCCGGCCCGACCATGATCATCGCCGCGTCCGGCGGCGGCATATGGAAATGCTTCGTCGGCTGGATGTAAACCGGCATCTCGTCCTTGTTCAACTCCTGCCCGTGCGCGAGGTAACCCGACGCGATGCCATACTTGTCCCGCCCATGTGTGTGGTACTTCACCACCGCCACCGTCAAATGCACTTCGCCCGGATGCGCCTTCGGCGACGACGCGATCGAGTAAAGCCGCGGCGCAATCTTGTTCGCCAGCGGGAGAAATTCCGCCGCCGCGAACTGCACCGGGTAATCGATCAGCACATCGGTGTAATCCCGCGTGAAAACGTAATCGTCGAACGCCTCCTCATTGCCCACGATCTCCGCCAGGGAAGTCTTCTTGCCTCCCTCCGGCAATTTTTCCAGCACCGCCTTCACGAATTTCTTGCTCACGCGATTGAGAATGTACCCGCTGATCAGAAGATCGCGCATCCCCACCGTCCCCGTCGGCAACTCCACCGTCGCGTCCGGCGCCAGCCCCAGGTGCGGCAAAAGATCATCCACCGTCTTCGGAAAATTCCGCGGCACCACCCCGAGCGAATCTCCCGGAACATAGTTGATCCCGCTCGCCCCGAGATGGACCACCATGTGTCGCGTGTCCTTGTTGGAACCTTCGCCCGAAAGCGAGTAATTGGCGGTAAGACGGGCCTTGTAAGGATTGGCCCGGTTATGAACGGAGGGAGGGGTGGGTGTGCTCAAAACAGTTGTGATTAGGGTTAAACCCGACAGGTTTTAACCGCAGCCTCTATTCTTGTCGAGCGACTCTTTCGGCGCGAACGCTGCATTCGCCATACAGGACGCCCGTAGCCGCGCTCGTGAGAGCGTGGTCCCCGCTCCCGGTCGTCCCTCCATGTGAGTTCTACGCCAGCGCCACTTGCCGCTTGAGCTTCGCCTTGCGACTCTTCTCGCGCGTCCCCTTCACCAGCTTGCTCTTGCGATGCCGCAGTTGTTCCGCCAGCCGTTCCGTCACCACGTCGATTGCCTGATAGAGATCGTGTCCGTGGTCCTCGGCATGAATATCCGGCCCCGGCAGCGCCAGGTGGACCTTCACGACAAAGGCGTGCTTGAACGCGCGTTTATCGTCGTGCCACAACGCCACGTGTGCACCGATCAAGTTCAATCCAAAATGCTCCAGACTTTCGATCTTCTGCGCCACAAAGGTATGGATGGCGGACGTCAGCTTAACATCACGGGGACTGATATGAATTTGCATAGAATTAGGTTACGACCGTGTTACTGAGTTGTCCATTGCGGAAAGAGCTGAAAGCTAGTCCAATTTTGGCCTCTACGGCGCCTTCAGTGCCTGCTCCACCTGCCCGGCCAGGTCCTCCCGCGCGTTCGTCGTGATCACCTTGCCGTCCTTGCCGACCAGCCACATCGCCGGAATGGAATGAATGCCGAAGCCGCTGCTCACATCGTTGCTCCAGCCCTTCCCGTCGAAATATTGCGGCCACACCATCCCGTTCTCCTTCGTGAACGCCAGCAGCCTGTCCTTATCCTTATCGAGTGACACACCCACGATTTCAAATCCCTGGTCGTGATACTTCTTATATGCCGCCACCACGTTCGGCACTTCCCCCCGGCACGGCGGACACCACGTCGCCCAGAAATCGACCAGTACCACCTTCCCCCGCATCGTCGCCAGATCAACTGATTTGCCATCCACCGCCGTGAACTTCAAGGGGAGCGGCTTGGATTGATCCACCTGTCCACAGGCGATCGGAATCATGGCAAGGGAAAGCAAAAGAGCGCAGACGAAAAATTTAGGCATAAGTAAGGGGTTGGTTCGAGGTTGAAGGACAATCGGTGATTCCCCAAAGCTTCCTCCCATTCTTGACAATCCGCAAGGCCTCCTGTTTACTAAAACCATGCGCCAGATATTCTCTCCTTCCGGTTCCGCCTCCCCGCGGAATCCCTTGGCGCTCGTTGTCGTCCGAATTAGCTGACGCGCGACCTTGTTTCGTCGCGCCGTCTTTGGCATCCTTCCGCTCTGTGCGTGTGGTGTCCCAGCCGATAATCTGTCCTGTCGTTCCCAAAAAATAATTCCGTTAATTTGGAAAAAATTCCGTTAATTCCGTCAAAAAAATTACGTCCATGTCCACCATAACCCTCTACGACACCACCCTTCGCGACGGCGCGCAGGGCGAAGGCATCCATTTCTCCCTCGCCGACAAGCTCCGCATCGCCCAGCGCCTCGACACTTTCGGCATGCACTACATCGAAGGCGGCTGGCCCGGCTCCAATGAAAAGGACATCGACTTCTTCCGCGAAGCCAAAAAGCTCAAATTCAAGCACGCCAAACTCGCCGCCTTCGGCAGCACCCGCCGCGCGAACACACCCGTCGACAAAGACCCGCAAGTCGCCCTCCTCCTCGAAGCCGCCACGCCCGTCGTCACCCTCGTCTGCAAGACCTCCGTGCTCCACGTCACCGAAATCCTGCGCACCACCCTCGATGAAAACCTCGCCATGATCCGCGACACCATCGCGTATCTCGTCAAGCACGGACGCGAAGTCATCTTCGACGGCGAACACACTTTCGACGGCTACAAAGCCGATCCCGCCTACACCACCGCCTGTTATCAGGCCGCCGACGAAGCGGGCGCGTCCTACCTCGTCCTCTGCGACACCAACGGCGGCTCGCTCCCCTCCGAAATAGCAACCATCACTGGCTCGCTTTTAAAAAATATAAAACGGGGAAAACTCGGCATCCACACCCATGACGATTGCGGCCTCGGCGTTGCCAACGCCCTCGCGGGCATCGAAGCCGGCGCGCTCCAGATCCAGGGCACCGTCAACGGCTACGGCGAACGCACCGGCAACTGCAACCTCGTCACCGCCATCGCCAACCTCCAGCTCAAGATGGGCCTCCGCGTGCTGCCCGACGACAAGCTTGCCCAATTGCGCGACCTCTCCCTCTTCGTCGATGAAGTCGCCAACCAGCGCCCCAGCGGACGCGCCCCGTTCGTCGGCAGCGCCGCCTTCGCGCACAAGGGCGGCATCCACGTCAACGCCGTCAACAAACTCGCCGCCAGCTACGAACACATCGAGCCCGGCCTCGTCGGCAACCACCAGCGCGTCCTCGTCGGTGAACTCGCCGGCCGCGCCAACATCATGCTCAAGGCCCGCACCCTCGGCCTCAAGCTCGAGGAGAAAAGCCCCGAGGCGCTCGCCGTCCTCGACAAAATCAAGCACCTCGAAAATGAAGGCTACGAATTCGAGGCCGCCGACGCCTCCTTCGAGCTCCTCGTCCGCAAGGCGCTCGGCCAGTACAAGCCCTTCTTCGAGCTCGTCGAGTATCACGTCTCCATCCGCAAAAACAGCGCGCACGGCTTCGACGCCTGCGAAGCCACCGTCAAGCTCTCCGTCGATGGCGAGAAAGTCTACACCGTGGCCGAGGGTGACGGCCCCGTCAACGCGCTCGACGCCGCCGTCCGCGCCGCGCTCATCCGCTTCTACCCGCGCCTCGAATCGATGAAACTCGTCGACTACAAAGTCCGCATCATCGACTCCACCAGCGGCACCGCCGCCAAGACCCGCGTCTTCATCGAAAGCAGCGACGGCGACAGCACCTGGGCCACCGTCGGCGTCAGCTACGACATCATCGAAGCCTCCTGGCTCGCCTTAAGGGACAGCGTCGACTACCTCCTCGCCCGCGAAGCCAAAATCCACATCGACGTCTCCGAAGTAGTCGGCGAAAGCCTGAAACTGTTATGAGCATCCCTGGTAGCCGTCGCCGCCACACGAGTGTGCCGTGCGACGGGTCGCGTCAGCGACTCCTTAAAAATTCCGTCATCCTGAGCCTGTCGAAGGACCTCTAACTATTTGCCTTCTCCCCAATCCCATTAATCATATTAATCCTGTCCAAAAACGTCCTCCGCCTTCCCCCTAAAAAATTTCGTCATTCGGTTATTCCGTCAAAATTCCCCTGCCTCCCAATCCTGTTAATCTTGTTAATCCTGTCCAAAAACTTCCCCTGCCTTTCCCCCTAAAAAAATCCGTCATTCCATTATTCCGTCAAAATTCCCCTGCCTCCCCAATCCCATTAATCATATTAATCCCATCCAAAACTTCCCCTGCCTCCCTTCATCAGCCTTCATGTCCCTCCTGTCAAACTTCCCCCGCCTTTCCCCCTAAAAAAATCCGTCATTCGGTTATTCCGTCAAAATTCCCCTGCCTCCCAATCCCGTTAATCTTGTTAATCCTGTCCAAAAACCTCCCCTGCCTCCCCAATCCCATTAATCCCATCCAAAACTTCCCCTGTCACCGCGAACTCAGGAGCCAGTCCCACTTATCATTGTCGATATCGTAAGAAGCATACGCGCCGATGACCAACTGCCGTTTGTGACCCTGCCAGCGGTTAATCGCCTGTTGCATCAGCAGATGTTTTACGCTCTTGGGCATGATGCTCCAGACACACCCGATGGCGACTCTCTGCGGTATCGGCTTGATACAGCCGTAGACCACGCTGTTCACGTCGGTGGAGGTGAGAAGTTCAAAGTACTCAGAGAAATACTCCATCGTGATGTGCACCCACGGCAGCGCTGGGTAAAGGTAATCCTGTTGGATGACAATCGACTTCCCCGGAATCAACCGCGGAAAAAGCTTCGAGACAAAAAAATCATTCACCGGCGTAGCCTTGGCGCAGTCGATAAAAAGCAGCTCAACGTCGCCCTCAGGCATGCTGCTCTGGGTAATGTCGCCCTCATGCACCTCAACGTAATCCTTCACGCCCGCGATATTCTTTTCAAACAGCGCCCGAAAATTCTTCCCCTCCTCCAATCCCTCTTTGGCATAGGCTTTTCCCTCGAATGGGCCGGCCACAAAGAGATCGAAGCTGTGGAGCTTCTTCGTCGTCGCCACGCTTTCTTTCAACCCCTCGGCTAATGAAATGGTGGAACCGCCCAAAAAACATCCGCAATCCAGTAAGGATCCCTGCCCCGTGTAACAATTCTTCGCCAGCCACCGAAGAAGCAAAAGTTCTTCCCCACTAAGCATCGTAACTCCCACAG
>Ga0206972_1148_pt1 | contig 11943 bp, 9 predicted proteins | sample Alteio_BWOrgHeat_86_FD_152925 | JGI IMG/M metagenome (GOLD analysis project Ga0206972, IMG submission 152925) | Enriched cells from forest soil in Barre Woods Harvard Forest LTER site, Petersham, Massachusetts, United States -... | ecosystem: Environmental > Terrestrial > Soil > Temperate forest > O...
ACGAGTGCGGTGAGCGCGACGATTGCGCTGAGGATGCCGGGAACGCCGGGGAATGCGATGAATATGAAGGCGCAGAAGTGGATCTCGATGAGGACCCATCCGGCTAGCCAGAGCTTATGAGAGGCTGTTCGACCGTGGCGGGAGATGGAGGAGAACGCGCAAGCGAGCGATGCAATCGCCAGAATGTCTGGGATCTTTGACCAATCCATGACAGCGCCCCCGTTGCGCACGTTGAAAGCGTTGCTCTACTAGAGAGAAAGCACTTCTCCAGTAGAATGCGTGATTTCCTATAAATGTTTTATAGCGCAATTGTGTTAGTAACCAAACTTCGGATCGAACCTAAGTAACGTTTTTCGTACGATTTTTTGATGATGATTGGATTTGGGGCAGGCGCAAGGCTTCGGTGTGGATATTATGCCGTGTAATTGAGGCTTCTGTTAGAGGAAGGGCTGAAATTGAGACGAAAAGCGAGTACACTCTAGCCGATGAGCGCGAGCATGTACATTGTGGTCGAAGGCGAGGACCCGGGATTCGATATTTTTGTGAACGGGCACGCGCTGGCTCGGAATGAAGATGCCCTGGAGAGGCTGGCTGAGAAGCTGAGTGTTCAGCCGCTGCTGCAGTTTTTTTCGGCGGATCGTAACTCGATGGCGCTGCTGATGGATCCGGGGCCGGGGATTCCGGAGTGGACGCGGGATCTGCCGCAGCCGCAGTGGTTTTCACCTGAGGATGGATTGACGACGGTTCGGTCGCTGCTGGATTTTTTGGCGATGGCACCAGCGGCGCTGGGGTCGGAGACTGAGGTGATTGTGCGCGAGCTGCGGGAGTATGAGACGGTGCTGCGGAAGACGGCCTTGCGCGGGTTGCGGTGGCATTTGGCGGTTAGCTGGCGTTAGAGACTGGTATAGCCACATGAAACTTCAAAAGTTATATATACGAAATATCCTATCCCTTTCACACAGGGCGCGAAAAGGATGGGACACCCCTCCTACTATAGTTATGATTTTCTAGCCTGCGGCTACGGGTTCTTCGCGGGTGGCGAAGACGTTGCCCATTCGGCGGATTTGTGCGCCTACGCCGCGGAGTTTCTCTTCGATGCGTTCGTAGCCTCGGTCCATGTGGTAGACGCGGTCAAGAATGGATTCGCCATCGGCTACCAGTGCAGCCATCACGAGAGAGGCTGAGGCGCGCAGATCGGAGCACATAACTGCGGCTGCGGAGAGCGGAGATTTTCCGCGAACTACGGCGGTGTGGCCGTCGACGGAGATATTGGCGCCCATGCGGATCAGTTCCTGGACGTGCATGAAGCGGTTTTCGAAGATGTTTTCGCGGACCTGTGAGACGCCTTCCGACTGGGTGGCGAGGGCCATGTACTGGGCCTGCATGTCGGTGGGGAAGCCGGGGTACTCCTGCGTAGAGATGTCGGTAGCGCGGAGGTCGCCTTCGGAGCGAACGCGGACAGAGTCATGGTTGAGGATGTCGATGCGCGCGCCGGACTCCTGAAGCTTGCCTATGACCGCGCCTAGATGAGAGGGGTTGCAGTTGGCGACGATGAGGTCGCCGCCGGTGATGGCTCCGGCGACGAGGAAGGTGCCGGCTTCGATGCGGTCGGGGTTGATGCGGTGGCGTACGCCGTGGAGTTTGTGGACGCCGCGGACGCGGATGGTTGAGGTGCCTGCGCCTTCAATGTGCGCGCCCATGGCGATAAGCATGGCGGCGAGATCGCCGACTTCGGGCTCGCGGGCGCAGTTTTCCATCAGGGTTTCACCGTCGGCGAGGACGGCGGCCATGAGCAGGTCTTCCGTGCCGGTGACGGTGATTTTGTCGAAGACGATGTGCGCGCCTTTAAGACGGCTGGTCTCGGGGTTGACGCGGGCTTCGAGGTAGCCGTGCTCCTGAGTGATGGTAGCGCCCATCTTTTCGAGGCCTTTGAGATGCAGATCGATGGGGCGCCCGCCGATGGCGCAGCCTCCGGGCATGGCTACGCGGGCCATACCACAGCGGGCGACGAGGGGGCCGAGGACCAGGGAACTCGCGCGCATGGTCTTGACGATTTCATACTTGGCGACGGGATCGGAGAGGGTGCGGCAGCTGATGGTAGTGCGGTGCTGCGCGCGGCCGTATCCGAGTTCGACTTCTGCGCCCATGGAGGCGAGGAGCTTACGTTCGGTCTCGATGTCGCGAACCTGTGGGATGTTTTCGAGGGTGACTTCCTCTTCGGTTAGTATGGCAGCGGCCATGCAGGGAAGGGCGGAGTTTTTTGCTCCGGATACGCGGATGGTTCCGACGAGCGGGTTGCCGCCGCGGACTACGAATTTATCCATGGATTGCGTGACTCCTGAATTTCTAGTGTAGATGTTAGGACGAAGGGTGGGGCTTTGTGGTATCCGGGCAGGTAACAGGCGAGGTCAGCGTGTCAGCGGGTTGGTGCCGCTTTGATTGAGCGGATTTCCTTTGGGAATGGTGGACAGAAAGACAAAGGCAACAACAGGTCCTTCGACTCGCTGCGGCCACCCCAACGACGAAGACCTGTCGTTGGGAACCCCGGCTGCGCTTGCTCAGGATGACAGCATTCGGGCTGGTCACTGGCGACCGCCCGGCCGTGAATATTAGCTAGAGTTCGAGGACGGTGTCTTCGATGGCGAGGCGGACGTTACCGTCGGATTTGGCGAGGCGGCGGACCGCTTCGGGTTTGTCTACGCCGGCTTTGAGCATTACGAGAGCGACGGGGACGCTGCGGCCTGCGCTTTTGATGGTGTTTACTGCAGTCTCGCGGTCGATGTTGCAGGCCCGCATTAGAATGCGGATGCCCCGCTCGACGAGCTTGGAGTTCTGCATGTGCACGTTGACCATGAGGTTCTCGTAGACGTAGCCGAGACGGGTCATGGCGCCGGTTGTGATCATGTTGAGCACCATTTTCTGCGCGGTGCCGGCTTTCATGCGGGTGGAACCGGAGACTACTTCGGGGCCGACTTCTGCGACGATAGCGATGTCAGCAGCTGCTGCGAGAGGAGTGTCGTGGTTGCAAGTGACTGCCGCTGTCCTGGCTCCGCGGGCGCGGGCGTAGGCCACAGCGGCGACGACGTAGGGGGTACGGCCTGAGGCGGAGAGTCCAATGACTACATCTTTGCGGGTGGGACGGCGGCGGGCGATATCACGCTGGCCGAGCTCTTCGGAGTCTTCGTTGACTTCGACGGCAGAGGCGAGGGCTTTTGGGCCGCCCGCCATGATGTATTGGACTTGGCCGGGGACGGTGGAGTAAGTCGGGGGGCATTCGGAAGAGTCGAGAGCGGCGATGCGGCCGCTTGATCCTGCGCCTACGTAGATGAGGCGTCCGCCGTCGCGAAGACTGCGGGCTACCTGATCGATAACTTGGGCGATTTCAGGAAGGGCCTTTTTGACAGCGGCGGCAACTTTGGAGTCTTCGTGATTGATGATGCGGGCAATTTCGAGGGCGGACTTGGTGTCGAGGCCCTGCGACGCTTCGTTTTGACTCTCGGTGGTTAGCTGCTGAAGTTGCGATGCAGTGTCCCGTTTGGGCTTTTCTGTCGCGGTGGTGGGTTCGTTTGCGGTCAAAGTTGTGAGCATCTCGTGTTTGTCCCTAACACTTCATTGTAGCCGTTTTGCCTGGAAATGCATTGTTCGTTTTGTCACCTGTCCGGGTAGGGAGTTCATCTCGTTAATGGTGGACGACCATGAGCCGTTCGGGGGATGGCCGGGCATTTGTGACGGCCATTAAAGAGACTTCCGCAATGCGTCGTGGAAAGCTGGACGAACGGTGCGGATGAGCTGGGATTCGCGGTGGGGCCAGGTGCGGTTGGTCAGCAACACGGCTGCGAGGCGAGCTTCGGGGTCGATCCAGAGGGAGCAGCCGGAATAGCCGAGGTGGCCGATGGATTGCGGGGAGAAGTACTTTCCTGCTGACGATTCTTCGGACGGCGCATCCCATCCGAGGGCGCGAATGCTGCCTGAAGGTGGCTGGCGCCTGGCGAAGGTTTCGACAGTTTCGCGATGAAAAAGCTGGCGTCGGGAAGGATCTGAACCGAGGATCGACATCGAGAAGCGCAACAGGTCTGAGACGTTGGAGAAGAGCCCGGCGTGCCCGGCGACTCCGCGAAGGATGTAAGCGTGCTCATCCTGGACCTCGCCCTGGATGATGCGCTGACGGAATAGCTCGTCCTTTTCGGTTGGTGGAATCTGGTGATGGACGCGTTGGGGCGGACAGAATCCGGTGAAGTCCATCTCAAGGGGAATGAAGACCTGGTGATGGGTGAAGGTGGCGAGATCCTGGCTCGCGATCGTTTCGAGAGCTTTGCCGAGGAGGATAAAACCGGGATCGGAGTATTCGGCGCGGGTCCCCGGCTCGGCGTGGAGGGGTAATTCAAGACAGTGACGCATCATGGACTGGGGGCTGTCGGCAATGTGAAAGAACGGGTAGTAGCCAGGCAGGCCTGAGCTATGTGCGAGCAGATGACGGAGGGTGACGTATCGACCGCGCTGTGCCGGGTCGCGGCCGATGACGAAGCCGGGAAGAACATCGCCGACGGGGGTTTCGAGGTCCAGGATGGCACGTTGGTAAAGGAGCATCGCGACGGAGGTGGTGGCGACGACTTTGGTCAGGCTCGCGATGTCGAAGAGGGTATTAGGCTGGACGGTTGGAGAGTCCGCGTCATAAGTGAAGTGACCGAGTGAGTCGAGGAGGAGAATTTGATCGTCTACGACGAGACCGAAGGCGCAGCCGGGAAAGGCGTGGGTGGCGATGGCGTCGCGCAGTACCGAGTAAACCCCGGCGAAGCGAAGCTGCATGGAGGCCGAATCGGGTTGGGGATGGATTTTGGCGGTCACTCGTGTTGCTCTTGATTCGCATCGTAACCTGATTTGCGGTTCGGAAGGCGCAGAGCTGGGATTTTTATTTGCACCGGCGTGGTTGCGCGCTATCCTGTGGTTCTTAGATCACGTCTATTCCCTAGAGATATTTGCACTTTTTTAGAGACAGGTGCGGGCCGGAGGCGAAAGTGGCGGAGATGCGAAGAATCGCGATTGCTGTGGCGGTTTTGGGGGCTACTTCTGTTGTGTGGGGTCAGGCGCCTGATAGCGTGAGTGCCCAAACGTCACCATCGACCGCTGTTCAGAAAGCACCTGAGCCTGTAACTGCAACGGCTTCGGAAGCGCCCGATGCGGTGAGTGCGGCTGCGAAGGATGCTGCGCCGAAGGAGGTGGTGGCAGCGGACACGCCGGCGAAGAGAATCTATACCGTGCCCGCGGGGACGAAGGTGCTGCTGCAGATACGGAGCGCGGTGAACACGAAGAGTGCGAAGCCGGGCGATGGGGTTTACCTAGCGTCGACGTTTCCCGTGGTGGTGGGAACGAGGGTGATGATTCCCTCCGGGGTCTATGTGCAGGGCACTGTGGACAATGTCGTAAGGCCCGGGCGTATGAAGGGCCGGGCGCAGTTGAATCTGCATTTCAGTTCGATCATTTTTCCGAATGGGACGGTGGTGGAGATTCCGGGGATTATCAACAGCCTGCCGGGAGCGAGCCAACGTACGGTGGATAGCGAAGGCAAGGTAGAAGAGAACGGCAGCAAGGGACGCGATGTAGCCAACGCCGCAAAGATTGGCCTGACAGGAGCGACCGTAGGCACCATCGGAGGTGCTGCTTCAGGGCATGCATTGGAAGGCGCGGCGATTGGCGGCTTGAGCGGCGCCGCGGTGGGGGCAGTCGTAGCGCTGTTTACGCGCGGGGATGATATCAATATCGAGACTGGAACTCCGGTGGAGATGGTGCTGCAGAGGCCGCTGCTGCTGGAGGATGCGAATTTTGCCGCGACGCCGCCGGATGGGAGCACGGGCGTTGGGCTGGTGCCGGCGAGCAACCAACCGAAGCCGATGGACAAGCCGGCAACGCGGCACGCTCGCGTGCTGTGCCCTCCGGGAGGCTTGGGCTGCGCATAAGATTGCTTGTAAACTGAATGTATATGGACGGGAAGACACCACAAATCCAGCTTGAGGAACGCGCAGAGCAATCGCAACAGGTTGCGCTGCCGGAGCAGGTTACGCCTGTGCCCGCATCACCAGCCTCGCGGATCTCTTCGGGATGGAAGCTGTGGGTGCGGGATTTGCTTTTCTCTGCTGCGGCGTCGGTGCTGATTATTACATTTCTGTATCAGCCGGTTCGCGTTGAGGGCACGAGCATGCTGCCGCGACTGGTGGATCAGGACCGGCTTTTCATCAACAAGTTTGTGTATCACTTTGCGGCGATTGAGCGCGGCGATGTGGTGGTGTTTCGATATCCGAGGAATTTACAGACCAGCTATATCAAGCGGATTATTGCGGTGCCCGGAGACAGGCTGCGGATTGATCGCGGCCAAGTGTATGTGAACGACAAGCCGCTGAGTGAGCTCTATGTTCCGCAGGAATATCGCGATACCAGGTCGATGGATGCGATGGTGGTGCCTGAGGGGCAGTATTTTGTGCTGGGCGATCATCGATCGATCTCTTCGGATAGCCGCGAATTTGGGCCGGTGAGCGGTGACCTAATCTATGGCAAGGCGGCATTTATTTATTGGCCAAGCCAGGATGTTGGCGTGGTTCACTAGAGCGTTGCGGATGCGCAATGCAACCTCCTTCAAATCCTGTTAGAGCGGATGGGCGAGTACCCCGGCTTGTGCATCTTCTCAGGGAGGTCGATTACCAGGACGCCGGGTTCGTTGCGGAAGAGATTGCGTATGGTGTCAGACGACGGGCAAGTGAGTTGAGCGAGATCAGAGGGGCGGTAGTGCTGTTCCAAAAGAATGCTCATGGCGGGTTAATACTGACCAGCGGGCGCTGACCTCGCTTTTTGCCAGGAATTATTTTCGGATGGGCAGGTCACAAAGATCAAACTGCTACGTCGATGCCTAGGCGGCGCAACAGCTCGGAGATATTGTCTTTTCGTTTTCGGATACGTAGGATTCCTACGATAGGCGTTGTCGAGTCCTGCTGTTACGGAATCCACGGCCTTAGATTGACGCTGCGGGTGGCGACGCCCGTGTCGATACCAGTTTAGCGCTTTCATCCGCGGAGCGAGACGCAAGCCGACTTCCGAAGACCAATCCCAATTGGCGATCACCTCGCATTCGCGACAGTCCAGAAGTCAGACGAGATTGACGCTTATCATTAGCCAGCCAATCCAGGTGAAGGTCGCATTCCAATACAGATATTAGTTCACAAAGAAACCCCCATCGCGTAGCATGGTTGGCTATGCAGCCGTCGTGTCTTGCGATATTGCGAACACCGTGTGCTCGAGACACACGTCCCCGCTCTGTTTTCATCGATAAAGGAACACCATGGACTCGCGTTTCGCACAATTATTTGCCATCGCCGCACTGGGCGTCAGCCTTCTCAATGCGGTCACGGCGATCTCTCAGACGCCACTCCTGAATATGTCCCACCCCGCCTGGAGTGAATTGAATCCAGTCACCAGGCTGACTGCCGAGACGTTTGGCCAACCACCTGCCACGGACCGCCCGTGGGTTCGCGTGAATACACCGGATAACTTGACATCTGAGGAATTGAAGGCCGAAATCACCGAGATGAAGAAAAGCGGCATCGGCGGACTTGAGATTGGCCAGGGAATGTTCCCGAAGACACCTCAATTGATCGCCATCCTGCAGGCCGCGAATGACGCAGGGCTGAAGGTGAGCCTCAGTCACGGTTCGACCGTGAGTCCAGCCGGCTATAGCTTCAACGAAGATAACGTGCGTAAGACGTTGCTCTTCACAGCGTCCAAAGTATCGGGGGGCGCAACTGTCGATATCACGTTGAGCGCCCCGCTGCCGCCGTTAAACACAGGCTTTGGAGGAGGTCCGCGTGCGACAGCGCCACAGGCGCCTCGGCGGAGCACGTTGATCGCGGTGCTTGCCTACCGTTGTGCAGAGTCCGCTTGCAATCCCAGCGGTCCCATCACTCTGGACGCCGCGTCGGTCGTTGATCTCACCTCGACCCTCACCGCCATCGACAAGAGTGGCGTTGCGGGTGGCCCGACAACAGGCCATCTGAAGTGGGAAGCGCCCGCAGCGGGCGAGTGGCAGATCATCGCACTGTGGTCGCAAGGAGTCTTTGCTCAGCCTGACCTTTTCAGCAAGCAGGGCACCAGTGAACTCATCCGCGGTATGGAGGCGGACTGGACTCCCGAGGTAAAGACTCTGCTGAAACAAAACGGAGGTGACATCTTCTACGACTCCCATTCGTCGGACCGCGGCAGCCCCACCGAACTGTGGACCAACAACATGGAAGCCGAGTTCAAGGCGCGTCGCGGCTATTCGCTCATCCACAGTACACCGGCGCTCTTTGAGAAGAACTTTGCCTTCAGCGACGGCGGCGCGCCCCGCGTGCGCAATGACCTGAACGCGGTGCGTGGCGAGCTATGGATTGAAAACCACATCAAGCCCATGGAGGCTTGGGCCCACACTTTCAACTATCGAATTCGGCTGCAGCCCTATGGCGAACCCGCTACGACGACGCCGGACGAAATCGAAGCAGCGAGTGTGTTGGATCGCCCGGAAACCGAGTCCCTGTTCTTCGGTGACGAGGTGGATAGCTACCTGCCCATCGCCTCCGCTAACCACGTCACCGGGAATACATGGTTCTCGATCGAATGCTGCGCAGCGCTCGGTAAGGCCTACGCGCAGACCTTCCAGGACGCCGTCATTCGCATGCACCGCAGCTACGCCGGTGGTGTGACCAGGCTAATTTATCACGTGTATCCTTACCGCGATGCAGCAGACGCGAAGTGGCCTGGATACCACTCCTTTGGACCGGCAGGCTTCGCCAATGCCTGGGGGCCACGCAATCCGAACTGGATCGATGCGCGAACCTATAACGATTATCTTGCGCGAACGCAGCAGGTGCTCACCCAGGGAGAAGCCAGGGTAGACGTAGCGGTCTACATGCAGAGCTACCTTTACCCCGCGCCTATGTTCGTCAAAGGCGGCTTTCATATCTGGTCGGATACAAAACTGCAGGAGGCCGGATACACACGGGATTATCTTGATCCCACATTGCTCGCCATGACCGAGCCAACCATGGTGGCCGGTCAGGTTGTATTGGGTAGGCCTACATATAAAGCATTCATTATCGACAGCGAGCAGCAACCGGCGAACGATCCAATCAAAACTTCAATGCCTCTCGATGCTGCACGCAAGATCCTCGCACTCGCAAAGGCAGGACTGCCGATCATTATCGTCGGTACCGCTCCGAACCAGACACCTGGAAGAACATCGGCGAACGACGACGCTTTGCAGGCTCTGATGGGCAATCTCATGCAGATCAAGAATGTGCACCATGTGTCACATGAAGCCGATGTGCCCGCACTTCTGTTGTCCCTCGGCATCCATCCGGCAATGGAATCCGTATCATCCTCGCCGGTGCTCAGCGTACACCGCCGTGACGCATCAAGGCCTATCGATTACTACTTCTTTTATAACGAGGGTATGGTCACGCCGCCCAACGAACCGGCCAACATCTTTGAGCCGGCGGAAGGCAAGATCTTCGACCGGGAAGTGCATCTCCAAGGTGAGGGCAAGCCTTATCGGATGGACGCGTGGACCGGCAAGATTACCCCCATTGAAAACTTTGTCACCACCAGGGACGGCGTCACCTTCCACCTCAACATCGCCCCGGACGACGCGGCAATCGTCGCGATTAGCCCGGTCAAACTCGGTATCACGTCGGCCAACCCAAAGGGAGGCAAAGCTGCTTCCTTGCCTGCACCCATCAATCTCACTCACAGCAAGTGGCATCTCTCTGTCGAAGACTGGCAGCCAGCAAACGAGTATGCGACTACCGGCGTGAAGGCAACGGAAACCAGAAAAGAAACCGCGCAGCTCGACATAGACGAGCTAAAAACGTGGCCGCAGATTCCCCAGCTAAAAGACGTCTCCGGCATCGGCACCTATACCGCCGGAGTCAGCCTGCTCTCTAGTTGGAAGATCGGAACCGGCGCTCGTCTGGACCTGGGCGAAGTCTTTGATTCCTTCACTCTCTCAATTAACGGAAATGATGTGCCGGTGAATCAGATCAGTGCATCGGCGGAGGTTGGGCCATTTCTCCGTGCAGGAGCGAACACTCTCGTCGTGCGAGTAGCAACTACCCTCAACAATCGGCTTTCGAGCCTTGATCCGGCCGTCGCGAAGCGTAGCCTCATTCAGAACTATGGGTTGATTGGACCCGTGATGCTTACGCCGCACAATTGAGAGCAGGTTGTTCTGCGTCGCATCTCTTATCCGTAAGCACCTCAGGGTAATCCATGACGGGGAAAGCAGCTGAGGAAGGATTCCGACAACCCCGGATGACCGGCAAACCGGAAGGTATTGGGTGGTCGATTGGGTCAGTACTGGAAACGCGCTTCTCGCCAGCGATTCTCTGCACCCGTCCCAATAAAATCATTTCAATGAGTTCCTCGGCCTGATATGGAGTGACCGTGTCAATTCCGCTAGATCGGTGGGGTTGTTTTTGTAGTTGCCTTTGCCTTTCTCCGAGTACAGAGCGAGCAGCAGCCTGGGCAGGTTTTAGCGACGATTGATCAGTCTGATATTCGCGGGTCGGAACCGCATAATCATGATCCGTCGGGAGCTGCCTCTGACTGTTATCGCGAGTCCGGTCGAGCCTGTCGCATAGGCCAAGCGAGGGTTCTCCTTCGTGCTTGCCCAGCCTGCTGCTGGCTCTGTGCTCGAGTTGTGTGGCGCCATTCATCGATGAACTGTATTTGCTTTTTCCTTATTAGGAAAGTTTTTGTTTTTCGGTAGATCTTGTCATGCTGCGGCTTGCTGGCCGGCGATCGTTTCTGCTCTGATTCCGATAGCCCAGATGAAGCCCAGTAACTCACGAGCAACTGCGGTAATGATCTTGCCCTGTGGCTTTCCAGCCGCACCCAGCTTCATATACCGTTTGTGCAAGCGGTGTTGCGCTTTCCAAGCGATTTCCCTGGCCTCTTCCGAAATGCTCTCTTGCCGCCTCCGCAGGCCATACCAGATGCAAGGTGGCCGACGATAGCTCCATGCTGCTTCGCCAACGATTCGTCGAAGATGCGCGTTTCCAGTTTTAGTGATGCCCCCACGTCTGATTCGCTTGCCGCTGGAGTCTTCGCTCGGCACCGCACCGCAATAGCCCATCAGCTCCCGAGCACTGCCAAAGCGGGACACCTGGCCAAGCTCGGCCGCAATGGTCACAGCCGAGATATCTGCGATACCCCGAAGCGCCTGCAGATCGTTGATGACCTGTTGTAACGCGGGAGAGGCCAGCTTCACTGCTTCCATGATGGCTTGCTCCAGACGTGCCACTCGTGCGCGCATGTGCTCGACCTCGTGTAGATAATCCTGCCGCGTGGACTCCTGAGCTGACTGTGTGAACCGTAGCTGTGCAACCCAGATTAGATAAGGCCGGGTCCACGGCCTCACACCGGTTGGTGGACGCTGGCCTGAGCGCAAAAGGAACTTGCTCAACCGATGCCGCGCTCGCATCTGATCCTGCTTGGCGGCCTCACGAGCACGCACCAGATCTCGTAACGCCTCGGAACCTTCATCAGGAACCCATACCGCCGTCAAATCGCCGGATCGGTAGCAACGCGCCAACTTCTCAGCATCGCGCCGATCTGTCTTAACCCGATCACCTGCCTTGACCGGTACCAGCGTGGGTGCCACAACCTCGCACTGAACGCCCAGTTCTGCGAGTTGCCAGTACACGACATAGCCCGTCGGCCCAGCCTCATAACAAGCTCTCAAATGCTCTGCCGGGCCAAGCTTCTTGATCATCTTGCGAATCGACTCAGCGCGGTTCGGAATCGTTCCCAGGCTCCTCACTTCACTGTCCGGCTCCGCAACTGCTACGGCGATCGTCTCGGCATGGACATCCAAACCTAAAAATCGTAACTTCTCCTTCATGACCGGCTCCCTTCCGCTTGTGG
>Ga0206972_1149_pt1 | contig 11876 bp, 9 predicted proteins | sample Alteio_BWOrgHeat_86_FD_152925 | JGI IMG/M metagenome (GOLD analysis project Ga0206972, IMG submission 152925) | Enriched cells from forest soil in Barre Woods Harvard Forest LTER site, Petersham, Massachusetts, United States -... | ecosystem: Environmental > Terrestrial > Soil > Temperate forest > O...
AAAAAAGTGAGTTATGCAGCAGCATCAACTCCAGAAAGAAGATTTTTTGAGTTGCTCGAGGACTTTCTGAGCGTTATCTAGGTTGTTATTGACGGCGATTCTTTCTGCTTCTTTAAGTAATAACCCCATCTTTTTGCCAGGCAGAATTCCCTCTGTAAGAAGAAGCTCAGCGTTGACAACAGGGCGTTGCGTTTGGATGCGTGTGATGGCTGGCATCAAGGAAAGGCGTCTTGTTTCATGGTTATGTAAGAAAGAAGAGCGCTCCGGTGCAGATAAGTGGGCAGCATGGATATGTAGAGAAAGTTCGGAGTGGGTGTGAGAATAGAAGTGTGCCCATTCGATCGGTTCTAAAGTGGCGGCCCATTGTGTGGGCATTTCCAGCAGTTTTCTCGCATGATGTAAAAAACCCACCAGATCCTTTTCATGACGGGACAATTTTAGATAATCACACAGTTGTAGGAGTTGTTCTAAAGAATAAGAAGGGAATAATTCCAAAAGTTCGGCAATGGTAGGCGCAGAGGGAGGAAAGGCATCTAGGTAGGAGATTCTAGATGTGATTTCAGCTTGAGAGCACGATTTGAGATCGGGAAAGATCGTGGTTAAAAGTCCTAAATCGTATAAGGAAAGTAACCCTCGATCAAAATGTTCAAATTGAGAGAGTTTTTTAAATTCCTGCCAGACTCGTTCCATAGCAACAGAGGGTAAAAGTGCAGAGGCATGAGCGAGGATAGCTTCTCTTGTGGCTGCTTCAATGGGAAAATGAAAGCGCGTGGAGTAACGCACAGCTCTCATCATGCGGAGTCGATCTTCGAAGATCCGTTCGTGGGGATTGCCAATGGCGCGGATCAGGCCGAGTTTTAAATCGCGCTCTCCCTGAACATAGTCAAACAAACAATCGGATAAAGGGTCCCAGAACATCCCATTGATGGTAAAGTCGCGTCTTAAGGCATCTTCTTCGGGTGTGGCGGGCTCGATCCGTTGTGGTCGTCTTCCATCCACATATTCGCTTTCTTTCCGAAAGGTAGCGACTTCAAATTGATGATCATCTTCGACGACGATGACGATTCCAAAGGCTACTCCGACGGGAATGGTTTTAGGAAAAAGGGCTTGAACCTGTTCGACAGAAGCACTTGTTGCGATATCAATATCATCGGAAGGATGCTTGAGCAGAAAATCGCGGACCCAACCTCCAGCGAATAAGGCAATGTGTCCTGCGTCGACGAGTTTTTTTACGATGGCAGTGGCTAAGGATATAGAGCGATCTGCAGGTGAGCTCAAGCGCGTCTCCTCATCGGAGGCAATCGCAAAACTCCACACCACAGCAAAATCCCCCTTTTGAGCCATTTTGCCACCCCATCCCCGAGCCCTACTCGCTTGGAGCATGTGCTCGGGGATGGGGCACAGCTGCTTAAGCGGCTGGCAAACTGACTCAAAATCATCGATTTTTCTGGGTCGTGGGGTTTTGCAATTGCCTCATCGGTCATGGCTTTTTTTCCTTACAAACTGTAACATAGAGATTGGTTTAGAGGAAGTATGCCACAAAAAATTCGCGTCCTTTCGGAAGAGACAATCAATCAAATTGCCGCTGGTGAGGTTGTTGAAAATCCCGCTTCTGTTGTTAAAGAGCTCGTTGAAAATGCGATTGACGCGGGCGCCACGCATCTGACAATCGATTGTGGAGGAGGTGGGTTTCAACACATCACGGTGATCGACAACGGCTCAGGAATGAACGCAGATGATGCTCTTCTGTGTTTGGAAAGACATGCCACGTCAAAAATCAATCTCTCAGAAGATCTCGAGTCGCTGAAGACAATGGGTTTTCGGGGAGAAGCTTTAGCTTCTATTGCAGCGATCTCTAAGATGACACTCACGACCGCAGAACAAGATCGACAAGGAGTGTCCGTCGAAGTAGAAGGAGGAAAAATCTGCCGTGTCATTCCTGCAGCGCGCACAAGAGGAACCACGATGGAAGTGCGCTCTCTTTTTTACAATGTTCCTGCGCGCAAGCAGTTTCAAAAATCGATGACAGCAAGTAGTGCTGAGATCACGCGGATGGTGACCCACTTAGCCTTGGCCCATGTCGATGTGGGGTTTGAGCTGATCCACCACAATAAAGTGATTTTTTCTGTTGCGTCAACGGATGAGTTGATAAAGCGCGTGCATGAACTGTTAGGTGGTGATTTTACGCATCCTATCGATGTAGCACTGGAAGGGCATACCATTCAGGGGCTCATGGGTTCGCCACAACATGCTCGCTCTAATCGTTCTGGGCAATATGTGTTTGTCAATCGCAGACCTGTTGTCTGTCTGCCCATTACGTATGCTATTCGCGAGGCTTACGCGACGCGTATCGATATTGATCGTCATCCCATTTTCGTCCTCCACATCGGCATTCCTCCAGCATTGATCGATGTGAATGTCCACCCACAAAAACGAGAGATCCGCTTGCGCGAGGAGAGTGTCTTAAAAAATTACCTTCGCAAGGCCGTAAATGCTAGTTTTGAGAGCAAAGAATCGCATCATTTCTCACTCCCTGCATTTGATTTCACACAAGTCGCATGCGAGACGTTATGTGAGGAGCCTCTGCATAAGACTTTCGTGTTGCAAGAGCCAGTTCTTCAGACAGTATTACCCATTCCAGAAGAAATAAAGCCATTAGGCGTGCATGCGCACTACTTAATAGTAGAAGCAAGTAGCGTGGTCACATTGTGTTCCTTAAGAGAATCGACGGGTATTGTCTGGATTGATCTAATGGCAGCAGCTAAGCGGATTGCCTTTGAAAGATGTTTAGCAGCTGAACAAAGAGGCTCCCAAGGCTTGCTATTTCCGATTAGTTTCGCTTGTTCAAAAGCGGAAGCTGCTCTGTTATCCAATTCATTAAAGGAATTATCCACGCTGGGCATTCACATGCGCGCTGTGGGTCCTGCAGCTTTTCTCATTGAAACCTTGCCTGTTGATCTCGAAGAAAAAGAGGTGATAGGCTTGCTACATGAGATCGCCGCAGAATTGCCACGCGTGTCAACATCGGAAAAGAAGATGAGAAAAATGGCAGAACTTGTCGCCATGGCCACTCGTCCTCGTCATTTTTCACTAGTTGAAGCAGTTGGTGTGCTGAAAGAGTTGATGAAAACCCAAGATCCTTTTCACTGCCCACAAGGCAAGGATACTCTCTACCATGTTAGAAAAAATGAAATCGACCACTATTTCTCAGGTAAATGAGCGACTCGATCGGCTCAAACAAAACATGAAGAAAGAAGGGTGTGAGCTCTGTGTCATCGATCATCCTACCGATCTTTTTTATTTCACCGGCTTGCAAGTCTCTACAGGCAGGCTTGTGGTGCATGAGGAAGAGGCGATGTTGTTTGTCGATAGTAGATACATTCAATCAGCACAAGAAACAGCTCCCATTAAAGCTTGTTTAGAAAGTAAGGAATCCCTCCTACAGTTTTTCAAGGAACATCCCTTTCAGAAAGCTTATGTAGATGGCAAACATACCTCTTATGATCAATTCGAAAAATTAAAAGCGCAGATTCCAGGTGAGTTAGTAGCAAATACCAATTTCTTTAAGATCTTGAGATCGATTAAAGATGAACAAGAGCTGCGCTACATGAAAGAGAGTGCCAAGCTGTTATGGCGTGGGTTTGAATACGTCCAAAGCTGTCTTAAAGAAGGTGTCAGTGAAAAGGAGATCGCCAAACAATTTGAGATCTTTTGTCTTCAGCAAGGTGCGGATGGATTGTCTTTTGAACCCATCATTGCCTTTGGACCCAATAGCGCCATGCCACATTACCGCGCGCAAGAGACCCGTTTACAGGAAGGGGATGTGGTGTTAATCGACATTGGAGTTGTACTGAATCACTATCATTCAGATATGACGCGTGTCGTATTTTATAAGACGTCAGACCCTAGAATGTATCAGTTATACCAGATCAATAAAGCGGCTCATCAAGCAGCGTATGCTTTGTGTCAGCCAGGTCAGATGTGTGGAGCGCTTGATCGCGCAGCGCGGCAAGTGATGAAAGAAGCTAATGTCGAAGAGCTGTTTGTGCATAGTTTGGGTCACGGGATTGGATTAGAAACACATGAATTTCCCATCATCCGCTCTACGGGTGCGGATAAGGATGTCGTGTTGCAACCTGGGATGGTATTCACGATCGAACCTGGACTTTATCTCGCAGGAAAAGGTGGTGTGCGTTATGAAGACACTGTGATGGTCACAGCAACCGGGTGTGAGAATTTCTACCCTGATGCTGGATCTTTTCCTTTAGTAATTGAATAGGAAATCATGAGTCTGCGCAATCGGCTGTTTCTCTGGGTCAGTGCTCTATTTTTGATGTCAGCTTTCTTGAGTACAGTTGTTCAGTACGTTGTGACACAGCGCGCCTTGAAAAAATCCCAGGAAGAGCTCTGTCGCAAGATCATGAGTTCCAAAGAAGAAGTTCGTGAGAGTCTTCAAAATTTTCTCTCCAATCAGATCATTAATAGCCAAGCAAAAATTGATGTGCTCTTGACGAGCATCTCGCAATCGCGTTCCCAGCTCCAGCTGTTTGCTCCTACAATTTCCAACTACAATCATGGAACATGGGCAGCATGTGCCGATTGTTTAGAAAAAAACCGCGACATTGATTTCATTCAAAATACCAATGAGGGGAAATCCACAGCGACCATTATTCCTATCTCATCCCCTTTTCCTCATGCAGTGAGAATTCCCATCGATCAAGAACTATCCTGGGTTTTTTTTGAGTCCACCCCCACTACACCTGCACAAGTGATGCTAGGCGTGCGACTGTTTGATACATATCAAACCCATTTTGGGGAACAAACTGGCGAAGAGGTCATTCAAGAGCCCGCTCGGATACTTCCAGAGATCTATGTCATGTATCCACGAGAAACCCTTGCGGCGCAATCTGCTTCGATGGACAAGGAGTTAGCAAGTTCTCCTCCCGTTTTATCGCTTCCTTGGATGCAAGGGCATGATATTTCTCTCCAACCCTTCTTTCACGCGCTTGAAAGAGCCAGAGTTGCATTGCGCAATGGGGCGCTGGTTCCTCCAGAGATGAGCTCGAAAGATATTCACAATAAACTGGATGGCAACACCCAATGGGAAGAAATCTTACTCAATCCTTTTTCCAATGAACAATTGAAAGGAAATTTGGTTGGCTCTGAGCAATTTTTATTAGAAAGAGCCAATATGATTTCGTTGCGCAATGGAGAAATTAATATCTTTTGGATATTGCTGTCGATGCATCATCAGCAGTTGACAGGAGATTCAGTCTTTAGTTTCCCAGCGCCAACTGCCGTAGGAGTGTTTAAAGACAATAACAACGCTGGACCCGTGATTCAGGTCCGGTCTGTATTATATCCTTCCCCTACTTTTGATGACGCAGATTACTTTGCGAAAAACCCTGCACAAAGCGATTTAAACTTAGCAAGTAACATAGCGATCATCGCTCCAGACGGTCAAAATCGGGTATTTCTTGGCAATACAGCCCAATTTAAAGTACGCACCCCAGAAAAGGAAAGAATAGGGTATCTTACTTTAGGTATCGATGCAGATGAGATTCTCGATCAAACGGTACTCACTTTAGAGCAGACAGCTCTTTTAGTCTCGCAAGGAAAGATCTTGAGTGCTTTTTCCCCAGAAGGGAGAAAAATCATACCGAGCTCTTCGCAGCAAGCCGTTCTACCACAGATTCTCGATCAAACCACGGGCATTGTCGATTGGGAGGGCACTTCCTATTTTTTCATGCAGATAACTCCTTTTCCACTTCTAGATTTGCATTTTTTTGTACTCAATCCCGTCGAAAAAGAATTTACCCTACTTCGCAGCTTAGAAGAGGGAAGCCAACAAGTTGTCGATTCGATCATCTTTAACATTCGCGTGTGCGGAGTGGTTGTGCTGGCGATTGCACTGATTCTTTTGCAGTATTTTTCTCGTAGCATTAGCGCTCCGATTGCTGAGCTCTCTAAATCCACCCAAGAAATCTTAAAAGGGCAACTCGATCAGGTTAAAATTTCGCCTAAGTATTTAAAACGGGATGATGAGATTGCGACCTTATGTCATTCATTTGAAGAGATGGTGACCGGGTTAAAAGAAAAAGAAAAGGTCAAAGGAGTATTGAATAAAGTTGTTTCTCAGGAAATAGCTCAAGAAATCTTAGCAGGGAGTATTCACCTCGGTGGAGAACAGAAGCGCGTTACCGTGCTGTTTGCGGATATCCGCAACTTTACTCAGATGACTCAAACGATGCTTCCACAGGATGTGGTTGATTTGCTCAATACCTGCATGACAAAAATGTCTCATGTGATCGATCAGCATGGTGGGGTCATCGATAAATTTGTTGGAGACGAGATCATGGCTTTATTCGGCGCTCCTATACAGCGCTCTGATAGCGCTCTTCAAGCTGTCACGAGCGCTTTCGAGATGATAGATGCCCTAGCAGCGTGGAATAGAGAACGTCAACAGAAAAAACTTGCCTCTGTGGAAATGGGAATTGGAATCCACACAGGAGAGATGCTCGCTGGTAACATGGGCGCTGAAAATCGATTAAACTACACAGTGATTGGCAGCAATGTGAACCTTGTTGCACGCATGTGTTCAGCAGCTAAAGGGATGCAAATTCTCATCTCAGAAGATACTTTGAACGAGGCTTTTATTCGCGATCGTTTTCTGGTGGAACAGATGCCACCGATGTCCTTTAAAGGATTTAATCATCCTGTTACAATTTATCGTATTACAGGAAAAAAATCATGATCCGTCGCTTTAACTTCAGGCACAAAATCATTTTAAATTACTTCCTGCTCTTCTGCTTGGTCATGGTTTTGGCCTATCCCTTCATAGGAAAGATGACAGGTGCAATTGTCAATCATACGCTGCGCGCGAATTCTCAACATCTTGTGGACGAATTAAAACAGATGAACAACAGGGAAGAAGTTGTTACTTTTCTGAGACAAGCTCATGGATATTTTTTTTTCCAGATTACTCTATTCACCGGCGATGGCAAGACCCTTTATGATTCTGCTTACCCAGAAGCGTTTCAGCCCGCAGAGCAGAATCCCGATCTTGTCGAACAGGTAAAAAAAGGGGGAATCTACTCAGAGGGAAAATCAAAAATTCACGAGCAGACCTTGGTATTTGTCAGCTTGCCTTTCGAATCTCATGGAGAATCCTACATCTTAAGAACTGCTATACCCGCTAAGCAAATTCAATCCTTGGCACTCCAGATCGCGCATTGGTTTTTCATCGGCGCCTTTTTATCCCTGATATTTTTGGGCGTGTACGTATGGCTGATTTTCTACAGGATCAACTACCCCATACGTCAAATCCTCAAGGCCATCCAACCCTATCAAAGTGGCCAAATAGATCATATTTCTCCCATTGAATTAAGCGATGCCATTGATGAGCGTGACGACTTTTACAAGCTGGCAGAAACGCTCAATTCTCTGTCGCAACGCCTGATCAAGCATATTCAGCAGTTAGTCGATGAGCGCAATGAAAAAGAGGCGATCCTAGAGTCGTTGGGCGAAGGCGTGATTGCTATCGACAGCTCGATGCACATCACCTATGCCAATTTCGCAGGCTGCAGAATGTTGGGAATTTCTAGAAAGCAGTTAATTGGGAAAACCTTTTCTGAGCTAGTTATCAAATCGAAAATGGGTTTGATTGAAAAAAGTCGCAAGTTGATTGAAACCTGTCAGCAAATGTCCATGTCGCTCACCGATTCGATTTTTTTAGAAGAGGGGAAAAAAATCTATCTCGATTTGATCGCAGCACCCAAGCAAAATCACACCGGGGCAATCCTCGTTCTTCAAGATAAATCCAGCCATTACAAAGTTCTTGAGATGGGAAAAGATTTTGTCGCTAACGCTTCTCATGAGTTGAGAACGCCGATCACCATCATTCGCGGATTTGCAGAAACACTCTATGACATGCCGGAACTTCCTCGCGAAATGGTCTCCGATATCACAGAAAAAATCGTTCGCAATTGCCAGAGGATGGATAATCTCGTTAAAAATTTATTGACTTTGGCTGATCTTGAGAATCTTCCCGAGTCTCGTTTTCAAGAATGCGATCTGATCCCTTTAGTGGAAAATTCGAAGCTGGTAGTCAATGCCATTTATGAAGATGCGCAGATTGTCCTCGAGAAAAATCGCGATAACATCAATGTCGATGCTGACCCAGATATTTTAGAACTGGCAATCATCAATTTGTTAGATAATGCGGCCAAGTACTCAAAATCTCCCGCGTACATTACCGTCAAAATTGAGGGTTTAGGCGAGGAGGCACGGATTTCCATTTCCGATCGAGGGATTGGAATTCCACCTGAAGACCTAGAGCACATCTTTGAGCGATTTTATACAGTCAACAAGGCGCATTCTCGACGATTAGGAGGCGCTGGCTTAGGATTATCCATTGTGAAGACCATCGTTGAAAAGCACCATGGAACGATCTCTGTCTCCTCGATTATCAATCAAGGGACGACTTTTTTCATAACCCTTCCTCTACACCCGGAATAGGCCATTACTCACTTCTTCCTTGCCCTTGCCCCTGCCCTTGCCCAAAAAATTGGTAGGAAACTCACATGGGTGTGACCATTAATTCGGGCAAGGGCACGGGCAAGGAAATGATAGACTAGTCGAGGTGCTCTTGGATGATGAGGCCGGTCTTTCTATCTTGGGCACAGATCACTTTGATCTTGCCTGATTGCTTGGAAAAGTTGAGATGCGTTCCGAGCGCTGTGATGGAAGAATTGAAGTTGTGATCATGGGCAAAAAGGGCTGTGAGATCATCTTTGGTTAGATAGGTATAAGTGCCGGTATCATCCCATCTCTTTTTCTCTTCTTCCATGATTTTTTGAACGCCATCTTTTCCAAATAGCGCCTCTAAAAGGGGAGGTGATGCATAGGAAAAGTGGATCCCTGTTCCCTTCTGCACGCAGAAAAAATCATCTAGAGGTGCAATCCCTCTATTTATGTCGTAGTGGCTTGTGCCCTTGAGTAGGGTGTAATAAAGAGCCTGCAGCTGGGGCAGATCGGGATATAAATCGGCTAACTTAGTGATTTCCTTTTTTGCTGAAGCGGTGCGCAGCATCGCGTCGAGCAATTCATACACGATCGCTTCGTTGGTGAAGTGCTTGCTATACAATACGCTCAAAAAATTAGCTGTTATTTCATACAATGGATGGGACCTGGGATCTGTTTTGGTTTCTAAAAGAGCCGATAGATTCAGCTTCGATCGATCAGCTGGAGGATAGTGGTCTCGTTTGGAGCGATAAGATCTGCTTGTTGTAGTAGCTGTAACGATAATGGTAGGGGCATCGGTGGAAGGTTTAACAGCCGTTGCAGTAGGGATGCGTTGGTAATTTTTTTTGACCATCGTATTATGTAGAATCCGTTCCACTTTTCGGAATGTGTTGAAGCTGTATTCCGCTAATTGAGACTGATGATGATCTAAAATGAAATCAGCTGTGAGAAAGGAGAAGATGACAAGGAAAGTGAATACGATCGGTAAAATATTCATCCTGGACTCTCCTCCTCATAAATGATGGGCGTTGGGCTGGGATGTAGGAAAAAGATGAATTCTTCAAGGGTTTCCCCTTCTCGTTGCACGAATGCCTTGATCATAACAGGCAAAGATCCATCTTTAGGTGTCCAAGAACTAATCCACTCTTCTCCATTAAAGAAACTCAAAGAAAATTCTGTCACGCGATCTAATAAGGTATCCACTTTAGCTGTATGATTGCTCGACCATGTGCAGAGGGAAAGACGGTGTTCGTTTCTATAGAGCATGCTGTGGACTGAACCGCAATAAGTGGGATCGGGATCTGCCTTCTGATCCAAAGACAGGATAAGGGCGGGACCAGAAGCACTGGCATGTTCAATCGTGGAGAAAATTCCTTTTTTTGCTTTACACCCTTGCATGAACAATTGATGGATACGCAACTGGAAGAGTTCTCGCTGCATGATTTTTTCTTTGAGAGCTTTTGCCTTGCCTTGCATCACCAAGGTTTGTCTAAAAAAACTGAAAAGAAACGAAAGGAGAATCCCTACAAGCACTAAAGAGATCATCACCTCGAGTAAAGTGAAAGCGCGCGAGCTTTTTTTCATGATGGCGCTCCCGTTGCAGGTGGAGGGGCGATAGGGACTTGAATCGGCTTAGCTGGGCTTTTGGATACGCTTATTTGATATAAGAATTTCACTGTTTTTTTTCGTTTTCTTCCTGAAAATAAGGAATGAGACCCTATTTTTTTTAAGGAAACTAACACTGTTACCAATCTATGTTCCGTCTGCGCTCCTCCTTTTTTTCCTATGGAATAAAGTTGGCAGGTTCTCTCAAAACGATGGATTCCCCCTTCAAGCGAAGGAAGAGAGATGATATTTTTTAGAACAATGGCCTTTTGATCTTGTGGCGAACAGACAATTTCCCAAGGAATCTGATTAGTATAAAGGTGTTCTTGGACCAATCCAAAAGAGAGATCACTAATTCTCTGTAGATCAATTCGTTGCATCATGAGGATCTCTTCTCGCATGATTTGAGAAGGGATATTGACAAAGGGTAAGATGCATAACGTGACCAACGTCAGAGCCAGTAGCAGTTCAAGAAGTAGATAAGAACGCGGATGTAGTCGTTTCATGAAGGACATCCCATGGTGCGGCCTATTATGCCAAGAGTTTGACTAGATATCTAGAGAAGGAGTAACCTTATAGCACGATTTGTGTATATCAGCTCATAGGGAAAATCAGATGACGGAGCTCAAAGGTAAAGCTCTTTTTAACTTATTGAAAATCAACGCAATGGATGATCCTCGCTTTGGTGAGACGTCATGGCGCGTTGAGGAATTGCGCGCAGTTGAAATATCTACCCTCTTTGAGCGGTTGAAAAAAAAGGGTATTGTTCTCGATGAGAAGAGTTTTGCCCTCTATGCTGAAGAAGGGGACTCTCCCGAAGATCTCATAGCGTGTCTTTGGGATGATGAGGAAGATCTAGAAGGACATGACCAAGTCTACTTGATCCTGTTTGAGCTTTGGCGTCGATTGCTCCCTAAAAAGCAAACTCTCTCTGTCTTTTGTGATGAACTCGATTGGCTCATTGATTTGTATGATCGAGGGGAATTAGAAGATGAAGAGCAGTTGCAAAATGTCTTATCGCTCCTCGAGGATATTTTGGATGATGCGAGTGATCAGGAAGGCTCTCCTCAAGAAGTTTTTATTGAAGTTTCCAGGTACTGCGCTCACGATCTAGAATCCTTCATCTATGATTTTATCACGGATCAAATCGAGGCTGAAGATGAAACCTATGCTTCAGAATTGCTCGATGATTTTTACGATTACATCACAGACAAAAAGTGGTTTGATTTTTTGCGCGCCCGCATCTTTTCCTTTGCAGAAGGTGATGAAGCTGAAGTTTTGATCGAACGCCTTCTAGAACAACTCAAAGAAGAGCCATGTCAAGAGCTCTTGATGGAGATCATTGCCAATCTCGTTCATCACGGACATACCGCACTATTTCGCCGCGCTGTCAAGCAAGCGCTTCCTCAGATTAAAACGGAGAAAGAACTCGCCGAATTACTCACATTTGTCGCCGATTTTTATCGCTGTTTAGATCGAGAGGAAAAAGAGCAACAGATTGTAAAACTCATTCAAGAGCGCGTCAACAAACCCGCGCACTTACATCCTAAAGATGATATTCTACATCGATTTACAGATCTTCTTGAAAATGGAATGATCGATTAGCCTATTTCGTCTTAAAAATTCTTGCAGCATCCAAGGTAATCCCCGAATTATGTAGTAGAAGTAAGCTTAAGAGTGGGAGTTTTGATAGATGGGCAAGGCCAGCATCTGTGCTTTTTGTGCATTTATACCTATGACGCCTGCTC
>Ga0206972_1150_pt1 | contig 11862 bp, 11 predicted proteins | sample Alteio_BWOrgHeat_86_FD_152925 | JGI IMG/M metagenome (GOLD analysis project Ga0206972, IMG submission 152925) | Enriched cells from forest soil in Barre Woods Harvard Forest LTER site, Petersham, Massachusetts, United States -... | ecosystem: Environmental > Terrestrial > Soil > Temperate forest >...
TCTCGCGCCTTCATCAAGCACTTGCCAGTCGTTTTCAACTCGAACCCACCACCTTGAGCAAGCTCGAGTTAATCGATCCCAAAAGACAAGCGACTAGAATTCTAGATGCTTTAGATAGAGTTGATTTTCTATGTACTTGAGGCGCTCTAAAGCATATTTCATGAGCTCAGGTGTGTGTTGAAATTGATTCAATCCCATTTGCGGCACTTCTCCCTTAACATGATGGATATCTTGGTAATGAAAGACTATGTCCATAGTTTGTTTTCCTTGAAAACTCAAATTTGTGTTAGTCAATCTTAACATCACTCCATCCTCTAGCGGAACCAACTCCATTTGCAATTTCAATTTATCATAGTCGCAACGAGTCCCTTCTGAAAAATGACTCGTGCCCCATTGTGGGACATGCGTTTTTATTTTCTCTTTTAGCAACTCTGGAGTAGTGATTACAGGTTTCATAAGAGAGGCAGGCGGTTTGCCCGCTAATACCGTGTCCTTTTTAGCGTATGGTTCGAATGCTTTAGATTGCCAAGACTGAAAGCAGGCAGACGCCAGTTGTGATAGCATGGATTGACCGATAAAAACAGATTCACCAGTGGGGAATCCATCAGGAATATACACTTTAGCTCCCTCTTGTGTTGGCTCAATTGTCACCGTCAATCTGTTCTTAGATGCAGAATGTTCAAGCCCGATTTGAATTTTCTGGTTAAATAGGGACAAAGGACATTCTCTACTTTCAAGACGACCTAACTGTCTTTCGTGTTCAACACAACGACCTGTCGTGAATGTAATAGGAAGATATGTAGCAGCTCCGCCACAACGACGTGCTCTCACTAAATGTGACATAAAAACCTCCTCTTCTGGTTACCTTAAATTGGTTGCTCCCCATGAGCCAGTTTTTAAAGTCCGATAGCTTAGTCCTAACAGAAGTTAATTGTAAATATTTTATGATGCAGTGCTTGTACTGGAAACGAGTGCCAAGATCAACGATGAGACCGTTGTATAACTAACTCATTTGCTTTGGGTTCAAAAGACATGCCCAGCTTGGTATTGGACCTGCATCTTAACTCCTGATTTGAAGATCGGTTCTCGGTTTAGGGAGATAGACAGGAAGAACAATCCCTTTAAGAACAGCGATGATCGCAGATTTAAAGATAGATTGATCATCAAAGCAATGGTTCTCACCCCAATGATCTTGATCTTGTCGCTGTGGCGATAAGCTATAAATTTGGTAGTAAATGAGACTCCGGATTTCCTCGGCTAATTTGTGTAAAAGAGGCTTTATCGCTTCTTTCGAAAACGTGCTCTGATTGATGAGATTGAGGAGAGAAACGATCGAGGAATACCGAAGATCAGCACTGTGTGTCATCTTGAACAAGGTAAGGGCTTGAGCAAGTTTAAGGCGCTCGAGATCATCGTACCGATGTTGTTCTCCCCATTTATCTCCCCCTTTCGGCGCATCTGCTAATTGATAGACATAGTAGTCTGTTGTAGGATTGAACGTTGGAGTTGTGTGCATAAAAGTCATAAAGCCTGCTTGCAATGCCTCAATAGCATTCGCACGGATTTTTCTACACCCCAATAGATTCAGTGATGAGAGAGAGTTTAACTTTGAGAGATATTCTAGGCCTTGATTTGTGAGGTTTTGACATTCCCTTAGATTTAGTGAAGTAAGAGAGGTGAGTTTTGAGAGATGTTCTAGTCCTTCATCTGTGATGTTTTTGCTCCCGATTAGATTCAGTGATGTGAGAGAGGTGAGTTTTAAGAGATATTCTAGTCCTTCATCTGTGATGTTATCGCACCAGTATAGATTCAATGATGTGAGAGAGTTGAGTTTGGAAAGATGCTTTAATCCTATGTCTGTGATGTTTTCGCCCCCCGTTAAATTCAGTGATGTGAGAGAAGTTAGCTTTGAGAGATGCTCTAATCCTTGATCTGTAATGTTATAGCACTGATCTAGATCCAGTGATGTAAGAGAAGTTAGCTTTGAGAGATGCTCTAGTCCTTGATCTGTGCATCTACTTAGATTCAGAGATGTGAGAGAAGTTAGCTTTGAGAGATGCTCTAATCCTTGATCTGTGATGTTGCAGCGGCTTAGATCCAGTGATGTGAGAGAGGTAAGATTTGAGAGATGCTCTAATCCTTGATCTATGATGCTTTCGCTTCTACTTAGATTCAGTGATGTGAGAGAGGTTAGATTTGAGAGATGTTCCAGTCCTTTATTTTGAATGTTGCATCCTGCTAAATCTAGTGATGAGAGAGGGATGAGCTTTGAGAAATGTTCTAGTCCTTCACCTGTGATGTTTGTGCACCCCTCTAGTTTCAGTGATGTGAGAGAGTTGCATTTTAAGAGATGCTTTAATCCTATGTCTGTAATGATTTTGCACCCCGATAAATCCAATGATGTGAGAGAGGTGAGCTTTGAGAGATGTTCTAGTCCTTCGTCTGTGATGTTATCGCACCAGTATAGATGCAGTGATGTGAGAGATGCGAGCTTTGAAAGATGTTTTAGTCCTTGATCTGTGATTTTGCAGCGGCTTAGATCCAGTGATGTAAGAGAGGTGAGCTTTGAGAGATGTTCTAGTCCTTGATCTGTGATGTTGCAGCAGCTTAGATCCAGTGATGTAAGAGAGGTTAGATTTGAGAGATGTTCTAGTCCTTCGTCTGTGATGTTATCGCACCAGTATAGATTCAGTGATGTGAGAGAGTTGAGTTTGGAAAGATGTTCAAGTCCTTGATCTGTGAGCTTGTGGCATCCGTTTAAATTGATCGATTGGATTTTAGCTCCTTTGAGTTGTTCTAGAATGGTCTTGAGCTGATCATCTGATAAATTCTTATAGCCTGATAAGTCTAAATGGTGACCGTGAAAGGGTAAGCGTGCCCAAGCTTTGCAAGTCGAGCGCGTTGATCGCGCTTGTGGATCTGAAAGGAAAGTTAATACAAACGCCATAACTGCATCAGGCAATAAGTGAATCGTCACTGGTTTAGAAGTAATCTTAGATGGCACAACTACAGGGGGCACAGCCGCAAGCGACGCAGGTGCAGGCGGTGTGGAAGATAAGGTTAAGGGGGCTAAAACTAGAGATGATACTGAGGTCATAATTTTCCTTTGTTTTTATTATTATATGCATTGATATTACAGCTTTTTTTATTTTCAGTAAACTATTAAATATTTTTATTTTAATATTTCGAATAAAAAATTATTTAATATTAACAATTGAATATTTAGATCTATCCACATCGTGAATGAAGTTTTTGATGAGCAAAAATTTCATTTAACGGTTCATATCCGCATGAATTTTTTAACCGAACAAGAGCGAGAGCAGTTTAGGCTTCAACATAAGCTAGAACGAGACAAGCGAGTATGTGCTCGGGGATGGGGCTACGGCCGCTTAAGCGGCTGGCAAACTGACTCAAAATCATCGATTTTTCTGGGTCGGGGAGTTTTGCAATTGCCTCTATGATAAAAAACCGTTCCTAAGGGTTCATGACACGGCTACAACAACCAAAATTTTAGGTGGGATCGCTTCCTAGAAGGGCAATGAACAAACTTCTATTCATTACGCAACTAGCGTTGTGATCCCCTCATGAATGAATATCGTTAAGGAGCATCTAAGATGTTCACGGTTGTCCCAAAGGATCGGCGCTGCCGATTTTACCAAACCAGGAGAAATTAAATGAAGTTATTCCGCATCGGGCAGACTAACCATGTCTTTTAAAGCTTGTTTGACGACTTGTCGGCCTATCAAAGCAATCGATTCAGTTAAAGGGATTTTTTTAGGGCAAACTGCAGCGCAATTTTGCGCATTGCCGCAATCGCTGATCCCCCCTTCTTGCATCAATGGGCGTAGCCGTTCTGGTGCATTCAGTTTTCCGACGGGATGGGCATTGAACAGCCGCACTTGAGAAATGGGAGCGGGTCCAATGAATTTTGAATTGGCATTCACTTGAGGACACGCTTCTGTACAGCATCCACATGTCATGCAGGTGGATAGCACATACATCTGCTCTTGCACTTCTTGTTTGATTTTAGGACCAAATCCTCGATCAAAAGAGTCATCCGCGTCAATCCAAGCCCGAACTTTTTTCAGATTTTCAAACATGCTCGAACGATCGATGACTAAATCTTTTATTAAAGGAAATTTCGTCATCGGAGCTAAGGCGATCGTATTACTTCCTGAGGCTTGCAAGAGTTGATCCACGAGTGCAGTACATCCTTGCCGAGGACGACCGTTAACCAACATCGAACACGATCCACAGACCTCTTCTAAACATCCTTGCTCCCAAGCAATAGGAGTAACTTTTTCATTTTTACGGTTAATCGGATTCTGTTGGACAGCCATTAAAGCGGAAGTGATGTTGAGAAAAGGCTTGAGCTCTAGCTCGTATTCTTCCCAGTATTGCTTAGAGGGAACTCCACGGTAAACTCTGAGGATAAATGTCTTTTTTTCCATAAATTTCTCATATCATGAATGGTCTTAAACAGGAAGTTGAATCGAGGATGGAATCCGGTCAAAATGGGGTAGTCCTTGTTTAGCTTTTGTGTAATCTCGCGCAATCGGTTTCAAGTGCCTTGTATCGACAGGAATATAAGTGATCACAGGTTCATCTTGCGCAGGATTATAGGTTGCAATGGTCGTTTTTAAAAACTTCTCATCATCTCGTTGGGGAAATTCCGGTTTAAAATGAGAGCCTCGGAATTCATCTCTCAATAAAGCCCCTTTTGTCATCACAAGCGAAAGTTCCAGCATGTAGCGGAACTGGTTGGCAAAAGTATAAGTCTGATTGAGAAGTGATCCTTTATCATCGAGATGGATATGCTCATATCTCTCTCGAATTTTCTTAATCTCTTCCATTGTCTTCTTTAAATCGGCATTATTGCGCTTCACCGTGACGTGCTGCACCATGAGCATCGCTAATTCATCGTGAAGGCGATGGACATTTTCTTTCCCATCTCGCGATAACAAATCGTGCTTAAACGATTCTTCTTTAGCCAGGGCATCTGAGTACATTCTAGAGGGAAGATTGCCATAGCTGTTTTCTAAAGTCTCTAAATAGCGCGGCACTTCTAGGCCTGCAGTCAAGCCACCAAAAATGCAAGAAACTAAGGAGTTAGCACCTAAGCGATTTGCCCCGTGATACTGAAACTCCGATTCGCCCACGTTAAAACAGCCGGGAATGTTGGTCATTTGACGGAAGCGCTGCAGGCGGTCAGGATCATCGGCGGCTGGCCAATCCACCCAAGCGCCTCCCATCGAGTAGTGCACAGCTGGGAAGATCTTCATCGGGACTTTGTGGGGATCTTCACCGGTAAATTTTTGGTAGATTTCCAAGATGGATTCAATTTTATGTTGCACTTGAGGAGATAAATGGGAAACATCGAGGTAGACCTGCATCTTACCATCAATTCCCATTCCCATTTCGCAGATTCGCAACACCTCTCGTGCACCGATGTCCCTTGGAACTAAGTTGGCGTACAGTGGGTACATCTCTTCGAGAAAGTACCACGGTTTTCCAGTGACTCCGCAAGGAATGCTCTTGCCCTCAGGTGTGGTGATCGTCTTTGTCGCATCACCCCATACCCACATTCTGCCTCCTTCTCCGCGCGCAGATTCTGAAATCAAACGCAGCTTATCTTCAGCCGGAATCGCTGTGGGGTGGATTTGAATGAATTCTCCATTTGCGTATTTCATGCCCTGCATGAATAGCCGTCCATTGGCCGCACCTGTGCAAAACGTGGAGTTAGTTGATTTTTTGAAAATTAATCCTGGACCCCCTGTTCCAAAAATGACGGCATCTGCTTTGAGTACATCGAGTTTGAGATTGAATAGATCCATGAGCACGATACCGCGCGCTTTTCCTTCTTCATCGAGAACAAGTCGCATGAATTCATGATGTTCGAATTTCTGAACACGCCCTTGCACTTCATGGCGTCTGACTTGCTCGTCCAAGGAATACAACAGTTGTTGCCCCGTTGATGCCCCACAAAAAGCTGTGCGGTGGTAGAGCGTACCTCCAAACCGACGAAAATCTAAATTTCCTTCAGGTGTGCGGTTAAACGTGCAACCAAATCGCTCCATCATCCTGATGATTCCTGGAGCAGCAAGGCACATCTCTAAGATCGGCGGTTGATCCGCTAAAAAGTCTCCCCCTTTGATCGTGTCGTAAGCATGCATCAGGGGAGAATCATCTTCATTTTTTAAATTCATCGCTGCATTGATGCCGCCTTGTGCGCATACAGAATGAGAGCGTTTGACGTTGGTCACAGAAACAATGGAAACATGACATCCCTTTTCCGCCAGTTTCATGGCAGCTGCAAGTCCAGCTAATCCTCCACCGACAACAATGACCTCTTTACCCATTTTTCTCTGCCCCATGATGTCTTTAATACCTCAAGTTAACCCAATACGTTCCCCATATCGCTGCTAATCCCAAGAAGAGGATCACCAACATCAAGACAATCGCTACTGTCACCCATGCGCGCTGTGCTGCCATTTTTAGCACCCACCCCCACGTGATGAGAAAAGTCCAAAAGCCATTAAAAGCATGAAAACAGGCTGCCAGTACAAAAATAGTATACAAAGTGCAGTAGATCGGATTCTTAAATGTATCCCTGACAGCCAACACAGTCGCTATTCCAAAATCTGTTGATGCCGCGACAACTTCTCCTTGCATCAAGTGATGTGATTCCAAGCGCTCTACCCAATTCACCTGATCTTCATAACGCTCTGCTGCTGTTAATATCATTGCTTTTTGAGAGTTATAGGATTGTGGAATGGGCCCTTTCCAATCGTAATTTTGATCTCGAATCGATTCTGCTGCTTTCAATAAGGTCTTTTCTGAACCCCGCTCATTCAATGCGGTGCGTTCTTGCTTAATGGCTTGTTCATCAAATAAAGAAACATTCAATCGATCTGCGACCGTGTATAGCCCCTCATCCATTTTCACATCAACTAGATAGAAGGTATGGGTGCCAACTTGAACTGTTTCTGGATAGTCTAAAAATCTAAATTTTGTCACATGCAGAATCAATCCGATCAACAAAACCCACGAGGTAATCCTCTGCCATGAATACGCCCGATTACGTCCAAGGGGTATATAGGGCTTACTGCCATCACTCCTTATCGAATTAGAGCGCGATGTGAGTAGATACTTGATTCCTAGCACACCGTGTATCAAAAGAGGCACCCCAAGCAAAATTACTTCAATGACTTGCAGATAGGGAAGATTGTGGAGAGCATTCACCATCGCGACAAATCCTCTCGCATTTTCGCCAAGCCATAGGGCAGCTTGAGAATTTGTCAGCAAATGCTCCATGAGAAAGAGTGTAAGCCATAAGCCCATTAATGAATGGACACGACGCCAAACGAAAGCTCGCGGTACTGAGAGAACAGTCATAACTTTCTTTTCCAAAAATGATCAACAGTACTGTATTAAACAATTCAATGCACTTTTGAAAAAGAAAAAAATGCTTTGGCATTTTGAGATGTTGCCGCAGCACATGAAGAAAGATCGATTCCTTTAAGAGAGGCCACCATCTGCGCAGTCTCTACGATATAAGAGGGCTCATTGAGTTGACCTCGTTTGCTCATGGGCGCTAGATAAGGAGTATCTGTTTCTATTACTAAACGATCCAAAGGAACATACTTGACCACTTCGCGCAACTCTTCCGATTTTTTAAAGGTTACAATTCCACTAATGGAAAGATACCAGCCTCGATCCAAAACACCTTGTGCTTCAGCAATTGTTCCGGTGAAGCAGTGCAACAAGGCGGGCCGGTGATTGAAATAAGTAGCGGTGATGGCAAATAGATCTTCAAAAGCATCGCGACAATGAAAAATCAAGGGGAGATTGATCTCGCAAGCAAGTGTACAGTACCTCTCTAAAAATTTCTGCTGTACCTTGCGGTTAGAATGCTCATAAAAATAATCGAGACCAGTTTCTCCTATGGCGATGAGTTTCTTTGCACGAGCTGCCGCCTCCACTAGAGGAAAAAATTGTTCTCCCTCTTTTTCTACATCATGAGGCGTGGTGGCAGCAGCATTGTAGATCCACGGATGCTGCTCTGCCAATTTCAGACCCGCCTCCAGAGTGCTTGTATCCGTACAGATGTTAACAATCGTGTCTACTTGTTGAAGTCTAGCGCGCTTAAGAACGTTTTCCAGATCGACAACTTGCGAAGAGGTTAAATGAGCATGTGTATCAATGAACATGGCGAATTCCTTAAATCAATTGAGACAGAAATGTCGATGCGGGAACGATGATGGGATCATGATGAGAAAAACAATCCTTATCTACGTAGGGTAAATCAAATGCAATTTGAAATGCATAAGGGGCTAATGTTTGCTGTTGAAAATGATAGAGCGATTTTGAGATGCCTCCATTAGATGACGCTTTAACTTCCACAAGAAACCAGGGCTTTTCATTTTTAGTCACCAAAAAATCCACCTCTCTTTTTTCTTTATCTCTAAGGAAATAAAGACCAAAATCGCCAAATCCCCGATCTGTCCAAAAGTGAATCGCTTTCAACAAATGAGAAGCGACAAAATTCTCCAAATGCTGTCCTTTCTCTCCTACCAAAGACCAATCCCATAAATAAATTTTGGGTTCTTTGAGTAAAGAGCGAGAGATATTCGTTGTCCACGGTTGAATGGAAAAACAGTAATAGAGAGCTTTTAAAGTTTCTATCCATCTCCTCACCGTTTCTCCTGACACATGTACCTTTTTTGCCAATTCACTAAAATTGACGAGCTGTCCGGCCTGTTTTCGCAATAATTCTGTGAGGATCTGAAGTTGACCAATTTCCTGGATATTTGAGATATCCTGGAGATCTTCCTGAAAAAGTTGCTTGAAACGCAATTTTTTCCAGCGATTATAAAAGCGGGTGTTTCTTTGAATAAATGGCTCGGGAAATCCACCAAAAAGAAGAAGATTTTTGAAGTCCTCCGCAGCAATGGGCTTAGGCGGTCGTATCTCTTCATCAGAAAGTGAAGGATCGATAATTTCTCGTATAGACAATGGATGTAGACGATAGAGAAAGTAGCGCCCCATCAAGCTGTCGCCACCAAAATTAAGTATGTCCAGACGCGCGCTTCCGGTAACAATGATTTTCGTCAGCTTCCCGTAGACATCGAAAAATCCTTTTAAAAAATCTTTCCACTTAGGAAATTTGTGAATCTCATCAAAAACAACGATAGAGGGTGCCGCCTGGAGTTTATCGAGCCCCATCCTCTTGGCTACCGCCTCTTGGCCATCTGCAATGAGAAGCCGATGGGCTTGATTGTCCCAATTAAAATAATAGTGATTTGGATTAAGAGAAGATGCCTCCAGGCTTGTAGTCGTCTTCCCCACCTGCCTGGGACCCATCAAGAAGAGCATCTGCCTGTTTTCTGTCAAATGCTCTTGAATAACCTTTTCATACGCTCTTTTCATTTTTCACTCTTGCACACTCTATACCTGACTATTTCTCACACCATCTTATTTTAGTCAAGACCAATTGGAGATGCTATTACTTTTGGTCACACTCAAATATTTAACACATAGCCACTTATAATGTTTCCAGAACCAAAATTTATTACTTTAAGTAAAAAAACATGATTAATGGGATATACAAGATACGCATGATCGAAGAAAAAAACGCGGCGGAGCCGCGCGCCGCTCTGCGGCGAAAATTATTTATCATGCATATCATGCAGATCTTGCTAATCATGTTTCTTATATCACTAGCTAAAAAAACAAACCATCGTGGAGCGGATTGGATTCATGTCTGATTAGGATAGAGATCAACCGTTTGCCTGCAGGGCCATGGAAATGAAAAATAATCGCATCGGGATTCACTCCCCAACAGCGACTCCAATTGTAACAGGAAGGAAGGAGGGTGGGTTGTAAGTTCTGCTCATTCATGATGAAAGAAAGCACATCCTGATCTCCTAAAAACTCGTGGTTGAGACTAAACGCTTGTTCCGCCCATTGTTCTATGAGATGGCACTCTCGTTTAAACACGACTACCCCCGTGTTGTAGCACTGCGTTTGATGATAATGGAGATCTTTGGCAATAGCGATTCCAAGAGGATTTTCACACAGATCAAATACGCCCTTGATGTCCTGTCGAACTTCACAATCGAGATCCAGCCAAATTGATCGTCGATAAGGAGATTGTAAGCAGGCTAAAGGTTTTTTAAACCATGCTTCTCTGCTGTACCAGAATTGCGCTCCATGTTTTTGTTCCAGTTCAGCAACCAAAACAGGATCCATTTCTTTTCTTTCTGCAACAAACACATTCGCCACCGGCAAATGGATATAATGTCCGCGTTCCTTACACCACTCTTTTTTTTCTTGTGACATCCCCAAGTCAACAAACGTCACAGGATGAGAATTACAGCGTCGGTAGCGCTCCCACCACCACGGCAATATCCATTCTTGCGTCAGATCAACCCCAACGATGATCCCATCTTCATTGAGAAGATTTTCCCTTTGCCATTTTTTGTATTTAGAATAGAGATTCATGTCAGACATAATGCTTCCACTTCTTTTCTTCTCATGATTTTCCTGTCCACGCGAAGAAGATTGGGAAATTGACGTAAACGATGCTCTGCAAGCGAGACAGGAGAATGTGTTGGGATGGGAACAGTCAAGGGATCAAAGGAAGGCTCAACGGTTTCATAATGGTACCGCCGGATGAAATCCACTCCGCTAAAAGTGTGGGAAAATTCTTTAGAGACAAGTTCACTCCAAGGCCTTTCCCAATGATGACCCCAGGATCGGAATTTCTTTTTCAATTCCTCTTGCGTTCTCACCCAGCTATAGTGGCGGACAAAAGGATGATCGCTCTGGACACTTTCCAGTTTGTCACCTTGGACTCGCATGAAGATTCCTGCGCGCTCAGCCTCATCCCACAGTATCCCTTCTTTAATCGCTTGTCGATTAAACAGCATGCATAGCGGAGCTTTTGTTTGCGCCTCATACTTCGCTTCTCGAAAATGCCAATGAGAGGCACAACTGATCGCTGCATACGCTCGAGCATCGACCTGGTTCCACCACGCAGTAAAAGGCTCGTGATCGATGATTTCATCGCAGTCGAGAAACAGCACGTAGTCGCAACTCGGTAAAAAGTGATAGGCAATCCATCGACTGGTATTGTGCCACTCATGCCTCCAGTTCGGGTGATCGGGGTATAAAGGAGAAAAAAAACGATAGCTCACTTCAGGATCAAAGGCGTATTCAATGAACTGACAATCTGGAAAAGAGCGGTAGACATGTTCCAGCAAAGCATAGTTTTCTTCTGTGCCATCAAAAAAGTGATCACACACGGGAATCACAATGTGGCTTGCAATTGGACGAACGCCTTCGATACATGCCTTGATGAAACGAAAATCATTTGTGCAAAAGCTAATGACTGCGGTGATGGCAGCAGGTTTCATGTACTTCTCTTCTAAAACCATAAGAAGGTTCCTCATGCTCAACGATCACTTCGTCTTTAGAGATAAATAAACCATCACAATGAAAAATTTTGGAAAAACTTAAAGGCAGGGCTCGAAAGCAGAGTTGTGGATGGCGAGCTAGTGCATCGCGCAGTGCTGCTGGATTGCCTTTTTTGCATTCCACGATCCACTCTTGCATGAGCTGCATAACCTCTGCAGTAGGACGAGCAAAAACCGTATGGGTTAGCACACGCGCTTGATGCGTTTTGGGAAGAAACTCCTCCACACGCACCGAAAAGTCACACTCTTCCAAACATTCTGCATGAGGTACTTTCATGAGTTGTGCTGTAGGTTCCACCCATAGAACAGGTGTGTTCAATTCTCTCAACTTTTTTAAAATAAATTCGGGTTGAAGGGCTGAACTGCATTCCATCTCGATCGGAAT
>Ga0206972_1095_pt1 | contig 11629 bp, 6 predicted proteins | sample Alteio_BWOrgHeat_86_FD_152925 | JGI IMG/M metagenome (GOLD analysis project Ga0206972, IMG submission 152925) | Enriched cells from forest soil in Barre Woods Harvard Forest LTER site, Petersham, Massachusetts, United States -... | ecosystem: Environmental > Terrestrial > Soil > Temperate forest > O...
ATCATGGATGACTACTATACTTACCTCTACCAGAAACAGCTTCTAGCCGCAGATGAAGCCGATGTCGCTACAGCAAAAGTCACTCTCAATGCCGCGCAAACAGGACTGGAAAATGGGGTAAAGGACATTTCCGATTACTTACAAGCAAAAACTAAGCTACTGCAAAATCAAACAACGTGGGCAGCACAACAACAGAACGTCATCAACGCCTACGCTCAACTCCTCGATGACATGGGATTGCCTGCCAATATGTGTGTTAACGTGCAAGAACTTCCTCTCAAACTTCCCGACAGCGACGTGGTTCCTCCTCTCGACACTCTCATTGCCATCTCCCTACAAAATCGCCCCGATCTCATGGCGGCCTATGCCAATGTCCGCGCTCAAGCGGCCAATTTAACCGTTGCAAAAACTCAATACTTACCGAAAGTCAATTATACCTTTGATATTGCAAAAGATTACTACAATGGTGGATTACACGATCAGTACAACTTCTTAAGCACCCTCTCGGTGAGCATGCCTCTCTTCAGTGGGTTCTACTACCGCAACGCGATTAAACTGGCACAAGCTACAAAAAAAGAAGCAGAAGAACAGCTAAGAATCACTGAACTCAACATCATTAAGCAGGTCACCTCGTTTCATAGCAGTGTAAAAACCTCCTATGAAACTATCCAATTTTCAACAGCTTATCTCGATGCTGCTACAGAAGAATATAAAGTCGCTCTAAGCAAGTATAAACAAGGAACGAACACCATCGTCGATGTAGTGAACGCTCAAAGCTCTCTTGCTGATGCTCGAGCGCGCGAAGTGAACGCTTTCCAAGAATGGTATTCCTCTCTTGCTAATTTAGCTTATGCAACAGGACTGCTTTCCCCAACCACTTTAACACCTATCACGCCCACTTCTGAAGTGATTGTTTCGGATATGGATGTTGTGACACCAACTCATGAGGAGATCAAATGAGATATTACCACTTAGCACTCATTTCCCTACTCGTCGTTTCAGCTTGTGAAAAACCTCCTGCTAAACCTACTCCACCTCATGAGGTTGTCATCACACAGGGAATCCTATGCGATGTTCCCATCTACCGAGATTACGTGGGAAATGCCGTAGCAAAAACGAGCGTTCAAGTGATGTCCCAAGCGACAGGTGTCATGACCGGACAGTACTTTGTGGAAGGACAAGAGGTGAAAAAAGGAGATCTTCTTCTTGTGATCGATCCCCGTCCTTATGAGGCTTCTCTTGCCAAAGCAGAAGGAGCGCTTTCTCAGACTTACGCCAGTTTACGCTACAATCAAGAAAAAACCTCTCGCTATTCTCAACTTGTTCAAGAGGATTTTGTCTCAAAACTCGATTATGATCAGTATGTCACCAACGTCATGACGGATGAGGCTCAGATCAAACAAAATCAAGCAGAGGTAGAAACAGCGAAAATCAATCTCGGCTATTGTTACATCTCCTCTCCTGTCAATGGCGTCACAGGAAAGCTCACAGTCAAGCCGGGTAACTTGGTCACCGCTGCAGCTAATACCGCCTTGACCGTCGTCAATCAAATCCAACCCATTCTCGTCGATTTTTCCGTTCCGGAAGATGATCTTCTGCTCATTCAAGAACAGCAGCGCTTAGGTCGTCTCAAAATGTACGTGCATCCCGATCCTGATCACTTGAGAACCTATGAAGGGATTTTGACCCTCATCGACAACCAAATCAATACGAGTACAGGAGCAATCTTGCTAGAAGGAACACTTCCCAATGAGGATAAATCTCTATGGCCAGGACATTTTGTCGACGTCCGTCTCATCGTCGGAGAAACAAAAAATGCACTTCTGCTTCCTTCTGAAGCCATTGTCGTCGGACAAAACGGCCCCTATGTTTACTTAGTTAAAGACGATGATACGATTGAGATGCGATCCATCACTGTAGGCGAAAAATACACCGATATGACAGCTGTTTCCTCTGGAATCACGACTAGCGATCGCGTCGTCAAGGAAGGACAGCTCAATTTGTATCCAGAAATGAAAGTTGTGATCAAATCAGGAACATAAAACCATGAACTTGTCAGAGCCCTTTATCCGTCGACCCGTCATGACCACTCTCGTCATGCTGACCATTGCTTTTTTTGGTTTGCTCGCCTATCGAAGTCTTGCCGTCAGTAATCTTCCTGATGTCGATTTTCCAACCATTCAAGTGAGCGTCGATTATCCCGGAGCCAGCCCTGAAACCATCGCCACCAACGTCGTTGTTCCTTTAGAACAGCAGTTCACCACCATTGAAGGGTTGGAAAACATCTCTTCAACAAGCTATACTGGAAGTGCGACCATCGTATTGCGTTTCAACCTCAATCGCAGTCTTGATGCCGCAGCACCTGACGTGCAACAGGCCATCAGTGCGGCAGGTCCACAACTTCCGAAAAATTTACCTTACGCACCTACCTATTCCAAAGTTAACCCCACAGCCACTCCCATCTTAATTTATGTGGTCACCTCTACTAGTTTAACCGCAGGTGATCTTTATGCGTATGCTTATAACGTGATGGCACAACGACTCAGTCTCATCGATGGAGTCTCTCAAGTACAAACTCTAGGTAGCCCTTACGCGGTTCGCCTACGTGTCGACCCCGAGAAACTTCATGCGCGTGGAATCGGTATAGACGATGTGGGCAATGCCATTAAAAACCAGAACGTCAATCAACCTTTAGGAACCTTGTTTGGCGATAAACGAGAATACACAGTCACCGCAACAGGGCAACTGTTTAATGCTTCTGAATTCAATCCGATCATCATCTACAATGACGATGGTTCCATCGTCCGCTTTACCGACATTGGTGAAGCGATTGATAGTGTACAAAATGATAAGCTCTACTTCCGATTTTTTGATCGGGATGGAGATCGGGAAATGGTCGCTTTGGCCATCAGGAAAGACCCCACAGCCAATACACTTGACGTGATTGAGCGCATTAAGAAAGCACTTCCTACTCTGCAAACTCAGATGCCAGGTTCTGTCAAAATGGTCAGCGTATTTGACCAAACCGATTACATCTCTGAATCGGTACACGACGTGCAATTCACTCTTGTTGTCGCCTTAATCTTGGTTGTGCTCGTGATTTTTTTCTACCTAGGTAAAGTGCGCGATACCATCATTCCCTTGATCGCCATTCCCATGTCGATTTTGGGGACCTTCATCATCATGTTTTTATTGGGTTTTACCATTGATGTCTTGTCCCTTCTAGCCATTACCTTATCCATTGGATTTCTTGTCGACGATGCTGTGGTCGTCTTAGAGAATATCGTCCGGCATATTGAATTAGGTGAAAAACCCCTTCAAGCGGCCTTAAATGGTTCCAAAGAGATCTGCCTCACCATTCTTACAATGACACTTTCTCTCTGCACGATCTTCATCCCCCTTATTTTCATGGCAGGGATCATGGGCCGCCTCATGCATGAATTCGCTGTAACCATCGTCACAGCCGTGATGATTTCAGGAGTGATTTCTCTTTCGCTTACTCCTTTATTATGCGCTTACTTTCTGCCAATCCACGATCCACAACATAAAAAGAATAAACTCGAACGCTGTGCTGACGCCTTCAACCAAGGAGTGCTGAAAATCTATCAACCCACCTTAGAATGGGCTCTTAGACATCGTCTCACTATCTTGGCTGTGGGAATAGGAAGTCTTGCTCTCTCTATGTTCTTGCTCGTCAAACTACCCAAAGACTTCTTTCCGACTCAAGATTCCGGTATGATCGAAGGATTTGTCCATTGTAGTGATGGCACTTCCCCCTTCCTGATTGCCGATCACATGAAAGTACTCTCTAAAATTTTAGCAAATGATCCCAACGTCGAGAATGTCACTTCAGCAGGTGCCAACCCCCAAGACAACGAAGGGATCATGTACATCAAACTCAAACCACTAGAGGAACGCCTCTCGATTATCCCTCTGCTCAATCATTTGGTCACACTTACCAACACCATCCCCGGTGTATCAGTCTTTTTAAAGCCTCTCCCCCTCATTAACCTCCAAGTCGGAGCCACTACGAGTAAAGCTGCCTACCAGTACACCTTTCAGAGCTTAAATGATAAAGACCTCTACGAATACGGTCCTCTGATGGAAGAAAAAATGAAGCAGCTCAAGACAATTAAAGATGTCAGCAGCGATCTCGACATTGAACAGCCTCAAGTGAACATCGAGATTCTCCGCGATAGAGCCTCTCTCTATAATGTGACCGCTCAAGAGATTGAAAATGTCCTTGAACTTGCCTTTGCAACAACCAACCTCTCCCCGATCAATACTCCCATTTATCAGTACTACGCCATCATGGAAGTGTTTCCCCAATACTATCGCGATCCTACCACACTGCCCCAAATTTGGTTCCGTTCCTCAACCAATGACATGGTCCCTTTGTCAGCGATATCAAAAGTCTCTTTAAACACAGGTCCACTCACAGTCAATCACATCAATGGGATCCCCTCAGCCACCATCGCCTTCAACTTAGTCGATGGCGTGCCCTTGGAAACAGCACTGGTTGAAATCCAAAATCTAGCCAAACAAACACTACCCTCTACCGTTTCTGGAACGGTTCAAGGAGCAGCTAGTATCTTCAAATCTTCGTTTGCTAACCTCCAAGTTCTCCTGATTGTCGCCCTATTCATTATCTATGTGATCTTAGGGATTCTCTATGAAAATTTCTTCCCCCCTGTGACCGTGATGTCGACACTTCCCCCAGCTGCTCTCGGAGGTTTTTTAAGCCTTCTCATCTGTGGAATGCCCCTTTCTTTAACAGCTTTCGTGGGATTCATCATGTTGCTTGGTATCGTGATGAAAAACGGTATCATCATGATCGACTTTGCCAACCACACACGCATTGAGGGAGGTAAAACGATCCACGATGCGATTTATCATGCTTGCCTAGTGAGGTGCCGTCCTATTTTAATGACTACCTTTGCCGCCCTCATGGGCGCTGTGCCAATTGCTCTAGGAATTGGTGGAATGAGCGCAGCGAGTCGTCAACCACTTGGTGTCGTGATTGTGGGTGGGCTCCTCTTCTCACAAATTCTGACCCTCTATTTCACACCGGTCATTTACATTTACATCGAGACATTCCATGAAAAAATCAATCACTGGTGGGAAAGAAAAAAACAGCCAAAATCCGAACCAACTTGAAACTTACATAACTCACTTTAAGTAACTCTCAATTGGTGAAGGCTTTTGAATCGAGCCAACAAGATCAACGATTGAATGATAAAAAAAGAAAAAATCAATTTATTTTTCATCGTTAAATCGTTCTATCATTCAATCGTTGATCTTGTTGGCTCAGTTAACAGACTTGTCATCTGGTGGTAGGGCAAGAAGGCAGGTTGAAGTTTTCAATAGACATCTTGCTGATGGAATGCCCCTCAGTTATGAGGTCTCAAGATGGTATTGAAAAATTTATATCAAGCAAAAGAGAAGGGGCAAGGAAGAAATTAGTTATGCTTATTTAGACCATGCCCTAATAAAGGATGATATGAGCAAAGTTTGGCATGGTCTAAATAAGCCTCGCGCTTTTGCCATAGTTTTTAAGGACGTACTTTTTACTCATCCATCAAAAAATTTAATCCACAAAACAACTACAAGAAAATTAAAATAGACATCTTGCGTAACCTGCTTTGCTCAGAAAAATCAAAGATTTTCTAGGCAAATTTTTAGAATCTACGGTAGTAGATTCGGGTAGTGGAGGCGAAGCGACTTCGTTGAGATGACGATACAAAAATTGGACAGAAAATATTTGGTTTTAATGAGTAAATAAGGTTACGCAAGATGTCTAATAATCAGTTCAACCGATGAGCCCATCGAATTTTTATTCTAAATTAACTTAACAAAATTATTCAATAAATTAAACAATTAAAACACAATCAAACAATAGTTCATGTTTCATTTTATTAAGCTTAACATTAAAATAGAAAAATAAAAAGAATCAAACTAAGTTAAATGATTAAAACGAAATTAAACAATAGTTTGTTTTATCTTATTAAGATTAATAGTAAAATAGAAAACTATAAAAACAGATAAACAAACTTTAGGAGTTACCTATGACTACCATACCAAGCCTAGATCCTGTTCATTATAGACCTGGTGTATTACCAGCATCTATGACGCCTAAAAATAAAGTTCAACATGTTTTTGAACAATTTTTTAGTTCCACATCCAAGAAACCTGCATCAGCTACCACTGCTGACCTAGTCAATTCAACTGCCATTGCCGTAGATCTTTCTTCTGACGCAGTTGTCGATGTTGCGGATTTTTCGCATGCGACTATTTCGGAACTTCAATCTGAATATACTGCAGCTCACCCACACTCTGAAGCGATGGATGCTGGAGAGGGTGTAGCGGGTATACCAACAGGTTTAAATACCCTAAGAGGAGCTATTGCAACACACGCCGCATGGAAGCATCACCGAGAAGCTCATGAGAGTGGAGATCCAGTAAGTGTAGCTGAATCCCGTATTGATCTTGCACGTGGTGTAACACAAACAGCTACAGGTCTAACTCATGTGGGTCTAAGAGCTACAACTATTGGAACAACGCTCTCTCCCCATGTCTCAATTTTAGCCTCTCTGATGACCTTTCTTTCGACTATCGGAGAAATCCTCCTTTTGCCCCTGTATGCGCTTCTTGGGGCCTTCGGTTACGTCCGTAAAAAAGAGTGTGATGAGTTTGCCGCCAAATTAGAAGAACTCACTACACCGCAAGAGAAACTCCAATTTTTGATCGATTTGATCTATGGTTCCGAAGAAGAACTCACTGCCATTGAATCGGTAGATAGAGTGCTTATTCTGGAACTATTGCACCAAAAATTCCCTGCTTTGCAACCAGGTGGAATCACTAAACTTGAGGGGCTCTCTCTTGCTGAACAGGATGAACTCTTAAAACTGATTCTTAACACAGCATATCAAGAACTTGTAGAACTTAAACAATTACATGCAAACCACCTTCAAGGAAAAAACTTAATCGATCAATTAGGACGGCTTCTCAATCTACAGCAGATGCAGCAAAGAAAGATCGCGCATCTTTCTCGAGTGATCGACGGCGATACAGTAGCTAAGATTCAACACGCAGCTAAAAGAGGACTGCAGCCTCGCGCAGAGACCGAAGCTGGCGCGATTGAAGTAGATTCTTTGATTAAAGAAGTGACCGCAGCCCAGGCTAAGATTAGCCATGCGTTCAAACTTCTAGCGTGGATCGGCATGATAGGAACGCTCATGTCCATTCCAGGCGCATTAGTCGGCCTCAGCCACTTGCTTGTAGGAGTTGCTTTCTTGGCCCTCTTTGCTTCCAACCCCTTTACGCTGGCTGGATTAATCCTATTGGTTATTCTAATTGGTCTCATGTTGTATCTTGATATAGGCAATTTACGCAACAGTCTAGATAAAGAACCAGAAGCCCTTAATAAGACCATTCTTTGGACAAGCTTAACGGCTGTCTTATTAAGCCTTGCTGGGATCATCACCGTCGCTGTGCTCCTTCCCTTCTCGCCATGGATTTTAGCGATTTCTTTAGTGATTGGTGTGGGAATAGCTCTCTACTATATACGCATGCTTCACGCGATCTCTCACGCAGAGAAAAAATGGGATTTAGCTCATCCCAAAACAGTTGAAAATTTCCGTGAGGCAGTCCAGTCTAAGGGCTCCGAAGTAGACGCAACGGCTCAAGTGTTCAAGACACTGCCTAAAGCTGTGCGACATGCCGTCACTGCAAAATTACAGAAGGAAAAATTTATAACTCCTCACTACAAGGAATTAAATGAGGATCTACAGTTTGGTCGCAACTACCTGTGGAACTATTTAAATGGGAAATCTATCAATGAGATAGAAGCCGCCCGCATTGAGAGAGCTGTGAAAAAGGCTACCAAATCCTTATGGACTAGTTGGTGGTATGCTGCAGCTCATGAAAAGGCGAATATTAAACGACAAGCTTTAGAAGTTGACAAACTGCTCCAACTTCTCAAGAAAAAACAAATAGTTGAAGCACGCGCACAGTATCTGTCAATTGACCAAACATTGAAGGAAAGCATTCATCACCGTGTTTGGAGTATCTTCATTAGAGAAGAAGACTCTGACAGACTAACTCGCGCAGTAGAAGAAGTTCTTCCTCTGCTCAAAGCCGGCTAAACCCTATGGTTACCATAACAAAAGATCTTTCTTCTGTTGACATGGCAACCAATGTGATTAATGTATCCGCAGGCGCTGGGGAGTTTACGCGTTCGATTGCAGAGTTTACGCATTCGGTGGCGGAGTTTGCCCATTCGCCTATTTTGGAACTTGAGTATACTGCTCATCCAAGCTCCGAAGCAATGGATGCTGGAGCGGGTATACCCACAGGTTTAAATACCCTCACAGGAGCTATTGCAACACACGCCGCATGGAAGCGTAACCGAGAAGCTCTTGAAAGTGGAGATCAAGTAGGTGTAACTGAATCCCGTATTGATCTTGCACGTGGTGTAACACAAACAGTTGCAGGTGCAGCTTACGTGGGTCTAAAGGCTACGACTATTGGAACAATACCCTCCCCCCATGTCTCAATTTTAACCTCTCTGACGGGTTTTCTTTCAGCTATCGGAGGAATCATCCTTTTGCCCATGTATGCACTTTTTTGTGCCTTCGGTTACGTCCGTAAAAAAGAGTGTGATGAGTTTGCCGCCAAATTAGAAGAGCTCACTACACCGCAAGAGAAACTCCAATTTTTGATCGATTCGATCTATGGTTCCAAAGCAGAACTCGCGGCCATTGAACCGGTCGCTAGAGTGCTTATTGTGGAACTATTGCACCAAAAATTCTCTGATTTGCAACCAGGTGGAATCACTAAACTCGAGGAGCTCTCTCTTGCTGAACAGGATGAACTCTTAAAACTCATTCTTAACACAGCATTTCCAGAGCTTGTAGAACTTAAACAATTATATGCAAACCACCTTCAAGGAAAAGAGTTAATCGATCAATTAGGACGGCTTCTCAATCTGCAGAAGATGCAGCAAAGAAAGATCGCGCATCTTTCTCGAGTGATCGACGGCGATACAGTAGCTAAGATTCAACACGCAGCCAAAAGAGGACTGCAGCCTCGCGCAGAGACCGAAGCCGGTGCTATTGAAGTAGATTCTTTGATAAAAGAAGTGACCACGGCCCAGGCTAAGATTAGCCATGCGTTTAAACTTCTAGTATGGATCGGCAGGATAGGAACGCTCATGTCCATCCAAAGCGCATTAGCCGGCCTCGGCTACTTGCTTGGAGGAGTTGCTTTCTTAGCCCTCTTTACTTCCAACCCCTTTGTTCTAGCGGGATTAATCCTATTGGTTATTCTCATTGGTCTAATGTTGTATCTTGACGTAGGCGATTTACTAAGCAGTCTAGATAAACAACCAGGGACCCTCGACAAGACCATTCTTTGGACAAGTTTAACGCTTGTCTTATTAGGCCTTGCCGGGATCATCACCGGTGCTGTGCTCCTCCCCTTCTCACCATGGATTTTAGCGATCTCTTTAGCGATTAGTGTGGGAATAGCTCTCTACTATATAGGCATGTTATACGTGATCTGGCGCTCGCAGAGAAAATGGGATTTAGCTCATCCCCAAACAGTTGAAGAGTTCCGTGAGGCTGTCCAGTCTAAGAGCTCCGAAGTAGACGCAACGACTCAAGTATTCAAGACACTGCCTAAAGCTGTGCGACACGCCGTCACTGCACAATTACAAAGGGAAGAATTTGTAACTCCTCACTACAAGAAATTAAATGAGGATCTACAGTTTGGTCGCAACTACCTGTGGAGATATTTAAATGGGGAATCTATCAATGAGATAGAAGCCGCCCGCATTGAGAGAGCTGTGAAAAAGGCCACCAAATCCTTATGGACTAGCTGGTGGCGCGCTGAAGCCCATGAAAAGGCGACTATTGAACGACAAGCATTAAAAGTCGATCACCTGCTCCAACTTCTCAAGAAAAAACAAATAGCTGAGGCTCTAAATCACTATCAAACGCTTGACGATGCAATGAAGAAAAGCATTCATCACCATGTCTGGAGTATCTTCATTAGAGAAGAAAATCCTGAAAGACTAGCTCGTGCAGTAGAAGAAGTTCTTCTCCTGCGCAATGCCGGCTAAACCTCATCGTCTTTTGAGCGGCCACCCCATCCCCGAGCCCTACTCGATTGGAGTATGTGCTCGGGGTGGGGGGCTACGGCCGCTTAAGCGGCTGGCAAACTGACTCAAAATCATCGATTTTTCTGGATCGGGGAGTTTTGCAATTGCCTCTCTATTGCTATATTGAAGTTTATTATGAAATATGGATAATCCATCTCAATGACTGGGGTTTGTCCTAGTCGGCGCCTGGGCCTCGGAGAAATTCGGGGCATCGCGTTGTTCCGATGAAACAAGTGATTCCCGGCGTGGGAGAATTTCCAGACCCGCTCCGAGATAGTTAGGATACCCGTAAAACTTTCCCACAACAACATCAAAAGCACGGTTCTTATTCTCTTGATTGACGACATGACGTCCAATTGGGTGAGCAACCAAGTCGGCAATTTGAAGGCCAATGCTATTTGCTTTCTTGTCGACGAAAATGACTTTGAGTGGAAAAGCATTTTGTCTTGCCACATTTTTCTCTATGATTTTGCGGAAAGAAACATTCAATTCATTATCAAAATTGTGCCCTCGTGATTCGATGATAATGTGCGTGACCTTTCCAGGTTGATTTTTTTCCTGCAAAAATCGGTACACACTATCCACGCAATATTCCAGACTTAATTCGTATGCGTTAATTGGATTAAATCTCATTTCTTTGAGTAGCCTTTTGTCGATGGCCGTCGATATAACAGTAAATGGAGAATTGTGAATGGTCTCGCTTAATTTATATAAAAACAATTCTCTTCTAATTTCATTTTGCAAAAATTGAAAATCTTCGACTTGTTTCCTCAGTTTGGCCCCATGAAGAATTACCGCATCGTGTCCCCAAAAATTAAACTTTAGCTCTTTGAATTGCCTGACAACATGATCAATGTAGGTACGTTTTGAAAAAACACATAATGTTAGAGCAAAAACTGGGTGTTCATCATATATGATCTTAGTTGACTGGTCCCCTGTTTCATCACCATAGATGATGTATTCACTGTAATCATGTTCTTTCGCTGTGTTAGCCATCAATGTCCAGATGTTTCAAAGCGAACATCTTCTTTAAAAGATCGTTTGAAAGTCAAAGTTTTTTTTATCTTAATTTCTTGTCATAACTTTCTTAATCATCGGCTATCGGAACGCTCATGTCCATTCAAAGCACATTAGCCGGCCTCGGCTACTTGCTTGGAGGAGTTGCTTTCTTAGCCCTTCTGAAGATTTCCGTGAGGCAGTCCAGTCTAAGGGCTCCGAAGTAGACGCAACGACTCAAGTGTTCAAGACACTGCCTAAAGCTGTGAGACACACCGTCACTGCAAAATTACAAAGGGAAGAATTTGTAACTCCTCACTACAAAGAATTAAATGAGGATCTACAGTTTGGTCGCAACTACCTATGGAGGTATTTAAATGGGGAATCTATCAATGAGATAGAAGCCGCCCGCATTGAGAGAGCTGTGAAAAAGGCCACCAAATCCTTATGGACTAGCTGGTGGCGCGCTGAAGC
>Ga0206972_1151_pt1 | contig 11565 bp, 14 predicted proteins | sample Alteio_BWOrgHeat_86_FD_152925 | JGI IMG/M metagenome (GOLD analysis project Ga0206972, IMG submission 152925) | Enriched cells from forest soil in Barre Woods Harvard Forest LTER site, Petersham, Massachusetts, United States -... | ecosystem: Environmental > Terrestrial > Soil > Temperate forest >...
TCGTAAGAGACATTTTTTCCATTTAGGATCTTCTTTATTAGCTTAGATAGCTTACTCATAATTGAATGCTAGCAAAACTGATAGCAATTGTCAACTACGCACTGGAGCAAGCGGCGCATATTAACCGCCATGACAGGCTCAGGCAACCCTTCTTCTGCGCATTAAGTAGACGAGCAGATAAAGAACCGGGGTGTTTGCCACGCTAAATAGCGCTTTATAGGCAAATGAGACCACCATGATCGGAATCACTTGAGCCATGCTTATGCCTAAACCGCCGTATAAGAACAACAGATCAATCAGTATCGTATCAACCAACTGAGAGACCCAGGTCGAGCTATTATTGCGCAGCCATAAAAAGCGCAATCCCGTCCATTTTTTCAATAAAGCATACAGTTGAATATCGAGTAGATGTGCGACGAGATAAGCGGCAAGAGAGGAAAAGATCCTCAGTCCACTTAAACCCATGACGCGTTGAAAGGCTTGAGCATCATCCGACGCTTGTGCTGGCAAATAGAGTGTCAATTGAATAAGACAATAGCTCAACAAGGCTGTCCCTAAAGCCATGTACACCATGGCCCGCGTCTTCTGAGGCCCAAATATTTCATTCACAAGGTCACTTAAGACAAACGTAAGAGGATAGATAATGAGTCCTGCAGGGATGACTATCCACCCGCAATCGACCATTTTCGCTGATAAGATGTTGGAAAGGACCACCAGCACACAAAAGGTTGCTGAAATAATTGAATAACCCATACCCTACGGGTATGCAGGATTTCTGCAAAATTTGCAAGAGGAGAGGCAGTTGAAAACTCCCCGCCACAGCAAAATGGCTTAAAAGGGCGACTTTGCTGTGGCAGGGGTTTCAACTGCCTCTAGGTCACCTTGAGTAAAAAAATAAATAGTCATTGCTTTTTTAAACAGCCAGAAAGACGCCTACATGCTATTCTGCTCCATTGCCGGAGGTCGTATGTCTAACGCTGCGCGCACGCTTCAGAACAAGCCCGTCTTAGGAGTCATGCTCATGATCCTAAGCCTGGCGATCTACCCGTTGGCTGATGCGTTTTTCAAGCACCTCATGGGAACCTACAGCGTCCATCAAACTTCTTTTTTAAGAGCTTTCACGCGTTTGATTCCCCTTCTGATCGCCACCTTTTTTCACGGTGGGCCGCTCCAAATTCTCCGCACACAACACCCACGCAGCCACTTGATACGCCTTGCTGTCAACTTGTGCTACACCCTTTCCTTCATGTATGCCTTCTCTATCGGTTCTCTCACGGTCGTTTACACATTAAGCTATACCTCTCCCCTCTTCATGATTATCTTAAGCGCCATCGTATTAAAAGAATCGGTGGGAAAAGAACGGTGGTTTGCCGTGGGGATTGGAATGATCGGCGTGATCATTGCGATGCGTCCTGGCTCTAATATGTTGGAAATGGCAGCTGTACTCGTCTTAATCGGCACCCTATTAGGCGCACTCAATAAGATTCTCATGCGGCGTCTTGCAGCAACTGAGCACAGCTTAGCGATCGCGATTTACCCCAATCTCGTTATGATGGCTATCACTCTCCCCTTTCTCTTTGCCACGTGGCAATCAATGCCGTGGGAGCATTGGGCACTCTTTGGTTTCGTTGGATTGTTAACTGCGATCGGTCAATACGCCATCACGCAAGCATTGCGCTTTGCACAAGGATCGATCCTCGCCCCCGTCGACTACTCCAGTTTTATCTGGGTGGTTTCTCTCGATTTTCTCTGGTGGCATCAAGTTCCCGATTCCAGCACCTTGATAGGTGCAGCCATCATCATCGCCAGCAATTTTTATATTCTCTACCGCGCACGTCAAGAAACAAAAAGCAGAGAAAACCTCTCTGTTTAATTGTACAAAATACGCGCTTAAATTAGACTCTCCGCCGTTCACCAGGGGTGCCTGAGTAATTAGGCTGAAAGTGCGCTGAAGCAGCGCTAAACCCTCACTACCTGATCTAGGTTATACTAGCGTAGGGAGCGTGGAAGTATAATTATTCCTTTTCTGGTGAACACAGAAAGGAAACACATGAAGTGTTTTCTTCATTTATGGAGAAAATATGTCTATTAAAGTTGATCCCAGTAAATGCCCACCACCACCTCCTCCTCGTGAGCCATCTTGTGGCTTCCGTCGTATTGTAGAATTATTCTGTGAGTACTCGATTGAAGGATACAAGCAAGAAACCATGCCCTCTCGACAGTACTGTCAAGAAAAATGGGATGAACGGCATCGAAAGCCCACAGAAAGTTATGATGCTTTCATGGACCAATGTGTGAGTGGTGCCGAGGCTGCAAAAAGATTTGCAGAATGGCATAGAAGAAACTAAATCCAACAACACAATCTCAAGAAACTTTCGTTTCTTGAGATTGTGTAAAATGAGTTAATCATCACACTTCACTTAATTCTAATTTGTAGTTTTTTTTCACCACAGAGAAAGGGAGATCACAGAGAGGAAATTTAAGCATCAAATTTTTCTCTGTGATCTCCCTTTCTCTGTGGTGAAATTCTGTAAAAATTTAATTATTATAGTAGAAAAATATGACCTTGTGATATGTGTCGAAATACATGTTAATGGAGGTTACTTATGAAAAAAGGAAAGGAAACAATTCTATTTTTGATCGCACTCTTTGTGGCTATTTTCTCTGTTTATGCTCTGCAGAACAAACAAGTAGAGCCTACTAAACCCGTGAAAGCTGGACAGTGCTGTGCTTGCCCCTGCTGCTTATAGAAGACCTCTTTCAAAATTAAGGGTTCGTCGATTTTCGGGATTATTTTGGCCGATGCTGCATTCAACTTTCTAGAGTACCAATTAGTTTTTTAAATGCATTTTTAGGTGTGTCCCAGTCTAAAACTTTTCGAGGCCTATTATTCATCTTGTCTTGAATGCATTTAATTTCATCCAGAGTTACTTTGCTATGCTCAGGAGCGTGTTTTCTAAAATTCAGCATAGCACTTAATTCCGAAGGAGGTCTAGAGGCTGTTCCATCTTTGTCCTATCCGTAGGAGAAAAGGTGTTTGAGAGAGAGATCTTGCGATAGCCCTCTTGATTGAAATCTATTGTGCGAAGATCGACGCTTTCAATCGTCAATCCTTCGTACGTCCGGTAGTAAGTTTTCAGTTGGGTACGATCATGTACGACAACCCATTCTGTGATGTCAGGACCTGCAGCAGGATTCGATCGATCGGAAGTAGCTGATCGTACAATCCCATCAAATAGATCAAATGAGTTCAAGATGTGAAAACACAGCTTAGCTGCACTTACGCCATCGGAAGCTGGAGTGGCCCACTGAGAAAATAAGGCAGCGCGCACAAAACGAGAAGGTGGAGTAAAATCACCCGGCAGTCCCAATAAACCACTCCCCTGACCTACATTCTTAATCATCACATTGGAAAATTTAAGCTGGCTTACATTAATCGGCGATAAATTGATGTAATTGGTCATGTTGGTGAGATGCCAAGGAAACGAAGGAGAATTAGTGAGAACTCCCAGTGGATTGTCATACACCTGCAGTTTTCCATTGATGTACTCTACTACTAAGGCAGCTCCCTTATTATCGGAAACATAGAGATGAAGAGGCAGAACGATATCTTTTAATTGGGGTGTTACCTGCTGAGCAACTAGAAGAGTGGGCAAGAGCGTTTTTACTTCTTGAACAGTAGCGCAGTTTCCAAGCAGATAACTCGGAAGCTCCCACATCCCTAGAGTGCGGTTGAGTTGATTCGAATCGGGAGTTTGATACTCTGCAAGCCCAGGAAGATAGAGAACGCTGGCCACGAGCCCTTTTTCGTTCATTCCATCTGAGACTAGAGTGGTTGCAAAGGATTGATTCATTCCCACATAACCATACTGGGTCTTCCAGGTGATTCCAGATTGTCCATTGGGAGCCGTGCCCGTATAAGATGCATTTCGAGGTACAATTAAGAGATCAGAATTGAGACGAAAGCCAAACTCCATGGAGCGACCATAGACCCATGATCCATCTTGAGCTTGGACCTGAAAGGCCGTGCAAGCTTGACTCTCTATGGTCAGTGTCGCTAAAGCAAGAGTTAAATGAACTAAACGTTGCATCTTTTTACCTAGGTTGCTTCCTTAATTCTTTTTAAGGGAAGAAGATAGCGAAGATGGCCACCGGGCAATTGATGTCCTAGCTTCTGCTGTTCCCCTACTGACTTCAACATGTTCCCGATCACCAAACGCAAAATCTCATCAGGACCACCTTGACCACTTAGCTCGGTTAGCTCGATCTTATCAATCTGCGGTAGGTGTTTCACCTCTTTACCTTGGTCTTTGTAAATAAGATCAGTGGAAATATTGGTCAGAACAAGCTTATGGATAAGGACAGTTCCTTTAGAAGGATCTGGTTTTGTGTCTTCTTCTTTGATTCCGGCCTGTTGGTTGGCGCGGCCCATGATCTCAGACCAATTCCCCTCTTTGGACTTGGGATCGTTGAACTCCAAATCGAGATAAATCCCATCCACGTTAATCTGATCAATCACAATGTTGTTCTGAAAATAAGCACTAAGCGGTGCAATGATCGTCAAGGACTCCCCTTTAAAAGCGACATCTTGCACAGAACCAGGAGGATTACCTATTTTGATTTGTCCTGCTGTCACTTGCTTCTGCTCTACTTTGAGAGTCCCCAGTTCAACAGGTACACCTAATTTTTTGGAAACGTAATCGGCGATCATCGCAGGAGCTTTACCCAATCCCACTAGCACTACACCCAGACAGGCCAACAAGAGGGTGATGAAGATCTTCTTCATAGGCTTCCTTTATGTTTAATTTGTCCATCTTCTAAATACACAATCCGATCAGCAAAATCAACAATCCTCACATCATGTGAGACGACAATCAGCGTTTTTCCTTGCTCTTTGACTATCTTGCGCAAAAGTTCCATCACCTTTTTTCCCGTTTCATGATCGAGATAGCTCGTCGGTTCATCACAGACAATGAGATCGGGATCATGTCCCATCGCTCGCGCGATCGCCACCCGTTGTTGTTGCCCACCTGATAAATCTTGAGGAAGTGTTTCTTTTTTCTCTGGAATACCCACTAGATCTAATAAGCGATCAGCTCTTTGCATGGCATCTTTTTTATCCATGTGATTGAGAATCATGGGCACGGATACATTTTCACGGCAGGTAAGCGTGGGAATGAGATTAAAAGCTTGAAAAACAAACCCGATGTGTTTTCCTCGATAAAGGGTTTTATCTTGATCGCTCATCCGCTTGAAATTTTGCTGAGAGATTAAACACTCCCCTTCATCTTGTGTGAGGATGCCAGCGATGACAGAAATTAAGGTTGTCTTTCCAGAGCCCGAAGGCCCCATCATCAAGAGCAATTCACCCCGCTTCACATCTAAATCAACACCTCTCAAAGCCTCAACTTTAGCAGATCCATGCCCAAACGTTTTTTTGATCCCTTTACAACTGACGGCTAATTCATCCATTAGACCTCTTTCATCAACTCTTAAAAACAATGGCAGGATCAAGGGTAACCACTTTTCGTATGCTGAAAAAAGCAGCCAGTAAACAAATAAGAAGCATGGATACTCCACTCAAGAGATAAAGAGAAAAAGGCAAACTAAACGAAAGCTCTGTGTTTTGTGCGGAATAGCCAAATAGTGCTGCAGCACCGATGCCGATCCCCCACCCGATTAAGCTCACGACAAGCGCTTGTAGAAGAATCATCTTAACGAGAAGATGATTGTCCGCTCCCATGGCTTTAAAAGTTCCAAAGTAGGGCAAGTTGTCCTGTGTAAAGTTAAAGAACGTTTGACCTGCTATCGCCACACCAATGATAAACCCTAAAATGATAGCCACGCCGAAATTGATCAAAATCCCAGTATTGTTCATGTAGTAGAGCACAGTGAGCCATTGAAAGCCACGCGACGTATACGCTGCAAATCCTGTGTCTGCTTTGATCCTCCGACACAATTGTTCAGAATCAACGCCCTTCTTATTTTTGACCAAAATGAACGATAATAAATCCCTTTGTTTGGGGGTAAATAAGACAGCGCGGTCATAAGTAGTGTACACAACGGGTTGAGACTGAAAGGTGCGCGACGTATCACAGATCCCTTTGACATAAGCCCGGTTATCATTGAGTTCCATTGTATCCCCCACTCGCAAGGGAATCCCTTGAGAAGAGAGTTTCGTATCGGCTCCATTTTTATTCACAAATACAGCGCAAGGAGCTCTCAAGTCTTCAATTTTACCTTCCAGCATACGAGGAGGTCCACCGATCAACGTCGCATCATCGATACCAATAAAAATGCAGGTTTGAAAAGTACCATTCACAAGTCGTGCTTGAATCAATCCCTTATATAGTGGCATCGCCCAGTCCACTCCATCCACACCACGCACGAGAAAAAGAGCTGTGTCCTTCATGGGTTTAATGTCATCGATGTATTGGACAGTGGGATCCATTACCCAAATGTTAGCTTGAGACGTATCAGAAATATAGCCAAATGTCCTTTTCATGATCCCGACAAAAATCGCTGCTTGCTGAGAGATGATGAATGAGGCGAAACTCAATCCAATGATTATCCCTATGTACTTAGCTCGATCTCCCATCATCATTTTAATGGCGTATAGGAACATTCCCAGTCTCCTCCTAAAGCCTTATAGGTTGCGATGAGATAAGTAGTAAGAGCTTGTTCGCTATCCGTAAAGGAAAGCTGAGAATCAAGAAATCCTAGTTGGGCTTGCAATACTTGTTGTTGGTTGGCTAATCCCGCTTGAAAAAGATCTGACGCTAATTCAAAGGCTTCACGACTCGCCTCCATTTCATTAGCGTAAGAGCATCTCCTCTTTTGCTCATCGAAGTAAACAGCTAAAGCCCCTTCCACATCCCGCAAGGAAGCGATCACGGTTTGCTCATACGTTAAAAGCGCTTGACGCATGATCGATTTCTGCAGTTCAATATTGCCCCGCGTTTTCCCAAAATCGAGAATATCCCATCTAAGAGCTGGGCCCACGCTCCAAAATTGACTAGCATGTTTTAAAAACTGACTCAAACTCCCTGTTTCAAATCCAATGGCAGACCCTGCGAACGCTCCTCCAGAGAAAGTATTACCCGTCAAAGTAATATGAGGGAATAGCTCGGCCACCGCGACACCAATTTGTTCAGTAGCAGCAGCCAGTGCTCTCTCGGCCCGTCGTATATCAGGACGTCGTCTCAACAGATCGGAAGGAAGTCCCGTAGGGATTTTATCTAACCCAAGAGGAATCGATTTTCTCTCTTCAAATTTAGCACCCAAACTCTCTGGCTGTCTTCCTAACAAAAAAGCAAGAGCGTAGAGAGTTTGCTTTAACGTCGCTTCCACGGTGGGAAGCACTGCTTGTTGCTCTTCAAGCGATACTACTGTCGTGTCGACCTGAATCTTATCATCCAATCCCGATTCGTACAGAGCACTTGTCAACGCCAGCTCCTCTTCATAGATCGCGATTTTTTGTTTAAGCAATTCAATCTTTTGCTGCGCAGCGCGGATAATGACATAGTTTCTGGCCACTTCGCTCATGATTGAGATCTTCACATCTTGCGCTTCTTCTCTAGAGGCTTCCCATTCATACAGAGCAGCCCTTTGGGATCGTCTGAACTTCCCAAAGAAATCCAATTCCCAGATCGCATCAAAGGCAATATGGAAAAAATTTTGAAATGTGGGTAAAAAGGTTCCAGCGTTAATTCCAGATGTGTTTGTTCCACCGGTATCAAAAAGAGTTTGACTATTGCGCGATCTGGTTGCTACGGCATCAATGTCAAACTCAGGCCAAAGGTAAGAGCTCTGCACTTGATATTCAGAACGTGCTTGTATAATTTTCTCTAAGGCGATCCGGTGATCATAGTTGGCACGACACGCTTCTTCTAAGAGTTCATCCAAAAGAGGATCATTGAATTGCTTCCACCATTGATTGAGATCTTCATCTAACAAGACAGTTTGGCTCCCTTCCATAAATGCATCGGGCATGCAAGACTCGGGTTTTTTGTAATTAGGCCCGACCATGCATCCTGTCGTGAAAGCCAAAAATAGAAGCGCCCACTTTCTCATCGCGGTGACGCCTCGATGTAAACATCCAGGACTTGACCGGTATAAATCGGGAGATCTCCTTGGTCAAAACTGTAAAATACCTGAAGTACGCGTGTGTCGATCCTTTGGATGCTTTGCCCTGTGAACGAAGCCTTCGGAATAATGTAGGGTTCTACTCTCACAAATTTTAGAGGAAAATGCATGCGACTATTTCCCCGAACAAAAGCTGTTGCAGGAGATCCTTTATGATACCTCCAAGCATCATCTTCATCGATATCCACCCGCAAATTAAGAGGTTCAACACTTCCCATCAAGATCAGAGGATACTGTGAGGATCCATAAGGGATATCCAGTGTGGAGGAATTAAATTGAACATTAGGAGCCACCTCACCTACGTGAACATTGACTTGAAGGATTTCCCCATCTAAAGGAGCGCGGATCGTCGATCTCTCTAGATTGGCTTCAACTTCTCCTAACGTCCCCAGGGCTACCTGGATTTGTTGTTCAGCTTCTTTTAAGGCATACTCGACGGATTGATACTGCTGCTGGCTAACAGCTCTTTTGTCTTTTAATTGTTGATAAAAGGCAAATTGGGTCTTTTGATCATCTCTTTTAATTAAGGCCACTTGAAGTTGAGCTCTTGCTGTTTCAGCTTGAGCTTCTAGCAATCTCGTGTCGAGTTTAAATAGAGGATCTCCCGCTTCAACACGATCCCCTTCGACAACATACATCTCGGTTATAATCTCGCTAAAAGGTGAGCCAATGGAAATGTTTCTCGATGAGGCTTCGACAATTCCTTCACCTGCAATCGAATGAACATAAGGAGATCTAGCGGGTTGAAAAGGGATGGGTGGAACAGGAGAGCTCCTTTCACTCCAAAAAACCACTAACAAAGCGACAAACGCGCCCATTAAAGCAAGCGAAGGCAAAAGATATTTACGCAACTTATCCACCTTATTTATACACAAATCGAATTCATTTGTGTATATCCCACATATAGAAGTAATAAGATTGATAATCAACAATTAATGTGTTTTTAAATCATCTTTAGGATATAAAACCAACATCAAAACATTACCTAAAATGATAAAAACAGAACCCCACACTACTTGCTTTGTTAGCTCTGTTTTCCAAATCCAGCGATCTAAAAGGATACTAAAGATCACGGTAAGATAGAAAAAGGGACTTAATAAGCGGATCGGCGCATGTCTAGTGGCAAACGTTAGAAACATCTGAGCAACTAGAGCAAGCACACCTACAATCACAAGCCACACGAATACTTGGCCATTTAACGCTTTCCATTCAGAGGGAAAGAAAAACAAACTCACAACGATCATGATCCCAGCTGCGATAGAAAAATTATAGAACATGGTGCGACCAGCTGGTTCTGAATAATGGGAGAACCTCAATGACACCATGGCGATAGCTCCCATCACTCCTGACAAAAGTGCCAAAAGAGCAGCAGGTTGAATAATCGATTTTCCAGGATTCAACGCCACAGCAATTCCCGCGAATGAGACGATTAATCCCCACCACATCTCTCGATGTAGCCGCACCTTATGCCAAATTAGAGCCACCAGCGGCACAAAGATAGGAATCGTGAACAGTAACAATGTCGCTTCAGCCAAAGGGAGCGTCTTTAAGGAATAGAAATAAAGCAAAACAGCAATCAAGCTGCTCACACTGCGAATCGTTTGTAATTTCCATTCGGGCGTGTGTAAGAAATGTAACCCCTTATTCTGGACAGGGAAAGCCAAAGCTCCTACAAAAAGGACAATAGTCCCTACCAGATTGCGCCACAGAGCAATCGAGATAACAGAGGCTTCATTGGCTGCGTACTTTGCCGCAGCTCCTAGCATTGCTGCAAACAATGTGTAGAAAAACACCAAAACAAGAGCTAAGCTTATATTTCTTTCCGGCCGTTTAGAAAAATCAATCACAGTCCCCATCCTTGATCACAAGTGGGTTGTAGCTGATCCCAAGAATGGAGGTCAAGAATTTTTCCTTTTCTAGAGAGGCAATTGCAAAACTCCACGTCACAGCAAAATCTCCCTTTTGAGCCAGTTTGCCACCCCATCCCCGAGCCCTACTCGCTTAGAGTACCCGGGGATGGGGTGGCAAATTGACTCAAAATCATCAATTTTTCTGGGTCGGGGAGTTTTGCAATTGCCTCTAGATTCAATAAAGGAGTAAGATATCCGACGAAAAAACTCAAAGGAATCTCATGCTGAAACATTTATGTACTCTCTTTTTTGCCCTGGCACTCATCCATCCTTTATCCGCAGATCCTTTTCAACCCCCGATTTCTCTATTCGAAGAATCCTATTATGAATACACATTGAGTTTTGAAAATGATGATCATAACGAGTTAGTGATCTACACCTCACTTGAATGGGTGGAAAGCCCTATAAGACCAGATCAAAACTACTATGAGCTCAAGCATCAAGATGGAACAAGAACCAACAAAATCTTCTTTAACGAATTCCATGAAGTGGCAGATCAAGCTTGTCTTACGGAAGTGTTGGATGATTTACTTGAAGAACTGTATCGCGGTATTTCAATTCAAGATTTTGAAATCGAAGAAACTGACCCCGAAACATCCGTTCTCAGAGCTTATCTAACCCTCCAAGAACTCGGACACGACACATCAGTTTGCATCACCATCGCAGTCGCCGAGCAGCTGATCTACGCTTTTGTATGTGAGAATACAAAGGAGCAAGTTTCACTACTTGATGTCAACAACTTACTATTAAATGTTTTCTTAAGAAAAATGTAAAATCATGGGTATAGATCTAGAAAAAGTCATTGCCATTGCTGTGATTAGCCTGATGGGCGCCATGAGCCCAGGTCCCGATTTTGCCCTCGTCACTAAAAATAGTTTATCAGGATCGTTCCGTTCTGGATTTTTGACAACATTGGGCATCTTTGCTGCCCTTTTTATTCATATTACCTACTGCGTATTAGGGATAGCCCTCATCATCTCCCAATCGCCCTTGATCTTCAACATCATCAAGTATTTGGGTGCAGCGTATCTTTTCTATTTAGGAATCATGCTCCTGAAAGAAAAAAGCTCTCCATCTAAAAGCCCCTCGAAACATCCCCAAAAAAACCGCCCCTTTCTCTCTGGCTTTCTCTGCAATCTACTCAATCCCAAAGCCACCTTATTTATCTTGAGCTTATTCACACAATTCATCGATCCCATGATGCCCTTCTGGAGCAAATTTGCCTTAGGTAGCATCATCGCATTTATGGCTCTACTCTGGTTTACCCTACTCACCTACCTCATCACCCACAGCTACCTCAATAAGCACTTTGCAAAATTCCAAGCCATCATTACAAAAGTGATGGGCGTTGTCCTCTGCTTATTGTCCCTCTACGTCGCCTTCTTATCTTAAGAGGCAAACCTTGGAATAAGTTTACCTCGACTTTGTACAATTTTTACCCGAGTGCCTCGGCATATTGTTTTCTGAGGGGCAAATGGGCTAGGCAATCGGGCTAAAAATTGTATAAAGT
>Ga0206972_1152_pt1 | contig 11526 bp, 11 predicted proteins | sample Alteio_BWOrgHeat_86_FD_152925 | JGI IMG/M metagenome (GOLD analysis project Ga0206972, IMG submission 152925) | Enriched cells from forest soil in Barre Woods Harvard Forest LTER site, Petersham, Massachusetts, United States -... | ecosystem: Environmental > Terrestrial > Soil > Temperate forest >...
ATTCAATCTCTTCTACAGAATCCAGCGTAGGATGAGGACAGTGCAATAACCGAGCATCCTCCTGTTCCCAATGAGGCATCCAGTGTCGAAACTCAGGCTGTCCTAAAATCGCTGAAATCACAAATTCCTCTGGATACGATGAAATGAAAGGATAACCCAATTCCACAAGCTCATAGTACCTCTCGAGAAATAATTTCGCCTCAGGTCGACTCATGTCCATTCCAAAAAATCCGGCCATCATATTCGGGTAAACCAATACCTCAGTGCCGGTCTTTCTCCATAACAACTCCTCAATCTCAGGAAAAATGTAGGTGCTTCCCTGTCCTCTGACATGTCCGATGAACATCGCCCCATCTCGAGCGATCCGATTGAAAAGAGGCGTAGGATCTCTCAGCGGGATCATCACCGAATCGATCCATAACACCTGATCAAATCCCAACTGATGCGCTTCCATCAACAAGAACACCTTAAAGCAGTAAGGCACACCTGCATACTTGATTTCACACCCTGTAGGATTAGGAAAACCGCTGATGCGATAATAGAGATATCCATCGAAACCCGATTCCTTCAATCCCCTACTTAACGAGTGGACAAACTGTCGGTAGTTACCATTTAATGTCCCAAAGGTCACCACACATCGATTGCCCCCATTGCCAATTTTTTCTAGGTGAACACTGGGAAACAAGCCCCGCTCTTCATCGATGAGAACACCTCTAATTCCCATTGTCGATCGTCCATAGAAATCTCCAAATCCAGATAATCCTTGCCCATCTCCATAATAACTTTTGAGCATCTCATCGATATTGATCGTTCTCAACTGCTTTTGAATCTCGATATAATCTTCATTGGTGACATCTTTTTTGCAAGGAAACGAGATAGCAAAAGGATTGCCACTCACACTGGCACATACAACCAACAATACGCTCAATAGACATCTTGCGTAAACTGCTTTGCTCAGAAAAATCAAAGATTTTCTAGGCAAATTTTTAGAATCTACCGTAGTAGATTCGGGTAGCTGAGGCGAAGCGACTTTGGTAAGTCGCTGAGATGACGATACAAAAATTGGACAGAAAATATTTGGTTTTAATGAGTAAATGAGGTTACGCAAGATGTCTAATAAATACCGCATAGCTCTCTCAATGCTTCCTGTTATAGAAATAGTAACCTTCACGCCGCATCCCCTCCATCTGCACCTTCCTTTCTTCCGCATTTTCTGGGATGATGTAATTGATCAACAGATCATACGGATGAAGCTGCCAAGGTGTTCCTTCAAAATTCCGCATGATGGCCGTCAACACAAACTCTTCTGGAAAACACGAAACAAACGGATATCCCAATTTCACATAGTCGTAATATTCACGAATCACCTGCTTAGACATCTCATGCTTCATATCCAACCCAAAGATCGTGGTATTTATATAAGTGGTATTCACAACATCAGTTCCCGTTAAATGCCACAGCCAATTTCTGATTTCAGGAAGCACAAAATAGCCTAAACTCCAGTACGGCGGCCATCCATTGATGAACGCACCAGTCTCCTCCAACCACTCAAACAGTGGTGCAATATCTCGCAAAGGCACAACCGACGAATCGACCCACAACACCTTACTAAATCCCAGCTGCTCTGCCTCCAGCATCAAAAAGATCTTAAAGCAATACGGAACACCCACATAGCGAAGCTCTTCTCCCGTCGGATTGGGAAATCCCCCTATCCTGTAGTAAAAATAGCCATTAAACCCCGTATCTCTAAAAGCCTGAATCAACGAGAAAATTAATTGGGATCTCACGCCATCAAACGGCACACAACACACAACGCATCGATCTCCCCCCTCACCAATCTTCTCCAACCCTATCTGAGGAAAAAATCCCCGATCCGGATCGATTAAAATCTGAGTTAGACCTCGCGTACTCCTCCTCTCAAAATCACCACAGTTATACCCCTCATGACAGATGCTATTGAGATAAGGTTTGATATCGACTTGCCTCAGCATCTCCTGAATATGAATATAATCTTCATTCGTCACATCTTTCTTCTCTGGAAAATCGATGGCAAAAGGATTACCCCAAGCTACATTCATCCCACAGATCAGCATAAGCAGTTTTTTCATGGAACCCTATGTTTTTTAATTGCAATGATCACCTGTCCCCAATACTCCTTTTCCGTGTGGAAATGTTGCTGGACATCAAAAAACTGCCCCACATAGGTTTCAAACTCAGCAAAACTCCATTCCCGAACATGTGCTGGATTCAATGGGGGGCCGACTAGACATTGTTCATCTTGCTGGATGTAAATCAATTGATCGCGATCGGGCGTCGAAAGTACAAGATAATTAAAATCGAGTTGTCCCATCCAATTGAGCAGCTGATCGGGATCAGTGAGATGCTCGATCACATCAGAACAGATCACCACATCCAATTTTTCCTCAACCATTTGTCCAAAATCGCTCAACATCCATTCTCGATCAGGGTATCTCTCCTTTAAGAAGCTCAACGTGGGTTCAATTTCAAAACCCACCGTTTTCCTCTCTTTAAAGTACTTCAGCAATTTGAATCCCGAACCGCAGCCCACATCCCCAATCGATTGTGCCCCAATCATTTCAGCCAACTGAAAAGCAGCAAGGTAAACTTCATTCTGATAACCATCTGTGCAACTTGTATCATCAAAATGGCAATATTCTGTTCTAGCAATGTAATCCGGTTTGATAAAGTAATGCTCCGTGCAGAAATTTAATCCACACAGGACTCCCATTAATAGCACAGTGATCCTCACCAACAAGAACGTAACATTACCAGAAAAAATACGATTTTAAGCAACAAGAGAATGCAAATATCTTTTTGCTATAATTGCGCTTTCGCTATGCTTAAGATCCATGAATAGATTACGACTCTATTGCTTTTATCTTCTATTTCTCATCACACCTGCCTTTTGCTCACCAAAAAACAATACCACTTCCATCATCATTCCCTGTCACTACAAACACGCCATTTGGTTACCCTCTCTGCTAGACACATTTGCCCAGCAAACTGTGCTTCCCAACGAGATTGTCATCTCGCTTTCAGAGTACACAAAAGTAAACCCTGATCTTCTGCAAAACTTATGCTCAAATCGATGGCCATTTACCATCCAGCTCCTTACATGTGAAGAGCCCATATCAGAAGGCGGCAACCGCAACCGCGCCTGCCGTCATGCCACAGGAGATGTGTTCATTTGTCACGATGCCGATGATATTCCCCATCCGCAACGCGTAGAAATTATTAAGTTCTTTTTCGACAATTTACCCATTGATCACCTCATGCACTATTACACGCACGACGCCTCTCGCTTCAGGTATTTTTCAAATATTGCGGAAATCAAATGGGGATATGGAGACGATAGGTTCACAGCGAATGGTCCCATTGCTATGACACGCCGGGTTTTTGACAAAGTCCAATGGGTAGAAACGTTTCAAGTCGGCAACGACGTCTTATTTAACGACGAAGTCTACCGACATTTTGCTGACTCAGCCATCTGCATCCAAGAGTACATTTACTTATATCGCCCATTGTTAACGAGCTATTCACAATAAGGAGCTTATTTTGCATCTTAGACTTTCTTACAGCCTTTTAGCTGAAGTAAGAAAAATCCTAGTCTTTTCTGAGTGATTTCTTCTGCTCTAATTTTTTAAAATTTTCCAGAGTTTGGATGTATTTGATAAAATTGGCCCCTTCAGAATCATACCTCCCCAAGTATTTAATCCAATATTCGAAGAAATATTTTCTATAGAATCTATCCATTTGTTTAATCGAATGTTTACTCATTTTTGAAACATGTTTTTTCATGTTATTTCGATATTCTTCATAAGTTAAACGGGATGTAATAAAACTCCCAGACATACAGGTATTCCAATGCATTTCAAAATTTTTTAAATAATCTTCTACTTTCTGCTGATCACAATTTAAAAAATGACCCAATTTTGATAATACAATTTCTGGATCTGTAACAAGATCCTCGTAATAAATAATAAATTTCCGATCGTCTGCCCATTCATCAAAACATTTAATATTATTGATATATGAATTAATCCTAAGATAAGAAGACGACGAATTTTTAATACTTAAATCACCATTTAGCCAATAACCCATTGTTGACTCATCTTCGCCATTTACACTCATAAATGATTCTTTATAGTCGCGCAAAACTAGGATGATAAAATCGGTTTCTTTATTTGCCAAATGGAGACCAGCATCAATTGGATTGTGACCATGAAAAAAACATCTTTGATTAAATGGATCAGCTAGATTTACAGTATTGTTCGGATCTGAGCTCATCCATAAGAAAGGGCCAAAAGTAGGATGTGAGATACACGGAAGACCGCTAATTTGTGAAATACAGTACACGGACCAATGATTTCCAGCCCGAGGGTAGCCTAAAACATACACTCGCCCTTCTGTAGCGTTAGACTTAACGCAATCTAAAAGTAAAAAAGCAAAAATAAACAGGTATCTAACAAGCATTATGTGAGCCTTTCCAACTTAACATCGATCTATTAAATAGATTTTTACATCAAAATACGATCAGCTAATAGCTGTATCATTATATCGTGAAATGGGTAGTAAGCTTTAGGAATTTTTAATTCAATAACACGTTCTAATGGCTTTAAAGGAGGAATATCTAAATCGCTGTGAGACCATATGACTAAAGTATAATCCAATTCTGGAAAATATTGATCTAGTGCATCTCTAATTTCTAATGTGCGCTTAAAGTTTTCTTGAAACTGACCTTGGGCATTTTCTATCGGCTGGCTCCATAAAACCCTAATAAAAAAAACTTTGCCTTTATATGAACGTAAAGATCTAAATCTTTCAATCCGACGAGAGTACTTTTCTTGAAATAAGATCCATTCGGCTTGTGGATCTTCAGAACATCCAAAGTCGTGAGGAAAATCAAGATGATAATAACGATTCAGTCGTGTTGGAATTCCATTAATAGTTTCAAATGAAGATTCATCCAAAAAATTATAAAAATCTTCGTGCAGAATTCTGATGAAATTAACATGATTAGTTGAAATTACCCAATCAAAGGGAAATGCATCTTTTCTAAAATTTAAATCTCGCAAAGCAATCGCTGTATGGCATGTCCCACCCAAACTGATAATCTTTGCAGTTTTTTCATCAAAATGATCTGCTTTTAAACTTGAGGAAATACACAAAAAAGCAACAACGCTAAAAAAAAAATTCATCAACATACTTACCTCTATATTTCTGAATCAAAAGCTCGTCAGCTGTTTCTAAATCAAATGCATCTTTTCTAGATTGGTCAACGAATCTAATGATTCCGCAATAACCATAACTTTAGTGGGAGTTAGTCCAACACTTAAGTACCGTTTATTCAACAACATTTTTTCTTAGGAGAATAGTATTTTTGTTATCAACATGACAAATAATTTCACAATAATTGAACAATTTTTCTAATGCGATGATTTTACTAAACTTACCTTGGGAGGAAAGAAGAGCATTAGACAAAAGGATATAACCTCCCTTTTTAACTTTTGGCAAGTAAAGTTCTACCTCATTTAGTGAGCCTTCTTTTGTAAAACTACCATCCAAATGAAGAAAATCAATTTCATTTACTTCAGAAATTGCTTGATTTGATGGTTTACGAATCACTCTACAAAAGGAGTTAAAATCCCAGCGTTTTAGCATTGCTTGAAGGTTATTATAGGCAACTTCAAAATTAACCGTTGACCACCACGCTCTATTGGGATCATTTGCTTCCATGAATTTTATTGCTTCTGCATTTGACCATGCATCGATTGCAAAAAGTAAACCTCTTTTTAAAAAATTTATGGAACTTGCAATAGGAAGCAGTGATGCTCCTTCAAATACACCGATTTCGACACAGGTTTGAGGTTCTTCTAATACAATGAGTTCCATCAGAAGAGTTCCTTTTTCTTGAGAACACCAACTCTTTTCAAGAGCAAGCAATACCTGTCTCTTCATTGCTTGAAATTGGGGATCATTTAAGATGCTTAAGTTGCGATCATTAATTTTTCTGTTTGTAGCAAGAAATTCTATGTCCCAAGTCGGGATTGGATTTTGAGGGGATTTTAACTCTGTATTGGCTGAAGAATATTTGTGAGAATAAGGAATCCACGGCGTATATTCTATTTTAGAATCTTCACTGTATTGAAATTGCTTTAGATATTTTTCCCACATTTTAGGATAATTTTTTGCAATGTGTTGATCGACTAAATAATGTGTTTCAGGAGAAATGCATCGACTAAAATAGTTTAGATCTGAGCCCGAACCTGTACGATTTTTTCTGCCCTCATATTTTTCCATTAATTCACTCTTAAATTGTTCATATTGTTGAACAAAAGCATCGTAAAATACCGGTTCTTCGATAAAATTGAGAACTTGTGGAATGAAATTACCTGGATGCTGAACTAGATCTTCAAACTTGACTAAAAGTCTATTGCTTTCGTTCCAGGCCTCAAATATTTCGAGGCGTTTCATATACTCTTGAAAAATGCTCCTTTCCAATAGAATTTCATTTCTAAAAGCTTCGTCTAAGGAAAAATTCTCTTCTCCTTTGTAGTGTCTAAGAATGATGTCGCTGGATATTGTTTCCTTAAAGTTTCTATGGGTAAAAATCAACTTATTTTTAGAGCTGTCAAGTCGACTAAGAAGTGTGTATTCATGTCCCCAATAAATAGTGGGTTTTGAAAAATCAAGTTCACAATTTAGAATGTTATCTACTTTTGAACAGGGAGGATCGAGAATGTAGAGATATAAAGGCAGTCTACCTCTTAAAGGTCGTTTAGTCAATCTAACGATACTATAGAGCAGTAGATGAGATCCAGATTTGGGATTAGTGAGAATAAAGAGGTGGTCATTTATAGATTCAGGTTCATCAAAATTTAATAAACCTCCTTTATCTGGAAATGGTTCAGCCATAGAAGAATTAAATACAAAGCAGATCATCAATAATGTTAAGAACACTTTAATTTTAGTGTTTAGTAAAATGAACGGCATAAATTCTCTCCTGAGAACTACAATCGATTTCCAATTTAAACCCAATTTTCTTATGAATTTTAACAGTCATTTCAGTAATTTAATGATTTCAAATCAATTTGACTTCCATATGACGTTTGTTATATAATACATAGTATTCAACGTCAAACTTGTTTCTGAACGATATTGAGTAAAAAGCTCCTCTTTTTCAAGAAATTTTCGATCTTATGTCATTGGTTTCTTCATAGTTACCCATTTAAATCTTCAATCCTTAAAGGCTTTTTTCTTGTAATTAGGATGAGCATTATCAGTCAGCCCCTGGGGTTGAGTTGATACTATATCTTCTTTAAGACAAATGAAGCGCATATTTTGAGGCAAAGTATACTCCATATCATAAGGAAGAAAGATCTGATAATGTTTGAAGAAATCTAAAAGTTTGATTATTCCAGAGCGGCGAATGATCATAGAGTAAGCACCATATCGAGCTCCAATTTTCCTGAATGTTTTATTTAAATCAGTTCTTTCTGCAAACTTATAAGGATTATCTGGAGTGAAATTGGGGCGCCATGCGTACGAATTGCATATGACATAGTGCCCATCTTGACCTTTGGTATCTTGATCTGTAAATAAAATATCCCATCCATTCTTTCCAACAAGAGCATCAAGATCCTCAATATATTGAGATAACAGATGAGGGTTTCTTATCACTTCTATATCATCTTCCATTACCCAGATGGTCTCATATCCTGATTCATAGGCATCTTTGAGAATGGATAGATGACTTAGTACAATTCCTATGGAGCCCTTTGGCATCACATGACAAAAATAGGTTCTTCCAACAACATGTAACCGCTCAAATTGAGCCATTTCATTGCTATTCAGTGGGTAATATGTACCCCAATGATCATTTGATTGAGTAGACTCATATTTTACCCCAAGTTGATCGATTGTAGCGGATGTTAGTTCCCATCCATTTATGGCTGAAAATCGATATGGTGTAATTCCATAAGGCTGCAGTTGATCAATACAAAGTTGATATTTTTCAGGTCTTTGATCTAGATTGATCATGTAAATATAATCAATGTTTTTCATTTTAGGAATTGTTGGCTTTTCCTGGATTTTTTTTAAAAAATCATAAATATCAGCGGTTAATGGTTTTGAAATACAGATTGTTAACAGAACAAGTAAATTTATGAGCATTTATTTTTTACCTTGGATCGGGTTTGATAGATCAACACAGCAAAAATCCTACGCAATGCATCATGGAGAATCTCAAAATAGTAAATGCTTAATTTTTCTCAATAGGCCACCGTGCTAAAATGGGGGTGACCTACTTTTTAGGTTGTTTATTAAGATTTTTGCCAGATGCCCCATAGACAATTGTCTTGATATTCTCCAATTTTGATGCAGTTCTCATCTAACCATTCTACAGCTCTAGCTGTCGTATTGATTCCATTTTCAGTCCAAGTCATGTCGTCAAAAATGATAAATCCACCTTTATTCACCATGGGCACCCATTTTTGAACATCAAAATAGGAAGTTTTATCAGAATGATTACCATCCACGTGCAGAATATCAATATTAAGGATTGGATCTGCTTTTTCAGACGTGGTTTTTAATAACTTGATCTGGTCGACTAACTTGAATTCATCGATTCTACCAATCAATTTTTGCAAGACAGCATTATGATCTACTTTGGACCACCAATCTTTATTGCTTTCGTTTTGTGCTTCTTCTATTGAAGCTAAACTATCCCAAGGGTCTATGCCATAAATAATCCCTTGAGTATTTGCTTTTAAAGCACAGGCCATGGGAACTAGCGATCTCCCTCCCCATACTCCAATTTCTAAAACTGTTTTTGGTTTAAATTTAAGAATGAGGTCAATTAGAATGGAAGCTTTTTGATGGGAACACCAACCATCAAGCTTATCCATAAATTGAAATGCTGATGTTTTAACTTGTCCCACATCAATGGGAATTACTTCGTTAGTAGTGTATTCATAATGCGAGGTAACGCGATTTTCAGCTGGTTGATCATAATTCATAAATCATTCTCCTGCGGATTTTCTATTAATTAGTGTTTTTTTTGTAATTTGGGCCTCCATTATCTGAACTGGCGCGAATCATTGTTGAGACAACATCATTATTAACAGTGAATAGCGATATGTCATTGGGTAGTGTGAATTCCATATCAAAGGGCAAAAAGATCTGGTAAGTCTTAAAAAAATTCAATAATTTGATCATGGCAGATTTACGCACAATCATAGAATAGGCACCGTATCGAGCGCCAATTCTGCTAATGTTAGAACTAATGACTTGGCGGAAACCAAATTTTGAAGGATTAGCTGGAGCAAAATTTGGCCTCCAGGCAAAGGCCGTGCAGGGTACATATTGGCCATTTTGATTTTTAGTGTCACGATCAGTAAATAAAATGTCCCACCCATTTTTACCAACTAGTGAATCCAATTCTTCTATTAATTGAGAAATTTGATGGGGATTTCTGATGCATTCAATATCATCCTCCATAACCCAAATTGTTTCATATCCAGAATCAAGCGCATCTTGAAGTATTGAAAGATGACTTATCACGATACCTATGGCTCCTCTGGACATACAGTGAGAGAAATAATTTTTTCCGTATTCATGTACAATTTCATGTTGGGGGGTAAAATCTCCTTTTAGAGGATAACAGGTTCCCCATTGATCACGTGTCATCCAAGATGCAAATTTGACGCCCAAGTCATTAATAGTTTCTAATGATAATTCCCAACCATTTACTGCTGAAAATCTGTAAGGAGTAATCCCGTAGGGAGCTAATTGTTGCAAACTAAGATTGTATTTTTCTGGTCTCTGATCCAAGTTAATCATATAAATATAATCAACTTTAGCTATAGATTTCAATATCGGTTTATCGGGACATTTTTTAAGATGTTTTTCAAAATTAGCATGAAGAATGCCAACTCCAAACAAAAAAATTGTAAAAAGTTTTTTTACCATTGACCAAATCCCCGGCTTTGACCTTTATATTTAAAATCTTGCTAAGTCTTTCCCCATAAAAAGGTTAAGAAGTCTCCCTTTGAATGGAAGTTTTAAATTTTATTGATGAGTCCATGCTACTTAAAATTTATATTTAGAAAAAAGAATTTTCTTAAATAAATAAATTATTAATACTTTTACCGTCAGTCTAGTAGCCCAGATTCCATTTTTTTCCATCACCTTCATGCCAATGGCATGTTGATTAATCAGAAGGAATTCGCATTTTTAATTTTGCTGATTTAGCAAAATGGTTGAAATCCCACTGAGATAAGTCAATTCAGTTTGAAAATGTTTTGAATCAGTAAGAAAAACAGGATTTTGCATTTTCTTTTAAAAGCAACTGGAAGTAAAATTCTTTGTAAGAATCAATCATACCATCTATTCTGACCACTTGAATATGATCAGTGTATTCCTCCACTGAATATCCTGGTGCATCATGTCGATTAACAATCACTAAATCAAAATCCAAAAGAGGAAATTTTTTCTTAAGAGTATTATAGAGCTTTTGAGCGCAATCAGGTGTAATCTCGATATTCTCTTTTACTTTCCATATGCGATGAGGATCAGTGAGAGACAAAGGATTTGCTGTTCTAACGAAAAATACTTTTCTATGGCAATTACCAAGCTGTCTAAAGCGATTAATTCTCCTCTGACATTTCTTTCTAAATTCCTCTACATTGTAAGCAGCGTCTGACCAATCGCCTTCATTGAGAAATTCGAGGTGATATTGCATATTTAGAAGTGCTTGTCCTTCGACTTTAAGATAATTCGGATTTAAAAAATGTAAAAAATCTTCCTCTAATAGCTCGATCATTTTTTCCGCATCAAAAGAAATAATCCAATCAAATGGAAATGCTGCTTTTCTAATTCCACAATGACGAAACATATGAGCTGTTGTACACGAAGAACCCAAACTAACAAATATAGGCTCTTGCCCCACCAGCTGTTCAATATCTCCACCAAAATCAAAATCCTGCGTGAGGTGAGCATTCAATAAAGAAATAGAAAAGAATAGCACAGTAAAAATACTATAGATGTAAGCTTGCATTTATTGACCTTTCCGTAAATTTTGTCAAAATTACAAGAATTATACATATTGATACTCAAGAATTCCGTCAACGAAATAATTTCTACGTTCTTTATTCTATATAGCAAATCCCTAGATATTCCATCCTAAAACATAAGAATTCGCACTCTAAATAATGAACCTCTATACAACGACCTCCCAATCTTTTGATGCAGCCTTTCTTTCAACTTTTTAAACGACATCCATGAGTGAGAATATATAAAAATGCATTCCAAAAAGTTTAAGATTGGTTCTCGGCCCTCGTTCTTTAGGAGGAGACCAGCTTATAAGTTCTTGAATAAGAATCCATAGACTTTCGCTAAGTTCTTGAAATTGAGGCATGATGTTCCTTAGAAAATTGGAACATCATGCCATAAAGAAATTTATTGAAACAGCCTCATCATTTGAGTTATAGGGAGCATCGAAGGAAG
>Ga0206972_1153_pt1 | contig 11474 bp, 10 predicted proteins | sample Alteio_BWOrgHeat_86_FD_152925 | JGI IMG/M metagenome (GOLD analysis project Ga0206972, IMG submission 152925) | Enriched cells from forest soil in Barre Woods Harvard Forest LTER site, Petersham, Massachusetts, United States -... | ecosystem: Environmental > Terrestrial > Soil > Temperate forest >...
GTTTTTTTAGCGGTACTTTAAAAATTGGCAAAGAGGGACCTATTGCAAAAGATGGGTTTATAAATTCAATCGGGTTAAAAAAAACGTGATCAAATAGTGTCTAGTAACTATAATCGCTTTGAACGATGCTTGAGGTTAGAACCTTAAGCTTAACATTCAAGAGTAATACGATAGGGAGAGTCCGATGGACAACAATAGTGAAAATGAAAATGGAGTGGTTAAGTGGTTTGACGAAGCGAAAGGATATGGATTCATCACACCTGATTCTGGTGCGAAAGACATTTTCTTTCATCGTTCGAATATCGATATGTTAGAGCGGATTGTTGATAAAGGTGAGCGCGTTGAATTTGTTATCGGAGAAGGTCGTCAAGGTCCAGAAGCTAGACAAGTTCGTTCACTTCAAGTCTAAGAATACATCCATCACGATTTTCATTCGCAATTCTCATTTTGAAATTCGGACCACTTAAGAACGTTTGGTGCTTAAGTGGGTTCTGTGTTTTTGTCTTTAGAAATTTTTTGTTGACATGAGATGATTTAATCGGGAATGGTTTAACTTTAGGACTAAAATTGTGGTTAATCATGTCGATTAAGAAAAGCGAGCTACTTTTAGCTGTTGGGTACACGATGTGTTTCTTAACAGCTTCTCCAGCTTATAGTGATGAAGACCATTCTAAACATTCTGTAGTGAAAATCGCTCCTACATTTTTGACGCGCGCTGATAGTCTACCCGTCGAAAATTTCGAAGACGCAACAGATCCCTATCTGGAAGGGTATATTCAAGCTTTAGTCGATATGCACTACTATGAGTACCGCGTGGTGGTGTCGGTCAAAGATCATAGAGTCACGTTGACTAATTTGCCCAAAAACGAATTGCTTGCAAATAGCATCATCGCGTTTGTTGCAGATCTTCCCGGCGTTCAATCGGTAGAAGTAAAGGAAACGATTACCGAAGAAGAAATCGCAAGCCGTAAACTTTATGTTGAAGCTCCCCGGGTAGATGGCATTTGGTTTCCCCAAGCGACTGTTTTATTTGCACCACTCGTAGCTGATCCTCGAGAACCGACGTATTCAGCAGCTTTGCGATTTTGGGATAGAGTCATTGGAAGCGTTGTAGCAGCGGTATCTTTAGGCGATGACTTTCCCATTTTCCGCTGGAGAAATGTATTCCGTTGGCAAGGGGATTTACAAATTGGGATTAATGCGGGTATCTGGTCGGTGTTTAACTATTCCGGGGTGCCTCATAATGATTGTGGTTGGTGTGAGCTCGTCAATACAGATTTCATGGTAGGAATACCCCTAACTTATGCTTATGATAAATGGTCGTTTCGTTTACGCGTTTATCACATTTCCTCTCACTTAGGAGATGAATTTCTGGTTAACAATCCAGAATACATAGCAAAAAGGGTCAATCCCAGCATGGAAGGGGTCGATCTGTTTTCCTCCTTCCAGTACTCTTTATCTCCAAAAAGCAAGACAGGGTTTGGTGGAGATGACCCTACTTTACGCCTTAGAGCCTCCAATGAAAACTCAAAATCCGTGCCAATGCCACCTGTTAAAATAATGGGAAAATCGAGATTGAATTCCGCTTGCCGTTCTACCAAGCGATCCAAACGGTAAGTCATCTTTGCTTCTATATAGGGATTTTGTTTTTGTTCATTGACAACAGCATCTTTTTTTGCTCGGAAATCGACGATGTTCGCACAGGAGAGGATGTTAACTTTTTTAGCCACTCGATTTCCCAATTCCATCACACCCGGCCCCCCTCCCGTAACCAGTCCTAAGGGTGTATCTTTGTTGAATAAAACATGGTTCATTTCCAACCTCATTTCATTCAATCCGATGAACAAACGCGTCAATTCATCCTCTAAATTCCCCATGAGCAAATTCGATCCATAGAGCCCAAAGGCTATCATTTTCACAAAGGTATCGATAAGGGATACCGGTACAAACATCCCCGCATCCTTATTGGGCTTGGGCACATACTTGAGAACCTTGCCACTGATTTTATCCACCCAATAGGTGGGAATGGCGAACTTGGCCAAATCGTGTAAAAGAGAGCGATCTTCATGTGAAAAGTATTCTCCATAACTCAATGAAGGATACTGGAAGTAAATCCCTTTTAAACAGCGCTGTACCCGATCGCTAAGTAACATGCGCTTCATCAAAGGCGAAGAAAAATAGCGCAAAAAAAGAACACCTTGGCTTGTGATCGTTCCATCTTCAATTGCTTTCAAAAAGGGATAACAAGCTTGTTGCTGGATGTAGCGATCTACCATTAATGCCTGTCTTTCCAAATGGATCAATCCAGGAAATTCGTTGATACGAGGCTCTCTCGTGATCCAATCCTGAGGTGTTAAATTCAATAATTGCTCCCCTTTTACCACATATACAGCTGCGCGATGTTGTTGAGGTGCAGGAGCTGTTTCAAACACTTTAAATAGTGTCTCAGTACTGTCCAAGGAAGCTTGTAATTGATCGCGATCTGCGAAAAAAACATGCTCGCGATAGGGCTCTAATGTATAAAATTCGAGAGGGATATCGCTAATTTCGAATTGAGAGGATCCAAAGAGCTCATACACATCTCCTGATGCAGCGGTCGTAGGCTCCAACACGCAAGCAGTTGTATGCTCAAATCCATTAGGTAATAGTCCATCCACCACCCTACCGAACACTGTTCTAATGTGCAAAGGCGAGGTTTTAACGAGTAAGATCTCTCCTTCTTTTACACACTTTTTTTCCTCTGACATCCAGGTTTGTTCTAACTGCAACAGCGCGCGAATGCGCATCTCAGGTCGCATTAAGGCTTTGGCCAATCCCGGTAAAAACCCCAAAATCGAAGACTCATACTTTAAAACCCCATCTTGTAAAGGCAAATAAGCCACAGTGCGTCCATCGACCTTCTCTAAAATCAAGTGATCCATCCCTTGAGCGCCACCCAAAGACAATAAAGGTCTTCCTTGACCATCAGACCGATCAAACATCCGGCGCAAATAATCGGGGTCGCGCACGCGTCTTGAGCGATCGGCAGCAAAAAGCTTTCCAATGTAGGCACCCACCTGGATCAATCCCAACATCGCCATGGCGATTTCACCCAAAGCAACGAGTTTCACCTTGATCTCCGCGCAACGATTAAGTGGATCTAAAGCGTATTCTATTCCAATGCCATTGATCCCCAATTGCGCCAACACGCTTTTCAAGTTGAAAAAAACGCATTTTCGATCGATTTTGAAACCCACAAAGACGGGTGATATCTTTTCAATCAAGACAACTACTTCCAAAGAACGAGCATCTAATCGCTTCAGTTGCGTCACTTTGCCATCGGGAGTGATCAAATCAAAATGCTCAAACTTTAGGTAATTTTCCATCTATTGCCTCCTTTACACAAATGAATTCAAAAATTGGGAATTTGGCTGATAAGCGGCACAAATTTTTGTGTCTGGAGCGAGCGACCATTGCTGAATAGCAAGGCGCGAGTGAAGACCAAAAATTTGCTTGCCAAGCTGACATAGCCAAAAACCAATTTTGGAGTTTATTTGTGTATACTTGCCTCATAACATGAATGACACTTCGAAACAATCTTATCCAACAAATGGCTAAACATGGTTTCTGTCAACACACCAGTGTGGGTATTCTGAGGGCTAGGATGATAGGACATGTACACATCGGGAAATCCTTCCACTTTGCAGTGACCTCCATGCTTAAAGGTCGCCTGCACACTTCCTCCATGTCGCTTGACATAGTGTTCGTACCCCTTCCAGGCAATTTTCCCTAAGACAAGCACGCACTTGATGTTCTTTAACAAGTGGATCTCATTCCATAAGTACACACTGCAATTATCTTCTTCCTGACTAGTTGGTCGATTATCTGGCGGTACGCACTTCACAACCGCTGTGATGTAGCATCCTGTCAATCTAAGCTCATCCCCTACCCTTTCCGAGGTCGCTTGATTGGCAAATCCGGCCCGATGCAGCATCTTAAACAAAAATCTAGCCGACCCATCCCCTGTAAAGATTCTCCCCGTGCGATTGCCCCCTTGCGCTGAAGGAGCTAAACCCACGATCAATAACCATGCCTTTTCATCCCCAAATCCCGGTACAGGCCGTCTCCAGTACTCTTCCTCCTCAAATGCCTTTCTCTTCGGTACACTTTCTCTAAAAGCCACTAACCTAGGGCATTTTGCACACTCGACCACACATCGATTCAATTCCCCTAGTGTATGAAACATTCCAATCTCCATTTTAAACTTGCTTCTAGCATGGCCGATTCGGTAATATTTTCAACACCAATCTCCCCAGGGGGCAATAGCTCAGGGGTTAGAGCGGCGGACTCATAACCCGTTGGTCGCAGGTTCAATCCCTGCTTGCCCCACATTTCTTACATGCTTACCATTAACAAGTTAGGTGTGATTTAGTGGATCACGTTATAGACGAGAAATCTGTCGATGCACACACACTGCACACAGATTCACTAAAAAGCACAGCACGCAGCAGCAAACTAAGAGGTGCTGACGTGCGTGGAATCCAAAAAATTAAGAATAAATATGGAAGTTACAGCTATAGGGCTCAAGTCAGATTAAACAATGGCTTGCCCCCACAATTTATTCCTGCCCTCCAAAATCGAAAAGTGGAATGTGCGGACCTTGCGTAAAAAAATGGATTCCATGTTCTATGAACGTACTGCACTTTCAAGAAAACCCGAATTGGTTGCCAAGGCCGAGCTAGAGGCACTCCGTACAGGGATCAACTCACCCCTGAATCCGCCATTTGTAAAGGTAGAAATTTTTTCTACTTACAACTATGCTAATCGCTTAACCGAAATAGTTGCTCAAAGGAAAAGATGGACATGATCTCTACAGACAGTTCCCTGCTGCTCTATCAGACAGAAGATGGTCAAACCAAAATCGAAGTACGCCTACAAGATGAGACCGTTTGGTTGAGCCAGGCACAGCTATGCGACCTATTTGATAAGGACAAGCGAACAATCTCTGAGCACATACAGAATATTTTCAAAGAGGGGGAACTATTTGAAGAATCAGTTATCCGGAAATTCCGGACAACTGCCTCTGATGGCAAAAATTATCAGGTAAACTACTATAACCTGGATGTAATCATCTCAGTGGGATATAGGGTCAGTTCGCACAGAGGCACCCAATTCCGTATCTGGGCTACTCAAAGGCTAAAAGAATATTTGGTCCTGCAAACATACGAAGACAGGAAGGTCTGTATTCATCGGATTTCCAACTTTTGTCCACGCTTTACTGGTGTCCACGGAGGTGATTTTTGTATGAATTTACGCTCTCCATCTGGGAAAACTTCCACAAGACATCCGTTTTCGCTCACGAGCACACTACTACCAGATGCAAGAGCTGCCCAGTAAGCTTGTTTGAATGCTATCTCAGCAAGTTCTGGAATATGAGCTTCCAAATAGTCAAGAGCCTTTTCACTTAAGTCCATGGTTTTTCCTCCATTGAGTGTAAGTCCGATCGCAGCTTATTGACCTCTTTATTCTAAGAGATTTTTCCTATTTATTTCCTAGATTACTTGTGGACTATTAGCTTATAGATATTTTAAAGAGAGGACTATGAAAATCTTACTTACTGGAGCTAATGGGTATATTGGAACTCGCCTTCTTCCCCGTTTGGTAGACGATGGGCATGAGATATATGTCCTGGTAAGAAGCCGTTCTCGAATTGAAATTCCCGAGAAATTTCAATCTCAACTTCATATCATTGAAGCTGACCTCCTTAATCCTTCCTCTTTGTTGAAAATTCCAGATGACATCGATGCAGCTTACTATCTCGTCCATTCAATGAGCTATTCGCAAAAATTTTCCGAATTGGAAGCTGCTTCAGCAGAAAATTTCGCGAGACGGCTGGAAAATACGAAAGCAAAACAAATCATCTACTTGAGCGGTCTCTCAAACGAAGTTCATCTTTCCCGTCACTTAACCTCCAGAAAAAAGGTCGGAAAAATCCTCCGAGAAGGAAAAGTTCCTGTGACTATTTTAATGGCTGGGATCATCATCGGTTCAGGAAGCGCTTCATTTGAAATTATCCGAGACCTGGTTGAAAAACTGCCCATTATGGTTGCCCCAAAATGGCTTAAGCAGCTCACTCAACCGATCGCCATAAGCGATGTTCTAGCTTATCTGACGCTCGTATTGGGGAATCCAGCCTGCTTGGGACAGTCCTTTGAGATCGGAGGACCTAATGTCATGAGCTACAAAGACCTTCTATTAAATTTCGCTAAAATGCGGGGGTTGAAGCGGAAAATTTTTACGGTTCCCGTCCTTACGCCGCGCCTCTCTTCCTATTGGCTATTTTTTGTGACTAGCACAAGCTTTTCCCTTGCCCGTTTCCTAGTCGAAAGTCTCATTAATAATGCAGTTTGCAAAGAAAACCGAATTCAAACGCTTTTTCCAAGAAAATTACTCTCTTATGAAGAGGCTCTACAACTGGCTTTTACCCGCACCGAAGAAGATTGGGTACCTTCAAGCTGGAAAGATACTTTAAGTGGCTCAACTTTAAATCCAGATCTTTCCATTTATGTCCATGTTCCTAAATTCGGCATCTTGAGCGATAGACGCATCATTCCTTTTTCTTGTCCCATAGAACAAGTGCAAAAACGGATTTGGTCTCTAGGCGGAGATCGAGGTTGGCTTACAATGAATTGGGCTTGGAAACTCAGGGGTTTTCTGGATAAATTGGTGGGAGGAATTGGGCTGCGCAGAGGTAGAACTCATCCAATGCGACTGAAAGTAGGAGATGCTCTCGACTTCTGGCGCGTTTTGTTATCGGATGAAAAAAATCGACGCCTGCTTCTCTATGCTGAAATGAAACTGCCTGGGGAAGCATGGCTTGAATTTGAGATCATCCCTCATGAAACAGGAGGGACTCTGAAACAAACGGCATCATTCCGTCCCAATGGAGTCTGGGGTAGATTTTATTGGTATAGTCTTTACCCGTTTCATGCTCTTATTTTTAGCCAATTGGCAAAGCACATCGCAAAGGGATAAAAATGGAAAAGAAATTTCGAAAATCCCTCTTTTTATTCAGGCGCGATTTGCGCCTTGAGGATAATACAGGGCTCATTTTTGCGTTGAAGTCTTCGGAAATTGTCATTCCTGCCTTCATTTTCACACCAGAACAGATCGAGAGAAATCCTTTTAGAAGCGATCATTGTCTGAAATTTATGATAGAATCTCTCAAAGATCTCGAAAACCAGCTGAAGAAAAAGGGGGGTAAGCTCTTCTTTTTTAAAGGAAAGCCAGAAAAAGTTGTGAGCAAATGTATCCGTGAACTCAATATCGAGGCTTTGATTGTAAATCGGGATTATACTCCCTATAGCCTACAAAGAGATAAAAAGCTCGAAAAAGTCTGTAAAACCGGCCAGATACCATTTTATTCTTTCGATGATGCGCTCCTTCATCCACCTGAAGAGACTCTGAAAAAAGATGGGAGGCCTTACACGATTTTCACACCTTATTTTCGCAATGCTTCAAAACAGAAAGTGTTGCCTCCGGTGCAAACCAAAGGGATCCATTACTTCCGTGGATCGATCCCCTTTGCAGAAAATAAGTCGTCCTTTCCCAAGCCCACTGTAGAAAATGAGTTGATCGGAGGAAGGTCGAAGGCACTCAAAATTCTCAAAAAATTAGATTCTTTTGGCAAATATGAAAGGCTGAGAGATTTTCCAGCAGAGGAATGCTTTACGCGTCTCTCTCCTTATCTGAAATTCACCGTCTGCTCCCCTCGCGAAGTTTATGCGGTCATCTGCCGCAATTTAAGTCCGCACCATGAGTTGATCCGCGCTCTCTACTGGAGAGATTTTTTTACATCAATTGCATTTTTCTTTCCGCACGTCTTTAAAGGGGCTTTCCATCCCAAATTTGATAAGCTCAAGTGGTCGTATAACAAAAAAGCTTATCACCGATGGTGTGAAGGCTCTACCGGTTTTCCGATTGTCGATGCAGGAATGAGGGAGATGAACGAAACCGGCTTTATGCATAATCGCGTTCGCATGATAGCAGCCTCATTTCTCATCAAAGACCTGCACATCGATTGGAGGTTGGGCGAAAAATACTTTGCTAAAGTCTTGATTGATTACGACCCTGCTGTGAACAATGGGAACTGGCAATGGGTAGCCAGTACCGGAAGCGATGCCCAGCCTTACTTTCGCATTTTCAATCCTTGGAACCAGCAGAAAAAATTCGATCCTGAATGTATCTATATTAAAAAATGGGTTCCTGAACTTCGAGACTTCCCGCCTAAAGCCATTCATGCATGGTATGAGGAAAAGTACCGTGCTGGATACAAAAAATATCCAGCTCCGATGACCAATCATGAAAAGGCAGCCAAAGAAGCCCTTCATGCCTATAAATCGATCTGATTCCGTGGACTATTTGTGGACCACTGATATGCAAAAAACATATAACAAATTGATAAGGATAAACCTTTCTAGAGTGTCCGCTTATGCTTCTATTGCTTGGATTTTCTTTCCTCGCTGGGATTTTCACAGCGTTCTCACCATGCATCTTGCCTGTGCTTCCTGCGATTTTGTCAGCAGGCGTAGCCGCAGGGCGCCTCAGGCCTCTAGGTACTATTCTCGGTCTGACTTGCAGCTTTTCATTCTTTACACTGGCTCTTTCCTGGCTTGTACACAAAACTGGTATCGCTCCTAGCATTCTCCGATATATCGCTATTGGGCTTGTGTTTTTCTTTGGTCTTGTGATGATCTTCCCGAAGCTGTCCAACTGGTTTGCCAAAGTCACAACCCCTATTGCAAATCTCGGTCAAAAAATCCAAGGCAAGCGCCCTCATCAAGGTTTTGGGGGCGGGATGCTATTTGGAACTGCACTGGGGCTACTTTGGACACCTTGTGCAGGCCCCATTTTAGGCGCCATCACAGCACTTGCTGCCACAGGCTCGATCAATTTAACTGCGATCTTGATGACAGTGTCGTATAGCATCGGGGCAGGGACTATTATGCTCATTTATGCCTATGGAAGTGCTAAGATCCTAAACTCTTCCCGATTTCTGTCACGCTATACTGAACGTATTCGCCAAGTATTTGGTATTTTAATGGTGCTCTTTGCACTGATTCTGATACTTAATTGGGACATGCTCATCAATAAAAAGCTCTCACAAATTTTCCCTGAAATCATTTCCGAAAAAAATTTCAATGTCGAAGAAAAATTCCGGGAGATTTACAAACGTAAAGAGCTACCTGAAAATGGTCCTGCACCTGAACTTACAGGCATTACCGCCTGGATTAACTCACCTCCGCTGACTTTGTCTGAACTGCGCGGAAAAGTGGTCCTTATCGATTTTTGGACATCTAGCTGCATCAATTGCATTAGAACTCTTCCTTATCTTAAAAACTGGTATCGCGATTATAAGGATTATGGGTTTGTGATTATTGGAGTGCATACGCCTGAATTTGAATTTGAAAAAAATTATGAGAACGTTAAAAAAGCCACCCTTCAATTTGAGATTACCTATCCTGTGGCAATGGATAATAACTATGCCACATGGAGGGCTTATGAAAACTCTTATTGGCCAGCGCACTATTTGATCGATCAGTCAGGCAATATTCGCATGGTACACTTTGGAGAGGGTGCCTATTCCGAAACTGAAAAAGCCATTCGAAAGCTTTTGAACATGCCAGCGATCGAAATTCAAGAAGCAAAAAGGCTAAGTAGACCCATTACTCCTGAAACATATTTAGGCCTCGACAGAGGTCACAGCTATCAAATGCGCATCACTCCAGACAAACCAGCTGACTATGATTATACAGAACCCCTCGGCGAAGACCAAGTTGGGCTAAAAGGAAAATGGCAAGCAGAAGGACAGTATATTCTAGCAATCAGCGATACAAGTTATCTAGATCTGAATTTCTTGGCGACACACGCCTATCTTGTTTTGGGAGGATCGAGCCCCATTCCGCTTGAGATCACTCTAGATGGCAATTTCTACGGCACTATCTCTGTCAACGGAGATCGAGAATATAAGATCGTCAGCACATCTTATGGCCGCCATCTGCTCTCACTGAAAGTTCCCAAAGGCATTCGCGCCTACGCCCTCACCTTCGGCGATGAATAAAATTCGGAGATTCAATGGTTGATTGGAGGGAATCTTATTCAAATCCTCTTTGATGTAGGCGGAAGAAGCTCCAATGTGAAACAATTTACCGCGGACTTAAGCCCTCTTCTTCTCTCCTTAATCTTTCCCTTTTTTATTCTCGAGATTAAACATTCTTGCTATGATTTTTGTATGAAAAAAGAACCTGTGCAGATCATTTACTTAAATGGGCCATCTAGCAGTGGCAAAACAACCCTTGCAAAGGCGCTTCAACATGCATTTGAAAAGCCATTTTTGCATGTCGGTATTGATAAGATCATTGGATGGATGCCAGAGAAAGTCAATAATTGGACTGGAGGAGAAGCTCCTTCTGGATATAGCTGGAAAAAGACTGTGGATGCATCCGGCAATCCAATTCAAGAGCTACAAGCAGGTCGCTTCGCTCAAAAGATAGGCAAAACATTCCAAGAGGTTGTCCTCGCACTTGCCAAAATGGGTCATCACATTGTTATTGATGACGTCTCTTTCGGCAAACAGCAACTTGATGAATGGAAGAAAACTCTAAAAGACTTCCGAGTTTTATGGGTTGGAGTAAATGCTCCTCTCCCTGTTTTGGAACAGAGAGAAAAAGAGAGAGGTAATCGTATTCCAGGATCAGCAAGAGGGCAATTCCATAAAGTACATGTTGATACTACTTATGACTTGGAGATAGATACCCATCAAGCAAGCATTAGTGAAAATACTGAAAAAATTAAGTCCCTTGCCTTATGCCCTTCCCATCTCATAGAGCCAGATGCAAAAACTCTGATACGGTCAATGAATGCACAAGATATTGCAAAAATAGTAAGTCGATATTCTTTCCCTTGGTCTACCCCAGTGAAAACCAAAGTCCTCTGGGACACATATTATCGTGAGCAACAAGATAATATTCGCACGGTTGCGGTGTTAGAAAAAGGCAATGAAATCCTTGGATACGGCAGCCTACTTCGACAACCAGAATGCCCCTTTTTTGTGAGTAAGAATATTCCGGAAATTAATGCTATCTGGATTGATAAAAATCATCGCAGAAAAGGGCTGGGAAAAGCCTTAATCAAGTGGATTGAAGATCTTGCAAGTCAGGAAGGTTACGATCAAATAGGGATCGGAGTTGGCTTATATCGGGACTATGGACCAGCCCAAAAGCTTTACTTCCAATTGGGATACATCCCTGATGGCAATGGTATTACTTACAAAGGCCAACCCACTGTTCCTGGGCAAACTTATCCGTTAGACGATGATCTTATCCTTTGGTTGATGAAGGCACTGAGGATAGAAAAAACTCCATGACTAAAATGCACGCAAATGAATTTCATATCGATGAATCACTGGTTCAGCGATTACTTGCAAAACAGTTTCC
>Ga0206972_1154_pt1 | contig 11390 bp, 1 predicted proteins | sample Alteio_BWOrgHeat_86_FD_152925 | JGI IMG/M metagenome (GOLD analysis project Ga0206972, IMG submission 152925) | Enriched cells from forest soil in Barre Woods Harvard Forest LTER site, Petersham, Massachusetts, United States -... | ecosystem: Environmental > Terrestrial > Soil > Temperate forest > O...
TTGATGCCAGACCACCAAGCAGCTAACGTCAGTAATAGCGCCAACAACGCTGGCCAAAAGATCAGTTGCGTCCGCCGAACCATATCATCCTCCCTACTGCTGACAACCGGCGTTTACCAAGCAATTCCAGCTTGGCGCGCCATTCTGCTTCTTCCTTGCTGCTGCGAGCTGATTCTGATACCGACTATAGATAACCTGCGTTTCATAGACCGCTTCAGCTCTTGCTCTCTCATCGTCGGCGTCACTTGACATCGCCGAATTACGCTCGTCAAACCAATGCTTGGCTGCACCCCACATAGTCCATGGCTTTCCCCCGTGCTCTGGACTGTACAGGTCTTGTCCCGCGTGCTCCGCATCAGCTAGGGCTTTTATTGAAGCATCATGACATGATGAGCAGTCAGCGCCTTCGTAGTCTGCGCGGAGCTGCCAATAGACTGCTTGATTTAGCGATTGAGTGATATAAGACTCCGTGTTGGCAATCGCCTGCTCGGGGCCGACTTGATGCCAGAAGTCGTCCATGCCGTGCCAGCGAACATTTCTAGTTCCTTGTCCGTCAAAGAAACTATCGAAAGGAATCCAACTGTCTTGATTTGCACTCTCTTTGACAATGACTTCCTGATCGTGCATGCTCCAGTGAAGCTGATTCCCAAAAAAGTTACGATCTAGCTCAGTATGGTACCAACTGGGCCATTTGCCGTCGGGATCCGTCAATGAGAGTGGACGATTGAATGCGTACGAATACTTATTCCAACTCTGCGGATTATTAAGTTCTGGGCTGACGATGACAGGGTCGGGTGACAACCACCTACCCATCGTAGATGCATAGTATCTAGCCCCGAAGTAGTCGTTGCCAGATTCGGTATCCCGTTCTTTGCCGGTGAAGTGATGCTCGGTCGGATACTGAAGAGAACCCGCGAGATGGTTCTGAGTTGCATACTGTGTTGACGGAATGCAAGCCAAGCCATCGCCGAATGGCAGTCCAGAACAGGTCTGTTCAAGCACGCCAGCGTAGTCAGTCTGAGCGCGGCGAGTGCCCAGTGGATCGTTGAGATAGAAGTGCACACCGTCAAGATCGTACGTAGCGATGAGCTTGCCCGCCGCATAGACGTTAGTATGTTGCCAAGCCCTGGTGCCATTCGCATCGATACCTGTCTCCGTGACCTGCTCTCCGCCCTGCCCTAGGCTGTAGTCGTTCGTCGTCTGGAAACCGCTGATCGCCGGATCGCAACTCCAGGTACTAATGCTGCCTTTAGCAACACGCTGTCCGTTGGCGTCGTAAATGTATCCGGTCATCGTTGTTATGCCCGGAACCGGCATACTCGCCACAGCGCAGATACGTCCGTCAGCGTCATAGAGATATTGGTTGACACCATCGTTAATGACATCGCCTGACGGATCATAGCTCACACCTCCAGGGGCCTGGAGGCTGTTGGAGATTTGATTGTTATTGGTAGTCTTATAGTTTGCCCAACTCATCAGCGGGGGGTTATTCGCGCAAGCAGTGGTCGACATTGCCTGGGACTTGCGGTTGCCAAACGCGTCATAGCTCCAGCAACCGATATTGCTGGTGTACGGTGCAGGTGCATCCGTCCCGGCCGTTGCGGAAGACAGTCTGTGGAGGTTGTCGTAGCTGAAGTTCCACGTACCCATCACCGAATCATAAGAGCTCAGCAAGTTGCCCACGCCGTCATAGCCGCCAGACGGAACCGTGTACTTGTAGACTTGTCCCCCGGAAGCATTGGTGTCTGCTCCGCCGTCAAGACTGCCATTTACCGTCGGATAGACAAAGGAAGGCTGAGGAAACGAGGAATTGTAGTTCGTCGTCTGGAGAGAGTAGCTGTAATTCCCGACCGCGCCCGATTGTTTTGACTCAAGATACAGGGCATCATCCACTGCCGTTATGGTCACAGGAGAGGCTCCTGTGACTCCAGCAGCGAGTCCCGCCGCGACGGTAGTCGGCGTTGCCCCCTGAGCATAATTGGCAGTCGCGGAGACCACCCCATTCACAGACAACGTAATTGTGCCGCTATCCCACGTGCTGGTAGCAGCGTTAACCGTCACGCTGGTGGTAGCTGTCGCACTGGTGTAGTCCACCGTGTCGTTGGGAGTCATAGTCACTGATAGCGTATGTGGTCCCGCCGGCAAAACGGTGCCGAGTGCTGGCGAATAGACAAACGTGCCCGGAACAGGAGAAGACGCATCGAGTTGAGCAGCGTTCAGCGTGCTTCCACTAGAAATGTTCCCTGGTGGTGGCCAACTAATAACCGGCGTTGCTTTATTCACGGTTAATTGCACGGACGCGCTCACTGGGTTATAGACAGTGGATTGTGTGGGAGTAAAAGTAACTGACAAAGTGTAGGTGCCTGCAGTCAATAAAAATCCCGGAGCTGGCGAATAAGAAAATGTGCCGGGCACGCTCGACGTCGCATTCAACTGCAAGGGGCTGAGGGCTGTCCCGTATGTAATCGCAACAGGTGTCTGCCAGCTAATCGTCGGCGTCGTTTTCGTAGTATTAACTTCACGAATTCGGAAATTGGTGCCATCCGCGATGTAGACGTTCTCAAATCGATCAACCGCTGTACCAGCAGGGTAAAACAATTTCGCGCTGGTTGCCGGTCCTCCGTCTCCGGAGAAGCCGCCAGTACCGTTGCCTGCCACTGTATCGATAATTCCCGTAGAAGCAGACACTGCCCGGATTCGTTGGTTTGAACTATCTGCGATGTAGATATTGCCGAAGGAATCCACCGTTACTGCCGTCGGAAAGTTCAGCTCTGCACTGGTGGCTGCGCAACCGTCTCCTGTGCTATCGACTTGTTGAACGCATCCGGTACCACCTCCTGCCACTGTAGAAATGATCCCTGTAGATGCCATCACCTTGCGGATTCGATTACTTCCTACTTCCGCAATATAGATATTCCCGGCGTTATCCACTTTTACATCAGCGGGCTTCGCAAGCCCAGCACTGGTAGCCGTGCCTCCGTCACCGGAATAGCTGCCCTCGCCCGCATTAGGACCTATACCGGCGACAGTAGATATGATACCCGTCGAAACTGTAACCTTGCGGATTCGATTGTTTCCACCGTCCGCTATATAAATATTCCCGGATGGATCCACTGCTAAGCCACCCCCGCCTTCAATAGAAGCGCTGGTAGCTGACCCGCCGTCGCCGATTGGAGCGTTGATTCCGGTTTCGGACGGCCCACTGCCGGCAACTAAGCTAATATAACCAGTAGAGGCGGTCACTTTATAAACAAAGCCGCCACAGTTGATATAAAGATTTCCGGCTACGTCTATTGCCAATCCACTTGCGGAAGTCAGAGAAGCGTTGGTAGCTGGTGCGCTTTGAGTCCCAGTGATCGATAAAGTTCCACCACCAGCCACGGTACTTATGATGCCGGTGGAAGCACTAATCATACGGATGCGAGTAAAGTCGATGAAGTAGAGATTGCCCGTTGAATCGAAGACCAGACTTCCGGCCGAGTCCAAAGAAACACTTGCGGCCGGACAACCGTCGCCGACACCATCACTCTGCTGCGAACATCCACTGCCCCCTCCGGCCAGGGTGTTAATAATGCCTAGGCCAGCGAGCACAGTATTTTGTATCGTTTCGCTAACTGCGTTGGAGGTAGCAGAGCTGTAGTTTCCATTTCCTGCCCAGCCAGCTGTAAGGGTGTGCGTACCAATTGCCAGCGTGCCGACTGTGTAAATTGCCGTGGTACCGCTGATCGCTCCCGCACCGATTACTACACCTCCATCGTAGAATGTCACAAAACCGGTTGCCCCACTGGCAATTGTCGCTGTGAGGACCACTGGTTGGCCATAGTACGATGGCGTAGCCGAGGTCGCTAAATTCAAAGTAACTGGCGCAGCATTGATTACCTGAGAAACTGCTTGGGACGTCACCGCAGCGTAGTTTGTATTGCCCGTCCAGCCAGCAGTTATACTATGCGATCCTCCAGTTAATCCGCTCGTAGTGAATGTGACTGTTGTCCCGCTGATCGTGGAAGTACCAATGGATACGCCACCGTCGTAGAACGTCACCAAGCCAGTCGGTCCACTGGAGATAGTCGCCGTGAATGTGACAGAGGCGCCATATGTGGACGGCGTAGCCGAAGTCGCCACACTCAGCGTCGGCGTAACGGTGTTCACCGTTTGCGTAATGGCGTTAGCAGTGACAGCACTATAGTTTGAGTTTCCTGCCCATTTAGCAGTGATGCTATGGCTGCCGCCGGACAACGTGGTTGTCGTAAAGGTCGCCATAGTACCGCTAATCGTGCCCGTGCCGATCGCCGTACCACCATCGTAAAAGGTCACGGTGCCAGTCGGTCCGCCAGATACCGTTGCAGTAAACGTCACAGCTCCACCGAATGTTGAAGGCGTGGCAGACGTCCCAACGGTTAAGGTCGGCACAGCCTGATTCACGATCTGAGCAATCGCGCTCGAAGTCACCGAGCTGTAGTCTGCGCTTGCTGGCAGTGAGGCCGTGATGTTGTGTGTACCGGCTGCCAAGGCAGTCGTCGTAAAGGTCGCCATAGTACCGCTAATCGTGCCCGTGCCGAGTACCGTGCCACCATCGTAAAAGGTTATGGTGCCGGTCGGTCCGGATGAAACGATTGCCGTGAACGTTATCGAATTGCCGAAGGTCGACGGGGTACCTGACGTCGCCACTTCTAGCGTTGGGGTGTCTGTACTGATTGTCTGTGACAACGCAGGCGAGATTGAGCTGGCGGTATTCGAGTCGCCTGCATAGGTCGCCGTTATCACGTGGGTGCCAACTGCGAGGGAATCTGTAGCAATGTAGGCTACGCCGCCAAACCCAGTCTGCGTGGATCCATTTGATTGAATATATGGACCTTCATTGGACGATGCCTCTGTCTGCGGACCCCAGACATAGTAAGTAACACTAGGCATCGAGTTGTCGAGAACCTCAAATCCTTCGACGCCACTCGTGCAACTGGCAATGGAAGATGAGATCGATGAGAAAGTATAGGTGTACCTCTGCCAAGATGTAGTCAAAGTGACGCCAGTCTTCGCACAATCATTCAATCCGAATTGCACAGCTTCCCCACCGCTGGCGCCGCGCAGCCAAACACTTGTGGTATATGTCTGTCCTGCAGTTAGTCCGCCGGGTATGGTGGCATAGGTTCCCAGGGAAGTTGAAGCTCCGCAGGACACAGTGCCAGGTATCGCGAATGCCGTTGCAGTACTTGTACCGTCGGGCGCTGTGACCGCCGAGCTATTCAGCGTCATGTTGGACGTAGGACCACAGGTCCCTGTCCAAAGGCTACCGCCCACTTGTTGGGAATACGGAACAAGATTAGCGGTATTCACCGTCTCAAGAGGTGCGGTCTCAATAACTGTTCCACCGTCGTTGAATGTAACGGCCCCGGAAGGATTGCCGCCCTTCGTATTTACAAGGGCCTGCAACACGATACTTTGCGAATATCCAGCAGGATTCAGACCTGAGATAACTTGCGTAATGGTGTTCGCTTGATTGACTACTTGAGAGATAGATCCGGACGTGGCTGCCCCGTAGCTCGTATTACCCGGCCAAGCAGCGGAGATGGTATGGGTACCGACTGCCAGCATGGTAGTGGTCAGAGTTGCAGTGGTACCACTGATGGTTGCTGTTCCGATCGAGGTGCCACTGTCGTAGAAGGTGATCGTGCCGGTGGGACCGCTGGAGATCGTGGTGGTGAAGGTCACTGTCGCACCGAAGTTCGAAGGGGTTGCAGAGGTCGCAACCGTGAGAGTCGGCGGAGCCGGACTTACGACTTGAGCGATAGCGGCGGAGGTAACGGGGCTATAGGTCGAGTTTCCTGCCCAGCCTGCGGTGATGGTATGAGTGCCTGCGGTCAACGTGCTTGTCGTAAACGTGGCAGTGGTGCCGCTGATGGTTCCCGTACCCATCGCCGAGGCACCGTTGTAGAACGTTATGGAACCGGTTGGTCCACTGGAGATGGTTGCCGTGAAGGTCACCGCGGTGCCGTAAATGGTGGGCGTGCCCGAAGCCGCCACGCTGAGCGTCGGCGTGGTGTTGACGGAGGTCAGGGCTATTGTGTTTGATTGGCTTACACTATGATTGCTGTCGCCTGGATAGCTGGCTAGCACGTTGTGCGCCCCAACAGTGCCAGTGAACGAGATGCCGCTCGCACTGTAACTCGACACCTGCGCACCAAGCATGATCGCCACGTCGTTCAGGGACGAGTACGGAAACAGCACATCCGGTACCCCGTCTCCGTTAAGATCTGTTACCACCAGAGAGCGCAGACTCGTCGAAACAGGGTATATTACCTGCGACTGAAATGTTCCATCGCCGTTGCCGAACAAAACCGAAAGGGTGTTATCCGCGCTGTTGGCGACAACAAGATCGTCGACTCCGTCCCCATTGAAATCACCTATTTTCACGGCTGTAGGAGTATTCCCGCTCGCGTAGGAAACCTCCGACTGAAAGGTGCCGTCACCATTTCCTAATCGGATCGAAACAGAAGCATTGTTGGGGTTTGCTACCGCCAAGTCTACAATTCCGTCTCCGTTGAAATCTCCGACCGCCAGAGCATCTGGCCCCTCTCGAAAACCGTCTGCACTTTGGAGGGTGATCCGGGGCTGAAATGTTCCGTTGCCATTTCCTAAAAACACCACGATCGTGTCGTCATACATGCTGACCAGGGCAGCGTCCAGAAACCCGTCTCCGTTGAAGTCGGCTGTCACTATGGATTGCGGATAGGATGCAGCAGCAAAGTTCACCCGCGCCTGAAACGTACCATCTCCGTTGCCCAGAAACAGCGAGATAGCAGCCCCGCCTTCATCACAGACGATTAAATCCGAGATCCCATCTCCGTTGAAGTCACCGATGGCTAAACCCATCGGGCTTGTCCCGGTTGCGTAGGATACCTGCGGCTTAAATGTCCCGTCTCCATTACCAAGCAGAATAGAAATGAAATTAACGTTGCCACCTGCTACGGCAAGATCCTGAATACCATCTCCGTCGAAGTCTCCCACCGCAACATACTGATATGCGGTGCTCCCGCTGGCGATAGCGTATGATACCGGCGCCTGAAACGTCCCATTTGCATTACCCAGCAACACGGAAACAGTGGAGTTCGTCGCAGGTGTTACGATGTCCGGAATTCCATCGCGATTGAAGTCTCCCACTGCAACACTGTAGGGAAAGGTCCCAGCCGCATACAGGGTACTGGGCATCAGTTTAGTTGAAGGCGAAGTCAGCGAGGCTGTTCCAAGCTGGGCGTTGCCGTTACTCGTATCCAGAAAAGAGATAGGACCCGTCAGCGTCGAAAGCCCATATCCTGAAACCGTTCCGCTTAGGGTGTAGTTGCTCGCGTTGCCGCTTGCCGTCAACGTAGTGACGCTGGAGTAGGGCCCACTGCTTGTGACTGTAACTGTCTGCGCGCTGGATGTGCTGGTTGAATATGTCGAAGTGCCGCGGAAAACGGCATTGATGCTATGCGTCCCCACTCCCAGCCGCAACTTGAGCATAGCGGTGCCTGCGCTGGTAAGCTGCGCCCTGCCCAGCACTGCCGTATCCTCACAGATCGGAGCCGAGGCATTGCAGAACTTCACCAACCCATGGGAGATAGCTGTGCTTCCGTTCTTAACTGTCGCCGTCAGCGTCACCGCTGTGCCGGCGGTGACGCTACCCGGTGAGATGACAAGTGTCGTGGTTATGGCTGAGTTGTTGATTGCCTGACTGATCGCTCTGGAAGTGACGGCTGCGTAGTTGGTATTTCCCGGCCAGCCGGCAGTAATCGTGTGAACGCCAACCGTGAGTGAGCTCGTCGTAAACGTCGCGGTCGTGCCGCTGATCGTGCCGGTACCAATCAACGTCCCGCGATCATAGAACGTCACCGTCCCGGTCGGACCACTCGAGATCGTCGCCGTAAATGTCACTGCTCCACCCGATACCGATGGCGTGCCGGAGGTCACTACACTCAACGTCGGAGTGGCCTGCGCATGTGCATCAACTCCGGTCGCACCCAGCCAAACCAGCATCGCTACAAATGATATGACGAATGTAACGGTGAATTTTGATCTCCAGGCACGACGATCTGCCAATCCTGTCTTGTGTCCCGAAGAATTGTGGCCAGTACAAAGCATCTCGATTCCTTTTTCTCTGTTCACTTGCTTTGCTCCGACCCGGTAATTGTTACTGTCGCTGAGCCATTGGTCGACGAAGGTACAACACCTCCCGTATCTATTTCACAGGTTGTACGTAACCGGTTATCGAATGTTCTATTCAGTGTGAGCCCATTACCAAACTTCGCGTTCGTCAATCCACCAAACGCAGCGTAGGGCGAGGTCGAAGAATTCGGACAAGGGGTAGATGACCCGATTTGCGCGGAAAACAGCACGCCAGGATGACTACCGTCGCTCCAGTTGCTCGACACTGTTTGCAACCGTCCGGTGGAGTCGGGAGTATTCGTGAAAGTGAGTGCCGACCCTGGGGTCGTCGGGGATGGCGTACTCCCGTCGGTCGAAGTGAGCAGATCTCCCGCCAAATCGTAGGTATATGTTGGTGTATAAGGCGTTCCGCTTGTTCGGTTCGACGGAGTGAACTGTTGTTCACTCAGAAGGCGTCCCATGGAATCGTAGGCAAGAATGGAACGTTTTGTCCAAAAGCCAGTTGTGGGTGCCGTGACCGTGCACGCTCCGGCGGAGGCACTTTGAGTCCATTGATTTGCCAGACGTCCTTTCCCGAAGGGGACGGAGGGCGAATCGTATTGATAGCATGATGTCTGCGTACCACTGGCATCATTGGAGTAGCTCTTGCTCAAGAGCCTGTTCAGCGAATCATACGAGTAGCTAGTAAGGATATTCCGAGCATCTGTCTTGAATGCCAGATTCCCATTTGCGTCATATCCTTCCAAGCAATTACTGCCATTCGGAGCAGAGCTCGCGGTGGTTCCGTAGCACGTCCATCCCGCTTCGGGATTAAAAGACTGCACAAGCCGCGAAAGACTGTCGTAGGTAAAACTTCTCGCGACTGTGGTCGAGGTCGGACATGTACTTCCGCATTGATTCACCGACACCAGGTCATCCGACAAGTTATAGGAATAGTCCGTCTCCATTGTCGGGGACTTCGATGTTACGCTCGGTTCCAGAACCGTCGTTAGCCTTCCCAACGCGTCGGTTGCCCGCAGCCATTGATTCGAATTCTCGTCTGTGTAGGTGACTGTGTTACCGCTGTAGCTCCAAACTTGCGTACCCAATCCATCCGAATCTGTCTGGTTGGTTTTTCGGCCAAGGGCATCATACAAAGAGGTTGTAAGCCCGTAGGTCGGGTCCGATGTGGAGCGATAAGGATTGCTGACGGAGTAGATATGGCCGAACCCGTCGTACCTGGTATCCACTGTGTCGTTCCCTGAAGAGTCAGTCGTTGTCTGTGTCTCAACATGTCCCATGCCATCAAGGATTGTGTTGGAGGTCATGCTCGATCCCGATGTATTCTGCAACACGCTTTTGAAAATTGACGAGGATATCTTATTCGTCGGTGTCCAATCGCTATAGCTATAGGAGGTAAGTGAGCTTTGTCCGGAATTATTTGAGTCAGCAGGTCCCTGCACCGACTTGAGTCTAAGAAGCGGATCATTATATCCGAAGCTGGTTGTCTGACTGTTCTGATCGGTGTGCGATCTCAACAATCCATCTGCGTATCCCCACGTATAAGATTCTTGGTGCGCCACGCCGGTGTTAGGATAAGTTACGTTAGTCAAATATGCATTCGTTTGTTTGGAAGAGGCTCCTGAAGTATAGCTATCCATGTAAGAGTATGTCGTCTTGTGGTTAGCTCCAGTGATGTCCTGGCAGGAGGAAAGTCCACATGGATCGGTCATGCTCTGGACTTGACCAGTATCGAAGTATGTATACGTAGTGGTAAGGAATGAGTTGCTGGTGTTTAACCAGCGCGACACTCCGATGGCGTTGCCTCTCGCTCCTGGTGCGCTGACGAGACCGGTCTGCGCTCCTGAACTGGTAACTGACGACCCATACGAGTAGCTAGTCTCTTTCACCTCATTGCCCGAGCCGTCGAAAGTTGTGACATTGTCCAATTCGTCAAGAATATGAGTGGTGCCGAAGTCATGAAAATTGGTAAATGTCTGGCGCATAAGTGACCCCATTGCAGCAGTATTGAGACCGCTACTCAGCCCCGTCGCCCCTGAAGGAAGATAATTACACTTAGGATCCGGCGGTTTTGGCCCGATACTCTGGAAGTTATATTCATAAACGGCAGATACTCGATCAACACTGTCGAGACAACGGAGAGTAGTCATGCCTGGCCCGTTGTTAGTGGCGCCTGGAGCATTATTTAGTATCGTTTGATCTCCGATCATCGCGTATTGGTCTCGCCACGTCTTATTAACAGTCTTTAACGTGTTGCCGCCTCCATCCTGGTAGACAACTGAGATCTCTATCGGGACTTGTGGCGCCTGCCAGTTTCCGAGGGATCCCCGGGGACCGTTCGTATAGTCATTTGGCCCCTGAAATGGAAGAACGAAGCCATAAGTGTATGTTGTTACGGTAATCTGACCGGTTACCAAATCTGTGCTAGTAACTTTTGTGCTCTTAGATGTCCAATACACGTGACCGACTTGGGGGTCGACCTCCCAGGTCGTTGTGTAAGCAAATTGTTGATGCAGGACCTCCGTCGAGCCGTCATAACTGACGTATCTGTCGGTGATTGCAGGGGTGTCAACAATCGCCCAACACCGATCACCTCCAGAGGCATACTGAACCTGCTCATCTAACTGCCATTGCTGAAAGGTTGCCTTCGACGAGGGGTTCGTGCCCCAGACGTAGCGGACGTAGCCTCCGTCCGGAAAGGTGATCTTCGACAGTCGTCCCCATTGACTTCCGGGGCTGTTGGCGCTGCCATAACCAAAGCTATACTTCTGTTCGTTCGGTAGGTCAATTTCGCTTACCACCGACATGGAGATGTTTTCCGGTGCGGGACCGAATCCACATGTAGGGCCCTGAAAGATCGAGGCAATGACTTGGCTGCTCTTTCTTGGGAAAGTGACCGTGGTGTTAGTCCATTGAACATTAATATTTTGGCTGAGGCCTGATACGCTGATCGCGTCCCCTCCCGGTTTCCCCAGGCCGGTCCATGAAACAGCAGTCCTGCCAACGGTATCTGTGTAGCTTCCTGCCGGTAATATGTTCCCGTTCGTAACGCCGCTCGTCCCATTTAATGTGATCTGGTTACCGTTCCTATCGGTAATCGTTTGGGCTAGCTCGCCAAATGTCTGGACGCCAACAATGGTAGGGCTCGCCGTAAGCGCCGGACTCTGCGGGAATTGGTAAACGGTTCCTGATTGATCGGTAACAGTTAGCGGGGGTTGGAAAGCGGTCCCAGGGGCCATCGTCCCAAGGTT
>Ga0206972_1155_pt1 | contig 11372 bp, 11 predicted proteins | sample Alteio_BWOrgHeat_86_FD_152925 | JGI IMG/M metagenome (GOLD analysis project Ga0206972, IMG submission 152925) | Enriched cells from forest soil in Barre Woods Harvard Forest LTER site, Petersham, Massachusetts, United States -... | ecosystem: Environmental > Terrestrial > Soil > Temperate forest >...
TCTATAGATGATCTTGCCATCTCTTTAAAAAGTGGGAATATCAGTGTAAATGAAATTCCTCCAATAAGGTTAGTAGAACGAAACAATATCTTATATGCTCTTGATAACCGGCGATTAGAGGCTTTTAGAAGAGCGGGGGTTACCAATACCATACAGGATGGCAACCACTGAAGAAATTGCTATCCACACGCCCTGCTTCCGAGCACGCGATTTTGCGAACAAGGTGAGGCTCAAGAGGGCCAGCGGGGGACAATTGACACGCAAGTGCTTTGTCCCCGACATGTGTAATGGAAGGCCCTTCAATACTCATTTCTCCAACACTCACTTTAATTGACCAAGCAGATGATTGGAGAGAGCCTTCAGATAATTGGGTCGACCATTATCGCTAGGTGCTTTAGGATAATTGGAGACAACATTATTAACTACGGTGTACATATTAAGTCCTGGAGGCAGGTAAAAATCCATATCATATGGGAGAAAAACAGAGTGTTTGATGATAAAATCGTAAATTTTCTTAATTCCACTACGTTGTAAAATCATAGAATGTGCTCCAAATCGTGCTCCTAGTCGAATAAATTCATCATTGATTTGTTCGCATATGTAGTACTGGTCTGTATTTTCAGGGTTAAAATTAGGACGTTTTGCCATACCTCTTGCTGGAACTTCAATTCCTGATGAACTTCGAATATTTCTGTCTGTAAATAAGATATCCCAATTGTTTTTGCCAACTGCTTGATTTAATTGCTCGATTAACTGAGGGATTTTACGTGGATCAGATAAGACTTCCACATCGTCTTCCATTATCCAAATTGTTTCATAATTAGAATCTAATGCATCACGCAAGACGGAAAGATGGCTTAAAACGATCCCAATGGTGCCTTTGGCGATGCGATGGCAGAAATAAACTTGTCCTTCTTTTTCTATTATACTGTGGTCTCGTTCAAAGTTGCCATCTAGGTTGAAACTTGTACCGAGATAACCACCTATCATGCTCATGGGATTAAATCGCACCCCTACATCATTAATTGTGGCCAAAGAAAGTTCCCAACCATTGACTGCGGAAAAGCGATAAGGGAAGATTCCGTAAGGATTAAGCTGTTTATTGCTAAGTTCCCATTTTTCAGGTCTTTGATCTAGATTGATCATATAAATGAAATCAATATTCTCAAATTTATGAATACCTGTTTTATTGTCGATTTTTTTTAAGTGATCTACAATCTGGCTAAAAATCAAAATAGGTATAGAAAAAAGCATCAACAACAGAGCGATCAATTGCATAGTCATTCCTCCCACACTCACTTTAATTGACTAAGAAGATGGTCGGCAATGCGGATGGCATTGGCGATGATGGTGAGAGAGGGGTTGACGGCTGAGCTGGAGGGAAAGAAGCTGCCGTCGACAACGTAGAGATTCTGCACGTCATGGGATTTGCAATGGATGTCGAGCGCTGATGTTTTCGGGTCTTTGCCAAATCGAATGGTGCCATTTTGATGGGCAACGCCTGCGATAGGAATATGTTTGCCCATGTAGGCAGAATTGGGAATAAAATGATGCGGATGACCAACTGCCTTTAACATTTGTTTGAGTTTTCCCATAAGCCGTCGATGCCCTTCGAGATTGTTTGGTGTGTAGCTGAGTTGTATCTGTCCATCTTGTTTGATAGTGACGCGATTGTCTGCAAAGGGAAGATCTTCTGAAGTGAGCCAGAAATCGATCGAATGGTGCCCCATGGCGTTGGTGATGAAAAGGGGAGTGAGGGGTGGTGCATCGGCTTTGAACATCCAACCATCTGCTTTTCCCAGCATTTGAATATGTCCTAAAGGATGATCCCAGTCGGGTGCTCCATAGTAAAAATCATTGAGCCCCATGGTTTTTTGAAAGAAGGTAGGATTAGTAGACGGCATAAGAGCCACTAGAGCGGAATTATTGTGACACATGTAATGTCTTCCTACGACATCTGAGCTATTCGCTAGTCCATTGGGATGTTTGGAGTTCGCTGACCTGAGTAGTAGAGCAGCAGAGTTGACGGCACCACACGAGACAACAACTAAATTTCCTCGGTATATTTCTTGTTGGCCTGCGCGTTTGACAATGACTCGGGAAACCTCTGTGCCCTCTTGATTGGTTTCTAATCGCTCGACATAGGCATCTGTCACTAAAGTGACGTTGGTATGTTGTAATGCGGGTCTGACACAGACGACATGAGCATCAGCTTTGCCATCGACAAGACAGGGGAATCCATCGCATGTGTTGCATTTGACACAAGGACTTTGACCGCGGTTGCTTTCATCAAGTATGAGGCCAAGAGGCAAGGGAAATGGATGGTAACCTTGCTTTTCAAGTGAGTCGCATAAGTGTTGAATTTTGGGTTCGTGGGCTACTGGTGGATAAGGAAAAGGAGTGGAAGAGGGAGGTTCGGTGGAATCCTTTCCTCTCAGCCCATGGACATGATAGAGCTTCTCTGCTCGCACATAATACGGTTCCATCTCTTGATAGCTAATCGGCCAGGCGGGAGAGATCCCACCAGCATGCTTTACTTCACCATAATCTTTTTCTCGCATGCGTAAAAGTGCTGCACCATAAAATTTTGTATTTCCACCGACATAATAATGGTTGCCGGGACGAAAAGGTTTTCCTTTTTTGTCTAACCACATCTCAGAGGTTGTATAGCGCTGATCATAAAATACAGTTTTAGACGACCAGTTGTCCTTTTCACGTGGCAAATAGGTGCCTCGCTCTAGGATTAATATTTTTTTCCCCGAAGGGGCCAGTTGATGAGCTAACGTTCCCCCGCCTGCACCCGAGCCGATGATAATAACATCATAGTGTTCTGCATTCATCTTCAACCTCCTGATGCAAATCCTGGAAAGAGTGTCATCCCGCCATCCACGAAAATCGTCGTGCCGGTAATGTAGTCTGCGTAATCGGAAGACAACCATACTGCGCAATGAGCGATGTCATCTGGTTCCCCAATGCGGTTGTAGGGGATGAGCTTCATCAGCGCTTGATAAGCTTCTGGGGTATTCCAAGCGGAGGTGTTAATCGGCGTGCGGATGGCTCCGGGGGCGATGGCATTAACTCGAATTCTGTGGGGAGCTACTTCTTGAGCGATCGACTCCATAAAGAGGTGGATGCCACCTTTAGACGAAGCGTAATTCACATGGCCTGCCCAGGGAATCATCTGGTGCACGGAGCTCATGCAGATGATTTTTCCTGCGGCGCAAGATACTTCTTTGCGCACTCCTCTGCGCTTAAACTCTTTGATCGCCTCGCGAGCGCATAAAAATTGTCCGGTTAAGTTTGTCGTGATGACAGCGTTCCATTGGTCCAGTGTCATCGATTCTAAGGGGGAGTCGCGTTGAATTCCCGCATTGTTGACTAAGATGTCAATTGTGCCCATTTCCTGAACCATTTTTTGGAACATGGGGATGACTTGGTCTTCTTTAGAAACATCAGCTTTATGGGCGTAAGAGCGACCTCCTGCCTTTTTAATCTCATCCACAACGCGTTGCGCTGTGGCATCGTCTTTAGACACATAGTTGACAACTACGTCAGCGCCTGCTTTTCCCAGAGCAATCGCAATTGCTTCGCCAATTCCAGAATTGGCGCCTGTCACTAGAGCTTTTTGCCCTTTTAAGATTTTAATTGCTTCAATCGTGGGATAAACCACGTCTGGAAGGGGGGAATTTTTCATAACTGTTCACCTAGTTGTTGAATGAGTTTGGCTACAAGCGCAGTCCAGCCGGTTTGATGACTGGCTCCAAGTCCTGCGCCGTTATCTCCATGAAAGTATTCATAAAAAAGAATGTGGTCTTTCCATTGAGGATCGGATTGAAAGAGTTCTGTGCCTCCGTAAATCGGACGTTTTCCTTCTTCATTGCGCGTGAATAGTCGAATTAAGCGTTTCGAGAGTTCTTTGGCAACATCAGCGAGATTGAGGTAATGATTTGAACCTGTAGGAAATTCTACTTTCAACCCATCACCATAATAATAATGATATTTCTGTAAGGCTTCGATGATGAGAAAATTGATGGGGAACCAGATCGGTCCTCGCCAGTTAGAGTTACCACCAAACATCCGATTGTCAGATTCTGCTGGGAGATAACGAACTGTATGGGTAGTGCCATTAATGGGCATCGTGTAGGGATGCTTATCATGGTATTTTGAGACAGATCGTATCCCATATTCGGATAGAAACTCCTGCTCATCGAGCATGTAGCGCAGAACACTCTTGAGCTTTTCTTCGGATAAAATGGAAAGCAATCTTCTTTGCCCCACACCAGGGTGATAAACGCAAGCAATGTTGACATTGTCGTGACCTTGCTTTTTGATGAACCAATCAACACGTCGACTAAATGTAGTCAGTTTTTCCATGGTCTGAGGTTCGAGTGTTTCCACAGCAAGTAAGGGAAGTAATCCCACGATAGAACGCACCTTGAGATGTTGGATCGAGTCATGGGGGAGATGCAAGATATCATAGAAAAACCCATCTTCGCGATCCCATAGAGAATGTCCTTTACCACCGCAATTGGTCATCGCTCGAGCAATGCGTAAAAAATGTTCAAAGAACTTGGTGGCCATGTCTTGGTAAAGGGGTTCTTCTAAAGAAAGGTAAATGGCAATTTTCATCATGATGGTGCAATAAAAAGCCATCCATGCTGTGCCATCTGATTGATCAATGTGTCCTCCTGTGGGTAGAGGCGCACTTCGATCGAATACGCTGATGTTATCTAAACCTAGAAAACCACCTTGAAAGATGTTATTTCCCTCTTCATCCTTGCGGTTGACCCACCACGTGAAATTAAGTAGTAATTTATGAAAGATCGATTTGAGAAAATTGCGATCAAATACGCCGTGCATTTTTCCATCGATTTTGTAAGTTCGCCAAGCGCTCCATGCAAGTACCGGAGGATTAACATCGGAAAAATTCCATTCATAAGCGGGGAGTTGCCCGTTGGGATGTAGATACCATTCTCTTGTCAACAACTCGATCTGTCGCTTGGCAAAATCGGGATCTAACATCAGCATGGGAATGCAGTGAAAGGCCGTGTCCCAAGCGCAAAAATAAGGATATTCCCATTTATCTGGCATCGAAAGGATATCAAAGGAGGTAAGATGCGTCCAATCTCGATTGCGTGGGTCTGTTCTGGTGAGGGGTAAAAGGGGATCGCCCTTATTCCATTGTTCGAGATCAAAGTAATAGAGTTGTTTACTCCATAGCAATCCTGCAAAAGCTTGTCGTTGAATGCTCTTGAGCTCATCGCTGAGTTTCGAGGGCTGTAATGCTGCGTAGAAAGCATCAGCTTCTTGCTGTCTCAACGTGATCCACTTATCACAATTGGAGCAAGGGTCGTTCGTTTTTTTGTTAGAAAAATGAAGCCTCACACACCATTTTTCTTGTGGATCGAGGTCTTTTTTATACAATGCAGCAGCCTTCGTTCCCGTTTGATGGGGATTGACGGCTTCGCGTTGTTGTTCGACGACATAGCGATGAAAGGCATCTTTCACATAAGGAGAGCGATTGGGGACTCCATAGAGTTTTTCAGAATTAGTTTCGTTTTCAGTGAACAGTAGCTGAGGATTTTCATCGCAAGACAAATAATAAATTCCCTCCACAGGATGAGAAAGCTCGATCACTCCTGGACTTTTCTCTTTTAAAGAGGGTTTTCCCTTTTCATCACCCATTGCTCCTTTTTCTCCATATCCCCAGCTCCAGGTGTTGCGGAACCAAATGGTCGGCAATAAATAACAAGGAGCTCGTTGATCTCCGCGATTGATCACGGTAAAGCGCATGAAAATCTCTTCTTCAGAGACTTTTGCGTATTCTACTGTGATGTCAAAGTAGCGATTTTCCTTAAAAATTCCCGTGTGAATGAGTTCATATTCTAATTCATGCTGGTTGCGCTTGAGATTTTCTTCTATGAGCTGTGTATACGGAAAGGCACGTTGCGGATACTTGTACAACATCTTCTGGTAACTATGTGTCGGAGTATTATCTTGGTAGAAGTAGTAGTCTTTGACATCTTCACCATGATTGCCCTCTGGTCCACTTAGACCAAAGAAATGCTCTTTGAGAAGAGGGTCTTGACCATTCCATGCAGAAAGTGCGAAACAGATGCGTTGATTGCGATCCGATAATCCAGCAAGCCCTTCTTCATTCCATCGGTAAGCTCGAGAAGGTGCTTGATCACGCGTGAAATGACCCCATGGATCTCCATGAGGACTGTAATCTTCTCGCACTGTTCCCCAAGATCTCTCGCTGAGATAAGGGCCCCATTTTTTCCATTGAGAATGTTGAGTTCGGTAGGAAGCAAGACGTTTGTGCTCTTCTGTTAGATCCATGGTCGATTTATACTACGCCCGCTTAGTTTTTACGAATTTTGACTGGCTACGACTTTGCCAAATCAATCCTCCGGGGAATGATCTTCCTCGTTCGGACCGCTACGCTTCGATTTGGCTTTGCCTGGCAGAGTCAAAATTCGCACAACCTAAACAGGCGCAGTATAGCCTACAGTAAAACTCTATGTAACCCATCAATGCGTTTTGAATCAAATCATTTACATGATGCCTGACAAACTCAATGACTGGGAAGAGGACATGCTCCTCAAGGATATAGCTGGAAGCGCCCTAAGATGAAACAGGCGAGTCTGTGATGGAATTGCAAGTGGGCCCATTTGCCCAAGGGATGGGAGAACTTCTGATCGCCTTCACGTTAACCTGTGCCAAGATGGGGCATTGTGTGATCGTGGATGATGTGTCATTTGGAAAAGAAGAAGTAGACAGATGGCGGAAGGCGTTAAGTGATTATTCTGTGCTTTGGGTAGGTATTAAAGTGCCGCTTCATGTTTTGGAAGAAATTAAATTAACTGTATTTATATAATAATAACTATTGTGACAATATTTAAAATTAAAAATAGGAGGTTTAACAATGTCATCATTATCCGGCCTAGTTTCATTAACTTTACAAGCGACACCAGCACCAGCACCGATAGCGCAGCCAGCGCCTGTGACTGGCATAAACGCTATGCCTACAGATCTTGTAAAATATGTATATAGCTTCCTTGATTTTCAAGACGGAGCAAAAGTCCATCAAGTAAGTAAAGCGTGGAGTAAGCTACCTCATTGGAGTACACTGCAACCTCGCGTCGATAACAAAGGCTGTCTAGATCTTTCTGGACTGCCCAATTTATCGAGTAACTCGCCAAGGTGAACTATACCTTGGCTTCCTCACGAATCTTGCATCTTACCTATCTCGCTTACGCGTCTAAGGGAGGATAGGGGGCAAGTTGGGTTAATAAAATGCGACGGTCTAAGCTCACTTAATCTAAGAGGGTGCAAAAACATCAGAGATGATGACCTTTGCTATCTAAAATCTCTCAGAAGCTTAGTCTCAGTTGAACTAGATCGTTCGGGAGTTCACTTCACCCAAGTTCAGAGCCTTTACTCGTTCAAATCCAAAAATTTGTGCATATTGGGCAGTATATCTTGATTATTACAAGACGATTTTACGAGTTCCAAGAATCTGGGGAGATATGCCTAAAGCAAAATATAGGTCTCCCTGTTCGTCTTCAGCTTTCGTAGAGCTCCGATGATGAAGAGTTCATACCTTATTTCATAACGGCTTAATTCCATTTGATTCATCGAAATTCTTCTCTCGATTTCTATCACCCCTTAATTACCAATAACTTCTGGTTGTCAAAGATAACATTTTTTTAAAAAAACCAAAAAAATATTTTAATCATTTAAATAAAACAGAACTTTAGTTAAAATTATCACTGTAGTTAAAATTAACAATTAGGAGATTTAACAATGTCATCATTATTATCCGGTTTAAGGTCATTAACTTTACAAGCGACACCGCAGCCAGCACCTGCACCGATAGCGCAGCCAGTGCCAGTGCCTGCGACTGGTATAAACGCTATGCCTAGAGATCTTGTTAAACATGTGTATAGCTTCCTTGATTTTCAAGACGGAGCTAAAGTCCATGAAGTAAGCAAAGCGTGGAATACGCTACCTCATTGGAGTACGCTACAACCTCGCGTCGATAACAAAGGTTGCCTAGATCTTTCCGGACTGCCCAATTTATCGAGTAAGAATCTTAAAATCATTCTTGCTGCTACTAAAAAAAGTAGTAAAATTACCTCTATCAATCTATCTAATTGCAAGAACATCACAGATGCTGACCTTGCCCTTCTAGTAAAACGCTTCTCTCTAAGATCACTTGATCTAAGTGGATGCAAAAAAATCACAGATGCTGGCCTTGCCCATCTAGCAATGTGCGATCTAAGATCACTTGATCTAAGCGGATGCACAAAAATTACCGAATATGGCCTTCCCCATCTAGTAAGACACGCATCTCTAAGCTCACTTAATCTAAGAGGTTGCACAAACATCAAAGATGATAGCCTTGTCCATCTAAAACCTCTCAGAAGAAGCTTAGTCTCAGTTCAACTAGATGGTTCGGGAGTTACCTTGGCTGCTGCAAAAGCTTTTCAGGCGACACTTGGGTAAACCACTGTAAAGAGGTTCTACTAAGGGCGTGATGAAGAATAGTTGTTCTAATCATTAACGACGCCTTCGAGCGCTCATGACTCTCTAGACCATAGACTGAGAAATAGTAAGCATTCTCATACCTTTGGCTACTAACACTTGTTCAATCCCCTCGCTTTGCGAGGGGATTATGATTTTTCTCAGTGTCTTTTCGTTGATAATTACTTTTCGGCAAATAATTTTAATAGATCATTCCAAGAAAGAAGTGCTTTTCCACTTGCTGCAAGTAAAGTACGATCTTTCTCATAGCGTTTGATGAACAGATCGAGAGCTTCTTGATCTTTTACTTCAATTCTACCTTGTTTCAATACAGCTGCTAATCTCTCTGAGGAAAAGAGAGAATCGCTCCAGTAGATGTACACAGGTTTGTTTTTGCCTTCGTCGACCGGATTTTCTTTGGCAAAGCACACGCTGCGAACGACAGCTAAATCCTTGTCGATCAAAGTTTTTTCTTCGTCAGTGTAATTTTTTAGGTGCGACCCATCATTTCAGGAGAGAAGAAGACAGAGGCAATTGCAAAACTCCCCGACCCAGAAAAATCGATGATTTTGAGTCAGTTTGCCAGCCGCTTAAGCGGCCGTGACCCCATCCCCGAGCACATACTCTAAGCGAGTAGGGCTTGGGGATGGGGTGGCAAAATGGCTCTAAAGGGCGATTTTACTGTGGCGTGGAGTTTTGCAATTGCCTCGACATAGTCTTGTTTCGGTAAAGCATAGGAATAGGTCAATCCTGTTGTGAACAATAAAGCGGTTAAAAGGGTTGGCTCTTTTCATGTTACCTCCATAGGTAAAGAGTAACGATTGTAAAGAGCCTTAAGGAATTAATCAATGGCTTGTTCCAAATGGGATTCTCTACTACTCTTGAGATTGAGTAGAAGAAGGTGTGTGCCGTTATGCGCAAGGAAAAACTAGATGATCTGCGACAGAGAATGGAGCGTTTAGGCATTAAAGAAGAAGATCTCATTGAAAAGTTCATCTTAGGTTCTGGTAAGGGAGGACAGAAGATCAACAAAACATCTTCTTGTGTCTATATCAAACACGTGCCCACAGGATTTGAAGTCAAATGTCAACAGACTCGATCAAGGGATCTAAATCGCTACTATGCGCGCAAAGAGCTTTGCGATCACATGGAAGAGAAGATCTTGCATATCAAGTCGGCCCGTCAACAAGAGGTCGAGAAGATTCGACGGCAAAAGCGCAGGCGCTCTCGCCGTTCAAAAGAAAAGATGCTCGCTGATAAAAAAATTCAGTCGCAGAAAAAGGCGTGGCGCCAATCACCTGAATAAGTCGTTCAAAAGGCAATGTGGACTAAGAAGGCCTCCTCATAGAAAGTTCTTATGAAGATAAATGCAATGGCAAAAATCAGACCGGAGGCGTTGGGTATTTCCCTATCGGAATCGACTTCTTCCGGGGATTTAGCTGGAGGAGGTATTAGTTCATAGCGACATGTAGGACAGATTCTATGGTTTTTTAGCCAAGTGGCTAAGCAGTCGGGATGAAACAGATGCTTGCAGGCCGTTATCTTGACTCTATCCTCTAAATCCTCCCTGCAGATAGGGCAAATCTCTTTTTCTTTAGGCTTGGGGTTTTCTTGGCGAGGAGTTTGAACGCCTTTGATAAATCCCTGAGTGGATGTAGGTAATGCTTTTAAACTCATGACATCTCCAGTGTGATTTCCATGGTAAAAGAAGGGCAGATAGCATTCAATTATTTTTCCATTAGATCTTTGGTTTTTAACCTTCAAACTGATATGAACACTTTAGAGAGGTTCCTATGACAGAGGTTACGCGAAAAGAAGCGCTGAGCATTGCTGAAAAGATACATAAGATTGGCTTGCCTAATGCAGATAACATTGCCCATCTGAAGCAGTTATTATATGAACTGGATAAAATGACTTTAGAGCTTAGCTCCACCTATCATCTCGCTGTGAAACAGATGGAGAAAATCTTCGAGAAAATCGAAGCCTACTTAGAACATGAAGGAACGGTTCCAATCAAGATGTACACGACCTTTAATAAGCGTTTAATTTTATTGGAGTCCACCTTAAAGTGACGAGGCAATTGCCTCTGATGGATATAAATTTTCTTATAGGATGTTTGCATGGAATTAAAGCGCGATCAGACACGACTTTCCTATGAACTAAAAGGACAGGGTGACAAGACTTTTGTCTTTATTCATGGCGTAGGTGGAGATCATACTCATTTAGCTCCGCTCAGTGATCATTTTGCAAGACAGGCCAAAACACTTAGCGTTGATTTGCGAGGGCATGGGCAAAGTGATAAGCCTGTACAAGAGTATTCGATGGAAGGTTATGCTGAAGATATTCATTGGCTATGTCAATCTCTAAAGATTAGCCATCCCGTTCTTGTTGGATTTAGCATGGGTGGCACTATCGCCTTACAAGTAGCCAGCTCCCATCCCACATTTCCTGCAGCTGTGATTGTTTTAGATTCACCTCTCTTTTTTTCCGAACAAGTGACTCAAGCACTTCATTACTTTCTGTCTCTTTTGCACCAAGATCCTTATCACAGCGGCATCCAGCATATTTTGGAAGGGGGATCGCTTCCCACTGATCAGCATAAAGGTTTTGTAGCGCGAAGTTTATTTAGCACGCCCAAGCACGTATGGACCTCTTCTTTTTCTCATATGATCCATTGGGATCAACAGACCACCGAACGATTAAAAACGTGTCAGATGCCTCTTCTTTATGTCGAAGCTGCCAATCAGCTTGCAGATTTACTTCGTTTTAAAGAGGCATGCCCTCAATTAATGCATGGTAAAGTGATTGGGTCTGGACATTTTGTGGGCTTAGAAGCTCCAGCT
>Ga0206972_1157_pt1 | contig 11306 bp, 10 predicted proteins | sample Alteio_BWOrgHeat_86_FD_152925 | JGI IMG/M metagenome (GOLD analysis project Ga0206972, IMG submission 152925) | Enriched cells from forest soil in Barre Woods Harvard Forest LTER site, Petersham, Massachusetts, United States -... | ecosystem: Environmental > Terrestrial > Soil > Temperate forest >...
TGCAATTGCCTCAGAATACTAGAGGTTGCATCAGTCGACGGGGATCGACAGTGTGGATCATTTAAGCGGAATTCGCTAGTATGTCTCCCTTTAAGTGATTGGGAGTTATGGCGATATCAAGTGTTTCCGCTTTGCAACGGCTCATTGGATTAGATCAGGTCATCGAAAGCTCTACTCCGATTCACGTTCTCATTTTAGATACTGCCAGTTTTGATAAATCTCATAAGGAATTGTGCGGTTCTTTTGGGACTGAAATTGTAAAAAATGCTCAAAAAGACAAAGATGATAGTCATTCTACGACGGTAGCACGCGTTGTTCGGGCATCACTGCAACATGTCACCTTGCATACATGTAGTCGATCAGCTTTATTTTTTAAGTTTGCCTGGGAAATCCCACGAGAGATTCAGGTGATCAATATGTCTTTAAATCCCTTAGTGTGTATTGATGGATTTAATTGTCGAAGCAATCTTCATTCTTTATGCAAGCACACAGATTCCTTATTTAAGGTGATCCATTCTTTGGACTCAGAAGATTATCACCGCCAACTAAAAGACATGGAATTTTGCCATCAGTATCACTCAAAGGCTCCTCCTAAAAATCCCCTATCGCACCGCCATCAAAAACTATGCCCCTATACACTCTTGCTTTCCCATTATGCATTCTACGACCGTCTGACAAAAGGAAATCGAGCCTTTATCGTGGCTTTAGGCAATGAAGCTCAATTAGTTTCTAAAAACTTACAGTATTGGATAAAATTTCATCCGATCATTTCCAACGTGGAATTAAGATCTCGAACTATCTTTGCTATTAATATACAAGCCAATGGAAGTGACTTATCCGCTTGTTCGAATACTCCCGGAACTTTGGGAAGACTATCCATATGTGCTCCTGGAGCAGTCTTTGGGAAAAAAGGCACCTCTTTTGCAGCTCCTTGGATTTCGGGTGTTATTGCTCTCGTAAGAAAAGCTTTTTCTCAACTCACTGCACATGAAGCGTGCCGAGCAGTCAAACGAGGAGCTTTGCCTCTCATTATTAAAAAAGGACAGACCATCTTATTAAAAAGCAGAAAGCATGTACCTAGGTATAGTAAAGATGTGATACGCGCTTCTTTTTCCAAGTACGGTTGGGGTTTATTAGATGCAAAAGGAGCACTGGATGAAGCTGCCCAATTGGTTAAACTAAGATCTCCTAAAGAAATTGTTTTGGAGTATCTAGATGATGTTGATTTGGATTATGCGGATGAACTTTGTCTTTCTGAACTTTTAGATAGGTACTTGCCAGTAGTTGATCCTGAATCTTTACAAAAACCGTCCTTTAGACAGAAAAGAAAAAAAGGGTGGAAAGCAGTTGATGAAGGATCTTTTTCCAGTAAACTCTGCAAAACCACTAAATAGACCTTTTTCGAAATTACCTCATAGGTTTTCATGGCGATATCTTCTCTGTAGTCAATATGTCCTTGCATCCTTTAGAAATTATCAAGGGATTTGATTGCAGAGCATCTCTTCACACTTTATGCCATCATACAGATGCTTTGTTTACACTCTTCCACTCTCTCAATGAAAAGGATTATGTTCGACAACTGGCAACTATCGAAGTGTGCTCCACCTGTGAAAAGAGCCTTTCTCGCCGAAGTCGTCAATGGTGGCTGCACCGAGATAAATGTGCTATCACTCACCTAATATCTCATTATCGGTACTACAATCAGGTAATAGATAAGGACCAGGTTTTTGTTGTAGCTTTGGGCAATAATGCTTTAACAGTTTCTGCAGATTTACGATGTTGGATAAAATTTCATCCGATCATTTCCAACGCTCGTCTCAGAGAACAAACCATTTTTGCATTGAATGTAGAAGACAATGGTAGGGATCTCAACTCATCTTCTAATCAACCAGGAAGTTTAGGGAAAATGTCTGTTTGTGCTCTCGGGAACGCCTTTAAAGAGACCGGCACTTCCTATGCAGCCCCTTGGATTTCGGGCGTTGTCGCTCGCGTCAGAAAAGCTTTCCCTCGAACTCACAGCGCATGAAGCTTGTGAAGCTGTTAAAAGGGGAGCTAGACCTATCATTGAGGTGAATCAACATCCTGTCCTAATCAGAAGAGCTTCTTACCATTGAAAAAATAGGGATAGAGTGCGATAGGGTGTTTAAAGGCGGGCAATAGGTCGCGTAAGGCTTCTTGGACGGATGCTAGTGTATACTTCTTTGTTGTATCGAGCAGATGAGCAACAGGCCTATGCCCAAACTCTGGATCGGGCACAGAACGCACATAGGCTGCAACAATTCCAGGAAGGGAGCATAGAGCGCGTTCGATTTCTTCAGGTTGAATGTTTTCTCCTCCTGAAATGAAAAGGCGATCCTTCCGCCCTAACATTTCTAAATGACCTTCATCAGTGAATCTCCCTAGATCTTTTGTGGCAAACCATCCCTCATGGTGTGGATGGCCTTCATATCCGATGAAAAGCGTTTCACCCCGCACGAGAATTTCTCCACTGGAAGATAGCTGGATTTCTCGAAAGGGAAGGGGAGTTCCCACATGAACAGTAGTTGGTTGTTTAGCCACCGTGATCATCGAGCTCATCTCAGTCATTCCATAGGTTGTCATGATAGGAAGGCCCCGTTCAAACGCTTGCTTGAGAAGTAGAGGTGGAATAGTAGCTCCTCCCAAAAGAATACAGGAGTAATCTGGTAGAGGTTGTTCTTGTTGTAAAAGACGCATTAATTGTGTCGGCACAAGAGAGAGATGCGTGGTGGATTTGTGGTTAAGCACAACAGCTCCACCATGGAGAAATGTGCGAAATAAAATCGCAAGTCCACCTACATGAAATAGGGGAAGAGAAAGTTGCCACCGCGTCCTATCATCAAGGCATAAAACCTCTTGAGTGCCTTGAGCGCTGAGAAAATGGTTTCTGAGAGTGTGTTGAGCGATTTTAGGAGTTCCTGTCGAGCCTGATGTGAACAGACAAGTAGCTAAACACGACTCATCGACAGTAGAAAAAAAGTGGAAAGGAGAGGAGGCATCGAGTGGTAAGGTTGCAGGATCGATCAGTAGCGCTTGTAATGTGTGAACACGAGAGATGATGACATGGGGAGGTTCTCGAAAACTTAAAGGACAAGCGACAGCCTTTAGGCGAAATAGGGCAAAAAATAAGAGAATCACCTGCGGGGTAGGATGGGCAATGAAAGCAACACGTGATCCGGCGCAAATGCCTTGTATCTGGAGGTGATGACACACGTGATGTAAGCGGTTGTCGAGATCGCCGTAGGTCCAGCTGAATTCAGGAGTAATCAAAGCGTTTACATGGGATGGTTGTGACGCTATAGGACAAAAGTTTTCAGTCATCGGTGAAACCGTTCTCAAAGTTGTCATTATTTAACGAGGCAATTGCACAACTAACAAAAAGAGACGATTTTTCGGGAGAGTCTCTATCATTTTTTGTCCTGTACAGAGATCTGCTTTGCTAAAAACTCTTCATAGGACCTCAAGCTTGTCTGAGCTTTTTCAGACAGCTGCTGGTTTTCTAATTCTTCGATAAGAGTAGCAACCTTTTTAACGTATTGAGGGTTTTGAAATTGCTGTTCTTTAGGAAGCGCGGTTGTATAAAGATGCAGACATAGCATCTTCAAGCGAAGTGCTGCTCCTGGTTGTTTTTCAGCTTCTTCAATCAGAGCCAGCTCATGGAAAAGGTCTGCGCCAAGAATGCATTTCTCTGTTTCCAGGCGATCAGAAAAGTCCTTAAAATGATCAAGAATCTGATCAGGGTCATAGAGGAGTAGCAAATCTATATCCATTCTTAGAAGATAGCGTCCAGTAGTCCGGACAAGTTCTCGCGCTTCCTTGTAATCTTCTGCTTTTCTGCGGTGCATGATAGCCAAGATCGCTTGAGCAAACTGCTCCACAATTCTCATGATATAGTCTTTTTGCATGGGTCAATCTGTTATTCTTACGGTTTTGGTATAGCTTCCCAAACTATCGTTCCATCTGGGAGACTCGCTTGGATTAACTTGATTTTCCCTTGATCGTCAAAGGTGAACTGGACTTTTGCGCCAGCAAATCCTTTGACTCCAAAAACTCCAAATTGTTCAGGATAGATCATCGCGACCTCACCACAGGACAATGCACATGACAGTTGTTTGCCAAACAGAGTGATTTGAAGGTTTTGTTCAGGTTGACCGTTCGATAGTAATGCTGCAACGTTAGCATTGTAAGAACCGACAAATTTATTCAAATAATCTGGATCGTTGGCCAGAGAATTGTTTATTAGGATCCTTTTATATCCGGGATCTAATACCAGAAATCCAAACTCATCTGGCCAATCTTCAGTGGAGTTAGACAAAATAACGAGACCTTTTTGAGTTTTTGGATTGAACCCTAGAAAACTTCTAAATCCACCAGTGCCACCGTTGTGCCAAATAATGTCAGCTTGATCCGAATGCGATGTCAGCCACGCTAGCCCCATGTCGAGTTGAGGCATCACCTCGTACTGTTTTTGATGGCATTGTTGCATGAGAGTTGCAATTGGAGATGGGGAAAAACCCATATTTGCGGCCAAGAATTGTACCATATCCTTGACATTCGAACGAATAGCCCCAGCTCCTGATAATGCTGGGATATCCCAATATCCAACCTCACGTCTTAAATGATGCCCACTGGCAAAGTTTTGACTCATTTCAGCAGTTAGAGAAATAGAGGTGTCTTGCATTTTGAGTTTTTCTGCAATTAAGCTCTGAATAAGCTCCTCGTAGCTTTTCGCAGATCGCACGCTCAAAATATAGCCTAACAAACCCATTCCGACATTGGAATATTCGAAAGATTCTCCAGGCACTTTTGTTAAGGTACAATGACTTAAATAATCATAAAGTCGCTCAACCGTATAATCTTCGTAGGGATTGGCTGGATTTTTAGGATCGAAATTATCTGGCATGCGTGGAATGCCCGATGTGTGGGCAGCTAAATGACGCAAAGTGATTTTCTTACCATTCAACTCAGGGAGTTTAATGCCAGGCAGATATATTTCCATCGGATCGTCCAGCTGAACTTCGTCTTTTGCAACCATGTTCATTAGGGCTAGAGTCGTAAACACCTTGGTTATCGAACCTATCTCAAAAACGGTATCTTCTGATATGAGCTCATCTCGATCGACTGATTTTTTACCATATGAGAAAAATTGAGTTTTCCCTTTATCAATGAGAGCGACAGAGGCACCCACGGCACCGCTGTTATCTATGTATTCTTGAAGAAGAGCTTGTATATCCATGGTCATGTCCATCGTATTTTCGACTCCTATAAGCCGTTCTTTTTGAGAATCAAGCATACCAATAGAACGATATCTTTCATAGAGGGTGGAAGGTTCACATGACAGGGGGTTGGTAAAAAAAATTATTTTAAGTTGATCGTAATCCACGCTGTCACCTAATTTTTACAACTCTTCATTCATTTCCTTGCCTCTGCCCGTGCCCGAAAAATTGGTTCTATTAATTGGGCAAGGGCACGGGCAGAGGCAAGGAAATGAATTCTCATTGGTCTAATTCTTTAAGGAGAGAAGTGTTTACATCCAGGATAAGAGGTAACGTGAGCGTATTCGAAGAAAAATCGAGCGGTGTCCGTAGAAGATCATGGTGAAGATACCGATAGGTATCTAAACCAAGAGGTTCTATGATCCAAGGAAGTTGAGCAATTGAAACAATTCCCACACCACTTTCGCACGCGCTACTGAGAACGACCTTGGCACCTGCGCGTTGAACGAGCTCTAGGCATTCTTGATAACCGCCGATTGTCGAGGGTTTGATCACAATGGCCTTCATGGGAGGAAAATCGTTGAGTTCGAGAGCGCTTTCATCAAGAGCCAAAGGGTGGGGGAAATGAGCAAGGGAGTCGATTTCGTACGTGGGTTCTTCAATGTATTCGCACGGCACGTCAAATAAAGCACAGGCTTGCGCATAAGAAAAGGCTCTATTGGCATCAATTCTCAAGGAAAAATGGGCACTCAATTCTTGAAGTAAAGGGCGGATCTCGTGATGAGGCAAATGAGAGACTTTGACTTTGGCAGAAGTGAATCCTCGACGAGAAGCCTCTTCTGCTTGTTGTAAGATCTCGCGAGGTGAGCCAGTGAGCAATGCGGAAAGAGGAATGGTTCTGGGCCTACAAGCAGGTTGCAAAGCGCTATGGATTCCAAAGGCAACAGAAGGAAGCAAGGAAGGCAAAGACAAGTTATGACTGAGACAGTGCATGGCCAAAAGGAGTTGATCATAGGCTTGAGCTAAAGTTTCTCGATTGCGACCTGGTAAAGGTGCGATCTCTCCCCATTGCATCTCATTGATGCACACAAGCAAGCCATGTCGTTCTGCAAAGGGAGGATGGTAGGGGAGGCTATAGGAAAAAATCCGGTAGTTCATAAGACCTCTTGCGTAACCTCATTTACCCGTTAACACCAAATCTTTTCTGCCAATTTTTTGTATCATCGTCTCAGCGACTTTATTCAAGTCGCCTCACCTCTGCTACCAGAATCTACTTCGTAGATTCTAAAAATTTGCCTAGAAAATCTTTGCTTTTTCCGGGCGAAGCAGGTTACGCAAGAGGTCTATAGCATCCATCCCATGCAAAACAAAAGAGTGAACAATCCGAGTAATTTTCCCGTCTGTGCGAGCATCTGATTATAAGTCTTGGGCTCAACATTTCTTTTTAGCATGGTAATCATCAAAGGAGTGAGCGGAATCAAAACGAGTAGAGTCAACAGAGTGAAGGGACGCGTAGATGAGAAAAATACTACAGGTACCCAAGCGATGATCAGAGAAACAATGTAGTGAATTTTGCCAAACGTTTTCCCCCAACGCACAGGTAAAGTTTTTTTATTGGCTAGTCGGTCTTCTTCGATGTCGCGCACATTGTTGACAACAAGCACAGCCATGGCAAAAGCACCAGGAGAAATCCCGGCGAGGAATGCCTCTGAAGACCACACATGTGTATGGAGAAAATAGGTGCCAGCTACGGCAATAGGACCAAAAAAAGTGAAGGCAAAAAGATCTCCCCATCCGTAATAAGCGAGCGGGTAAGGGCCTGCTGTGTATAGCAGCGCTAACATCAAAGAAAGAGCGAGTAGACAGGCTATACCTATACCACCTTGCCAGACGAGCAGGCATCCTGCTAAAGCGGTAAGACAACAAGTGATGATGATGGCTCGCTTCATTGTTTGAGGACGAACAAGTCCTGCTTGCATGACGCGTAAAGGACCTTTTCGCGTAGAGGAATCAGCTCCCTTAATGCAATCAAAATAATCGTTGGCAAAATTGGCGACAATTTGAATCCCTAGTGCTGTCAAGAGCGTAAAGAGGAACATCAATCCCTTGAAGGATCCCGTGCTTAGGGCCAATGTAGAACCAATTAACACGGGACTCATGCCAATGATGAGAGTTTTAGGACGTGAGGCTGTTATCCAGGTACTGATAGTTGTCATTAGAGGTCTATTTAAGGTCTTTTAGGAAAACGTGTGAAATCAGGACGACGTCTTTCTAAAAAGGCTTGATGTCCTTCTTGGGCTTCTTCCGTCATGTAATACAGTAAGGTGGCATTACCCGCTAATTCTTGCAAACCAGTTTGTCCATCGCAATCTGCATTAAGAGCCGATTTCAGACAGCGTAAAGCCAAGGGAGAATGTTGTAGCATCTCGCGACACCAAGTTACTGTAGTCTCTTCTAGTTCTTCATAGGGTACGACGACATTGATCAGTCCCATGTCGAGGGCCTCTTGTGCGCTATACCGGCGGCAGAGAAACCAGATCTCTCTTGCCTTTTTTTGTCCGACAAGACGCGCTAAATAACTCGACCCAAATCCACCATCAAACGATCCCACTTTAGGACCCACTTGTCCAAACACGGCATTGTCTGCTGCAATGGTTAAATCACAGACGATATGTAAGACATGACCACCTCCGATGGCAAATCCTGATACCATGGCAACGACAGGTTTAGGGCAGGTTCGTATTTGGCGTTGAAAATCGAGGACATTGAGTCGATGAACTCCCTGATGATCTGCATAACCGGCATCCCCTCGTATGCGCTGGTCTCCACCGGAACAAAAAGCCTCTTTTCCCTCTCCCGTTAAAATGATGGCGCCGATCTCTTGATCGTCACGGGCATCTTGGAGTGCTTTGCCCATCTCTACAACGGTTAAGGGGCGAAAAGCATTGCGCACTTCTGGGCGATTGATGGTGATTTTTGCAATTCCTTCTGCTTTGTGATACTTAATGTCGGTGAAGCTGCCCGCTTCTGTCCAGTGGATTTGTTCTGTTACTGTCATGGTGTTGCCCATTCTAAAATGATTTCAGCACATCTCTTTGGATTTTCGAGATGTACCACATGTCCGCTATCTTCAACCTGTTGATGAGGCAAAGCGCGGTAGAGCTTTTTATAAAAACGATCTTCTATTCCACATACAAAAAGAGAGCGAGGAGGGTGTGTGACAATATAGGGAAGCTTAGCTAGATTCAAATGCTGCAGCATGGCAATGAGCTTTTCTGGATCTTGATGAGAGCGCCGATTGAGAATTTGGTGCATGAGATCGGGTTTTTGATGTAAGGATTGAAAAAGAGGTTGATCATACCAATCCATTAAAAAATGGGGCAGTGTTTGACGGCGTAGCTTTTCAATCCACAGCATGTCGCGTTCTGCTCGCTTCATCCTTTCTTGTTCAGAGGTAATTCCCGGATGTGCAGAAAGAGCGCAAACATGAGAGTAAAAAGAGCGGTAGCGGTGGGACAATTGCAGAGCTAATCGTCCACCCATGGAATAACCTACGATGATGGCAGAAGAAAATCGATCCTGGAAATAGTGTTGTAACCGCTCCACATAATCTTCCCGTTCAAGAGGTTTGGGAAGATCGATTGCCATGCAATAAAATCTTGTGGAAAGCGGTTTCATCATCTCGACGAAATCCTCTTTTGCTCCCATAAAACCATGCAGTAAAATAAGAGGTGTCGAGGCAGGATCTCCGCAGATTAGAGAGGGCAAGGTGCTTTGATAAGGCATCTTTTCACCTCCTCTATAATTTCTTGATGCAGTTGTATATTAGCTTGCCGTTCGGTGCGAATTTCGATGAATAGGGTGGTGGGATTGCGCGAAAACTGTTGGAGCAATTCTTTTAAATCCTCAGTTTTGCTGGGTTCATGATGAGGAATGTGAAATAAAGAAGCTGCTTGAGCAAAAGAGTGAGAATGAGCTGCCGCCCAGAATCGCTCAAACACATCTTTCTTTTGTGAGATAGGCAAAAACGAAAAGATTCCGCCGCCGCCGTTATTGATGACGATCAAACAGACAGGATGCGCCGCATCTTTGAGTAGGGCGAGCGAATTTAAATCATGTAAACAAGCTAAATCACCAAGAAGAGCCACGACAGGTTGCCTTAGTCCGTGAGTCAGACCCACTACAGTGGCAATATTCCCATCAATTCCAGAAAGGCCTCGGTTGCCGATGATCGGGCCTATCGGATGATCTGGAGTTAAGAAGAGATTAGCATCGCGAATAGGCATACTGCTCGCTAAAAAGACGGCGAGATCGGGAGTGAGATATTTGGCTAAACAATCTACTACGTTCGGCTCGGATAATTGAGTTTGTTCCTTAAAATAGGAGGAGAGAGTGCGTTGCACCATCTCATCCGCTTGTTTCCAACTTAAGTTTTTGTGATTCTCAGGAAGGATTCGAGCTAATTCATTAGCAAAGTAAGTGGGGGATGCTTGAAGACGGTGCGTGACGATGGAACTGGGATCATGGCGTTGCGTATGTTCGGCCACGTGAAGATATAAGGCAGGAGCGAGTTGTTTGAGCCATTCGGAGATTGTTTTTGAGACAAAGCGATCACCCAACTGTAGCACGGCATTCACAGGTTGAGAAGCTCCACAGCGCACAAGTAGATCCCCATTACTTAACAGGTGAGAATGGTGACCTACAGTGTGCATTTGAGATAGGGGATCCGCAATGATGGGCCAATTAAGCCGCTCAGCTAAGGTTAAAATCGATGCGATAGGAGCATGAGGTGGTAGAGAACCAACGATAATGACCCCTTGCTGATCACTGAAACGCTTAGCCCAAGCCAATAAGGTTTCTGAGGAAACAACACGTTCTCCTGTTTCCCATTGACAAGCAGATTGAGACACATGCTCTACAGGTGTGTTTGCAAAAAGAGGTTCGCGGAACATGCAGTTGATGTGCACAGGACCTGGAGTGGGTCCTGTGCTAAGGAAAACGGCATGAGCTAAAGTAGCCTTCACATACTGGGCTGGAAGCTGACCATCTGACAGAGGAAGATCGGTTTGAAAACGCACGAAATTGGTGAACAACTTAACTAGATCGCATGTTTGGTTAGCGCTGCAATCGCGCAACTCAGAAGGGCGATCCGCTGTTAGGATAATAAGGGGAGTAGCATCGAGACTTGCTTCCATGACGGAGGGCATTAAATTGCCCACAGCTGTTCCGGAAGTGGTGATGATCGCAACAGGCTTGCGCGATCCTTTGGCAATCCCTACTGCTAAAAATCCTAAGCCCCGTTCATCGAAGTGAAGATGTGTCTGTGCAGTAGGATGTTGTGCAACCGCTAAAGTCAAGGCTGTAGAACGAGAACCCGGTGCTACGCAAAATGTTTCTACCCCCAGCTGAACCAGCTGATCGATCAGCAACTTAGCGATCCCTTCGTTATGTGAGCCTGTATCCATAACCACTCTTTGAAAGACGCGCACGATATCAAATTCTTACTAAATGAGGCAATTGCAAATTCCAGATCTCATGTCGAGATGGCTCTTGCATAGGAAAGGAGAACATAAGAGACCTCTTTCCTTTTGTAAAATTTATTTCTTAGGCTTTTGCATCACTAGATAGAAATCTTGGGGCGTTTCCCATATGCCTAAGGATTCTAAAATGAGATGATCTTGAAGCTCTTTCTTACTGACGCCTACGTGTTTTTTCAAGAGCTTATATTGAGGCTTTGCCTCAGATACAGCGGTAGGAAGATCGCTGTCGTCTTTCACACGTACAGAAGGAATAGCTAGTAATTGACTTAAGCTAGGTATACCCAAAGTAGGATAAGTATGAATGTAGCCTGCCCATAGTGCGATTTTGTAAGGTTTATCGATTGCATTTAGTATACGTAAAGTTTGAAAATTCACCGCTGCTAGTCGATTCATTACTGATCGTTGATCAAAACTAACACTTTTAACTACTAGTCGATCAAGACTAATATTTTTATATACAGGGCCCAGAGTTTCTAAAGCAGGTATCGAATCGATGGCAATGAGACGAGCTCTTTTCTCACGAGCACTTATA
>Ga0206972_1005_pt1 | contig 11259 bp, 10 predicted proteins | sample Alteio_BWOrgHeat_86_FD_152925 | JGI IMG/M metagenome (GOLD analysis project Ga0206972, IMG submission 152925) | Enriched cells from forest soil in Barre Woods Harvard Forest LTER site, Petersham, Massachusetts, United States -... | ecosystem: Environmental > Terrestrial > Soil > Temperate forest >...
CGAAGGCGGCATCGAACCGGAACCGATACGCATGGCTGCCATCGAGTTCTTTCTTTTCCAGGCAGGTCGCGGTTCCGTCAGCATGCCCCTGTACGAGGTGGCCGTCGAGCCGTCCATTCATCTGCAGGCATCTTTCTATATTAATGACGGTCCCGGGCTGCCATCCGCCCAGGTTGGTCTTCTGAAGGGTCTCGTCGATGGCCGTTACCCGGTACTGGCTATCGTTCACCTCTTCTACGGTAAGGCAAACCCCGTTGTGGGCCACGCTCTGGTCGGGGCTGAGTTCCCCGGCAATGGGCGCGCTGATCCAGAACCGGCTGTTGGAGCCTTGTTTTTCGCATTTTTGCACCAGGCCGGTGCATTCGATGATGCCTGTAAACATATAGCGGTTTGATGATGAGAGCCGGGAAGACAGGGCCCGCCGGGTTTCAAAATAACGGATTTCGGGGCAGACCTGCTTTGTTTTGGAATTTAAAAGGCAGTTCTCTATCTTTGCACCCCATATTTAATACCATTATGCTCATCATTGATTCAAAAGATTGCGAGAACATCGACAAGGCGCTCAAAAAGTATAAAAAGAAATTTGAGAAAAGCAAGACCCTGCTGCAGTTGCGGGAACGCCAGAGCTTTACCAAGCCCTCTGTAAAACGCCGTGGCGAGGTACTGAAAGCTGTTTACAAGCAGCAGCTTTCCAGTGGAAAATTCGAGGATTGATCATTCTTTATGCCCAAACATACCGGAGTAGCCTGAAGTGAGTAGCTTTAGGCTACTCTTTTTATGCCCATCAGCGAAAAATATCCTTTCCTTCAGCCCTTCCTGGATTACCTGGCCTTTGAAAAGCGCTATTCAAGGCATACCCTTATTTCGTACCTCACAGACCTGGAGCAGTTTTTCGGCTATCTCGCCGCGGAGTTCGATTCACCCCCGGTGGAGCAGGTAACGACGCCCCTGGTCCGAAGCTGGCTCGCGACGCTGAAAGACAACAAATTAAGCAGCCGCTCCATCAACCGGAAAATATCCTCTCTTTCCTCATTTTTCCGTTTCCAGCTGAAAAAAGGAGGGATCACGGTAAGTCCGGTTACCGCCATCATTCCCCAGAAAACGGGGAGTCGCCTGCCCACCTTTGTAGAGGAAGACGATATGGCCACCCTGTTCAGCCACGTGGAATTTCCGGATACCTGGAAGGGCCGTACCGAAAGGTTGTTCCTGCAACTATTTTATGCCACGGGCATGCGCCTGAGCGAGCTGATCAAACTGAAAGAATCCCAGCTCGATGTTTCTTACGGGCAGGTAAAGGTCACCGGTAAGGGCAACAAGGAACGGATCATACCCGTGCCTGCTGCGCTGCTGGCGGAATTATCGGCTTATGTAGCGGCCAAGCCCGTTACGGGCGGCGCCACCGTTTTCGTAACGGAAGCCGGAAAGGAGCTGGCCCCCGCCTCGGTATACCAGTCGGTGAAAAAATACCTTTCGCTGGTGACCACGCTGCGCAAAAAGAGTCCCCATGTGCTGCGCCACAGTTTTGCCACCCACCTGATGAACCAGGGCGCCGAGCTCAATGCCGTTAAGGAACTGCTGGGCCACAGCAGCCTGGCAGCTACCCAGGTATACACCCACAATACCATTGAGAAGCTCAAGGAAGTCTACAAAAAAGCCCATCCCCGGGCCTGATCCCGCGTTCACCGGAAAACCTAAAAAAAGGGCGCGGTTTTGGCTTTATGTTTCCGCAAACAAGTGTTAAATTAGTAGTCCTGTATTAAAAAAAAGCCCCATAAGAAAACGGCTACCCGATAAATTTATTTTTTCATTTAAATGTGAGTTGCCATGAACATCAACATTCAGTCAGTACACTTTGATGCGGATTCAAAACTGGTATCGTATGTATCGGAAAAGCTGAAGAAGCTGGACACTTTTCACGACCAGATATTAAAGGTGGATGTTTTCCTGAAGCTGGATAATGTAGTGCATACGATCAAGGATAAGATCGCGGAGATCAGGGTGCACATTCCGCGCCATGATTTCTTTGTAAAATCCTCTTCCAAATCATTTGAACTGTCGTTCGATACGGCCATGGAATCCATTGTTTCGCAGATCAAGAGAAAAAAAGAAAAGCTGGCTGCCTGAGCAGGCGGTATGAAAGGGGAGGGGAAGCACCGGTGCATTTCCCTCCCCTTTTTATTGCCCCGAAGGCCTGCAGGATGTTTTCATTGGAAAAACCTTGCTAACTAATTTTGTAGAAATAAGTTTTCCATTACCTTTGCCATCCCGAAAAACGGGGTAGTTCTTTTATTCGCCGAAGTAGCTCAGTTGGTAGAGCAACTGATTTGTAATCAGTAGGTCGGGGGTTCGACTCCCTTCTTCGGCTCATTGGATGCAGCAGCGGCAAAGGCCGCTATGTTGTATTTGCTGGGGCAGTTTCCAGAGCGGCCAAATGGAACAGACTGTAAATCTGTCGTCTTTCGACTTCGGTGGTTCGAATCCACCACTGCCCACGGTTTTTATCAGCGGAAGTAGCTCAATTGGTAGAGCGATAGCCTTCCAAGCTATAGGTCGCGAGTTCGACCCTCGTCTTCCGCTCAGTTGATCCCGTTGCTGACAATGGCCCGTGGCCGTTTTCTGATCAGCCGTTGTAGCTCAGGGGTAGAGCACTTCCTTGGTAAGGAAGAGGTCGTGAGTTCAATTCTCATCAACGGCTCACTGGTTTGCCGGAAATTTTGGAAATGACGGAAGTTTCCAATGGTAAAACGGGAACTAAACAGTAATTTTGCGACCCGCCATAAGGCGTGTCCGATTTTAATACAAACACAAAAAACAGATAAAAATGTCTAAAGAGACCTTTAAGAGGGAGAAACCTCACGTAAACGTTGGTACCATTGGTCACGTGGATCATGGTAAGACCACCCTGACTGCTGCCATTACCTACATTTTGTCAAAGAAAGGTCTGGCAACGGCAAAAAAATATGATGAGATCGATGGTGCGCCCGAAGAAAAAGAGCGCGGTATCACGATCAATACGGCACACGTTGAGTACCAGACGGCTTCCCGCCACTATGCTCACGTTGACTGCCCGGGTCACGCGGATTATGTAAAGAACATGATCACGGGTGCCGCCCAGATGGACGGTGCTATCCTCGTTGTGGCCGCTACAGACGGTCCGATGCCCCAGACAAGGGAACACATCCTCCTGGCCCGCCAGGTAGGTGTACCCGCCATGGTGGTTTTCATGAATAAGGTAGACCTGGTAGACGATCCCGAACTGCTGGAACTGGTTGAAATGGAGATCCGCGAACTGCTCACCAAGAACGGATTCGACGGAGACAATACCCCGATCATCAAGGGTTCCGCTACTGGCGCCCTCGCCGGTGACGAAAAATGGGTGAAGGGCATCGATGAACTGATGGACGCCGTAGACAGCTACATCCCGCTGCCTGCACGCCCGATCGATCAGCCATTCCTGATGAGCGTGGAAGATGTATTCTCTATCACGGGTCGCGGTACAGTGGCCACCGGCCGTATCGAACGCGGTATCGTGAAAGTGGGTGAAGGCGTTGAGATCGTGGGTCTGATGGATCAGCCGCTGACCTCTACAGTAACAGGCGTGGAAATGTTCAAGAAACTGCTCGACCAGGGCCAGGCCGGCGACAACGCAGGTCTCCTGCTCCGCGGTATTGAAAAGAAAGATATCCGTCGTGGTATGGTAATCTGCAAACCAGGTTCCATCACACCGCACACCGAATTCAAAGGCGAAGTATACGTACTGAGCAAAGATGAAGGTGGCCGTCACACGCCGTTCTTCAATAAGTACCGTCCTCAGTTCTACTTCCGTACCACAGACGTTACCGGTGAGGTAACCCTGCCCGAAGGAACTGAAATGGTGATGCCCGGCGATAACATCGGTCTGACAGTTAGACTGATCCAGCCGATCGCTATGGAAAAAGGTCTGAAATTCGCTATCCGCGAAGGTGGCCGTACCGTAGGTGCCGGACAGGTGACTGAAATTTTAAAATAGGCCGAAAGGCTTGACAAACATTGTTTTTCATATGTTTGTGATATAACTAAAAGCTGTCCCGAAAACCTTCGGGATAGCTTTTAGCTTTCTACGGGCATCGTACAACGGTTAGTATAGAGGTCTCCAAAACCTTCGATCTGGGTTCGAATCCTAGTGCCCGTGCGAAATGACCAGGTACCGTCCCGGTCGCAATTTTTTACATTTCAAGAATAAACAGATGAACAAGATCTCCGCCTATTTCCGCGACAGTTACTATGAGCTCACAGAGAAAGTGACCTGGCCCAACTGGCTGCAACTGCAGCAGAGTACGATCATCGTACTTATCGCCACCGTGATCATCACGCTGATGGTAGCCGCAATGGACTTTGGCAGCAATACGTTACTGAAATTCATTTATTCATTGTTCAAGTAAACGCACCATGGAAGAAACAGCAGTGACACAGCAGCCGGAAGCGGATGCAGCACCGAAACAGGAAACAAAATGGTATGTGCTCCGTGTAGTCAGCGGCAAAGAGCGGAAGGTAAAAGAATACCTCGATAAGGATATTTCCCGCAGCGGCTGGACGGAAATCATCAAGCAGGTATTCCTGCCCATGGAAAAAGTATACAAAGTGCAGAACGGCAAGAAAGTGATGCGCGAAAAAAACTATTTCCCCGGATATGTGATGATGGAAGTGCTCGACGGCAAGCTCAATGACGATATCGTTCAGCACATCAGCAATATCAGCAATGTGATGCACTTTCTTACCGACGGAAAAGGCTCCAAAGGCAATATCATTTCACTCCGGAAAGCAGAAGTGAACAAGATGCTCGGCAAGGTGGATGAGATGAATGACCAGGGTGTTACGATGAGCGAACCGTTCATTATCGGCGAGACCATCAAGATCATCGAAGGGCCGTTCAACGACTTTAACGGCGTGATCGAAGATGTAAACGACGAAAAGAAAAAGCTGAAGGTTACCGTAAAAATATTCGGCCGTTCCACCCCAGTGGAACTCAGTTATATGCAGGTGGAGAAGATCAACTAAAAAACTGCAAAGAAATGAACCGACCGCCTTACGCAAGTAAGGCGGTTTTTTTATGCCCGAACGGCCGGCGCCGGAATGGCACGAAATATCCCCTCGCCGGGAAAAAACGCGCATTCGCCGAGGATGATGTAAAATATTGATAATACATCGTAAAATATATATAGAAAAAATAAATTCATTATTCGTTGATAATCATTAAAACATGGCAAAATTGTCACGTTTCTGTCATATCAGAACGATTTCGTAGATTTTTTTAACAAAAAAGCAGCATTTCAGCGGTTCCGGATGCCATGGTTTTCACATACCATTTTTTTTAACTGCCTTAAAATCGTCTTATGAGAAAATTCCTGCTTTTATTCTTATGCTTATCGGTTGCCGCCAGCCAGTTGCTGGCCCAGAGCCGGACCATCAGGGGAAGAGTAACCGACCAGGCAAATAATCCTGTAGCGAATGTTTCTATTGTGGTAAAGGGAACCAACACCGGAACCAAAACCATTGAAGATGGAACATTCACTTTATCGGTCCCGGCTTCAGCGCAGACACTGGTCGTTTCCTCGCTGAATTTTAGTTCCAGGGAAATCAGCCTGGGAGATAAAACAGACATCAGCATTCAGCTGACCGGCAGTTCAGCTGACTTACAGGAGGTGGTGGTCACTTCCCTGGGTATTACCAGGGATAAACGCTCCCTGGGTTATGCCACGCAAACCATCCGGGGTGATCAGCTGGCGGACAGGGGCGAGGTGAACGTCATCAATTCATTACAGGGAAAAGTAAGTGGGGTGTCTATTACCAATGCAAGTGGTGGCGCCGGCGCTTCCGTTAATATTAATATCAGGGGGATCACATCTTTTACCGGCAGTAATCAGCCCCTGTTCGTAGTGGATGGTATCCCCATCAGTAACGACGTAGACAGGACCAATGGTGGTACGTTGGGTACACTTGGCGATAATCAACCGGCTAACAGGGCGATTGACCTTGACCTTGGTAATATAGAATCGGTGAATGTGCTCAAGGGTGCAGCCGCTTCCGTGTTGTACGGTTCAAGGGCTGCCGCCGGAGCCATCATCATTACAACTAAAAAAGGGGGAAGCGGGAAAAATAATTCAGAGATCACTTTCAATTCCTCTTATTCCATACAGCAGGCAATCGGGTTACCGCAGGTACAGAATTCTTATGGCCAGGGAACAAATGGCGCCTTTCTTTCCACAACAGGATTGTCGTGGGGGCCTAAATTCGGAACCACTCCCACCATTGCAAATGGATTGATCGTGAACGGAACGGCGGTGCCTTACCAGGCTTATCCCAACAATATAAAAGATTTTTTTAACCAGAATGGAGCGGGAATACTGGACAACAGCCTGACCATTAACAGTGGCGATGCGAAACAGAATTTCAGTTTTTCTATCAGTAACCTTAACCAGAACGGTATCCTTCCCAATACGGACTTCAAGAGAACGTCCATCAAATTCGGCGGCAATACCATCCTCCGCAACAAAGTAAGGCTGGGTTCTTCCGTTACCTTGATCAACAGCATACAGGACGGGATCCTGGACGGTAACGGCGCAGGAAGCGCGATCGGCGTACTCGCTGGTTTCGCGAGGAGCATTGATCTGACCGGATATAAAACACACGGTACTTATGTAAACCCTGACGGGTCCAACAATTTTGTACTGCCCAGTACAGACAATCCATATTTTGACGCTTACCAGAATACATTGAAGAGCAACCTGTACCGCGTGATTGGTAATTTCAATGTTGGGTTTGATATCAACAGCTGGTTGAACGTAAGCTATCGCCTGGGTGTAGACGTGTATACAGATCGCCGTAAACAGGTGTTTGCCGTGTCTGCCGCCAACAGGCCTACCGGCCAGGTGCTGGAAAATATGCTGTACCGTTCAGAAGTGAACGGAGACCTGATCATCACCGCCAAGAAAAATAACATCTTCACCAAAGACCTGAACCTGACCGCATTCGTTGGACAGAATATCAACCAACGGACTTTTCAGAGCATACTGATCCAGGGCGATGCGCTTGCTTTCCCTTCCTTTTATAATGTAAGCAACGCAACCATCTTAACGAACGGTACCGCTGAGGCCACCACCCTGCAGAGACTGGTGGGATACTATGCCCAGGCATCTTTTGCATACAAAAACTACCTGTTCCTCGAGGGAACTGCCAGGGTGGATCAGTCGTCTACCCTTCCACTGAACAAGAATTCATTTTTCTATCCGTCTGTCAGCGCAGGCTTTGTATTCACCGATGCATTGAACATGAAATCATCGGTGCTGAACTATGGTAAAATAAGGGCCAGCATTGCTACGGTGGGCAGGGATGCCACACCTTACCTTCTTTCCAATGTATATGTTACGGGAGCGTATGGCAATAACGTTGCTTCGTTCAATTTCCCTTACGGTTCTGTGGCGGGCTTTGGGGCCAGCACGAGGATATCCCCTGCAACCCTGTCGCCCGAGTTTACGACGTCTTACGAATTCGGTGTTAACCTGGGACTGTTCAAAAACAGGATATCCCTCGACCTGACCTATTTTAACTCAGACAGTAAAGACCAGATCATCAACGTGGCCATACCTTATTCTACAGGCTATGCCACGAAAACGACCAATATCGGGGAGCTGTCCAACAAGGGCGTGGAAGCGCTGGTGAACCTAAATATCGTTACTACGAAGAATTTCAAATGGGATGGATCTTTCAATTTCACCAAGATCGTCAATAAAGTAATTTCCATTGCACCGGGTGTAGACAATTTCGCGGTGCCGGGCAACGCGTTTACAGGATCCATACCTTCCATCAAAGTGGGCTACGGGTATGGTGTGATATTGGGCGGCGTTATTCCTGTCAATCCCGCAGATGGCCAGCGCCTGATCAATCCCTCTACGGGACTTTACCAGACCACCATCGCCAACCAGGTACTGGCAGATCCAAATCCTGACTATAAACTCGGATTTACCAACAACCTGAGGTATAAGAACTTCTCGCTTGGATTTACATTCGACTTTACAAAAGGCGGACAGATATTGTCATTTACTTCGGCTATTTATAAATCGCGCGGCGCATGGATAGGCACCGAAGCAGGCAGGGATCAGCCGCATATCCTTCCGGGTGAAATACAGAATGGCACCAAGTTCACGCCAAACAACATCCAGATACCTGCGCAGACCTATTGGGGCGCCCTCGGTGGCCTGCAAAGTGAGTTCAATGTATACGATGCCACGGTCTTCAGGCTGAGAGAAGTTTCCTTTGGCTATGACCTGCCGGTATCCGTTACGCAAAAACTCAAGATCGGGCCGGTTCGTTTTTCACTGTTTGCACGAAATGTATTCTTTATCGCACCCAATTCCATCATTGATCCGGAGGTCAATACACAGGGGGCGGGTAACATCAGGGGACTGGAGCTGCAGGGAACGCCCAATGCCAGGACCATCGGTGCTAACGTGAAAATTTCACTATAAAGTTTCTAAAACCATTATTATGAGAAAGATTTCAATGATAATTATCCTGGGCGGGTTGCTTTTCTCGTCCTGCCAGAAATACCTGGATGTCAATACCACGCCGAACAATCCAACCTCGGTACCCGCATCCACCCTGTTGCCCAATACCACGATCGGCCTGGCGTTTGCAAACGCCAACGACCTGAACCGTGCCACTTCGGCACTGGTGCAGCATATCGCGGGTGTGGCTAACCAGACCCAGTTATACGATGTGTATGCGCTGGATGGCAACTTCGATAACCAGTGGAACCTGGAAATATACAGCGGTTGCATAGACAACCTGCAGATCCTGATCAACCAGGATTCGACCACCAGCCCCGCCTATTCCGGAATTGCGAAACTGGAAATGGCCTATGTGTTTTCAATGGCCACCGATATCTGGGGAGCGGTTCCCTATTCACAGGCAGGGCAGGGCCTGATATTCCCCACTCCGCGTTTCGATAAGGTGGAAGATATCTACCAGGGAAATAGTGCCCTTGGCATCAGGAGCCTGTTCGACCTCGTAAACAGTGGCCTGGCCGACCTGGGAAAAGTCAGCCTGCTGAAGCCCGGCACGGATGATATTGTATATAAAGGGGATCTTACCAAATGGCAGCGCATGGGAAATACGCTGTTGTTGAAATTCGCCATGCTGATCAGCAATCTGAATCCTACACTGGCTAAGACCACTATTCAGAATGTCATCACCGGCAATAACTATATTAACAGTCCGGCCAATGAGTTTGCAGTTCCCTTTTCGCTCAGCGTAGGTAACCAGAACCCCATCTTTTCATTCAATAATCTTAACAGGCCTGCCGACCAGATGTTGAGCCAGCGGTTGCTGAATCTCTCGAAGAGCCTGAACGATACGGTGCGGCTGGCCAAGTTCTTTACCAAACCTACCGGGGCTTTCGTAGCATTTGATAATGGCCTGACGATCGCCGCGGCGCCGCAGGCACAGAGATCAAAATACAATACGTATCTCACAGGCGATCGTTCCGGGAATACTGCTGACGGAAAATCCGGCGGAGACTCATCTATTAAAATCCTCACTGCTTCGCAGGTGGATTTTATTCTTGCAGAATCTGCGCTGATACTGGGAACTACCGGCGATCCCAATGCTTTGTACCAGGCAGGGATCACAGCTTCGATGCAACGGGTAGGCATGACGGCGACGGAAATCGCAACCTATTTCAGCACCAACCCTACGGTCGTTACGCTAGCGGGCACGCCAGAGCAGAAAAGACAGCAGATCATCACGCAGAAATATATGTCACTGATCGGGAACGGAATTGAAGCGTTCGATGATTACAGGCGAACGGGTTATCCTGTATTGACGCTGGTAAACAATCCGCAGGGGGATGACCCCGCGGTGATACCGACCCGGTTACCGTATACGCCGAATGAACTTTCCAGGAACCCGAATGCGCCCAATCCCAGACCCAAGACCGATGTTAAATTGATCTGGGCCAAATAAACCATTACTTATCATGAAAACCACAGCCATGAGCAACAGTTTTAAGATATCAGCGATCGCGATTTTATTCACGGCTTTCGCCAGCTGTACCAAACAAGACCTGGGCGGCCTTAACCAGTTCTCCGACATACGGCCGGTCAACCCCATTACGGTGCAGAACGCGGTAGACTACCGGCCCGGACCTACCATTACCGTTTCCAAAAGCGGCACCGGGGCCTTCTCGATCATACTGGCATTGCCCCCTACATCGGCCAGGAGCATCAAGGAGATCACCTCCGTGGCGATCAGCACCAGCTATACAGCCATAGAGGGAACTACGGGCCTGTACAATACAGCGCCCATAGCTGGCAGCGGCAAGACCGTTACGTTCAATACCAGCCTTACGGAATACCAGGCAAAAGGCGGCAAGCTACCCCCGGCAACGAATGCCGAGCTGACCTCCCAGTTCTACTTCCTGGTAACGCTGGATGACGGCTCAACGGTGCTAACCACCCCTGTACGGGTATTGTACCTGGATTAAAACGATTACCAACACCGGAAAAGCTGTTCCGCAGGAAGATTCACCTGCAGAACAGCTTTTTTTGTTCCGGCGCTTGCCTTTTCGGAAGTAATATCTATCTTTGCCGCCCCAAAAGTTCTTTTTAAAAGAATGATTGATTTGGGAGTTCCGGTAAAATGCCGGGACGCTATCACCAATAAAATCGAACAACATGGCAAAAGAAGTCTCCGGCTTTGTAAAGCTGCAGGTGAAGGGCGGTCAGGCTAACCCCGCGCCTCCTGTAGGACCGGCGCTCGGCTCCAAGGGCGTTAACATTATGGAGTTCTGCAAGCAGTTCAATGCAAGAACGCAGGACAAAATGGGAAAAGTGGTTCCCGTCCTGATCACCGTTTATTCAGACAAGTCATTCGACTTCGTCCTTAAAACCGCACCCGCCGCTATCCAGCTGATGGAAGCCGCCAAGATCCAGAAAGGAAGCAAGGAAAGCAATCGTATCAAGAACGGCAAAGTGAGCTGGGAACAGGTAGAAGCTATTGCAAAAGACAAGATGCCCGACCTGAACTGCTTTACCCTGGAAAGCGCCATGAACATGGTGGCCGGAACGGCCCGCAGCATGGGATTGACCATTGATGGCCAGGCTCCCTGGGCGAAAAACTAATTTATTCATCTTTTCCCGCCTGAGGCGGGAGAAAAAACTTTAGAAAATGTCTTTGACCAAAAAAAGAAAAGCAGCTGAAGCTAAGGTGGATAAAACAAAAGTT
>Ga0206972_1158_pt1 | contig 11212 bp, 13 predicted proteins | sample Alteio_BWOrgHeat_86_FD_152925 | JGI IMG/M metagenome (GOLD analysis project Ga0206972, IMG submission 152925) | Enriched cells from forest soil in Barre Woods Harvard Forest LTER site, Petersham, Massachusetts, United States -... | ecosystem: Environmental > Terrestrial > Soil > Temperate forest >...
GATCATCGCATCGACGCCCGCTTGAATGCCGCTGGCATAGTTGCCCTGCCTGAATTGCGGAGCGATGACTTGGGTGATGATATTTTTGCAAATCGCATCCGGCAACGCGCCTTCCAATCCGCGTCCCGTGCAGATAAACATCTTGTGGTCGTTGACGAAAACCATCAGCAGCGCGCCGTTGTCCTTCCCCTTCTGGCCGATGCCCCACGCGTTGTAGGTATCAATGGTATATTGGTCGATGCTGGCGTCGGGGGGCAGGCTGGGATAAATCGCCACGACGATCTGGTTGGAAGTCTCCTTCTCGAATTGTTCGAGCTGGGCATTGATCGCCGAAAGGTTCGCGCCGTCGATCACATTGGCCTGATCGGTGATATAGCGGTCCGGCTTCTGCGGAAGCTTTTCCGTCTGGGCAAAAAGGTTTCCCGCCGCCAGACCGAGCAGGAGGACCAGCACCGTAAGCGGTGCTAAAACCACCTGCGCAATGCGTCGCTTGATCATGGCTGGACGCGCAGCTTAGTGAGCGGGCGCGGCGTTGGTCGGATTATTGAAATCGAAATGAACCTCGGGCGGGACATCGCTTCCGGCCTTCGCCTGGAAGTAGGGGCGCGTGGTGAACCCTGATATTCCGGCCACAAAGTTGCTGGGAAAACTCTGCACTGCCGTATTGTAGCTTTGCGCCGCTTGGTTGAAATAATTGCGGGCGGTGGTAATGCGGTTTTCAGTCCCTTCCAACTGAGCCTGGAGATCGATGAAGTTCTGATTCGCCTTCAACTCGGGATAGCGCTCCGAGACAACCAACAGGCGGGAAAGCGCATTGCCCAGCGCGCCTTGGGCCTGCTCATATTTTTGAAGTTGGGCCGGATCGGTAGGGGCTTGGCTGGGATCGATCTTGACCTGACCGACGCTTGCGCGAGCCTGGACGATGTCCGTCAGCGTCGATTTCTCAAAATTGGCAGCGCCGGAAACGGTCTGGACCAGATTCGGAATCAGGTCCGCGCGGCGCTCGTACTGATTTTCAACTTCGGCCCATTTCGCATCCACGCCCTGTTTGAGGCTCACGAGTTTGTTGTAGTTGTCCGCCCACATGGCGCCCACAACGACGACGAGAATGACGATGCCGATGACGGCAACGCCGGCACAACCGAGAAGATATTTACCCATAAAGTGTGATTGGTTTTTCCAAGAATAGTGCTTTGTCCGACTTTGGACAGGATTTAACGACAGACAACCGCTCGATCAAGTCCCCGGCCTCAACACTGTATCCCTGGGCGGTGCGCTTGCGGTTTTCGGATAATCGAGCGTGAAGTGGAGACCGCGACTCTCGTGACGACTCAGTGCGCTATCGACGATCAGCGACGCCACCAGCACCAGGTTGCGCAACTCGATCAGGTCGCAAGTCATCTTGTAATTCCAGTAATAGTCGCGCACCTCTTCGCTCAGGCTGTGCAGGCGGCTCGCCGCGCGTCGCAGCCGTTTGGTCGTGCGGACGATCCCGACGTAATCCCACATCAGTTGCCGGATCTCGCGCCAGTTGTGATAGATCACCACCAACTCATCCGGGTCCTGTGCGGGACCGCTTTCCCACGGCGGGAGATCCTTCTGCGTGGCCGGCATTTTTTCCTGGGTGACCGCGTTCGCCGCGCGATGGGCCACGACCAGAGCCTCCAGTAGTGAATTGCTCGCGAGCCGATTTGCGCCGTGAAGCCCCGTGCAACCGACTTCACCCACCGCCCAAAGCCCCGGCAGTCCGGTACGGCCCTCCGGCGTGGTCATCACCCCGCCGCATTGGTAATGCGCGCCGGGCACGACCGGAATCGGCTCGACCGCCATGTCGATGCCGAATTCGAGGCACTTGGCGTAAATGGCCGGGAAACGATTTTGCAGGAATTCGCGGCTCTGGTGCGTGATGTCGAGATAGACGCATTCCGCGCCGGTCCGCTTGATTTCCGCATCGATGGCCCGCGCGACGATGTCCCTTGGCGCGAGCGATGCCAGTGGATGCACGCCGTCCATAAACGCCTTGCCCGCGCCGTTGCGCAGGATGCCGCCTTCGCCGCGCACCGCCTCGCTGATGAGAAACGATTTCGCCTTGGGATGGAAAAGGCAGGTCGGGTGGAACTGGATGAACTCCATGTTCGCGACAGGCACGCCCGCCCGGTAGGCCATCGCCACGCCGTCGCCGGTCGCGATGTCGGGATTGGTGGTGTAAAGATAGACCTTGCCGCAGCCGCCCGTGGCGAGAAGCACATGCGGTGAGGCGACGGTCTCGACGCGCCCCGTCTTGTTATCGAGCACGTAAACGCCGAGGCAGCGATTGTCCGTGGCGAAGCCGAGCTTGCGCCGCGTGATCAAATCGATCGCCGCGTGATTTTCAAACATCTCCACGTTGGGATGCAGGGCCAGCGCGGTCAGCAGGGACGTCTCGATTTCGCGCCCGGTCACGTCCTTGGCGTGGAGAATGCGGCGCTTCGAGTGACCACCCTCCTTGCCGAGATCGAGCTCGTGCCCGCCGCCATTTTCGCGCTCGGTAAATGACATGCCGAGCTCGATCAGCTCCTTAATCCGCGCCGGGCCTTCCTCGACGATCCCGCGCACCACGTCCTCGCGGCACAGGCCCGCGCCGGCCTCCAGCGTGTCGCGCACGTGAAGGTCAAACGTGTCCTCGGTCGAGGTCACGCAGGCAACGCCGCCCTGTGCATAATTCGTGTTCGACTCCGCCCGATTCTTCTTCGTGATCACACCGACGGAGCCCTTTTCCGCCACGTTCAGGGCAAAAGTCAGCCCGGCAATGCCCGATCCGAGCACGACATAATCGAAACGGTGGTCAGGAACCATCAGACAACTTGCTCTAGATCATAGTCTTAAGCCAATCTAAAAAATGCGGGGGTGACGTTGTCCAGAACCTCGGCGTGGGTTATAATATAGGGTGCGGTCTTATTCCACCCATACGCTCCAAGCGGGCGAGAAGATCATATTGACCCATTCCGGCCACGAATACCTTGCCTTGGTTGATGTCGAGTCGTACCCCGCCTTTGTCGCCAAGGACGTCGATCACCTCGACATGATGGCGCATCTCTTTAGCCAGATGCGGGCACTCACCGCCGTCGCTTGGGGCGCGCCGGGCCGGATGCTCCATGTCCGCTTTGTCCTGACGGAGCATGACCGCGTCGCCGACTACGTTCACCTTTCCGAATGCCGCACAACTGCCTCGGGAAACGTCCGAACCAACGGGCGGTTATGCTTCACCAGCCACGACCGTCTTTTTGATTGCGCCCGGCATCGCACGCACCCTGTTCTCCGCGAGGAACGCCTGCCCAAGGATGCGCGGCCCCACGTCCTGGCGGTGCCGCCCGGAATTTACGGAGTCCAGGTCTTTTACCATTTGCTCTTTCCGTATGGAGGCGGGAGTCCCTCGGAGTTATCCACCCAACCCAAGATTCACTTCACCGTCATTCTACGCCACTACGCCTTTCCCGCGCCTCGCGTCGCGCCGATGCGCCTGCCCGGACTTATCCCTTGGGCGGCCTGAAATTTCTTTTGCATCACGGTTTGCCATCCCGGGCTTGTCGCAGGATCAGTTCAGTCGCATCATCGCTAAGGTGACCAAAACTCTCGTGCAATTGCGTCTGACCTTGTTTGCGCTCCTGTTGATCGCATCCATTGTCGCAGGATATATTTTGCGTGACCAGCCCCTCTGGTTCCTGCCCTTGCTTTGCCTGGCCGCCGGATTTTATGCCGCGCTGGTTTCCCACATGTTCATCGGCCTCATCCCGAGGTGGCGCAATCACTTCCTCTCGGTCGGTTGCTTTTGCATCCTCGTCATCCTTTTTCTCGGCTTCTATCTCGCCTCCAGCTTCCACTTCTGGTCACAGGACAAGCAAATGGCCCGCGACTATGTGGCGGCGGTTCAGCCCCGCCTCGAAGACTTTCGCAAGACTCACGGCCAGTATCCCAACTCTTTATCCGAAGTGGACAGTTTACCCGCAATGCCCATAGGTCTCGCCTATAACCACGAACATAATGGCGGCAAGGACACCTACCGCTTTCACTATTGGAACACCTGCGAATATTGGAGCGGTGCCGGTCAGTGGTCCGATAACGATTAAGCGATCCGGCTTTCTCGTTTTTCTTCTTCTTTCCCCTCGGTCATCCTGAGCTTGTCGAAGGATCAGTTCCGCCGCATATTACGTCATGCCCGACGAACCGCGCAAAATCTTCGATCTCATGGATACCGAGACCGAGCCAACCGACGAGCAACTCGCCGAGTTGATGCATTATGTCGGGGAGGACATCCGGGCCGAAACTGCAGAATTGAAGTCGAAGCGTCATGGTGCAAAATCGGAGGCGGTGCGGGGCTTATTTTCGATGGCGATCATTAGTGGTGAGAGGCGACGACACTTTATCCTCTACTTCGACGGACTGCGGTACTCATTCAAAATGTTGAAGTTAGTGTCCGCTCGAATGACCGCGACTTTGAGTGAAGTAGTTAAGTGTCGCGAGAAAGGGCAATCAACTGAAGAGCCAATCACTTCTGCACTTCTGGACGCTTGGACAATTGTCGATATGACACATCGTATTCGCGAGCTCTTGCAGCAGATGCCAGGGTTATCTCTCAAGCGTCCCGAAGTTCAAATTTACTTGCGAGCTACCAGTCGAGCGGAGGAGTTACGACACCATGTGCAGCATTTTCGGAGTGGCATTCCCTCGTTGCCATCGGACTCCGCGCCACTGTGGGGCTCTCTCTCGTGGGTATTGCCATCTGATCCCACAACCTGTTACACGCTTCTAACTGGAAATTTCTTGGATGGGACTGCCAGTCATAATATCACGTACGATCTGCACCGAGGAATGTACGTTTGTTCTGTATATCTTCATGCAGGCGCCCTCACAGTTAGTCTTATGGAACTGTCGGATGCGGGCAACGCACTTCGGCAAGCAATTCTGGATGGACTGAGAGAGTGCGGCGTTGTTATAACGGAGGCTGATTCTCCGATTTTCGGCATGTCAATCAGGAGTACACCTCAGGATGAGACCGTCTCGTCGGGTAATCCGTAGAAAATTTCAGTAAAAATCTCTTGCACGCTTCTGCTGCTATGGCATGATTCCACTCCCCCGCAAAACGGGGGAGGCCTTGTTTAGCAGCTAAATGCTCTTAACCGGGTCCGAGTGATGAGGAAGCGTGTGACGGTCTTCGGGATGGATGTCCGAAGGAAAAAGCCGTCCTCCATGCGAGCTTCGAAGCTTAGCACGCCACCACAATGGCGTGTTTTTGTTTCTGAAGCCCGGGTGGCAGAACGTCTCCGCAACACCCGACCACAGATTTAGAATAAACACTTACTAGAAATACGGAATGCCCACGATCAACCAATTGGTCCGCAAAGGACGCCGCAAAGTCGTCGTCAAGACGAAGTCGCCCGCGCTTAAAGGCGCGCCGCAGCGCCGCGGCGTCTGCGTGCAGGTCATGACCCGCACCCCCAAGAAGCCGAATTCCGCCTTGCGTAAAGTCGCCAAGGTGCGCCTGACCAACGGCCAGGAAGTCATCGCCTATATCCCCGGCGAAGGCCACAATTTGCAGGAACACTCCATCGTCCTGGTTCGCGGCGGCCGCGTGAAGGATTTGCCCGGCGTTCGTTACCACATCGTTCGCGGCACGCTCGACGCCCTCGGTGCGGCCGGCCCCAGCAACACGAACAAGCTCACCCGCAACGTTTCCCGTTCCAAGTACGGCGTCAAGAAGCCCAAGAAGGGCGCCGCCGGCGCTGATGCCGCCAAGAAGAAATAACCCTTTCACGTCTAACACCTACCCTTAACTAACCATGGCACGTCGTCGCCGCGCTGATAAGCGCTCCATTATTCCTGACAGCCGCTACGAATCTCAAGTCGTTGGCCGCCTCATTTCCGCGATCATGCAGCGGGGCAAGAAATCTCTCGCCCAGCGCATCGTTTACGGCGCGATCGATTCCGTCAACGAGAACAACAAGGATGGCGATCCGCTCGACGTGCTGACCAAGGCGCTCGAAAACGTCAAGCCCCGCCTCGAAGTTAAATCCCGCCGCGTCGGTGGCGCCACCTACCAGGTTCCGATGGAAGTCCCGCCGGAGCGCCAGCTCGCTCTGGCCATGCGCTGGATGGTTGCCAATGCCGCCAAGCGCAAGGGCGTTCCTCTCCAGAAGGCGCTCGCCTCGGAAATCAAGGAAGCCTCCAACGGCCAGGGTAATTCCGTCAAGAAACGTGACGACGTGCACAAGATGGCGCAGGCCAATCGCGCGTTTGCCCACTTCCGCTTCTAATCCAACTTTCTCTTAAGTACCTAACCTCTCTACCGAAACTTTTATGGCCACTGCAACTGCTACTCCTGATACCAAGGCCAAGAATCCGAATTCGCCCAAGCGCCCCTATCCGATGGAGCGCACGCGCAACATCGGCATCGCCGCCCACATCGACGCGGGCAAGACCACGCTGACCGAGCGCGTCCTCTTCTACACCGGCTCGATCCACAAGATCGGCGAAGTGCATGAAGGCACCACCGTCACCGACTGGATGGAGCAGGAACGCGAGCGCGGCATCACCATCACCTCGGCGGCCACGACCTGTTTCTGGCCCGCGCGCAAGGAAGAAGGCATCGTCAAGCTTTACGAAGGCCAGAAATTCCGCGTCAACATCATCGACACGCCCGGTCACGTCGACTTCACCGCCGAAGTCGAACGCTCGCTCCGCGTTCTCGATGGCGCCATCGCCGTGTTCTGCGGCGTCGCCGGTGTCCAGCCCCAGTCCGAAACCGTCTGGCGCCAGGCCAACAAGTACAACGTTCCCCGCATCGCCTTCGTCAACAAGATGGACCGCGTCGGTGCGAATTTCCAGAACGCCATTAATGAAATGCGCGACAAGCTCGGCGCGAATGCCTGGCCCGTCATTCTCCCCTGGGGCGCGGAAGACCAGCTTCACGGCCAGATCGATATCATCAACCAGAAGGCCGTCCGCTACGCCGACAACGACAAAATCGGTTCGACCTATGAACTCGTCGAGATCCCGGCCGAATTAAAGGCGCTCGCCGAAAAGTCGCTGCAAGAACTGATCGAAGCGGTCGCCGACAAGGACGAAGAAGTGGGCAACCTTTTCCTGGAAGAAAAGAAACCGACCGCGACGCAGCTCAAGGCGGCCATTCGCCGTTTGACCGTCACCAACCAGCTTGTTCCTGTCGTCGGTGGTTCCGCCCTCAAGAACAAGGGCATCCAGTTCCTGATCGATGCGGTCATCGATTATCTCCCCGGTCCGCTCGACATTCCCCCGGCCGTCGGCATCAATCCCCATAACCGCGAAGAAAAAGTTCCGACTCCCGCTGACGACAGCGCGAAGTTCTGCGCCCTTGCGTTCAAGCTTTGGACCGATCCCTTCGTCGGCAAGCTCGTCTTCTTCCGCGTCTACTCCGGCTCCCTGACCAAGGGCACCACGGTTTATAATCCCCGCAGCAACAAGCGCGACCGCATCAGCCGCGTCGTCCAGATCCAGGCCGACAAGCGCGAGGAACTCGAAACCGTTTACGCCGGGGACATCGCCGCCATCGTCGGCATCAAGGACGTCAAGACAGGCGACACGCTTTGCGACGAGGACTTCGACATCCAGCTCGAACCGCCCTCCTTCCCCGAGCCGGTCATCTCCATGGCCATCGAGCCGAAGACCAAGGCCGATCGCGAAAAGATGGGCGAGGCGCTTGGCCGCCTGGTCGAAGAAGATCCCACCCTCACGGTCAAGACCAACGAAGAAACCAGTCAGACCATCATCGCCGGCATGGGCGAACTCCACCTCGACATCATCATGGACCGCATGCGCCGCGAGTTCAACGTCGAGACCAACGCCGGCGCGCCGCAAATCGCCTATCGCGAGTCGATCACCAAGGCCTCCGAAGGCGAAGGCAAGCTCGTCAAGCAGTCGGGCGGTCGCGGTCAATACGGCCACGTTGTCGTCGAAATGGCGCCTCAGGAACGGGGCAAGGGCATCGCCATCGAAAACAAAGTCGTCGGCGGCAACATTCCCAAGGAATACATTCCCGCCTGTAAAAAGGGCATCGAAGAAGCGCTGCTCAACGGCGTGGTCAACGGTTCGCCCGTCATCGACGTCGCGATCAACATCACCGACGGTTCCTACCACGAAGTCGATTCCAATGAATTGGCGTTCAAGCTCGCCGCCATCTTCGCCGTCCAGGACGCGATGAAAAAGGCCGGCCCGATCCTCCTCGAACCGATCATGAAAGTCGAAGTGTCCACCCCGGACGAGTTCCAGGGCGACATCATCGGCGACTTGAGCCGCCGTCGCGGCAAGATCATGAGCACGGAAAGCAAGAGCAAGACGACGAACGTGCACTCCGAAGTGCCGCTCTCGGAAATGTTCGGCTACGTCAACAACATCCGTTCCATGTCCAAGGGCCGCGCGGCCTACACCATGGAGCCTTCGCACTTCGAACAGGTGCCCGCCCAGATCGTCGCGCAGATCACCGAACAGAAGAAGGGTAAATAAATTTATGGCCGAAACCCGCATCCGCATCCGCCTCAAGGCATTTGACCACCGTCTTCTCGACCGCGCCGCGACCGAGATCGCCGAAACCGCGTCCCGCACCGGTTCCGTCGTCGCCGGCCCGATCCCGCTCCCGACCAAGATCGAGCGCTACACCGTCAACCGTTCCCCTCACGTCGACAAAAAAAGCATGGACCAGTTCGAAATGCGCACTCACAAGCGCCTCCTCGACATTATCCAGCCCACGGCCAAAACCGTCGATGAGCTCAAAAAGCTCAATCTTCCGGCCGGTGTCGACATCAAGATCAAAGTCTAATTTTTAACGCTATCTTTTACTCATGAGCATTGGAATTTTAGGACAAAAGGTAGGAATGACCCGCGTTTACGACGAGGCCGGGATCATCACGCCCGTCACCGTCATTCTCGCCGAACCCAACGCGGTTCTTCAGGTCAAGACCATCGACAACGACGGTTACTGCGCCGCCCAGCTCGGCGTCTTCGACCAGAAGGAACATCGCGTCACCAAGCCCGAACTCGGCCACTTCAAAAAGGCCGGATCGGCCCCGAAGCGCTTCGTCGGCGAATTCCGGACCAATGGTGAAGAGACCAAGGTGGGTGATTCCATCACGGTTAACGGCTTCAAGGCCGGCCAGTGGGTCGATGTCATCGGCGTCTCCAAGGGCAAAGGTTTCCAGGGCCCGATGAAGAAGCACAATTTCGACGGTCAAGGCGCCGCCCATGGCTCCAAGACCCACCGCCGCAACGGTTCCATCGGTTGCCGCTCGACCCCGGGCCGCATCTACAAGAATCACGGCATGGCCGGTCACATGGGCGATGAACGCGTCACGGTGCAGAACCTCCGCGTCGTCCAGGTCCGCGAAGCCGATCACGTCCTGCTCGTCAGCGGAGCCGTCCCCGGTGCGCGCGGCAGTTTCGTCGTCGTTCGCACGGCCATCAAGGGCCAGCCCAAGCCGAAGGGCGCGGCAACCGCTGGCAAAGCGGTCAACCCGATGAAAGCTTCCAAGGCCGCCAAATAACGAGATAAACACATGAGCTTTTCCCCTCTCTCCACCAAGGACGCCGCCAGCAAGTTGAAAGTCGATCTCATCGAGAACGGCATCGGCACGCAGGCGCTGCATGAAACCGTGGTCGCCTATCGCGCCAACCGCCGCGCCGGCACGCACTCCACCAAGACCAAGGCGACTGTCGCCGGTTCCGGCAAAAAGCCCTGGCGCCAAAAAGGCACCGGCAACGCCCGTTCCGGTTACGCCTCCTCGCCCGTTTGGTCTGGCGGCGGCGTGGTCTTCGGACCGCATCCCCGCAAATATACCAAGAAGACGAACAAGACCGTGAAGCAGCTCGCGCTCCGCAAGGCGATCAGCTCCCGCGTCAACGCCGGTGAAGTCTACCTCATCACGCCGATCACGCTTTCAAAGCCGAAGACGAAGGACCTCGTCGCCAAGCTCAAGGACGGCGGACTCGACGCCAAGACCAGCGCGCTCATCGTCATGGAAGCGGCCGACCAGAATATTTACCTCGCGTCGCGGAATCATCCCCGGCTCGAAACCACCACGGGCGATCTCGTCAACGCCGAGCAATTGCTCCGCTACGACAAAATCTTCATCACCGACGGTGCGCTGGGCAAACTCTCCACTCGTCTCCAGAAATAATTTCTTATGCGCGACCCACTTCTTATCGTCAAATCGGTGCGTGTGACCGAAAAGGGCACCGCCCTGGCCGAGAAACACAACCAGTATGTCCTCAAGGTCGCCCCCAGCGCAACCAAGCAGGAAATCAAGTACGCGGTGAAGATGCTCTTCCAGAAAACCGCCGTCCGCGTCAACACGATGCAGGTTGCGGGCAAGCTCAAGCGTCGTCACGGCGGTGCCGACTTCGGCCAGCGTCCCGATTGGAAAAAGGCCATCGTCACCCTCAAGGCCGGCGAAAAGATCGAACTCGCCTAACTCGCTTAACCGAATACTACCATGGCACTTAAAACTTTCCGTCCCCTCACGCCGTCCCTCCGCTTCACGGAACTGAACGGATTCGAGGAACTCACCAAGGGCAACAAGCCGGTGAGAAAACTCACCGAACGGCTCAAGAAGTCGGGCGGACGCAACAATCGCGGTCGTCTCACCTCGCGCCACATCGGCGGCGGCCACAAGCAGCGCTACCGCTTCATCGATTTCAAGCGCAACAAGCTCGGCATCAAGGCCGTGGTCGAATCGATCGAATACGATCCGAGCCGCACGGCGCACATCGCTCTCCTCAAGTACACCGACGGCGAGCAGCGCTACATCATCGCCCCGGTCAGCCTCGCGGTCGGGACCACCCTCTGCAGCGGTCCGGAAGCCGAGCCGATTATCGGCAACGCCCTTCCGCTCGAAAATATCCCGCTCGGCGCGGCGATCCACAACATCGAAATTATTCCCGGACGCGGCGCCCAGATTGGCCGCACCGCCGGCAGCAGCGCGACGATCATGTCGGTCGACGCCGGGTACGCCCAGGTGCGCCTCCCCTCCGGTGAAATCCGCAAGATTTTTTCCAAGTGCTACGCGACCATCGGCCAGGTCGGCAACATCGAGCACGAGAACGTTTCGCTCGGCAAAGCTGGTCGCTCCCGCTGGATGGGCCGTCGCCCGCATGTGCGCGGCATGGTCATGAACCCGGTCGATCACCCCATGGGTGGCGGACAGGGCAA
>Ga0206972_1159_pt1 | contig 11121 bp, 8 predicted proteins | sample Alteio_BWOrgHeat_86_FD_152925 | JGI IMG/M metagenome (GOLD analysis project Ga0206972, IMG submission 152925) | Enriched cells from forest soil in Barre Woods Harvard Forest LTER site, Petersham, Massachusetts, United States -... | ecosystem: Environmental > Terrestrial > Soil > Temperate forest > O...
TGAAAAAAGGTGGGCTTTGCCTTGATTCCAAATCCGGGGGGAGCAAAATTTGGCCTGGAGATAGCCGTAAACGAAATAGGCTTTGCCTTGATTCCAAATCCGGGGGGAGCAAAATCACGGTGGAGCGCGGGTGCCACAACTTCTCGCTTTGCCTTGATTCCAAATCCGGGGGGAGCAAAATGTAACCTTTTTTCTTGAGCGCGGTGAGATCGCTTTGCCTTGATTCCAAATCCGGGGGGAGCAAAATCGTAGCCGTTTCGACAGTATTAATGATCTCGCTTTGCCTTGATTCCAAATCCGGGGGGAGCAAAATTTACGGACCGTTGCCCATCCTACCAATCACGCTTTGCCTTGATTCCAAATCCGGGGGGAGCAAAATTAAGTAGTGCCGTACGTGTAGACATTCGTAGCTTTGCCTTGATTCCAAATCCGGGGGGAGCAAAATCTTCATGCGCTTTCTGAACGCTCTGAGGATGCTTTGCCTTGATTCCAAATCCGGGGGGAGCAAAATAGCCAGTTTATAAGTGACCGTGACCCCCTGAGCTTTGCCTTGATTCCAAATCCGGGGGGAGCAAAATTCCTGTTGCCACTGCAAAGGAGGGAAGGTCGCTTTGCCTTGATTCCAAATCCGGGGGGAGCAAAATCAATTAGTGCATGTTGGTCATGCTGACTATGCTTTGCCTTGATTCCAAATCCGGGGGGAGCAAAATCACGTCGCCGAAACGCCCATGATTATCCTCGCTTTGCCTTGATTCCAAATCCGGGGGGAGCAAAATCGCTCTGTGTAACCAGCTCTTTACAAGCTGGTTACCAGAGTTGAATTTGTTCGGGTAGCATCTCTGCGGAGACTTCTTTTGCGGGTTGGCCATGGATGACAAAGGATCGCTCCCACTGGGCGCGCGTCACATAGATCGCCCGAACCGTCCCTTCGGGGGGTAAATTCCGCTTGAGTCGTTCCAAATGAGTTTCCTGACGGGCAAATGAGACGCAGGCACGAATGTAGACGCTGAATTGCATCATGGTGTACCCATCATCAAGCAGGTATTCGCGAAAATCAGTGGCCGCTTTTCGCTGTTCCTTCTCAACGACGGGAAGATCAAATGCAACGACTAGCCAGCCCATTTTGAACTTTTCTGTGTCCATGGTTTATAGAAGCCGGGTCTGTGGTTAAGAACTGCCCGGCGAAAGCCACGTACCACCCCCTCGATGCAGCCGCGCACTTCAAGAGTAAGGTCGAGATAATCGATGCGCTCCAGCGGAAACCCTGTTACCCACCGGCGAAATTCTGGCGTCACTTCCAGTAATTCCGCTTTGGGATTTTGCCGCACCCACTGCACGACGCGCCAATCCACGCAAGGGCGAAATGGTTCCATCAAATCGTAAGCCAGGGGCGCAGCCCGCTCGCGCGTCGCGTGGGAAATGCCAAAGGTTGGGTCCAGTCCCACTCCAAAGAGTTTTTGTAAGACGGTCGAGAGCAACACGGCGTAACCATAATTGAGCAAGCTGTTCAGGCCTTCTTGGGACCGCTCGCGCACAAAACTCGGTTCACCCTGGCTACGGCCATATATCTGCCAAAAAAGTTTTGCGCAAATCGCTTCCTTGTGTGCTTTGCGACTATGGGCTGCTTCTCTCAAGGGTTCCAGTCCGTCAATGGTTGGCGACAAATGCTCCGCCAGCGTCAATTGGTTCAGACACTTGGCATCAATGGTCGCACGCCAGAGTTGGGAGACATGCTGGGGAGAAAGTTTGAGCAACGCACGGGTCAATAGGGTGTCAGTGGATCGGTTTGCGGGCAGCACGAGACTGACTGGACGAAAAGTCTCGCAAATAATGAGAGCAACACCATGTTTGGCGGCCTCCAAAAAAAGCTGGCTGTGAATCGTGGCCGAGAAACTGGTGATAATGATGGAAGCTACATCTTCCAAGGGTAGCTTCTTCTCTCCCTCCTCGTTTCGGCAAATAAGCTGTCCGTTTCGACAAGTTAGCGAGCATTGCGGCGAATCGATGCTGACGATGTGGTAGGACACACGAAGATAGGGTTGCGTGCCAACGCCGCAGGACAGCGTTTACATATTGAGGGGAACTCCGGTTAGTCCGCTGTTCACTACAGTCATGCCGCACTTCACAAGAGTATTAACAGACACATTGATGCCGGCCCACTTCACCTTGTTTCGCAACTTGGTCATATCAGGCCGCATAATGTCAAAAGCCATGCCACTCTCGTTGTTTTTGATGGAAACTATTTGCCAATAACCCTTGTAGTCGCTCTGCCCTTTGGCAATAGGAACATGAATGATTTGCCCATTCCTAAAAACCTGTGGCCACTTGCCCCCGTTTTCTTTCACGGCAATCGCCTTGAGTTGAGGCCATACCTTGTGCCACAGGATAATTCTCGTCGTTGGTTCGCCGTCGAGCCTTCCGTCCTTTCGCCAGAGAGCCAAACCAAAATTAGCATCGACCACCCTGACGCCCTTGATGGCTCGCAGCTTGCCGTTGCCATTCGTGGGGCGCAGACCTAACAGCTTGGCGGCTTTCTCCTCGGTATACTTTCTGGCGCGTTTATCCTTGTTCTTCGGATCACGCGGCCCGTATTGCTGCAAATGAACAATGGCTCCTTGGGTGTTATTCAGGTTGGGCAACGGTTGGCCGCTTTTACTGTTCCAGATTTGCTTTAGCTTCGGCTCCTTGGACTTTTTACCTGGGCTGGCTTCTGCATTGGGGACTTCAATCGCCACAATGCCACGCGTATTTTCCTCCAAGCCGGCCAATCCCCCCATCCGCTTGGGAACATGCTGGACGACGCGACATTCCGTCAATCGGTTAGTAATTTGTTGTTTTAACTTAGGGCCCAATTCACGCAAGCGTGCGCGACCCTCGCCATCGCGGGAAAAAATATTTCGTGAGATAAGCATCTCCGTTTCATCCGGCCTGCGGTTGCGTTTGAGCAAAATCTCCCATAAGCCGCCGTCATTCGGTAAGTAGTGAGAGGCATAGCCGACGACACAGGCATCAAGGGCATGATGCTGATGTGTGACGGTGCGCATCTCTTTCTTGATATTCAATTCTTCTGTCTCAGCCCGCTCCAAGAGTTTTTGTACTTCGGGATTGTGAGCGGCGAGGCAGCCGTAAAGCTTCCAGCCTTTTCGGACTTCGCCAGTAACGGAACCGGGCAATGAAACAATTCGAGGCTTATTTTCCAAACTGTTGAATTCCTTCTCGATCTCAGTGGCGGCGAGTCGCACCAAGTGGGACGTCTGGGTCAGGTCTTTAGGCAAAAAGCCCTTTTCTTCATATCGCTCCAGAAGCAGCAGGGCTTTCCGCTTCTTTTTTCGATCCGCATCCTGCCGATGGCTGGCTTTGATGCTCAACTTTTCCACGAATTTTTTGAAACTCGACTCAGTCGATAAATTCGACTTTTCTTTTCCGACGCCAAGATCACCATCAATATCCTTGCCACCAAGTTCCTTGATAAATTGCAGTGCGGTACGGTTTCCCTTCATGGCATTGATCGCCTTGGAGGTGATCACGAGACTTTCTAACGAATCGGACGGACGCAGCGAACGCGGAATAATGTGGTCTTTGTCAAAGGCTCCGCTGGCTAGTTCGATGGCCCCATAGCGTTTCTGCGAATAGGGGCAAGTCCAGTCCAAATCTTCGGCAATGCGGGCTTTGCGGATGAGGCCGGCGGTGATGCGATAGCTGGTCTCCGCCAGGTCTTTCTCCAGTTGTTTGACCACGCTGCTGTGATCCTTGAGCATCTGGTTAAGTTCGCCTTCGATCTCTTTGTTCGTCTTCCCGGAAAACGTTTGCAGGTCGCGGTTAACCTCAATCGTGATCCTCCCAACTTGGGCTGCATCGTCACCCATGTAGGATTTGATGATGTCTCGAACCAAGCGACGCGTGATGAGAACACGGTGACGCACGAGATGATTATTGGTTTTTTCGTCCAGCGTTCGTTGCAGTTGGGCCTGCTTGATGTCGTCGCTGAGATAAAGACTATTGCCCTTTTCGGTGGGATGCTTCCCTTGAAATACTTCCCGGATTGCCTGTTTCATGACCTGCCGGGTATAGGGTGCGCGGCCAGTCGGCGCTTTTTCCGGACGTAACCATAAAGCGTCCTCGGCATGGGGCGTGAGAAAATAAGAATCTACATTGCTTGGAGTGTCGCCAATTGTCTGTTTGAGCACCTTCTTGAGTTGAGTCTTCGTCAAGTGGCCTGCCTCACATTTGAGTTCAGGCTCGCCCTTGATCATGACCTGATGAATGGCTTTTCTTTCTTCTGCGGTGAGTGGACGGAAACCTTGTCTGCCGCCGATGGTCAGGTTTGCCAGGATCATGGCCCAGCGATAGAGCAGGAACTCACGGCATTTCTTCACTGGAACTTTGCTGTCACGTGCGGCTTTCACGGCATCCTTGGTTTCGGCCAGCACGCGCTGGTAGGTGATCGGGCAGGAGGAAATAATCCGGTTGTCAAAACGAGGCACGCTTTGGCCGAAGAGATAGCTTCCCTTGTAACGTTTCGGCAAACGCACGTCGCAAACAGGAATCGTCTTCCACGCATCGTTGTCCCACTCCCGGGCGGAATAATTATCATTACTCACCAGGGCGCGGACGAGTTCCGGAGTCAGCTTAGGCAAAGCACCAACATGCTTTTCCAGGATATTTTTGACCTCAAAGTAAACGACGTCGCGTGGAAAAGCGGCGTTCAGGCCCTTGAAACGTTCCTGAGAAGACTTCGCAACCCCCAGGGGATTGATTCCAAGTGCCGCGCAAAAAGTCTCCGCCATCGTTTTCTTTTCATGTTTCTGCATGAGGCCCATTGCTGCTTTTTCCTTTTCACTGTCCTCGGAGCTTTCCTCCTGCTTGCTCCATCGCACATTCCCGTCGTAACCGCGATTATGGGCATACCACCGCAAGACATCCCAAAGTTCCGGCCAGGTGAGCAGGCGTCCGCTTTCGCACAAGACTTCCGCCGCCAGTTTCCACGGCCATGCGCAACCCGATTGGTTCGATTCGGCCACAGATAAAGCGCCGACATGAAGCAGCAATTTCTTCAACCGCTCGATCCTCTGCCGCGTGGCGCGGATATGGCGGCGTTGTCGGCGATAAGCGCGACGCTTCACCGCAAGACAATCATCAGCAGGGAACAAAACGACACCGGTGCCGAGTAACTCGAATTTTTCACAGTTTTGGAAAACTGCCCAACCAATGGAACTATGGCCGATATCCAATGCGATTTCAAAGGGTCTGGGAACTTGGTGGATCATAAACAAACCTCTCTTAAAGAATCGGCATGACCTGTCGCTTGATTAGCTTGCCTTTATTGGGACGCTTTGTAAGTTATTTCTGGAATCAAGACAAAGTTAGATAAGGCAAGCCGTTTCCCTGCCGCCAGAGCGGTCACATCGGTTAAAAAGCCTTGTTAAAAAGCCGACGACGCAAGTCATCGGCTTTTTTTTATCATCATATATAGAATGATGCTAACGGTACTTGAGCCAAGCCCTTCCTCGCGTGCTTGACACAAAAGCTGCATTTGATGATCTTGGGGGCATGAACAAAATGCGATTTTCCGAGATTGATCGCCTTCACCGTGAAGAGCGGGCGAAGGATCGGAAGCGTATTGCCTCGGGCAAGGCGACGCCGGAGCAGGTCCAAGAGGAAAACTCAATTGTTCCTCTACATGCCAAGATCAAGTTCACCAATTTCCGCAGTTATCTGCGCCAAGCTTACGCCTAATCGACGACATTGAAGTCGCAAACCGAAATTGCTGATTTTCGGAAGGTGCTGGAGTTGGCCGTTGCGGACGGCAAATCGATCATGGTTGGCGGCCATGCGGTCAATTTCTGGGCACTTTTCTACTTCCCCCGGATCAAGACTGAGTTGCGGCAATTTCTCCCATTCACCTCCAAGGACCTCGATTTTTATGGAGACATCCATCTCCTCGACCGACTTGTTAAAAAGTTCGGCGGTATGAAACGCATGTCCCAGCCTCGCGGCCCCGTGATCGGTCAGGTTGAATTGGAAATCGACGGGGTTAAACGCATTGTGGAAGTACTCCACAGTGTCCACGGCTTGAGCCCAAAGGATTTGGCCAAAGCACTGCCGCCTGTCCTTGAAGTGGATCGATGCAGGGCGCGTGTTCTTGATCCGGTGAGCTTGCTGAAAGCCAAAATCCACAATGCGGCGGACTTTAAGCAGGACGAGCGGAATGATGTCAGGCACGTCAAGATCATGATCCTCTGCGTTCGGGAATTCATTCTGGATGCACTAAAAGAGGCAAAGCTTGGCCGACTCCCCCAGCGCAATCTGGTTAATCTTCTGGAAAGTATCCGGCAAGTCATCGCCGACCCGAAAGCCAAGAAAGCCGAGTATATAGGGAGCTTTGATTGCCAACAAATTTGGCCTGTACGGCAGTTAACGACCTCTGGTCTTACTAAGATCGCAAATTTTCTTAAGCACCGGTTGCCTTCGATCTAGCGCAAGCACGTAAAGGGACTTGCAGAATGCGCTGTCAATGACGGTTCACTCAAAATCCCTGGGTGCTTGGAGCGGCAGTCTTCTGATTGGCCGCCGCTTCCTGGGCATCTATCAGGTAGATGGATTTAAACTCGAAAGAAGTGGCTGTTAGGACCGCCGTTGAAAAATTGGGCCTACGCCACATTTGTCTTATGGGTGAATAAATATTTTTGGGTATCTCGGTCTTCGGCAGTTCTTCCCAAGAGTAACCCTGACAATTTGCCCCAAGTAATTCGGTTGTCAGTTCGTCGGTGAATTTCTGTCCAGGAGCGATGCGATACAATTCCCCAACTGATATGCCATTGATGAGAGTCACGGTAATGGAAAAACCGTTCGCTGAGAACGACTCTTCATCCCCACAGGTACGATGTACTTTGAGCAAAGGCTTTCCGTAACGAGCTATCACAGCGCTCTCGGTTTCTCCGAGGCGTGCCCAGGCGGATGATGCCATGCTCAATGAGAGTAAAATGGCTAAAATGAGGAGGCGTATCTTCATGGCTACAAGGTGGTATTAAAAGTGTTCCAGATTATGGAACAAGTAAATCCCAAATTTTGGGACATGCGTGTATCACCTTATGATCGTAAGGTTGCGGACTTTCTACGGAAACGACGCGGAGAGCAGACTTACCGAGATTTTGCCCCAAAATTGGGCATGAGCAGTTCTGGCCTCCATCGTCTGGAAAATCTAGAGCAATCGATTACGCTGGCAAAACTGCACGCTCTCGCGCAGAGACTACGAACCACTGTGGAAGAAATTTTCGGTTGGAAGACAACTGACGAGAAGCCGTAAGGTCGCTACATAGTTACCAGAGCATGAGGGTGGAACCCTCATAACTGCAAAGCTCACGGCACTCTGTGTGCCCCGGATGATTTCCGAAGAAACGACAGATTTCCTTTAAGCGGCCCTGGTTCGCCACAATAAGAGTATCGGCTATCCTATGCACACAAATAAACTTGACGAAGAACGAGAATAATGTAAATGTTGAGAACTATGGAAGAAGGTTTCGCCAGAATCGGATCGGATTTGATGCAATACGCAACGGAGTCTGCCGAATTCTCTGCTTCCCGGGGTGTAGTCAGCGAACTCTTTCCATACATTTACGCTGCTTCCCGCACGATGAGCAGCAGGGCAATTAGTCGCTGGCTTGAAGAGCAACAACAAATCAAACTGAGTGCCGTCACAATTTCAAAGGCCTTGAGGGAACCCTCTAAGCACTGGATCGCCTACACGGACGAACTCGAACCGTCCGTCCGAATTTTCGAGGAAGCTTTCGGTATTGATCCAGAAACCTTCCTGCGAGATTACCGAGTGTTCGATCATTTTGCGGATAAGCCAGCGATGATTTCCGCCGGAAACCAGGAGGAGGCGGAAATCGGTTTGACTGAAGTTCGCCATGCTGTTGAAAGCATCCGACAAAATTGGTACGGACTGCCGGATACTGCCCGGAAGGAATGCATAGGGTATCTTCTGGCCGATGAATCCGAGGAAGAGAAGGCCGATGAAAACAAAGCCGAGTAAGGAAAATATGCTGCCAATAACCCCCAACCTTCTGTCGGCAAAAGAACTGGCAAGCGTGCTTCGGGTTCACCCAAAGACTGTGCAGAAATATTCCTACTCGAATATAATTCCATCGATCAAGATAACCAAACGCTGCGTCCGATTCGATTTGGACAAATGCCTAGAGGCACTTAACCGGCGCACAACCATTTGCGCAGCTCACTAAAATGAGCTTGGAAACGTGGCAACATTTTGGCAGCAATGAAATTTGTAGATGAAATACTCCGGTTCGTAATGAGCGGGTCAACGGTTCAAATCCGTTAAGCGGCTCTCCCTGATTTTCAGGGGATTACCTCTTAAAACTGACCTACTTAGGCATCCTGGCGGATGTCACGGAAGGGAAAGTGTGGACGCCCAAAGTAGCGTTTAGACACGGGAAAAACGGCTACCGTATACGATATAGAATACTACCGACATAGGTTCCATTTTCCTCGTCTCCCAATCACGATCAGCTTAGCGCGAACTTAGTTTGAAGGCGAAGAGGGCCGCTTCTGTCCGGTTGTGGACCCCGAGCTTCGCTAGGACGCGTTCGACGTGCAGCTTGACCGTGCCGGAGGTGAGGCCGAGTACGGCGGCGATTTCAGAATTGGATTTGCCTTCCGCCAGCCAGTGCAGCACTTCGGTTTCGCGTGGGGTAAGTTTGAATCGGGTCAGTTCCTTGGTGTCCATGACGTCAAGCCCTTCGCTTAAAAGCAGGAGCAAACGCTCGGCCTGGCGCACGCGGCGGACGATCAGGCGCGTCGAGTCGCGGTGCAGAATCATCGGTTCCTCCAGGTCGCTGGCAGCGCGTGCCCACTTGGCCAGACGCGGGGGGAGCTTCGATGGGCCCTTATTGGAAACAGGAAGATAACGGGCCAGGCACTCGAATGAGCCCGGTGTGGCATGAAGCACGCCGCCCCGATCGTTGAGCGAAATAAGTCCCCGCCCGCTTTCACCCAATGCCCGCTGCAAATCGCTCAGTTGTTCCATGTGTCCCGCTCGTTCCTGGGCGTGGACGTAGGCCTGAATGAGATGAGGCCGCACCAGGTTGAGCCGCAACCGGTCTTTCTCCGTAAAGCTGCGTTCTGAGCGATTGAAGGCAATGCCGATCATAAAACCCTCCTCGATGCGTACCCCGATCGCCATCTGGTCCTCCACTTTCATGTGCCGATAGGTGGTGTGGTAAATATCGAGCTGGCGAAATTCCTTAGCGCTGATGAAGTCCGAAATCTTCAGTGCTTGGCCATCGCCGGTGGCGTTGAAATAATTCACGACCGGGTGCTGCGCCATGTTCTTTTCAAAGCCTTCCAGCCAGGGCTTGTATTCTGGAGGAACAGGCGGCTCCATGACGATCAGCGCCCGGTTCCGCACCAGATTCACCTCGTTATATCCGGAAAGCGTGCAGGGGATCAGCCTGCGCAATTCCCGCAGCACGTGGCGCGGGAAGTCTTCGAGTGCCCGGCATCGGTAAATCGCTTCGATGCAGGCAAGGACTTGATCGTATTCCGCACTTGAAAGTTGGGTTTTCAAATAAATCGCCCCGCCTTCTCTTTCTACGGACTTAGGCTCCCTTTGGCTATATGCCGTTCGGCATATTTACAATTACCCGCCTGTAATACATTCTGCGCTCCTGTCGCTTAATTATTCAAGCACGGCAACGAAGGGAAACGTTGAATCGCCGGTTAAATCAAATAGGAGAAGAGGACAAGTGAAAATGAAACGTACACAGGTAGCTACGCTCAACGGACGGTTTAGTTCACGGAATCACGCTTCACATCGAAATATTTTTTATTACCTGCCGACGATTGTCCTCGGTTTACTCTTCGGTAGCCCGCTTCACGCCCAAGTCGTTTCCGTTTGGAACGGTGGCACGGGCAACTGGAGCGTCGCGGGGAATTGGACTCCGAGCGGCGCTCCCAACAGCAACACTGCCTTTGCCCAGATCACGCCAGCGAGTTCCGTCGTCTCGGTCGATGGAGCTTTCACCGTCGGCGAGCTGAGCATTGCCAATGGCAACAGCCTCGGAATCAATAACGGCCTGATCTTCACGGTGAATGGCACAGGCGGCTTCGGGGGCGCAGGCACGATCAACAACGCGGGCAGTATTTCGCTCAACTCCACCGCCAATCAAACCCAACTTACCATCAACGGAGATATCTCACTCACCGGGGGCGGCACGGTCAGCATGGTGAGTAACACCTTCATCGATGGTAGCGGCACCCTGACCAATACTAATAACACCATCCAAGGCGAAACGAACACCGCTGGCAACCTAGGCAGCGGTCAGATCGGCATCGTCAATCAGACCAACGGCACTATTAACGCCAACGTCTCCGGGAGTGTGCTCTTGCTCGATCCGAGCGCGGCGGGCGTCACCAATACCGGGACGCTGAAGGCCAGCGGCGGCGGGCTTCTTCAGTTGACCGGCGGTAGTGGAGGTGCTTTCACCAACACCGGGGGAACGATCCTGGCCACCGGCGCCAACTCCCAAGTTCAACTGACCGGCGCTGCTGCAATCACCGGCGGCATTCTGACGACGGCGAGTTCCGGCACGATTCACAACATTGGCAGTGCCTCGCTGACAAATCTGACCAACTCCGGCGCGTTCATTGGCGATAACGCCACCGTCACCACGATCTCCGGCACGATCACCAACTCGGGCAGCATCACGCTCGCCTCCACCGTCAATCAAACCCAACTCCTCCTCGGCGCGGATGCCACGCTCACCGGAAGCGGCACGGTTAACCTGCAGAATCAGGATATCATCGGCAGCGCCACCGGACCACACACCCTGACCAACGCCAACAACACCATCCAAGGCGCGACCAGTTTCAGCGTGGGCAACGGTCAGATTGGCATCAATAACCAGGCCAGTGGCATCATTGACGCCAACGTTTCAACGCAAGTGCTCCTGCTTGATCCAGGCGCCTTGGGCGTGACCAACACGGGATTGATGGAGGCCAGCGGCGGTGGCATCCTCTTATTGACCGGCGGTGGCGGCGGCGCGTTCACCAACACGGGCGGAACGATCCTGGCCACCGGCGCCAACTCCCAAGTTCAACTGACCG
>Ga0206972_1018_pt2 | contig 11031 bp, 8 predicted proteins | sample Alteio_BWOrgHeat_86_FD_152925 | JGI IMG/M metagenome (GOLD analysis project Ga0206972, IMG submission 152925) | Enriched cells from forest soil in Barre Woods Harvard Forest LTER site, Petersham, Massachusetts, United States -... | ecosystem: Environmental > Terrestrial > Soil > Temperate forest > O...
TAACCGTCGAGCGAATTCGTTGACAAATCAGGCAACTGTGTTAGTCTTAATTTGCGCTCAGTTGTTTGGTTGTGAGCCATTCTCGCTCTCCAGCAAATCAGTTTCTGCTCCGGAGAATCTGGAATTCCCTCCCTTATATAAGGTGTGACCGGCGATTCCACAAAAGCTAGACTGCCCGCAAGTTGTTTTCTCCCAAGCCCCTCAGCGTAACCGCTCTGTTTTTTTGCATTTTGAGCGGACCCTCTGGCACTCTGATCTTGAGCTTCATGCTCCCGTATCGGTAGCCAGGGCAAAGAGGCCGCGTGCGGCAGAACCGGGTTGAGCCGCTTCATTTTCGCTCAGCCACTTAGGGTAACTCCTCTTCGGTGCTCCACTACGCATATTGATTTTTGCTTCCTGCTGCGACTGAAGCCGCCGCCGGAAAACTCAGGCCCCCAGCGATGCTGTGCGCGGGCCACAACAAGGACTAAGTGACTCAATTTTCTGACTTTAATATCTCCGATACGCTCAAACAGCGCGTCGCCGCTCTCAATTTCATCGCCCCCACCCCGGTACAGGCCGGCGCAATTCCGCCCGCACTCGAGGGTAAGGACGTACTCGCCACCGCCCAGACCGGCACCGGCAAAACTCTCAGCTTCCTGATCCCGATCTTCGAGAAGCTCGCTGTCTCTAAATCCCGCAGCGCTGCTGCCCTGATCCTCCTGCCCACGCGTGAATTGGCAATGCAGGTCGAGGTCGAGTACCGCAAGCTCAACCCCACCTCCTCCGCGCACGCCGTAGCACTCGTCGTCGGCGGTATGGCCGAGGGTCCGCAATTGCAATCGATCCGTCGCGGAGCGCGTCTCATCGTCGCCACTCCCGGCCGCCTCGAAGACTATCTCGATCGCAGGCTCGTCAAGCTCGATGAAATCGAGATCCTTGTCCTCGACGAAGTGGATCGCATGCTGGATATGGGATTCAAGCCTGCCATTCGCCGCATCGTCGGCTGCTTGCCCCAGAGCCGTCAGACCTTGTGCTACTCCGCTACTCTCGACGCACAGATTCGTGAAGTAGTTCGCGAGTATCTCAAAGATCCCGTCCGCATCGAGATAGGTTCCGTACTCAAGCCATGTGAGAATGTCGAGTTACAAACATTCGAAGTAGAGCAGGACAGGAAACAGGAGCTTCTCGAGCACTTACTTGACTCGACCGACGGTAGCTTCCTGGTCTTCGTTCGCACTAAGCACGGTGCAGATCGAGTTGCACATCGCCTCGTTCGCTCTGGACATTCTGCAACGCAGATTCACGGCGACCGTTCGCAGGCGCAGCGCAACCAGGCACTCAAGAGCTTCTCTGAAGGCAGGCATCGTATCCTCGTTGCTACCGACGTAGCAGCTCGCGGAATCGACGTGAAACACGTCGCGCACGTAGTTAACTATGACATTCCGAAAGTAGCCGAAGACTTCGTTCATCGCATCGGTCGTACGGGTCGTGCTTCTGCGAAAGGTATAGCTTCTACCTTTGCATCGGTAACCGAACGCGGCGATTTACGAAAAATCGAACGTACTCTCGCAATTTCCATGAAACGATTTCGAGTCACTGCGCCACAAAGCGCGTAGACTATTCGTACCCGCGAAGGGTGCGGGTTTGTAAGAAACTAACAAAGGGGCACACAATGGCTGGAGATCTGCAACTAACGTGCAGCGACTGCGGACGGGAATTTACATTTACTTCTGCTGACCAAACTTTCTTTCAGGAAAGAGGATATTCAACACCCAAGCGCTGCAAGCCGTGCAGACAGGCCAAAAAAGCCGATCAGGCATCTGGTGGCGGTTATGGCGGAGGCGGAGGTAGCACTTACGGCGGCGGGGGCGGCGGTTACAGCTCGCGCGCAAGCACTGGCACCGCAGTAGTTTGCTCCGGCTGCGGCCAACAAACAACTGTGCCCTTTGAACCTCGCGGCGATCGCCCAGTCTTCTGCCGCGATTGCTTCCAGGCCCAGAAGGGTGGCGCTGGCGGTGGTGCTGGTGGTGGCGGCGGACGTGGACGCGGCGGTAATGACCGCGGCGGCGGACGCGGCGGACGCTACTAAATCCTCTCAAAGTTACAACAACGTAAATAAGTAAGGCCGATCCGGCCACTAATCGGATCGGCCTTACTTATAACTTCCTTATGCCTTTCAATAGATAAATATTTTTTGCACGCTACTTACCTTTGTACTCTTTGAATAGCTCCGGAAACTGCGCCTTCAACGCTTCGACCTTTGGCTTATCGCAAACAAGTATGTACTTGTTGTCAGGATGGTAGAGCGCGTAATCCTGATGGTAGGACTCTGCTTCATAAAACCCTTTCAGCGGCGTGACTTGAGTTACAATCGGCTTGGGAAAGACCTTCGCCGCATCCAGCTGAGCAATATAAGCAGCGCTGATCTTGTGCTGTTCTTCATTCGAGTAGAAGATCACCGAGCGATACGACGTGCCAACATCGGGCCCCTGCCGGTTCAACTGAGTAGGGTCGTGCACGACCGAAAAGAAAATCTGCAGCAGCTTGCCATAAGTAATCTTCGAAGGATCGAACACCACCTTCACGGACTCGGCATGACCGGTATTCTCCTGTCCCACCTGCTCATATGTCGCAGTCGCGGCCGACCCGCCGGAATACCCTGCCGTCGTATCCACCACGCCCTTCACTCGCTCAAAGACCGACTGTGTTCCCCAGAAGCATCCACCCGCAAACACTGCCGTCTGCTTGCCCGACTTGGCCGCAAGCGTCGCGTCCGTCTCCGGAGCAGGAATGTTCAGCCGCGTCTCCGCTCTGCATCCAATGCAAACCGCCGAAACAAGCAACGCCGTCGACAGCGCAGCCCTGAGCCCAAAAATGCTCCTCATTCTACCCTCCATGCCCGTCATTCCAACAACCGTTCACAAACCTCTTCCTATCAGACTGAGTGTAACGCCGCGAAGTTACAAATCCTTCCCTGAACGGCTCAAGCGGGTGCCCCCGCCTCCTCCCTCTTGAACCGATGCTTCTCTGCTAAACTGGCTCCAAAATATGTACAAGAATTTGTTTCTCTCGCTTGCCCTTGTCTTGGCTTTCCCATCTGCCATCTTCGCCGCTCCTGAACAATGGGTCAGGGTCAGCAGCGATCATTTCACCTTAATTACAGATACAAACGAAAAGCAGGGCCGCCACATCGTCGATCAATTCGAACGAATGCGATGGATGTTTCAGACCCTGTTTCCCAAAGCAAAGGTCGACCCCGCCGCTCCCATCTTCATCATCGCCGCTAAAAACGCCAAGAGTTTCCAGGCCATCGAACCGGCGGCTTACCTTTCTGAAGGCCAGCTTCAGCTAGGCGGCTATTTCCTCAAAGCCACGGACAAAAACTACATAATTCTGCGCCTCGACGTCCAGCAGGAGCACCCCTTCGAGTCTGTCTATCACGAGTACACACACCTTCAATTCGGCGACGACTTCGATTGGCTGCCCCTGTGGCTCAATGAAGGCTTGGCCGAATTCTTCCAGAACACCGATATTCATGACAAGAACGTAATGCTAGGCCAGCCAAGCGTAAATGACATATTGTTCCTGCGCGAAAATCAGCTCATTCCCCTCGCGACACTCTTCAAAGTCGATTCAAGCTCTCCCTACTATCACGAGGATCAGAAAGGCACTATCTTCTACGCAGAGTCATGGGCTATGACGCACTATCTTCAAGTCACTGACCGCCAAAGAAACACTCATAAATTGGACAGCTATCTCAACCTTGTCAGGAATCACGAAGACGCTGTAGTAGCAGCCGAAAGGGCCTTTGGTGACCTGAAGCAGTTGCAGAACGCGCTGTCGTCCTACATCAAGGCGGGCGACTACAAGGCATTCATCCTCAATAGCGCTGCTGCCCCAATCGACGAAGCATCTTACAAAGTCAAGATCCTGACGCAACCCGAAGCAGACGCTGAGCGTGCAGATTGTCTCGCATATATAGGACGTAAGGACGACGCCAAGGCACTCGTCAATTCAGTATTGGCCGCTGATCCAAATAACACTCTGGCCCGTGAAACCCTCGGCTATCTCGCCTTTCGCGACGGCGATAACGAAGCTGCCCGCAAGTGGTACGGGGAAGCCGTTAAGCTGGACTCGCAAAGCTATCTCGCTCACTACTATTTCGCCGCCACATCCATGAGCGGCTCGGGACCTGAGCAGAACACGCAGATCGAATCCAGCCTTCGCGCCGCCATCCGTCTCGATCCCGCCTTCGCACCCTCGTATGACCTGCTCGCAGTACTTCTCGCCCAACATAGAGAAAAGCTCGACGAAGCGCACACTCTAAGCCTGCACGCAATTCAACTCGACCGCGGAAATCTCAGCTTCCGCGTCAATGCAGCCAACGTCCTCATGGCCATGGGTCGCTATGACGACGCAGCCGCAACCTTGCGTATAGCGACCAGGCTAGCAAAAAATCCGGCTGACACTGCGATGCTTCAAAGCAGAATCGATCAAGTGGAGCAGATCGCGCGAAGCAACAAAGAACAGGCAGCTCTCGTCGTCTCATCCGCCACAGATTCAGTACAAACTCAAACGGTTGAAAAACTGGTAGTAGTGGACGAGAAACCGAAACATCCCACTGAAAGCGCAAGTGGGCCCAAGCACCAGACCCTCGGAATCATTCGTCACGTAGAGTGCAGTTATCCATCGGTCATGGATTTCAAGGTCGAAACCTCTAAAAAGACTTACTCCCTATACAGCAATAACTACTTCAAGCTCGACCTCTCCGCACTTGGATTCGAGCCAAAGGGCGGGATGAATATGTGCAAAGACCTCGAAGGTTTCGAGGCGCGAGTCCAGTACACCGACAGTGCAGATAAATCCGTCGATGGACAGGCAATCGCGATCGAGCTTCGCAAATAACTCCTTGTTAATCGTTCGAATACGACAGACGGCAGGCCGCTAACCCGCCGCACCAGCCTTTGCAGCACCGTCCACCTCAATCAGCTTCCCACTCCTCACATCGTAAACATGCCCATAAATCGGAATCGACCTAGGCACCAGCGGATGCGTACGAATGCGCACTACATCGTCAATAACAGCCTGCTTCTGATCCGCAATAGTCAAAAACTCGATAAACTCCCCAGCCCGTGAACCCGGCCCTTTGCCAACATCATAAAAGCCCTTCGGCCCGAGGGCAGCCGTCTCCAGGCTATTGCTCAGCAGTCCGCGCATCACTTCGTTTGTAAAGAACTCCATCCCGCAGTCCGTGTGATGAATCACAAAGAACTCCGCGGTCCCAAGCAGCTTGTAACTAATCACCAGCGAACGGATCGCATCGTCACTCGCCCGCCCGCCTGCATTGCGAATCACATGCGCATCGCCCTCGCTCAACCCGGCAAACTTAGCTGGGTCCAGCCGCGCATCCATACACGTAAGCACGGCAAACCGCCGCGCCGGCGGCAGCGCCAGGTTACTTTTCTCGCCAAAGCTGGCACTGTACTGCGCATTCGCTGCTAACACTTCATCAAGTACTTTGCTCATCGATGCACTCCTGCTGGCTGAGTTACTCAGCCACGTGTTAACTAACAATTGTGAATGGGAGATGTTAGTGGATGACAGATTTTCTTCGGGAAAGTGCGGTCGCTCGACCTAACGAATTTGGGAGCAACAACAACGAAGAGCGTTCAACATGCAACAACGGTATCGTACGCGCGGCCACCCGTCAATCGGTCGGCAATGCACTACCACAGCGTTGACCCCATCCAAATCCCACTCCTGCTCTCTGTTACCATAAGGACGATTGCCCTGTCGCCTTAGACCTATACCTGCAAGCGACGGAGCATCCGGAAGGAGAAACCCATGCCTCTAGTTTCCATGCGCCAACTACTCGACGAGGCCGCCAAAGGCGGATACGGCGTCGGCGCTTTCAACGTCAATAATATGGAACAGATTCAAGCCATCATGCAGGCCGCCCAGGCCACCAAATCCCCCGTTATTATTCAGGCCAGCCGCGGGGCCCGCCAATATTCGCAGGACAAGTTTCTCTACCACCTCATGCTCGCCGCCGCCGATCTCTATCCTGAGATTCCCATCGCCATGCATCAGGACCACGGCAACAGCTACGAGACCTGCAAGAGTGCCATCGAGCTCGGATTCACCAGCGTCATGATGGATGGCTCCTTAAAAGAAGACGGCAAGACCCCGACCGACTTTGAAGAGAACGTCGAAGTCACTCGTCGCGTCGTCGAGTTTGCCCACGCCCGCGGAGTCACTGTGGAAGGCGAAATCGGCGTCCTCGGTGGCATCGAAGACGGACACGGAGCAGGCGGCACCGGCCTCGAGCACGTCACCGATCCAGATCAGGCCGTAGAGTTCGCAGAGCGCACCGGCGTTGACGCACTCGCCATCGCCATCGGCACCAGCCACGGAGCCTACAAGTTCTCCAAAAAGCCCGACGGCAAGGTACTCAAAATGGACCTTCTCATCGAGATCCACAACCGCCTGCCCAAGACTCATCTCGTCATGCACGGCAGTTCTTCGGTGCCCAAAGATCTGCAGGACATCATCAATCAGTACGGCGGTCACCTCAAGCCCACCTGGGGCGTTCCCGTCGAAGAGATTCAGCTTGGCATCAAAAACGGCGTCCGCAAGATCAACGTCGACACCGACAGCCGCCTCGCCATCACCGGCGCCATCCGCAAGGTCTTCTTTGAGACGCCTGAAAAGTTCGACCCGCGCGACTACCTCAAGCCCGCCCGCGAAGCCATGCAGAAGGTCGTTGCTGAACGCATGACCCAGTTCGGCCAGGCTGGCCACGCCGGCGACTACACGCCCAAGACCATCGAGCAGATGCGCGAAGGCTACGCCAATGGCACCCTCGAAACCCGCCCGTCGCTCGTCGGCGCCCACTAATCTCTCACACTTCTCTACAAAGGCCGCTTCCCTCAAGGGAGCGGCCTTTATCTTTGCCTCATCAATTCACCACCCTCGAAACTCCCTGCCATACACTTGCCTTACCTGCTTGCCCTGCACGACCATATACCCAAAGTTTCAAATCACCGCAGCCTCGGAGACACACAGATGACTCTCATGCTCCTGCCAGACATTTCGCAATCTATCCACGACTCGATGAGCCACATGTTCGGCCTCCAACTGCCTATCATCGAAAAGCTCGTGAGGCCGATCCTCGTCTATCTCTCGCTCGTCGTTCTTCTACGCCTCTTCGGCAAGCGCGAACTCGCCAACCTCAATCCCTTCGACCTGGTCGTCTTGCTCTCACTCTCCAACACCGTCCAGAACGCTATCATCGGCGACGACAACACCGTTAGCGGAGGCATCATCGGCGCAATCTCCCTGCTCGGCATCAACTGGCTCATCGCCAACACCCTCTATCGCCACCCCAAGTGGACCCGGGTCGTCGAAGGCAAATCGACGGTACTCATCCGCGATGGCGAGCTGGACCCAAAGGCCATGCAGCGAGAATCCCTCACCGAAGATGAGCTCATCTCCGCAGTCCACCGCCAGGGCTTCACCCATCTAAAAGACGTCGCCATCTGCCAGCTCGAGCCCACCGGAAACTTCTACGTCGAAGGCCACGAACCCGACATGAGCGAACGTCAGCACGCCGAACTGCTCCGCCGCCTCGATCAGCTCACAAGCGAGATAGCCGCCCTGCGCTCTGCAACAAGTTGAGTGACAGTACACCCGCCGTGGGAATTTGATAATCTTTCGCCAATATGTCCCGTCTACATCGCTATACATTCCTGTTGACTGCAGCCTTGTTACCTTCCATCGTCTCGCTCGCCGCTGCGCAGTCCCTCCAGCCCAAAACCATCCAGTTCAAAGGAGACCCCGACCACACCGACGCAGAGCTCGCTGAAGCCGCAGGCCTGAAGAAAGGCGCAACAATAACAGCAGCCGACGTCAACGACTCAGCCAAGCGCCTCATGGATACCGGCCTCTTCGAAGACATCCACTTCAACTTCAACGGCACAGATCTCGTCTTTCAAATCGTCCCCGCCAACGACCTCTATCCCTTGCGGCTTGAGAATTTCCCTCCCGCCATCGCCGCCGACGCCGACACAAAACTACGCGCACGCCTCCCTCTCTATCGCGGCAAAGTCCCCCTCGATGGACCATTCACCAACAGCGTGCGGTCAGCACTCATCGAGGAACTCGCCGCCAAAAACATCCAGGCCACCATCTCCGCCACACCTTACTCGGCGTCAGGTAAAGTCGCCGCTGTCAGCCTGACCATCACCAATCCCGAAGTTCGTGTCGGCGAAATTCAATGGAACGGCACCTCTGACGATCTCGCCAGCAAAGCTCGCGTGGTCCTTGGCCAGGCAATCGGTACCACGTACAGCATCGGAGGCACCAGCAGCCTGCTCGAAAGATCCCTGACCAACTTCTACGGCGAACGCGGATACCTTGAAGTAAAAGCACACGCCACGCCGGATACCGATATCGCCGTCGACCCTCAGTCGATAAATATTCCCTTTGTAGTAACCGTCGATCCTGGTCCGCAATACAAGCTCGGCGCGGTGCAACTCGCTCCTGACCTGGTCGTCTCGCAATCCACCTTCGACAAGCAATCTGGACTTCGCGCGGGCAGCATCGCCTCTCTCGTGGCCCTTCGCACCAACTGGACATTCCTCGTTCGCCAATATCACAACAAGGGATACATGCGAGCCGAAGTCATCTCCACACCCACCTTCGACCGCGCTCAACACACAGTCAACTATCTGGTAACCGCAGTGCCCGGCCCCGTCTACAACATGGGCACGCTGCGAATCGACAACGTAACCGACGACCTTCGCGCCAGAATTCAGGCAGCCCTCAAGATGCCTGCAGGCTCAACCTTCAACGAAGGCGCAGTGATAAGCATGACCGCCACCCATGACGTCGATCCTCAACTCGAGCGCTTTTTCACCACCGTCGATATGCACTACTCAATCCGTCTCCACGAAGACACGCACACCGTCGACCTGGTCATCACTCTGGAAAGAAAGCACTGACCTCGCTCAAATATGGTTGGCTCTTCGCAAAATGGTGCTCATCGGATCCCCTGAATATTCCCGTTGCAGATATATCTCTAGCCGATATATATCCGGCTCTCATTCGCAGGCGGGGAGCGTCACGGCTACCCAAGGATTAGAGACGCCCGCAGCAACCTTATATAGATATAGCCTCACGAACCAACTCAGCAGTCCGCTCCTCATAAGCCTTCCAGCTAAGCTGCCCCGCCCGCTCCAGCGCAGAATCGCTCATCGCCCGCAGCAACTCGCGATCATCATGCAGTTGCAGCAATCGTGCCGCAATCGCCTCCGCGTCGCGAATCGGCACAATAAATCCATCCACTCCATCGCGCATAATGTCGCCGCCCCCTGAGTTAGGCGTGGTGATTACCGGAAGCCCCTGCGACAGCGCTTCACCCTGCACCAGCGCCAGCCCTTCAAAGAGCGACGGAAAAACGAAAACGTCATGCGCTCGCATCTCGGAAAGGATCTCGTGATGCGGCAGCGAAGAGATCCAATGATGCTGTTGGCAGTACTTGTCCAGCGATTCGCTCTCGCCCGCCTTGCGGCCAATGACCGTCAGCGTAACAGCCTTTCCCACCTTCTCGATCGCCTCAAAAAGATAGGCGATTCCCTTCCTCTGAGTCAGCGATCCAACATACAGAACACGCAGCGGCTGATCCGAACTCGTCATCGGCTTTGGCGCAGCGATATTTGCCGGAACGCCAAACGGGTTGACCACTACCTTCTTCGTCCCCGGATACATCCCCAGCGTTTCTTTCACAAACGTGCTGGGAACAACGACCGTATCAGCCAGCGCAAGCTCTTCGTCTTTCAGCGCGCACTTGGCATCGCTGTCAGTAAGCGCCTTGAGGGTCCCCTTCCACCCCGGCTGTAACTCCGCTTCTTCCGCACAGACCTTCCTGACCGCTCGCCAATAACCAATCGGCAGATCATAGATGCAATGAATGCCCAGCGAACGCGCCCGGCGAAACTGGCGCACAGCCCCGTCCTCATACGCATAGACCGCGCGTACCTCCGGGTACTCGCCCAGGCTTCGCGAAACATAGCTATCAAGATCGCGATACACCCCATCGATCGAAAGCGGGTGCCGGAAATCCGCGATGCGATTCTTCCTTGCTGCTCGCGCATAGAAATGGCGGGCCAACTCACGCAGCGGTCGCGTCCGGACCAGTCCCGGCGGAAGCTGAATGCGCGCTCTCCGCTCAAAGATACGTTTCACAAGTCCAGGTGTGAGCTTAGCCAGCGCGCTCTCCGGCCGCCAGACAATACAGGTAAAAAAGGCTGCAAGCAGCTCCTCGTCGAACAAAGCCCTTGCGACAGCGGCTACATTCGCATTGCCAGTAGGATGGCTGACGATAACCTTGCCTACTCCCATTCAATCGTCCCGGGAGGCTTCGAAGTAATGTCATACACCACGCGGTTGATCCCCCGCACCTCGTTCACAATCCGGCTTGAAATCCGCTTCAGCACCTCATACGGCAGCGGAACCCAATCCGCCGTCATCCCATCCTCCGAGTGAACCGCGCGAATCGCACAAGTATTCGCATAAGTCCGCTGATCGCCCATCACGCCCACACTGCGCACCGGCAGCAGCACTGCAAAACTCTGCCACACCTTCGAATAAAGTCCCGCAGCCTTGATCTCCATCACCACAATATCGTCGGCTTCCTGCAGTATCGCAACCCGCTCCGCAGTCACCTCTCCAAGAATGCGAACCGCAAGCCCCGGCCCCGGAAACGGCTGCCGCGAAAGAATATTCTCCGGCATCCCAAGATCGCGGCCAATACGCCTAACCTCATCCTTGAACAAGTCCCGCAGCGGCTCAATCAGCTTCATCTTCATCTGCTCAGGCAGCCCGCCAACATTGTGATGGCTTTTGATCGTCTGCGAAGGCCCACGCACACTCGACGACTCAATCACGTCCGGATAAAGCGTCCCCTGCACCAGCCAGTCGACCCCACCCGTCTGTTCCGCAATCCGTGTCGCTTCATCGTCGAATACAGCAATAAACTCGCGCCCAATA